>Ga0209571_1000343_pt1 | contig 61611 bp, 64 predicted proteins | sample EBPBio102011_DNA_FD_185866 | JGI IMG/M metagenome (GOLD analysis project Ga0209571, IMG submission 185866) | Wastewater treatment Type I Accumulibacter community from EBPR Bioreactor in Madison, WI, USA - Reactor 1_1/10/2011_ DNA (SPAdes)... | ecosystem: Engineered > Bioreactor > EBPR >... | reverse complement strand
CGCGCAGGCCGTCCTCGAACAGCCACTGGTCGCGCTCGCCGGACGCTTCGTCGAACAGGGTGACGGTCAGGCCCGGGCACAGCACCGCCTTGGCGCGCAGCAGGTGGCGCAGGGCGCGCACGCTGAACTTCGGGCTGTCGAAATACCTGGGGTCGGCCCAGAACCGCACGCGGGTGCCGGTGTTCTTCTTGCCGACGCTGCCGACGACTTCCAGTGGTGTCGCGCGGTCGCCGTTGCGGAAGGTGATGCGGTGTTCGCTGCCGTCGCGCTTGATGTGCACTTCCACCAGCGTCGACAGCGCGTTGACCACGCTCACGCCGACGCCGTGCAGGCCGCCGCTGAAGGTGTAGTTCTTGTTGTTGAACTTGCCGCCGGCGTGGAGCCGGGTGAGGATCAGCTCGACGCCGGGGATCTTCTCTTCCGGATGGATGTCCACCGGCATGCCGCGGCCGTCGTCGGACACCTCGCAACTGCCATCCTTGAACACCACCACGTCGATCTGGCGCGCGTGGCCGGCCAGGGCCTCGTCCACCGCGTTGTCGATCACCTCCTGTGCCAGGTGGTTCGGGCGGGAAGTGTCGGTGTACATGCCGGGCCGGCGCTTGACCGGGTCCAGGCCCGAGAGGACTTCGATGTCGGCGGCGTTGTAGCGGGAGTTCATCAGCGGGCGTCGGGGGAGGGGCGTGCCATGGAGGCGCGCAGGATGCGGGCCGGCGGCAGGGTGGTCAAGGTTCCCCGCGGGCCGCGTCGCACCGGCGGGACGGTTTGTTCCGGATCAATGCCGGCACCGGGCGACACCGCCAGCATGGGCCCCTTTCCAGCGAGGACACCACGCCGTGGCCGACCCGTACGAGGACCTGCAGCAGAGCTACGGCCGCTGCCTGCGCGACCGGCGCTTCATCGAGCGCTTCTACGAACGCTTCGTCGCCAGCCATCCGGCGATCGCGCCGCTGTTCAAGGACACCGACATGGGTCGGCAGCGACTGGCGCTGCGCCGCGGGATCAGCGTGGCCATCTTCCACGCCGCCGGCAGCCCGCTGTCGCGGCGCTCCACCGAGGAAATGGCCGACGTGCACAGCCTGAAGGGCCGGGCGCCGGTCGACCCGGCGCTGTATCCGTACTGGATCGACAGCATGCTGGCGGTGATCGGCGAGACCGATCCCGAGGCCGACGCCGCGCTGATGGCGCGCTGGCGGCAGGCGATGACCGTGGTGTGCGACACCTTCACCCGGCGCCACGACGCCGCCTGAGGCTCGGCGGCACCGCACGGCGGTTCGCGGTCGCCGCCGGGCGGGGGCCGGCCCGCGCCCGGGCAGGCCCGGCCGGCACCCTGTAGAATGGGGCTTTCCTGCGGGTGCCCCCCATGACCTCCCCCAGTCCCGTCACTCCGCTCGTTTTCGTCACCGGCGGCGTGGTGTCCTCGCTTGGCAAGGGCATCGCGGCGGCTTCGCTGGCCGCCATCCTCGAGGCCCGCGGCCTCAAGGTGACGATGATGAAGCTGGACCCGTACATCAACGTCGATCCGGGCACGATGAGCCCGTTCCAGCACGGCGAGGTGTACGTCACCGACGATGGCGCCGAGACCGACCTCGACCTCGGCCATTACGAGCGCTTCATCAACGTCCGCCTGTCCGGCCGCAACTCGATCACCACCGGCAAGATCTACGAGTCGGTGATCCGCAAGGAACGCCGCGGCGACTACCTCGGCGCCACCGTGCAGGTGATCCCGCACATCACCGACGAAATCAAGCGCCGCATCGACGAGGCCACCCAGGGCTTCGACGTGGCGCTGGTGGAGATCGGCGGCACCGTGGGCGACATCGAGTCGCTGCCGTTCCTGGAGGCGATCCGCCAGATCCGCACCGACCGCGGCGCCGACAAGGCCATGTTCATGCACCTGACCCTGGTGCCGTACATCGCCGCTGCCGGCGAGCTCAAGACCAAGCCCACCCAGCACTCGGTGAAGGAACTGCGCTCGATCGGGATCCAGCCCGACGTGCTGCTGTGCCGCAGCGAGCAGCCGCTGCCCGACGGCGAGCGGCGCAAGATCGCCTCGTTCACCAACGTACCCGAGAAGGCGGTGATCTCCGCCGTCGACCTCGACAACATCCACAAGATCCCGATGTGGCTGCATGCGCAGGGGCTGGACGAGATCGTCGTCGACCGGCTGGCGCTCGCCGGCAAGGCCGCGCCTTCGGCCAACCTGTCGGAATGGCTGGCGGTGGTGGACGCGACCGAGCATCCGATCGACGAAGTCACCATCGCCGTCGTCGGCAAGTACGTCGACCACAAGGATGCGTACAAGTCGGTCGGCGAGGCGCTCAAGCACGGCGGCATCCGCCAGCGCACGCGCGTGAACCTCAAGTGGATCGAGTCGCAGGACATCGAGCGCGACGGCGCCGACAGGGTGCTGGGCAAGGTCGACGGCATCCTGGTGCCGGGCGGCTTCGGCGACCGTGGCTTCGAGGGCAAGGTGCTGGTATCGCGCCACGCGCGCGAGCAGGGGATCCCGTATTTCGGCATCTGCTACGGCATGCAGGCGGCCGTGGTCGACATGGCGCGCCACGTGGCCGGCCTGGAGGGCGCCAACAGCACCGAGAACGACAAGCAGAGCCCGCACCCGGTGATCGGCCTGATCACCGAATGGCGCACCAGCAGCGGCGACGTCGAGAAGCGCGACGAGCGCTCCGACCTCGGCGGCACCATGCGCCTGGGCCTGCAGGAACAGCGGCTCAAGCCCGGCACGAAGTCGCGCGAACTGTACGGCAAGGACGTGGTCGGCGAGCGCCATCGCCATCGCTACGAGTTCAACAACCGCTACCGCACGCAGCTGGAAGACGCGGGCCTGGTGATTTCCGCCAAGTCGATGGACGACCTTCTGGTCGAGATGATCGAACTGCCCAACCATCCGTGGTTCATCGCCTGCCAGGCGCATCCGGAGTTCCTGTCGACGCCGCGCGGCGGACACCCGCTGTTCGTGGGCTTCGTCCGCGCCGCGCGCGAACACAAGGCCGGCGGCAAGCTGCTGAAGGAGGCCAGCGCGTGAGTGTTCTCGTCCTTGACCCTTCTCCCGCCTGCGGGAGAAGGTGGCGCGGCGCGCCGGATGAGGGCGGGCGACGTCTTACCCTCACCCCAACCCCTCTCCCGCAGGCGGGAGAGGGGCTCGATGACTGGAGCCTGCGATGAAACTCTGCGGATTCGAGGTCGGCCTCGACCAGCCGTTCTTCCTGATCGCCGGGCCCTGCGTGGTCGAAAGCGAGCAACTGCAGCTGGATGTCGCCGGTACGCTGAAGGACATCACCGGCCGGCTCGGCATCCACTTCATCTTCAAGTCGAGCTTCGACAAGGCCAACCGCACCTCCGGCAGGAGCTTCCGCGGCCCGGGCATGGAGGAAGGCCTGCGCGTGCTGGGCGAGGTGAAGCGCCAGATCGGGGTGCCGGTGCTGACCGACGTGCACGAGTACACGCCGATGGACGAGGTGGCCTCGGTGGTCGATGTGCTGCAGACCCCGGCCTTCCTCGTGCGCCAGACCGATTTCATCAGGAAAGTCTGCAGCGCCGGCAAGCCCGTCAACATCAAGAAGGGCCAGTTCCTCGCGCCGTGGGATATGAAGCCCGTGGTCGAGAAGGCGAAGTCCACCGGCAACCAGGACATCATGGTCTGCGAGCGTGGCGCCAGCTTCGGTTACAACAACCTCGTCTCCGACATGCGCAGCCTCAGCGTGATGCGCGATACCGGCTGCCCTGTGGTGTTCGACGCCACGCATTCGGTGCAGCTGCCGGGCGGGCAGGGCACGTCCAGCGGCGGCCAGCGCGAGTTCGTGCCGGTGCTGGCGCGCGCCGCGATCGCGGTGGGCGTGTCCGGGGTGTTCATGGAAACGCATCCCGACCCGGCGAAGGCGCTGTCCGACGGCCCCAACGCCTGGCCGCTCGACCGGATGGAAGCGCTGCTGGAGACGATGCTGGAGCTGGACCGCATCACCAAGAAGAACGGCTTCATCGAATCCTCCCTCTGACTCCAAGGCCACTGACGCACGATGACCACGATCGCCCGCATCCACGCCCGCGAAATCCTCGACTCGCGCGGTAATCCCACCCTCGAAGCCGAAGTCACGCTGGCCGATGGATCGTTCGGCCGCGCCGCGGTGCCGTCCGGCGCGTCCACCGGTGCCAAGGAAGCGGTGGAACTGCGCGACGGCGACAAGACGCGCTACCTCGGCAAGGGCGTGCTCAAGGCCGTCGGCAACGTCAACGGCGCGATCGCCGATGCGCTCGAAGGGTTCGACGCCGATGACCAGGCCGGCCTCGACAAGCGCCTGATCGACCTCGACGGCACCGAGAACAAGGGCCGCCTCGGCGCGAACGCCCTGCTGGCGGTGTCGCTGGCCAACGCCCACGCGGTGGCCGCGTCGAAGCAGCTGCCGCTGTGGAAATACCTGGCGCATGGCCGCGCGCCGGTACTGCCGGTGCCGATGATGAACATCATCAACGGCGGCGCGCACGCCGACAACAACGTCGACTTCCAGGAGTTCATGGTGCTGCCGGTGGGCGCGTCGTCATTTTCCGAGGCGTTGCGCGCCGGCACCGAGATCTTCCACGCGCTCAAGGCGGTGCTGAAGGGCCACGGCCTGAGCACGGCGGTCGGCGACGAGGGTGGTTTCGCGCCGGACTTCCGCAGCAACGTCGAGGCCCTGGACACCATCCTCGAGGCCATCGGCAAGGCCGGCTACAGTGCAGGCGACGACGTGCTGCTGGGCCTGGATGTGGCTTCCAGCGAGTTCCATGACAACGGCAAGTACCACCTCGTCGGCGAGAACAAGCGCCTGACCAGCGAGCAGTTCGTCGATTTCCTCTCCGACTGGGCGGCGCAGTACCCGATCATCAGCATCGAGGACGGCATGGCCGAGGACGACTGGGCCGGCTGGAAGCAGCTCACCGACCGCATCGGCGAGAAGGTGCAACTGGTCGGCGACGACCTGTTCGTGACCAACCCGAAGATCTTCAGGGAGGGCATCGACAGTGGCACCGCGAACGCCATCCTGATCAAGGTCAACCAGATCGGCACGCTGACCGAGACGCTGGAGGCCATCGCCATGGCGGATGCCGCGAACTACGCGGCGATCGTCTCGCATCGGTCCGGCGAGACCGAGGACACCACCATCGCCGACATCGCGGTGGCCACGACGGCCACGCAGATCAAGACCGGCTCGTTGTGCCGCAGCGACCGCGTGGCCAAGTACAACCAGCTGCTGCGCATCGAGGAAGCGCTCGGCAGCGCGGCGAAGTACGCCGGCCGCGACGCCTTCGTCTCGATCACGCGCTGAGCGGAGGCCGCTGCGGATGCGCGCACTGCGGATCGCGCTGGTGGTGCTGGTCGCGCTGCTCGCGTGGCTGCAGTACCGCCTGTGGTTCGGCGAGGGCGGTACGCGCGCGGTCGAGACGCTCGAGGAGCGCGTCGAGCAGCAGCGCCGGCAGAACGAAGGGCTGGTCCAGCGCAATGCCGCGCTGGCCGCGGAAGTGGCCGACCTCAAGTCGGGCGAGGCCGCGATCGAGGAACGCGCACGCAGCGAGCTGGGCATGATCAAGCCCGGCGAAACCTTCTATCGCGTGGTCGACGACGAGCGCACCGAGGCAGCCCGGCCTGCGCCGGCCGCGAAGCCGGACAACGGGGACGGGCCTTGAATCTCGACCAGGCCCGCGGTGGTGTCTGGGCGATCGTGCCCGCCGCCGGACGCGGCGCACGCTTTGGCGGCGACGTGCCCAAGCAGTATGTCGATGCCGGTGGCGCGCCGGTGATTGCGCACACCCTTGCGGCGCTGCTGGGGCATCGCGGCATCGCCGGCGCGGTGGTCGTGCTGTCGGCGGACGACGCCCGCTGGCCAGGCTGGACCGAGTTCGCCGGCAAGCCGCTGCTGGCCTGCAGCGGCGGCGCGCAGCGCGCGGATTCGGTGCTCGCCGGCCTCGCCGCGCTGCCCGATAGCGTGCGGCCGGACGATTTCGTGCTGGTGCACGATGCCGCGCGCCCGAACCTGCGCGAGCACGACCTGGCGGCGCTGCTCGAACGCGGGCGCGACGACCCGGTCGGCGCGATCCTCGCCGCCCCGGTGCGCGACACGCTCAAGCGCGCCGGCGACGATGGCGGCATCGACGGCACCGAACCGCGCGAGCGCCTGTGGCGCGCGCTGACGCCGCAGCTGTTCCGCCGCATGCAGCTTGCGCGCGCGCTGGAGCAGGCACGCGAGGCGGGAATCGCGATCACCGACGAGGCGATGGCGATGGAACGCCAGGGCATGCGCCCGCTGCTTGTCGAAGGCAGCGACGACAACCTCAAGATCACCACGCCTGCCGACCTGGACTACTTCGCGTTCATCCTGTCGCGCCGGATGGCGGGCACATGACCCGTTCCCGGAGGCAGGCATGAAGTCGTTTCGCGGCCTGGGCACCAGGCCGATGCAGGCTGGGCGATGAGCGTCCGCATCGGCCAGGGCTACGACGTCCACGCCTTCGGCGACGGCGACCACGTCGTGCTCGGCGGTGTGCGCGTGGCGCACGAGCGCGGCGTGCTCGCGCACAGCGACGGCGACGTGGTGCTGCATGCACTGTGCGATGCCATGCTCGGCGCGCTGGCGCTGGGCGACATCGGACGCCACTTCCCCCCGTCCGATCCGCAGTGGAAGGGCGCCGACAGCCGCGCGTTCGTGCGCCACTGCGACGCGCTGCTGCGCGCGCGCGGCTGGCGCGTGGGCAATGCCGACGTCACCGTGGTCTGCGAACACCCGAAGATCGGGCCGCATGCGGAGGCGATGCGGGCCTGCATCGCGGGCGACCTGGGCATCGGCGTCGACGCAGTCAGCGTCAAGGCCACCACCAGCGAACGCCTCGGCTTCACCGGCCGCGAGGAGGGCATCGCCGCGCAGGCCGTGGTGCTGCTGGTGCGGGCCGACACGCTGGCATGAGGGGCTGGCCTTGCGTCGCGTGATGCCGGGTCGCCAGGCATGCTGAGCAGGATTGCGCATGTCACGCGATGAGTTGCCGATGGCGCACGGCGCGCCGGTGCTGCAGGCGGTGATGCGTCGCGCGCCGGAGGACTTCGTTGTCGAGGAGATCGACGGCTTCGAGGCCAGCGGCAGCGGCGAGCACCTGCTGCTGTCGATCGAAAAACGGGGCATGAACACGGCGTTCGCGGCGCGCCGCATCGCGCGCTGGGCCGGGGTCGACGAGGCATCCGTGGGGTATGCCGGCCTCAAGGACCGGCATGCCGTCACCCGCCAGCGCTTCACCGTGCAGTTGCCCGGGCGCGAGCCGCCGCTGGTCGAGTCGCTGTCGTTCGAGGATGCGGGCAGCGGCGAGTCGCTGCGCGTGCTGCAGGCCGTGCGCCACGCACGCAAGCTGCCGCGCGGTGCGCTGGCCGGCAATCGTTTCACGCTGGTGCTGCGCGAGGTCTCCGGCACGCGAGAGGCGATCGATGCGCGCCTGGACGCCATTGCGCGCGAGGGCCTGCCCAACTACTTCGGCGAACAGCGCTTCGGCCACGGCGGCGGCAACATTGCGCGCGCGCTGGCGATGTTCGCCGGGCGGCGCGTGCGCCGCGAGGAACGCACGCTGCTGCTGTCGGCGGCGCGGTCGGAGTTGTTCAACCGCGTGCTCGCGCGCCGGGTGGCCGAGGGTTCCTGGCACCGCGGGCTCGAAGGCGAGGTGTGGATGCTGGACGGCAGCCGCAGCGTGTTCGGCCCCGAGCCCTGGAGCGAAGCGCTCGCCGCGCGCCTGGCCGCCTTCGACATCCACCCCAGCGCGCCGCTGTGGGGCGCCGGAGAGCCGCGCAGCCAGGGCCAGGCGCGGGCGCTCGAAGCCGCCGCGCTCGCGGGCGAGGACGCGCGTCGCCTGCAGCAGGGCCTGGCGTCGGCCGGACTGAAGCAGGAGCGCCGGGCCACCCGGCTGCGACCGGCTGCGCTTGGCTGGCGCTGGCCCGGGGCCGACGCGCTGGAGCTGCGCTTCGAACTGCCGCCAGCGGCCTATGCGACGAGCGTGCTGGCCGAACTCGGGCGGGTCGACAACGCCGCGCCCGACCGCTCGTCGGAATGACCTGCGCGGCACTGGAGCCGCGGCGCCATCGGCGTATACGTGTGCTCGAGCGCGGGGGCATCCGGCGCCCGCGCCGTAACCGGAGGCAGGAACATGGGCACAAGGCCACAGTGGGCCGTGCTGTCGATCGCCTTGATCGGGCTATCGGCGTGCGCGAGCACGCAGCACGTCGCGACCCGGGTGCAGCCCGAGGCGCGGCCCGGCACGATCACCGGCGACAGCGAATATGTCGCGCGGGTGGAACAGATCGCGCGCCGCCGTGGGATCGAGGTGAAGTGGATCAACCCGCCCGTACGCCGGGTCGCCAGCCGATAGCCACGGCGCGTTTGCGGTAGTCCGCACACGCCTGCACGACGCTCAGCGCGGCTTGAGCAGCACCAGCACCGCGCCGGTGCCGCCCTGGGCGGTCGGCGCGGAGTGGAAGGCCAGCACGTCGCCGCGTTGGCGCAGCAGGCGGTCGACCAGGTTCTTCAGCACCGGCACGCCCTCGGAGTTCAGCCCCTTGCCGTGCACGATGCGCACGCAGCGCGCGTCGGCGTCGCGTGCGTCCTGCAGGAACCTGCGCAACAGCGCGCCGGCCTGCGCGGTGTTGGCCTGGTGCAGGTCCAGTTCGTCCTGCACGGCCCAGCGGCCCTGCGCCAATTGCCGGAGCACGCGCGGCGGGACGTCGTCGCGGCGGTGGCGCAGCGCGTCGCCGGCCTCCAGTGGCGCGGAGGCGCCAAGCAGGCGCTGGAATTCGCCGAGCGTCTGTGCATCGTCGAGCTCGGCCATGCGCGTGCCGGGGCGTGGCTTCGGGGGCGCGGGTGGCGCGGGCGCCCGGGGCAGTTCGCGCACGCGGCCGATCGCGCTGCGGAACAGCGCCGCATCGTCGTCGTCGGGCGGGGCTTCGTCGCTCACGGCGCGGTCGGAGTGGCGGGAAGCGCCAGTATGCCCCGGTTCGGCGACGTCGGTCCGGGGCCGGTCGCGCGCTTCCGGTATCATGTCGCGCAGGCACCATCGGCACAGGGTCGACCCCGAGGTTCATGCGCGTACTGGTCAGCAACGATGACGGCGTCGATGCCCCGGGCATCCGCATCCTGGCGCAGGGGCTGCGCGATGCCGGCCACGAGGTGCTGATCGTCGCACCCGACCGCGACCGGTCCGGCGCCAGCAACTCGCTCACGCTGGACATGCCGCTGCGCGTGCAGCAGCTCGAGAAGGACGTGTGGCGCGTGTACGGCACGCCCACCGACTGCGTGCATGTCGCGATCACCGGCATGTTCGAGCTGGAACCCGACATCGTGGTCTCGGGCATCAACAACACCGCCAACCTCGGTGACGACGTGATCTATTCCGGCACCGTGGCCGCAGCCATGGAAGGGCGCTTCCTCGGCCTGCCGGCGGTGGCGATGTCGCTGGCCACGGTCAACCACGACGGCCGCCATTACGAAACGGCGGCGCGCGCCGCGGTGGAGATCGTCGAGCGGCTCAAGGCCGATCCGCTGCCGGCCGACACCATCCTCAACGTCAACGTGCCGGACCGCCCCTGGAACGAGGTTGCCGGCTTCGAGGTCACGCGCCTGGGCAACCGGCACCGGGCCGAGCCCTGCACGAAGCAGGAAGACCCGCGTGGCCGCACCTGGTGGTGGATCGGCGCGGCCGGCCCGGAGATGGACGCCGGCCCCGGCACCGATTTCCACGCGGTGCGCTTCGGACATATCTCGATCACGCCGATCCATGTCGACCTCACGCGCTACCAGGCGCTGGAGCAGGTCGCCAGCTGGGTCGGCAGCCTTGCCGAGGAACTGAAGGAGTCGCGCCCGTGAACCCGCGCATGCGCCTGCAGCCGGAGGCCATCGGCGTCGGCATGACGTCGCAGCGCGTGCGCGACCGCCTGATCGAGCGCCTGCGCGACACCGGCATCCGCGACGAGCGCGTGCTCAACGCGATCCGCACCGTGCCGCGCCACCTGTTCGTGGACGAGGCGCTGGCCACCCGCGCCTACGAGGACACCGCGCTGCCCATCGGCCATGGCCAGACCATCTCGCAGCCGTGGGTGGTCGCGCGCATGACCGAGGCGTTGTTCGAGGACGGGCGCGTGCCGGCGCGGGTGCTGGAGGTCGGCACCGGCTCGGGCTACCAGGCCACGGTGCTGGCGGCGCTGGGCGTGGAGGTGCACACCGTCGAACGCATCGGCGACCTGCTGCGCGTGGCGCGCAAGCGCTTCCGTTCGCTCGGGCTCAACGTGCGCAGCAAGCACGACGACGGCCGCATCGGCTGGCCCGAGAACGGGCCCTACGACGGCATCCTGGTCACCGCCGGCGCGCCGGCGCTGGTCGAAGCGCTGACCGCGCAGCTCGCCGTCGGCGGCACGCTGGTGGCGCCGGTGGGCGCGGCCAGTGCGCAGCAACTGGTGATGCTGCGCAAGGACGCGGACGGCGCGATCGAACGCAGCGAGCTGGGGCCGGTGGTGTTCGTGCCGCTGCTGTCGGGCATGGTGGGCTGAGCGATGCAGGACGAGCGCAAGCCCGCCGAAGGCGCACCCGGCGCGTACGGCGCCGAGGACGAGCGCAGCCTTGGCGACCAGATCGAGGGCATGATCGGGCGCCTGCCGCCCGATTCGGTCAGCCTTGGCGAACTGCTCGACCTGTTCGGCGACGAAGGCCTGCTGCTGCTCACCATCCTGCTGACCCTCGTGTTCCTGATCCCGGTCTCGATCCCGGGCGTGAGCACGGTGTTCGGCGCGGCGATCCTGCTGGTCGGCGTGAGCCGCCTGTCCGGCCGCCAGCTCTGGCTGCCGGCGCGCGTGCGCGACAAGCGCCTGCCGTCGGACCGGTTGCGCCCGGCGCTTGGCGGCGGCCTGCGCTGGGTGCGGCGACTGGAGAAACTCAGTCGCCCGCATCGCCTGCGCGGGCTGGTCGACGGCCGCATGCAGCACGTGGTCAACAACCTGGCCTTCATCCTCGCCGCACTGCTGTTGATGGCGCCCTTCGGATTCGTGCCGTTCAGCAACACCCTGCCAGCGTTGGCCCTGCTCGCGTATGCGATCGGCTTCATCCAGCGCGACGGCGGGGCGGTGCTGCTCGGCCACCTCGCCAACATCGGCACGATGATCTACTTCAGCGTGCTGATCGGCGGCGGCGGGATGGTGGCGCAGGAACTGTTCAAGCGCTTCACGGCATGATCGACCGGCATGCGGGCGCGACCCCGGATTCGACGATGACACGGAAGAAGATGACCAAGCACATGCGTACGACCGCGCTGGCCCTGCTGCCGGCGATGGCCCTGGCCGTGCTGGCCGCGTGCAGCAGCACGGTGGTGCGCACGCCCTCCACGGGCGCGGGGGCCGCGAGCTCCACGCCGCGGCCCGGCGCCAGCATCGTCGTCCAGCGCGGCGACACGCTGTACCGGCTCGCGGTCAACAACGGCATCAGCCCGATGGACCTGGCGCTGTGGAACAACATCGCCGCGCCGTACACGATCTATCCCGGCCAGCGCCTGCGCCTGTACCCGCAGGACGGCCGCGCCCCGGCGGCGACGGCGTCCACGCCGCGCCCGGCTGCCGCGGGTACCACCGGCGGCGCGTCACGGCCGCCGGTGCGTCCCACCCAGGCCCCGCCGCAGCCGGTGGCCGCGCCGCCGGTGGCCAGCAGCATCGCGTGGCGCTGGCCGACCGATGGCCAGATCATCGGTCGCTACGCCGCCGGCGACCCGACCAAGCAGGGCGTCGACATCGCCGGCCGCGGTGGCCAGCCGGTGCGCGCGGCGGGCGACGGCGTGGTGGTCTATTCCGGCTCGGGCCTCGTCGGCTACGGCGAACTGATCATCGTCAAGCACGACGACCAGTGGCTGTCCGCCTACGGCCACAACCGCACGCGGCTGGTGAACGAAGGCACGCGCGTGAAGGCCGGCCAGCAGATCGCCGAGATGGGCAGCAGCGGCGCCGCGCGCGACATGCTGCATTTCGAGATCCGCTACAACGGCAAGCCGGTCGACCCGCTGCGTTATCTCCCGGCACGTTGACGGGATCCTCGCGGCGTGTCGGGCGGATCCCCGGCCCGGCGCAGCGCACCGGGCGTTCGCGGGCACGCGATCCGATGGATCGCAGGCGGCGCCCGCTCACCCGCTACAACGGCAAGCCGGTGGACCCGCTGCGTTATCTCCCGGCACGTTGACGGGATCCTCGCGGCGTGTCGGGCGGATCCCCGGCCCGGCGCAGCGCGCCGGGCGTTCACGGGCACGCGATCCGATGGATCGCAGGCGGCGCCCGCTCGCCCGCTACAACGGCAAGCCGGTCGATCCGCTGCGCGACCTGCCGCCGCGCTGATCGCCGCCGGCGCGCGGGCGCGTTTTGCCCTAGCATCCGGTCGGGTGCGATGCCGCCGGAGTGGAACGACATGCGCTGGAAAACCGGGCTTGCCTGTGGACTGCTGATCGCCTGGGCGATGCCCGTGCATGCCGGCGAGGCCGCGGCACGGACATCGGAGCCGCGCACGTTCGAGCAGCTGGCGCCGGACATCGACGCGAGGTTCGCCGCATTCCAGGCGGAAGCCCATGTCCCCGGCCTGGTCTATGGCGTGGTCGACACGCGCGGGCCGGTGTACGTGAAGGGCATCGGCGTGCAGGATCTCGAGGCCAGGCGGCCGGTGACGGCCGACAGCGTGTTCCGCATCGCCTCGATGACCAAGGCGTTCACCGCCCTGGCGATCCTGCAGCTGCGCGACGAAGGCAAGCTGCGCCTCGACGACCTCGCCGAGGACCATGTGCCCGAGATGCGGGGCTGGGTCTATCCCACCGCCGACAGCCCGCGCATCCGCGTGCGCGACCTGCTGCACCATGTCGGCGGCCTGGTCACCGACGATCCCTGGGGCGACCGCCAGCAGGTGCTGTCGAATGCGCAATTCGCGCAGATCATCTCCGCCGGCGTACCGTTCAGCCGCGTCCCGCAAAGCCAGCACGAGTACTCCAACTTCGGCTATGCGCTGCTGGGGCGGGTCGTCAGCGCGGCCTCGGGCATGGCCTACGGCGACTACGTGCGCAGCCGCATCCTCGCGCCGCTGGGGATGGATGCCACCGGCTACGAGGTGGGCGACGTGCCGCGCGACCGGCTTGCCGTCGGCTATCGCTGGGAGAACGCGCGCTGGAGCGAGGAGCCGGCCATGCGCGACGGCGCGTTCGGCGCCATGGGCGGGCTGGTGACCAGCGCGAACGACTACGCCCGATGGATCGCGTTCCTGCTCTCGGCCTGGCCGGCGCGCGACGATCCCGACACCGGGCCGATCAGGCGCGCGACGGTGCGCGAGATCGCCCAGGGCCTGAATTTCGTCTCGGTGGCGACCCGGATCGGATCGAGCGGCGCGGACGCATGCCCGCAGGCGGCCGCCTATGCCATGGGCTGGCGCGTCGCGCAGGACTGCGACCTGGGCCTGACCCTGGCCCATGGCGGTGGCTACCCGGGGTATGGCAGCCACGTGATGCTGATGCCGGAGCGGGGCGTCGCCATCTTCGTGCTGACCAATCGCACGTATTCCGGGCCTTCGGCGCCGGCCTGGGACGCGGCCGTCGCGATGGACCGGGCCGGCCTGCTGGTCGAGCGCCCCGTGCCGGTGTCGGCAGACGTGGACGCGCTGTTCGCGGCCGCGCGGGCCGCGTATGCGGCGGGCGACCTCGGCCCGCTGCAGGGCAGCCTGGCGATGAATTTCCTGCTCGACCGCTCGGCGGACAACTGGTCGGCGGAATTCGCCCGCCTGAAAGGTGAAGTCGGCGAGTGTGCTGCCGTCGAGCAGCTCGCGCCTACCGGTGCGCTGTCGGCCCGTTTCCGGCTTGCCTGCGCGCAGGGCAAGCTCGACGGCAGCCTGCTGCTCGCCCCGACCCGGCCTGCCACCGTGCAGGCCCTGCGATTGCGCGTCGTCCCGCCCGGGTAGCCGCGGCGCGCAGGCCGGGACGCGAAGCGCCGTGGCCGCCCGAGCCAGCCGCTGCGGAAAGGAACGCGCCTGGCCAGCGGCGCGGGCGGGATCAGCCGATCACGAAGCCCGCCACCACGCGCCGGCCTTCGCTGGCAAGGACGTCGTAGGTGCGGGCGGCGGCGGCGCTGGCCATCGCTTCCAGGCCGATGCCGCGTGACAGGCAGGCGGCCTGGGTTTCCGGCGACGGGAACACCTGGGTGTCGCCGGTGCCGAGCAGGATCAGCTCGGGCTGCAGCGCCAGCAGCGGCGCCAGGTCATCCGGGGCCAGGCGCGCGGCGTCGACCACCGGCCAGTCCTCGACCAGCGTGTCCGGGGCGACGATGAAGCTCGCCAGCAGCCGCCGGTCGTTGACCAGGGCCGAGCGGCCGTCGGCCGCGCGCAGGAAGTAGGCGAAATCGGGCTGTTCGTGGACGAGCTGCATCGATCGCGGCGGGTTCAGGCCCGCGGCAGGACGATCTGCCGCTTGTCCTTCGACGGCCGGTACAGCACGGCGACGTGGCCGATCCGCTGCACCAGCGCAGCCGCGCTGCGGCGCGCGATCTCGCCGATCAGCTGGTCGCGCTCGTCGCGGTCGGCGGCCGCAACCTTGATCTTGATGAGTTCGTGGTGCTCCAGGGCGCCATCGATCTCGGCGACCAGGGCATCGGTGACCCCCTTGCCGCCCACCTGCAACATCGCCTTGAGGTCGTGCGCCTGCCCGCGCAGGAAGCGGTTCTGGGCGGCGGTCAGGGCGATGCTCATGCAGGACAACGGTCAGGCGGCGATGGAGGGCAGGGTATCATGCCGCCTCGCAAACCCTTCCCGGGGTGCCGCCCGGCCAGCACCGTCCGGCCCGGCGCCCTGCGAACCCTTCCCGTCCATCGGCGCACGAACCCGCGGTTCGCCCACGCGCCCCTTCACCCCATGACCGGGGAGGCGGAACCGCAGCCATGGCCACCCGCAGCAAGAGCAGCCAGCGCTGGCTGAAGGAACACTTCTCCGACCCCTTCGTGAAGAAGGCCCAGGCCGAGGGCCTGCGCTCGCGCGCGGCCTACAAGCTGGAGGAACTGGTCGCGCGCGACCGCCTGCTCAAGCCGGGCATGGTGGTGGTCGATCTTGGCGCGGCGCCCGGCGGCTGGTCGCAATGGGTCCGCCAGGAGCTGGACCGGCTCGACCCGGCGCGGCCCGGGCGGGTGCTGGCCCTGGACATCCTCGACATGCCGCCGCTGGCCGGCGTGGACTTCCTTCATGGCGATTTCAGGGAGGATGAAGTCTTATCGAGCCTTGAGACGATGCTGGCGGGCCAGCCCGTGGACCTTGTGTTGTCGGACATGGCCCCCAACAAGAGCGGTGTGGATGCCGTCGACCAGCCCCGGGCGATGTACCTGTCCGAGCTGGCGATGGACTTCGCCGACCGCCACCTCAAGCCCGGTGGTGCGTTCCTGATCAAGCTGTTCCAGGGCGTGGGCTTCGACGAGTACGTGCGCGAACTGCGCAGGCGCTACGAGAAGGTTGCGATCCGCAAGCCCGAGGCCTCGCGCAAGCGCTCGCCTGAAGTGTATGCGCTGGCCCAGGGCAAGCTGGCGGCGATGAAGTAGCATGACCCCGTTGGAGTCCCGGAAGAAACGATGAACGACCTGGTGAAGAACCTCCTGCTGTGGGCGCTGGTCGCCGTGGTGCTGATGCTGGTGTTCAACAGCTTCAACCCCGGTGCGAGCGCCGCGCGCGAAACCCAGTACTCGCAGTTCATGGAGCAGGTGCGCCGCGACCAGATCAAGCGCGTCGACATCGCCGAGGACGAGAAGACCATCAAGTTCCAGACCAAGGGCGGCGAGGAAGGCGTGGTGATCGCGCCGCGACGCGACGAAGGCATGATGGACGACCTGATCAACCACAAGGTGGAGATCAAGGCCGCGCCGCCGTCGAGCGGGCCGTCGCTGCTCTACATCCTGATCAACCTGCTGCCGGTGGCGCTGATCATCGGCTTTTGGTTCTTCATGATGCGGCAGATGCAGCAGGGCGGCGGCAAGGGTGCGATGTCGTTCGGCAAGTCGCGCGCCAAGCTGCTCAACGAGGACCAGACCAAGGCCACCTTTGCCGACGTCGCCGGCTGCGACGAGGCCAAGGAGGAAGTGGCCGAGCTGGTCGAGTTCCTGCGCGACCCGTCCAAGTTCCAGAAGCTGGGCGGCAAGATCCCGCGCGGCGTGCTGATGGTCGGCCCGCCCGGCACCGGCAAGACCCTGCTGGCCAAGGCCATCGCCGGCGAGGCCAAGGTGCCGTTCTTCAGCATCTCCGGTTCCGACTTCGTCGAGATGTTCGTCGGCGTCGGCGCCAGCCGCGTGCGCGACATGTTCGAGCAGGCCAAGAAGCATGCGCCGTGCATCATCTTCATCGACGAGATCGACGCGGTCGGCCGCCATCGCGGCGCCGGCCTCGGTGGCGGCCACGACGAACGCGAGCAGACGCTCAACCAGCTGCTGGTCGAGATGGACGGCTTCGAGGGCGGCGAGGGCGTGATCGTGATCGCCGCGACCAACCGCCCCGACGTGCTCGACCCGGCGCTGCTGCGCCCGGGCCGCTTCGACCGCCAGGTCGTGGTGGGCCTGCCCGACGTGAAGGGCCGCGAGCAGATCCTCAAGGTGCACATGCGCAAGGTGCCGCTGGCCGACAACGTCCAGCCGATGGTGATCGCGCGCGGCACGCCGGGCTTCTCCGGCGCCGACCTCGCCAACCTCGTGAACGAGGCGGCGCTGTTCGCGGCGCGCGAGAACGCCAAGGACGTGCGCATGGACCACTTCGACAAGGCGCGCGACAAGATCATCATGGGCACCGAGCGCCGCTCGATGGCCATGAGCGAGGAAGAAAAGCGCAACACCGCCTACCACGAGGCCGGCCATGCCATCATCGGCCGCCTGGTGCCGGACCACGACCCGGTCTACAAGGTGACGATCATTCCCCGGGGACGGGCCCTGGGCGTGACCATGTACCTGCCCGAGGGTGACCGCTACAGCGCCACCCGCGAGAGCCTGCACAGCCGCCTGGCGACGCTGTACGGCGGCCGCGTCGCCGAGGAACTGATCTTCGGCAACGACAAGGTCACCACCGGCGCCTCCAACGACATCGAGCGCGCGACCAAGATGGCGCGCAACATGGTCACCAAGTGGGGGCTGTCGGACGAGCTGGGCCCGATCGCCTATGGCGAGGACGAGGACGAGGTGTTCCTGGGCCGCTCGGTCACCCAGCACAAGAGCGTGTCCGACGACACCGCGCGCCGGATCGACGAGGTGGTGCGCGAGATCCTCGACACGGCCTACACGCGCGCCAAGACCATCCTCACCGAGAACATCGACAAGCTGCACGCGATGGCCAAGGCGCTGCTGGAATACGAAACCATCGACGTCCCGCAGATCGACGCGATCATGGAAGGCCGCGAGCCGCCGCCGCCGATGGGCTGGAACGAGTCGGGCAAGGGCAGCGACAAGGGCGGCGACGGCGATTCGCGCCCGCTGCCGCCGATCGGCGGACCGGCGGAGCAGACCTGATATCCCGTGGATGGAGCGTCGGGAATAGGGAATGGATGAACACAGCGGCGCCGGCAATCCGGCGCCGTTGCCGTCTTTGCGCATTGCGCGAAAAAGTCGCGTGCGCAGGCACACCAGGAGCATCCGCGCAGTGTCATCCCGAGCGCAGCGAGGGATATCTCGCCTTCAGTGCCGCGACGGAGAGATCCCTCGCTGCGCCCGGGATGACAAAGGGATACGCTGTTCCCGAGTCCCGAGTCCCGAGTCCCGAGTCCCCCGAATGTTCGACACCGCCCCCCAGCTCGATTGCGCCGGCCGCATCCTCCGCCTCGACGTGCCGCGGGTGATGGGCATCGTCAACGTCACCCCGGATTCCTTCTCGGACGGTGGCCTGCATTTCGACGAAGGCGCGGCGGTCGCGCACGGCCTGACGCTCGTCGCCGAGGGAGCGGACCTGCTGGATGTCGGCGGCGAATCGACCCGCCCCGGCGCCGGGCCGGTGTCGACGGAGGAGGAACTGCGCCGGGTGGTGCCGGTGGTGGCGCGGCTCGCGCGCGAGACGGCGCTGCCGATCAGCGTCGATACCTCGCGGTCCAAGGTGATGCGCGCGGCGGTCGAGGCCGGCGCCGGCATGGTCAACGACGTCCGCGGCCTGCGTGCCGAGGGTGCGCTGGACACCGTGGCCGCGCTCGGCGTGCCGGTGGTGCTGATGCACATGCTCGGCGAACCGGGGTCGATGCAGGCGGCGCCGGACTACGACGATGTCGTCGGCGAGGTGCATCGTTTCCTCGCCGAGCGCATCTTCGCGGCCGAGATGGCGGGCATCGCGAAGAAGCGCATCGTGGTCGACCCGGGCTTCGGCTTCGGCAAGACCCGTGCGCACAACCTGCAGCTGCTGGCGCGGCTGGAGCGCTTCACCGAACTGGGCGTGCCGGTGCTGGCCGGGCTGTCGCGCAAGCACACCATCGGTGAACTGACCGGGCGCGAGCGGCCGGCGGAGCGCGTCCACGGCTCGGTGGCCGCGCACCTGGTCGCTGCCCAGCGCGGCGCGAAACTGCTGCGCGTGCACGACGTCGCGGCCACGGTGGACGCGCTGAAGGTATGGAACGCGGTGGCCGCGGTGCCCGCTCCGCGCCCGGACGCCGCGTCCCCGGGCATTCGCTGGCCTGACGACGCGTAGACGCCGGACGGCGTACAACGGCGGCAAGGCAACAGGTTCAAGGGAGATCGACGATGGCAACCGGATGGGCCGGTGACGGCGCGGTGCAGGACCAGATCGACGCGACCGTGAAGGACGCGATCAAGCGCGCTCGCAGCCAGTTGCCACAGGGCCCAGGCCGTTCGCACTGCGAGGAATGCGATGCGCCGATCCCCGAGGCCCGGCGCAAGGCCGTGCCCGGCGTGCGCCTGTGCATCGCCTGCCAGGAAGCCGAGGAACGGGACGAACACGAGGCCAGCGGCTACAACCGCCGCGGCAGCAAGGACAGCCAGCTGCGCTGAGCGGTCCCGCGTCCCGCGCCGTCAGCGCTGGAGTTCGCGCAGGCGGTCGAGCTTGGCCTGGTAGCGGTCGCGCACCGTGCCGCTGCTGATGTCGTGCGCGCGGCGCAGGGCTTCGCCCGCCTTGCGCGACTCGCCCAGGTGCAGGTAGGCGCGCGCGAGCCCGAAGTGGAAGCGGTGCTCGCCTTCGTACAGCTTGATGGCCTGGCGGTAGTGCGCCGCCGCCGCACCGTAGTCGCCAAGCTTCTCGGCCTCGATCGCCAGCATGAACGCGTGGAACGGGTTGCGCGCGTTGATGCGGGCGATGCGCCGGTTGTAGTCGGCCTGGCGCGCGCTGTCGCCGCGCTTGCCGTACAGCGAGGCGAGGTTCATCAGGGCACCGTCGTGGCGCCGGTCGAGTTCGAGCGCATGCAGGAAATCGCGCTCGGCGCCGGCGTCGTCGCCCGCGCGCAGGCGCAACACGCCGGCGTTGCTCCATGCGGTGGGATAACGCTGGTCGCTGCGCAGCGCGGCGTCGATCTGCAGCGCGGCGGCCTCCAGGCGCCCCTCGGCCAGCAGGTTGGCGGCGCGGTTGCTGTAGTAGATGGCGATCAGGCGCCGGTCGTCGACCTTGGCCGGCGGCACGTTCGACATCACGCTGTCGCTGGCCACGTCCAGCGTGTAGCGCTGGGCGCCGATGCGGATGCCGGCGTTGACGTGGTTGCTGAAGTACACGGTATCGCCGCTGGAATACCACGCCAGCGTGCGCGGGATCTCCTGACCGTAGGCGTCCAGTCCGGCCTCGCGCGCGAGCGCGATGGTGAGCAGGGTGAAGGCCAGGCAGTTGGCGGTGCGCGTCTCCCAGACCTGGGCGACGGTGAGGTCGGCATCCGGCACGTACTTCAGCGCGAGCCCTTCGGGTCCGAGCAGGAAGGCGGCCAGCCGCCGCATCCGCGGTTCGCCGGGCGCGCTGCGCGCGACCACCTGCTCGCGCAGTGCGGCGCGCAGCGAGGCGGGGATCGCCAGCACGTCTTCCGGCGGCGTCGGCGGCGCCAATGCGGCGACATCGCCGGACGCCTGCGACGGGGGCGCCGCGAACAGGACCATCGGCGACAGCAGCAGGGCCGCCGCCAGCCACCAGCCGCTTTTCATGGGCCACCTCCGCATGTCGCCACCCTGGCCGCAGTCTACGGCGGTGTTGCACTGCGGAAAGCCTCCGTGCCGCGCGGAACGACACGCCCGGCGTGGACCGGGCGCGTCGGCGACCGCCTGCGCGCCGGTCAGTGCAGCAGTTGCAACCCGAGGATCACGCCCAGCACCGCCGCGAGCACGGTATGGTTGCCGTGGGAATCGCGGCTGCCGTAGCGGTAGCGGCCGTAGTAGCCATCCTCGTAGCCGCGCTGGAAGCCCTGTCGGAAGTAGTAGCTGTACTGGTCATGCGCGATGTAGCGCCCGTCGTAGCCGTAGCTGGCGTCGAGGTAGCCGTAGCTGCCCTGCACGTCATAGCGCCAGCGGTCGTCGCGGTCGGCGCGTCCGGCGCGCAGGCCTTCCTCGTAGCCGTAGGACACGGCCTGGCGCATCAGGTCGGCGCCGTAGCGGTTGGTCTGGTACCAGTGGCCACCGTAGGAATAGCGGTAGCTGGCCGGGGTGTAGTAGAACGGATCGCGCCAGTAGTCGTAGGCCCCCGCGGCGTACCAGCGGCGCTGCTGCTCGCGCAGGCGATCGTGGTAGTGCTGCTGGTAGCGGTACTGCGACATGCGCCGCTGCTGCTGCAACAGGCGTGCGCGCTGTTCGGCACGCTGTTCGGCCATGCGCCGGTCGTGCTCACGCTCGCGCTGGAAGCGCTCGGCGCGCTGGCGCTCGGCGCGGATACGCGCTTCCTGTTGGCCGCGATCGAGGCGACGCAGCGGGTCGTGGCCGCCGTTGCGGCGATCGTCGATGCCCCGGTCGCGGTCGGGCCCACCCGACGGGCGGCGCAGGCCGGCGTTGCGGTCGCGCTCGCGGTCCTCGCGCATGGCCTGCGCACGCCGCACGTCGTCGCCGCGCGACTGGTCGCCCGGCACCGGGCGCGCCTGCGGCCAGGGTCGCGCGGCGTCGCGTGGCGCCGGGCCGCGCAGGCCGGGCTCCGGCCGATCGCGTCCTTCCGTGATCCGGTCCCGGCGGGCGTCGTCGCGCTCGCGCATGCCGCGCGGGCCGGGCACGTTGTCCTCGATCACCGCGCGGCGCGCGTCGGGCGCGCGCTGCACCGGCTCGCGATCGCGCAGCTCGCGCGGTGCCTGCTCACGGCTGCGTGCCTCGCGCACGCGCTCCTGCGGGTCGCGTGGCGCCTGCCAGGCGCGCTCGCGGCTCGGCCCCTGCGCCTCGTCGCGACGCATGGCCTCGCGACGCGGGACCTCGGGTGGCGCCGCACGTTCGACGCGTGCCCGTTCGCGCGGGCCGCGGTCCGCCGCGCCGGGCATCGATGCATCACTGCGCGCGGGCGGCCGTTCGCCGCCGTCGCCGCGTCGCGGCTCCTGCGTGCGCTGTCCGGCTGCGTCGTCGCCGCGATCGCGCGCACGCTCGTCCTGGGCGAACGCGGGCAGGCAGGCGGACAGGGCCATGCCGATGGCCAGCGTGCCGTGGCGAAGACGGCGGGTGGACAGGATCTGCTTCATGGTGCGCCCCTCGAGCCGGCCACTGCGGCCTGCGTGGCGCCAGTGGGCACCGCGCGCGATGAACGGATTCTGAGGTCTTCCAGGCGCATTCAGCGGGTGGAAGGCGTAAACGATTCCAGTTGAACGCGCGGCAACGTACGCCACGGCACGCGTCAACCGGCGCGCGTGGCGATCCCCGTGCGCGGCGCGTCCGCGCGCGACCCGTCGCCGCGGTACGCTTGGCACCGTTGGCCTGGTGCTGGCAGGGGCGCGCGTTGCATGGCTGAGCGGGAAGGAGGCGGATGGCCGCGATGGCCGGCGTGGCTGTCGCGTGCGACGCGCGCGGGTGGCGTGGACGCGGCCACCGATCCGGGCGCGCCCGGCGCATGGCAGCCGACGATCCGCCGTGGCTGGCGGCATACCGAGCTGCAGTTCACCGGTGGCGTGTCGCAGAGCCGGATGCTGACGTTCCGGCCCGGCCACCTGTTGATCGACTACACGCGCACGATGATGGCGGCGCTGCTGTTCAACCCGCGGCCGGCGATGATCGGCATGGTTGGCCTTGGCGGCGGCTCGCAGGCGAAGTTCTGCCACCGCTGCCTGCCGCAGGCGCGGCTGGAGGTGGTGGAGAACAACCCGCACGTGATCGCGATGCGGCGCCGCTTCCGCATCCCGGACGACGACGCGCGCCTGCAGGTGGTCCTCGGCGATGGCGCGCAGTTCCTGCGCGACCGGCGCGGACGCTACGACCTGCTGCTGGTCGACGGCTACGACGAGACCGGCATCCCCGAGGCGCTGTCGAGCCAGCGCTTCCAGGACGACTGCCGCGCGGCGCTGGCGCCCGGCGGGGTGCTGGCCAGCAACCTGTACGCCACCGACGTCGACCGCCACGTGGCGCGGCTGCAGCGCAGCTTCGGCCGCGACCGGGTCTGGCTGCTGGAAGAAAAGCGGCAGAGCAACCGCGTTGCCTTCGCCTGGACCGGTGAGCCGTTCCCCGGCGGGCGGATCGACCTGCCCGCTATCGAGGCCTCGATCCCGCGCGCGGCCGTGCGTGAGCTGCGCGACGTATTCGCCACGGTGGCCCAGGCCTGGCACGCGCGCTGAGGCGGGGCCCGGGCTTGCCTTCGCCAGCGGCGCGGGCGAAAGTCCCGGGTCCATGCCGGAGAGGGATTCGACGATGCGATTTGAGCTGTCGCGGGCCGCGGGCCTGTTGCTGCTGCTCGTGCTGGCGCTGCCGGCCTTCGCCGCCGGCGGCGGCCTGACCCTTGAACAGATCGCCACGATCCGCGCCGTCAGCCATGCCGGCATCAGTCCCGACGGGCGCCAGGTGGCCACCGTGCTGTCGGTGCCGCGCACGATCGGCGTCGACGACGATGGCCCGGCCTGGGCCGAACTGCACCTGGTCCCGCGCGAAGGCGGCGCCGGCCGCGGCTTCGTCACCGGCAAGGTCAACGTGTCGGGCGTCGAGTGGATGCCCGACGGACGTTCGCTGGTGTACCTCGCCAAGCGACCCGGCGACGAGACCCGCGTGCTGTACCGCATCGCGGTCGATGGCGGCGAGTCGGTCGTGGTGGCGAAGCTCAAGTCCGACATCAGCGCCTTCAGCCTCTCGCCCGACGGCCGCCGCGTCGCCTTGCTGGCGGGCGAACCGGAAAGCGACGAAGCCAAGGCGCTGAAGAAGCGGGGCTTCAGCCAGAAGGTGTACGAGGAGGATGCGCGGCCGGTGCAGCTGTGGATCGCCGGGCTTCGCGACGAACGCGCCGAACCGCGGCGCATAGCGGTCGACGGCAGCGTGCAGTCGGTGCAGTGGAGCCCCGCGGGGGACCGCCTCGGCCTGCTGGTCGCGCGCCGCCAGCTGACCGACGACACGCTGGTGTTCACTCGCGTGCGCATCGTCGCCCCGGACGGCAAGGTGCTGGGCCGGGTCGAGAACCCGGGCAAGGTCGGCGGGCTGGCGTGGAGTCCGGACGGCGAGCACCTCGCCTTCATTTCCGCCGAGGACGCGCATGACGCGCAGCAGGGGCGGCTGTTCGTGGTCGGCAAGGCGGGGGGCGCCTGGCGTGACGTGCTGCCGGCGTTGCCCGGACACGTCATCGACGTCGAGTGGCGCGATGCCCGCACCCTGCAGTTCATCAGCCACGAAGGCGTGCAGGCGCGGCTGGGCGAAGTGGGCGTGGATGGCGATGGCGCGCGCACGCTGCTGGCCGCGGACGGGCCGGTGTGGACCGCCTTCAGCCGGTCCGGCGGCGGCGACCTCGCGCTGCTCGGCAGCACGCCGACGCATCCATCGGAAGCATTCCTGCTCGCCGCCGGCGAGTCGGTGCCGAAGAAGCTCACCGACAGCAACCCGTGGCTGAAGGACGTGCGTCTGGCGAAGCAGGAAGTGATCCGCTACAAGGCGCGCGACGGGCTGGAGATCGAAGGCCTGCTGGTGCATCCGCTCGAGCGGCGCGGCAACGCGCGCGTGCCGCTGATCACCGTGGTTCATGGCGGACCGGAATCGCATTACAGCAACGGCTGGTTGAGCAACTACGCGCAGCCGGTGCAATTCGCGGCGTCGCGCGGCTATGCCTCCTTCCTGCCCAACTACCGCAGCAGCACCGGGCGCGGCGTCGCGTTCTCGAAGGCAGGCTTCGGCCGCCCGGGCATGGAGGAATTCGACGACGTGGTCGATGGCGTCGACCATCTCGTCGCCACCGGCCTCGTCGACGAGGGCAAGGTGGGTATCACCGGCGGTTCCTATGGCGGCTATGCCAGCGCATGGGGCGCGACGTACTACAGCGACCGCTTCGCCGCGTCGGTGATGTTCGTGGGCATCTCCGACCAGGCCAGCCTGGTCACCACCGGCGACATCCCCTGGGAGCAGTACCTCGTGCACTGGGGCAAGTGGCCGTGGGAGGACCCGGAGCTGTTCCGCCAGACCAGCCCGATCACGCACGTGCAGAAGTCGAAGACGCCGACGCTGATCCTGCATGGCGAGGCCGATCCGCGCGTGCCGCCGATGCAGTCGTACATGCTCTACCGCTACCTCAAACTGGCCGGGCAGGCGCCGGTGCGGCTGGTGCTGTATCCCGGCGAGGGCCACGGCAACCAGCGCGCGGCCTCGCGCTACGACTACTCGCTGCGGCTGATGCAGTGGATGGACCACTACCTGAAGGGTCCGGGCGGCGAACCGCCGCCGCAGCAGCCGGTGTATGCATTGCCCGCTGGCGGCGGCGATGGCAAGGCGGCGCGCGCGCGATGAGCGCCGCCACGACGCCGGCCGGCGGCGGCCCCGCCGCGGCATCGCCGCGCTCGCGGCGGCGCGTGCTGTTCGCCAGCCTGATCGGCACCACCATCGAGTTCTTCGATTTCTACATCTACGCCACGGCCGCGGTGCTGGTGTTCCCGAAGCTGTTCTTCCCGGCCGCCGATCCCGCATCGGCCACGCTGCAGTCGCTGGCGACGTTCGCGCTGGCGTTCTTCGCGCGCCCCGTGGGCTCGGCGCTGTTCGGCCATTTCGGCGACCGCGTCGGGCGCAAGGCCACGCTCGTCGCCGCGCTGCTCACCATGGGCATCTCCACCGTGGTCATCGGCCTGCTGCCGACATACGCCCAGATCGGCGTCGCCGCGCCGCTTCTGCTGGCGCTGTGCCGTTTCGGCCAGGGACTGGGGCTCGGCGGCGAATGGGGCGGGGCGGTGCTGTTGGCGACCGAGAACGCGCCGCCCGGCAAGCGCGCCTGGTACGGCATGTTCCCGCAGCTGGGCGCGCCGATCGGCTTCTTCTTGTCCACCGGCATCTTCCTGCTGCTCACGCACTACATGAGCGACGCGACCTTCTTCGCATGGGGCTGGCGCGTGCCGTTCCTGGCCAGCGCGGCGCTGGTGCTGGTCGGCCTGTGGGTGCGGCTGCGGATCGACGAGACGCCGGCCTTCCAGCGCGTGCTCGACCGCGAGGAACGCGTGCGCCTGCCCATGCGCGAGGTGCTGGTGAAGCATCCGCGTGCACTGCTCGTAGGCACGCTGCTGACGCTGGCGACCTTCGTGCTGTTCTACCTGATGACCGTGTTCTCGCTGAGCTGGGGCACCGCCGAACTGGGCTACACCCGCGAGCGGTTCCTCTGGCTGCAGATGCTGGGCGTGCTGTTCTTCGGGCTGATGATCCCGGTGTCGGCGCTGTACGCAGATCGCTTCGGCCGGCGGCGCGCGATGATCCTGGCGACGCTGGCGATCATGGTGTTCGGGCTGTGCTTCGCGCCCCTGTTCGTGGCCGGCAGCAGTGGCGGCACCCTGCTGTTCCTGGTGCTCGGGCTGGGCCTGATGGGGCTGACCTACGGGCCGGTGGGCACGATCCTGGCCGAGCAGTTCCCGGCCGAGGTGCGCTACACCGGCGCGTCGCTGGCGTTCAACCTGTCGGGCATCTTCGGCGCCTCGCTGGCGCCGTACATCGCCACCTGGTTGGCGAAGGCCCACGGCCTGCACACGGTGGGCTGGTACCTCAGCGCGGCCGCGCTGCTCAGCCTGCTGGCGCTGCTGGCCGTGCGCCGCGAGCCCGCTCACGACTGACCCGCAGGCCCTAGACTGGGCGCCGGGCACCACAGGGACGAGACATGAATCGATGGGCTTCGCTGGGCATCGTCATCGCGGTGGCGATCGGCGCGCTGCTGCCGCTGCAGGCGCTGATCAACGCGCGGCTCGGAACGCAGACGCAGGGGCCGCTGTATGCCTCGTTCGTGTCGTTCCTGGTCGGGACCTGCGTGCTGGGCGTGCTGCTGCTGGCCACGCGCACGCCGCTGGCGCCGGGCGCGCCGGTGGCGTCGCTGCCGGCCTGGATCTGGATGGGGGGCGTGATCGGTGCCGCGTTCGTGTTCGCCGCCACCCTGCTGGTGCCGAAGCTCGGCGCGGGGGCGATGATCTGCCTGGTGGTGCTGGGCCAGGTGGTGGCTTCGCTGCTGCTCGATCATTTCGGCGTGCTCGGCGCGCAGCGCCCGGCCGACCTGGTGCGCGTGCTGGGCGCGCTGCTGGTGATCATCGGCGCGGCGCTGGTGGTCCGCCCCTGGCACGCGCACTGAGGCGCGCGCGATGATCGCGCTGCCGGCGCCGCAACTGGCCGGGATCGAGGCCGCCTACGCGGTGCCGCCGCGCGCGTACCACGACTTCGGCCACGTGCGCGAGGTGCTGCGCCACTACGACGCCGTGGCCGCGGGCCCCGGCTGGGTGCAGCCCGACGAAGTGCGGCTGGCGGTGCTGTACCACGACGCGATCTACGAGCCCGGGCGCAAGGACAACGAGGCGCGTTCGGCGGCGTTCGCGGTCGCGGACATCGCCCGCTGGCTGCCCGACGCCGGGGTCGACGCCGGGCGCGTGGCCGCGCTGATCGAACTCACTGCGCGCCACGGCAGCTTTTCGCCGGCCGACTTCGGCAAGACCGCGGTCGCCGACGACACCTGCCATTTCCTCGACTGCGACATGGCCATCCTCGGCGCGGAGCCGGCGGTGTTCGACGCCTACGACCGTGCCATCGCCGCCGAGTACCGCGGCCACGTCCCGGACTGGCTGTTCCGCATCAACCGCCGGCGCTTCCTCAAGGCGCTGCTGGCCCGCCCGCGCATCTTCCTCAGCGGGTTCTTCCACGAACGGCTCGATGCGCAGGCGCGCGCCAACCTGCGGCGGGCGGTGACCACCAAGCGCTGAATGCCTCGCGCCGGCGTCCCGCGCGCCGGGGCGCGCTATGATCGGGCGATGGCCAAGCTGCTGCTCAACCTGCGCAACGTGCCCGACGACGAAGCCGACGACGTGCGCGGCATCCTCGACCAGCACCGCATCGAGTACTACGAGACGCCGCCGGGCCCGTTCGGGATCACCGCCGGCGGCATCTGGATCAGGCAGGATGATGACCTGCCGCGCGCGAAACAGCTGATGGCCGGATACCAGTCGGCGCGGCAGGCGCGCGTACGCGCCGAGCATGCGCGCGCGCAGGAAGAAGGCACGGCCGACACCTTCGCCGACCTCGCGCGTCGCCAGCCGCTGCAGGTCGCCTTGCGCATCGTCGCCATCGTGCTGCTGCTGGCGTTGCTGGCCGTGCCGTACTTCCTGCTGCGCGCCTGAGCGATGTCGACCGCGCCGCAAGGCGGGCTGGTCCGGGGCATCGGCCGCGCCAGCATGGTGGCGCTGATGATCAACGCGGTCGTCGGGGCCGGCATCTTCGGGCTGCCCTCGCGCGTGCACGACCTGCTCGGCCCGTGGGCGCTGCTGGCGTACGTCGGCTGCGCGGTGCTGGTGATGCTGGTGGTGCTGTGCTTCGCCGAAGTCGGCAGCCGGTTCGAGGACAGCGGCGGTCCCTACCTGTATGCGCGCACCGCGTTCGGCCCCGTGGTCGGTTTCCAGGTGGGCTGGCTGCTCTGGCTGACGCGGGTGACCGCGTATGCGGCCCTGTGCAACCTGCTGATCGAGTACCTGGCGCATTTCTGGCCGTCGCTGGCGTCCATCGGCGGTCGCGTGGCGGTTGCGACCCTGGTGACCAGCGTGATCGCGGCCGTCAACCTCCGCGGCGTGCGCACCGCCGCCATCGTGGCCAACGTGTTCACGATCGGCAAGCTGGTGCCGCTGGTCCTGTTCGTGGCGGTCGGCCTGTTCTTCGTCGACAGGTCCGCCTACGTGATGCCGCCCGTGCCCACGGTCGCCGAGTTCTCGGCGACGATGCTGCTGCTGGTGTTCGCGTTCACCGGGTTCGAGACGGCCACCGTGCCCGCCGGCGAGGTGCGCGATCCGCGACGCACGCTGCCGTTCGCGATCCTGGCGTCGATGCTGGTGATCGTGCCGCTGTACCTGTTGATCCAGGTGGTGAGCATCGGCACGCTGCCGGGACTGGCGTCCTCGACCACGCCGCTCGCGGATGCCGCAGGCCGCTTTGCCGGCAGTGCCGGCGCGGCGGTGATCGTGGTCGGCGCGGTGATCTCCATCACCGGGACCTTGAACGGCATCGTGCTTTCGGCGCCGCGCCTGCTCTACGGCATGGCCGAACACGCGCAGCTTCCGCGGCTGTTCGCACGCACGCATGCGCGCTTCCACACGCCGCACTGGGCGATCCTGGTCACCGCCGCGTGCATGCTGGCGCTGACGCTGTCCGGTTCGTTCCTGACCGCGGTGGCGTTGAGCACGATCACGCGCCTGCTGGCCTATGCCTCGACCTGCATCGCCCTGCCGGTACTGCGTCGTCGCGACGGCCGCGACATCGCGCCGGCGGCCTTCCGTGTCCCGGCGGGCGGGTGGGTGGTGGCCGTCGCGCTGCTGGTGATCGCGTGGCTGGTCGCCAACGCCAATCCGCTGGAACTGCGCAACATCGCCATCGCCATGCTGGCCGGCGCGGGCCTGATGTGGCTCGGCACGCGCATGGCGCGCGGCGATGCGCCGCATCGACCATGACTTTCGGCATGCCCTGCGCGCGGGCATGCAGGCTAAGGTCCAGACCTCGTTTGCCGCCGTGTCGCGGCCCGCGATGCCTGTCCGGGACCATGCCGGACGCGTCCACACCATGTCCGAGCCCACGGGGAAGTGCGATGTCCAGACCTGTCCTTGTCCTGATCGCGGCGCTGCTCGCGCTGTACTGGCCGATGCCGGCGTCCGCGCAGCGCACGCTGTCGTTCGCGGCGCACGAAGTACCCGAGCAGGGCGTGCTGGCGATCGCCGTGGCCGACGGGCTGCCGGCCACGGGCGCGTTCGCCGCGATCGATGCCCGCACCGGTGGCGCGCTGCGTCGCGCAGCCGGGGCCGAAGGCTTCAAGGGCCGCAAGGACGGTTCGCTCGACCTGCGTGGCTTCGGCGGCTACGAGCGGCTGCTGGTGCTGGGCATCGGCAAGGACGCGCTGTCCGCGCGCGACCTGCAGGATGTCGGCGGCCGCGTCGCGCAGGCCGCGGCGAAGAGTCGCGCCGCGCGCTTCGAGCTGCTGTGGGACGGCAACGAGGCCGATGCCGCGTCGCATCTCGCGTTCGGCGCGGCGCTGGGCCAGTACCGCTTCGACAAGTACCGTTCGCGCGGCACGGAGGACGACGCCGACCCCCAGCCCGGCAAGGGCGAACTGGTGATCCGCACGCCGGCCGGCGCGGCCGCCGCGGCGGCCTATGCCGCGCAGTGGAAGCCGGTGGCCGAGGCCGTCGCCTTCGCGCGCGACCTGTCCACCGAGCCGGCGAACGCGTTGTGGCCGGAGGAATTCGTGGCGCGCGTGCGCGAGCAGGCGCGTGGCCTGCCGGTGCGCATCGAGGTATTGGACGTGCCGGCGATGCAGCGGCTGGGCATGGGCGGGATCCTCGCGGTCGGGCAGGGCAGCGTGCGCCCGCCGCGGCTGTTGCTGGTGCGCTACGACGGCGGCCATGCCGGCGATGCGCCGCTGGCCTTCGTCGGCAAGGGCATCACCTTCGACAGTGGCGGCATTTCGATCAAGCCCGGCGCCAACATGTGGCAGATGAAGGGTGACATGAGCGGCGCGGCGTCGACCGTGGCCGCCGTGCTGGGCATGGCCGGACGCCGCGCGCCGGTGAATGCGGTGGCGGTGGCGGCGCTGGCCGAGAACATGCCGTCGGGCAGCGCGGCGCGCCCCGGCGACGTGATCCGCACCGCGTCGGGCAAGACCTTCGAGATCATGAGCACCGATGCCGAGGGCCGCATGGTGCTGACCGACGCGCTGTGGTACGTGCAGCGCCAGGACAAGCCGCGGTTGGTCATCGACGTGGCCACGCTGACCGGTTCGATCGTGGGCGCGCTGGGCAGCGATTTCGCCGGCCTGTTCGCGCGCGACGACGCGCTGGCGGCGCAGCTGCTGGCATCGGGCGAGGCCAGCGGCGAGCGGCTGTGGCGGATGCCGCTGCTGGACGAGTACGGCAAGCGTCTGAAGTCGCCGATCGCGGACCTGCGCAACGGCGGCGGCTCCCCGGGCGCCGGCGCCGGTGCCTACTTCATCGGCGAATGGGTCGACCGCACGTTGCCCTGGGCGCACCTGGACATCGCGGGCAAGGACTGGAACGACAGCGGCAGCCCGACCGTGCCCGAAGGCGCCTCCGGATACGGCGTGCGGCTGCTGGACCGCCTGGTGCGCGACCATTACGAGTAGGTTCGGCCCGCGGCGCGGGCCGGCCCGTACAATGCGGCGATGATCGTCAACATCGCCGCCTACCACTTCGTGCCTATCGCCGATCCGCAGAGGCTGGCGGACGACGTCCGTGCGTGGGCCGGCGCCGGCGCGCTGCGCGGCACGGTGCTGGTCGCGCCCGAGGGCATCAACCTGTTCCTCGCCGGCGCCGGTGATGCGATCGACGGATTCCTCGCGCACCTGGGGGCGGACCCGCGCCTCGCCGGCCTGCGGGTGAAGCGCAGCCACAGCGCGTCGGTGCCGTTTGCGCGGCTCAAGGTGAGGTGCAAGCCCGAGATCATCAGCTTCCGGCGCGAGGACGCGGTGCCGCTGTCGCGCCCGCGCGCGCCGGCGGTGTCGCCGGCCGACCTCGCGCGCTGGATCGGGCAGGGCACGGACGACGCCGGCCGCCGGCTGGTGCTGCTGGACACGCGCAACCGCGAGGAAACCGCCTACGGCAGCTTCGCGGGCGCGCTGACGTTGCCGATCGACAACTTCACCGACCTGCCGGCGGCGCTGGAGCCGCATCGCGCGGCGCTGGCCGATGCAACGGTGGTGAGCTTCTGCACCGGCGGCATCCGCTGCGAGAAGGCGGCGCTGTGGATGCGCGACAGCGGCATGGACCACGTGCTGCAGCTCGACGGCGGCATCCTCGGCTACTTCGAGGCGGTCGGCGGGTCGGGTTACGATGGCCGCTGCTTCGTGTTCGACGACCGCGTGGCGCTGGATCCCTCGCTGCGGCCGCTGGTCGACGGCGACGGCGCGATGGGGCAGGCGGCATGAGCTGGCTCGGACTGGTGCTGCTGGTGCTGGGCGCGTACCTCGCGTTCAAGCTGGTCGGCGCGCTGCTGAAGGCGCTGATGTTCGTGGTGGCGCTGGTGGGCGCGTACTGGTTCCTCGCGCCGCACCTGGGCTGGCCGACCGTGTCGGAACTGTTCTATGTGCTGGGCCCGGATTTCGGCGGGCGCCGGATCGAGGAGCTGGCCGATCCAGCGGAGCTCACCCGGCAGGCGAAGCAGCGCGTGGTGGACGGTGTCGTCGACGGCGTGGTGGACCAGTTCACGCCCGCGGATCCGGTGCCGCTGGACGAATCGCCGCAGCCGCCTGGCGGGCCGGAGGCCGATGCCAAAGCGCCGGCCGAAGGCGCGCCGCCGACGGAGTGATGGCGCCACGCGGCGCCGTCAGCCGAACTCCCGCGACGGCAGCACGACGCGACGCTGCGGCCGGCCGACCAGGTCGAGGAAGTTGTTGAACACGCCGTCGGCCTGCGCCTGCATCGCGGCGATGTGCTCGCGCGTGTGCGCGCGGATCGCGGCTTCGTCGTGCGGGCCCTCGCGACGCTCCAGCTCGGCGCGATAGCCCGGCGTCGCCAGCCAGCGTTCGATCAGGGGTTCGTCCATCTCCAGGTGGAACTGGAAGCCGTAGGCGCGATCGCCCCAGCGGAATGCCTGCTGCTCGCAGGTGTCGCTGCGCGCGAGATGGATCGCGCCCTGCGGGATCTCGAAATGTTGTCCGTGCCACTGGAAGACCGGCGCCTCCGCGCCCAGCGGCGACAGCACCGGGTCGCTGCGCCCGGCCTCGGTCGCGCGCAGCCGGTACCAGCCGATCTCGGGCGTGTGGTGGCGTTTCACCGGCGCACCCAGCGCATGCGCCAGCAACTGCGCGCCGAGGCAGATGCCGAGCACCGGCTTGCCCTGCGCGAGCATGCGTTCGATCGCCAGCAATTCGGTGCGCAGGTGCGGGCGCGCGTGCTGGTCCCCCACGTTCATCGGGCCGCCCAGCACCACCAGGCCCTGGTAGCGGTCGACGTTCGGCAGCGCCTCGGGGTCGCGTTCGAAATTGACGAAGCGGATGCGATGCCCCCGCCGGCGGATCAGCGGATCGAGCGTGCCGAGCGGTTCGGCGGCAACGTGCTGGAAGACGAGGATGCGGGGCATGCCCCGATTCTAGGAACAAACCGGGGTCGGGTTCGACTTTTGCCCCGGGCGCGCCGGGTCCCGCCGCAAACAGGCCGGAACCGTCGGACCTGGCCCCGGTGTTGCGTTGTCAGCGGCGCGGCGGCTTGCCCGCGGGTTTGCGCGCATGTGCCGGCTTGCCGCCGGGCTTCGGTCCCGGCTTGCCGGCGAAGGGGCGCTTGCCACGCGAAGGCGCGCCATCCTCGCCGGCGCGCCGCATCCGCAGCTGCTGGCCCGACACCCACACCTTCTTGAGGTGTTCGAGGATCTCGCGCGGCATGCCTTCGGGCAGGTCGATCAGGCTGTGGTCGTCGCGGATGTCGATGCGGCCGATGTACTTGCTGTCCAGGTCGGCCTCGTTGGCGATCGCGCCGACGATGTTGCCCGGCTGCACGCCGTGGACGTGGCCGACGTCGATGCGGAAGGTTTCCATCGCGAAGCCTTGCTCGGGCGCCGCACGCTCCCGCCGCGGCGGGGCCGGCGCCGGCGCGGCGGGCGTGTCGTCCTCGAACATCGCTTCGCCGGCGTTCGCGATCCCCGCGCCGGGGTCGGCCTTGCGCGCGCGTGCGGGCCTGGCATCGCGGGGCGGCTCGGGCGCGTCGGCCCTGGGCCTGGGCGCGGCGTGGGCGGGGCGTACAACCGGATCGCGCTTCTCCGCACGCTCGCGCGGCGCGTTGCGGTCCCACTGCGGGCGTTCGGCCGCGGCCAGCAGCAGCGGCGAATCGCCCTGCACCACCTTGGCCAGCGCCGCCGCGATCTCGGCCGCCGGCACGTCGTGTTCGCGTTCGTAGCGTTCGACCAGGTCGCGGAACAGGGCGAGGTCGGGGCTGGCCAGCGCCTCGGTCACGCGGTCGAGGAACTTGGCCACGCGGCGTTCGTTCACCGTTTCCACGCTGGGCAGCTGCATGGGTTCGATCTTCTGCCGCGTCGCGCGCTCGATCGCGCCGAGCATGCCGCGCTCACGCGGGGCGGCGAACAGGATCGCCTCGCCGCTGCGGCCGGCGCGCCCGGTGCGGCCGATGCGGTGCACGTAGCTTTCGGTGTCGTAGGGGATGTCGTAGTTCAGCACGTGGCTGATCCGCTCCACGTCCAGTCCGCGCGCGGCGACGTCGGTGGCGACCAGGATGTCGATGCGGCCGTCCTTGAGCGACTGGATGGTCTTCTCGCGCTGCTTCTGGTCGAGGTCGCCGTTGATCGCGGCAGCGGCGAAGCCGCGCGCGGCGAGCTTCTCGGCCAGCTCCGCGGTGCCGAGCTTGGTGCGCGCGAAGATGATCATCGCGTCGAAGGGTTCGGCTTCGAGGATCCGGGTCAGCGCATCGAGCTTGTTGGTGCCGCTGACCATCCACACGCGCTGGCGGATGTTGGCCGCGGTCGTGGTCTGCGACTTGATCGCGATCTCGACCGGGTCCTTCAGATAGGTCTGGGCGATGCGCTTGATCTGCGCCGGCATCGTCGCCGAGAACAGCGCCACCTGGCGCGTCTCCGGCGTTTTCTTCAGCACCGCCTCGACGTCGTCGATGAAGCCCATGCGCAGCATTTCGTCGGCTTCGTCCAGCACCAGGGTGCGCAGCTCGGACAGGTCCAGCGAGCCACGTTCGAGGTGGTCGATCACGCGCCCGGGGGTGCCGACGATCACCTGCACCCCGCGCCTGAGCGCGGACAGCTGCACGCCATAGGCCTGGCCGCCGTAGATCGGCAGCACGTGGAAGCCGGGCAGCTGGGTGGCGTACTTCTGGAAGGCCTCGGCGACCTGGATCGCCAGTTCACGCGTCGGCGCCAGCACCAGCACCTGCGGCTTCTTCGCGGCCGGGTCGAGCCGGGCGAGGGCGGGCAGGGCGAACGCGGCGGTCTTGCCGGTGCCGGTCTGGGCCTGTCCCAGCACGTCGCGGCCCGCCAGCAGCGGCGGGATGGTGGCCGCCTGGATCGGCGACGGGGATTCGTAGCCGACCGCGGACAACGCATCGAGCAACGGGGCGGGCAGGCCGAAGGCGGCGAAGCCGGCGGATTCGGAAGGGGTGCTCATGGGCAGGACCACGCCGGTGAGTCCGGCTCCAGGGACGCCTAGTCTACCGGTCGTCGTTCGCCATCGCGTCCGCGCCGGCGGCGGGCCCGCCCGGGCGCAGGATCCGGTTGCGTCCGCGGCGCTTGGCTTCGAGCATCGCCGCGTCGGCGCGCGCCACCAGTTGCACCAGCGTGTCGTCGGCGCGGGCCTCGGCGACGCCGCCGCTGATCGTGGTGGTCACCGGGCCGTCCATTGCGCGCACGGCCGCACGGATCCGGCCCGCGTACTGGAAGGCGCCATCCTCGTCGGTGTCCGGCAGCAGGGCGAGGAACTCCTCGCCGCCGGGACGGGCGATCACGCATTCCGGGCGGGTGTGCTGGCGGATGAGGGTCGCGGTCGCGCGCAGCACCGCATCGCCTTCCGCATGGCCGTGGGTGTCGTTGATCTGCTTGAAGTGGTCCAGGTCGAAGTAGGCAACCGACACCGGCCGCCCCTCGCGCCGGCACTGCTCGAACAGGCGCTCGCCGTGGGCCTGCCAGCCGTCCCGGTTGAGCACGTCGGTCAGCGAATCCAGCTGCAGCCGCGACAGCAGGCGCTGGCGCAGCTGGAACACGTCGAGCGAGGCGTCCAGCGAGGACCGGCGGTAGGCCAGGCCGATGCCGATGCCGACCACGCCGTAGGCCAGGTACGCCCACCACAGCGAGAGCGGGGCCTGCAGCCGGGCCAGCACCGCGAACAGCGGTACGAAGAACACCACCACCAGCGCCGCCAGGGTGCTGCGATGCAGGGCGAACGGCAGCAGGATGATGACCATCAGCACGGCGATCACGTGCATCAGGCTCAGCCGCTGCGGATCGGCAAGGGTAGTCATCGAGATGCCGGCGCTGAAGGCGCAGGCGTAGGCCACCAGCGCCAGCTCCGCCCAGTAGCCCAGCCGCCGCAGCCGCACCAGCAGGGCCAGCGCGATCAGCGTGCCGAACAGCAGCGCACGCCGCGTGAACGCGGCATCCGCGCCCTCGGGCTGCACCACGAAATCGCGCGCCCAGCCGATCAGGAACAGCAGCGGCATGCCGAAGGTGAGCGCAGTGCGACTGGCGCCGGTGCTGCGATAGGCGTAGACGAAGAACCTGCGGCGCTCGCGCGCGTCGAGATCCGCGGTCCGGCCGTCGAGCATGCGCATCAGGGAACGGAACATGACCCTCCATGAGTGTCGCTGGCGTCGCCGGGGGCGCGAAACCTGCCGCCATCTTGGCGCCGATGCGCCATCATAACGCGACCTGCCGCACGTTTCGGCCTGCATGCCGCCTTCAGTCCCGTCCGACCACCACGCCGCATCCGCCGTCGCCACGCCCGACGTCGCACCCGGGTTGCGTTTCGACAACGCCTTCCTGCGTGAATTGCCAGGGGATCCTGAGACTGCCCCGCGGCCACGCCGGGTCGATGCGGCCTGGGCGCGGGCCGCCCCCACGCCCGTGCCGGCGCCGCGCCTGCTCGCGCATTCATGCGAGGTGGCCTCCGAACTCGGCTTCACTGCCGGCCAGGTGGAAGCGCCGGGCTTCGCCGCGGTGTTCGCCGGCAACGCGCGGCTGCCCGGGATGGATCCGTACGCGACCAACTACGGCGGGCACCAGTTCGGCCATTGGGCCGGGCAACTGGGCGATGGCCGGGCGATCACCCTGGGCGAGGCGATCGTGGCCGATGGCGAGCGCCGCGAACTGCAGCTGAAGGGCGCGGGACTCACTGCGTTCTCACGCACGGCCGACGGACGCGCGGTGCTGCGCTCGTCGCTGCGCGAGTTCCTGTGCAGCGAGGCGATGCATCACCTCGGCATCCCGACCACGCGCGCACTGTCGCTGGTGGCAACCGGCGAGGACGTGGTCCGCGACCTGCTCTACGACGGCCACCCCGCGCCCGAGCCCGGCGCGATCGTCTGCCGCGTGGCGCCGTCGTTCATCCGCTTCGGCCATTTCGAGCTGCCCTATGCACGCGGCGACGTCGACCTGTTGCGGCAGCTCGCCGAATTCTGCATATGGCGCGATTTCCCCCACCTGCTGGGCGCCCGCGCCGGGACGCCGCTGGCCACGCTGCGCGCGCAGGGGGCGTTCGACGAGGCGCTGCATGCCGCGTGGTTCGCCGAGGTCTGCGAGCGCACCGCTCGCATGGTCGCCGGCTGGATGCGCGTGGGCTTCGTGCATGGCGTGTTGAACACCGACAACATGTCGATCCTCGGCCTGACCATCGACTACGGCCCCTACGGCTGGATCGACGACTACGACCCGGACTGGACGCCCAACACCACCGACGCGCAGGGGCGCCGCTACCGCTTCGGCTGGCAGCCGAAGGTGGCGCACTGGAACCTGATGCGGCTGGCGCAGGCGCTGTCGCCGCTGTTCACCGATCCTGCACTGCTGCAGGCCGGGCTGGACCGTTACGCCGCCGCCTATGCCGCGGCTGATCGCGCGGCCATCGCCGGCAAGCTCGGGCTGGCGGCGTGCGGCGACGAGGACGCCGCGCTCATGCGCGACCTTCACGTCCTGCTGCAGGCTGCGGAGGTGGACATGACGCTGTTCTTCTGCGGGCTTGCCGACGTCGAGCCCGTGCCGGGCGCGCCGTTCGATGCCTTGCCGGAGGCGCTCCAGGCTGCGTTCTACGATCCGGCGAAGGCGCAGGCGCAGGCGCCGGCATTCGCGGCGTGGCTGCAGCGCTGGTCGACGCGAACGGGCGAGGACGTGCGTCCGGCCGAAGCGCGACGGGCGCGGATGGGTCGGGCCAATCCGCGCTACGTGCTGCGCAACTACCTCGCGCAGCAGGCGATCGAACGCGCCACCGCGGGCGACGAGGCCGGCATCGGCGAACTGCTGGAGGTGTTGCGCCGGCCGTACGACGACCAGCCCGGACGCGAGGCGTTCGCGCAGCGACGCCCGGCGTGGGCGAAGGATCGCGCCGGCTGCTCGATGCTGTCGTGCAGTTCGTGAAGTTCCGCCGGTGCGCCCGTTCGCGGCTCGTCCTTGGCGACGGATGCCGTGAACATGAAAAAAGGCCGGCTTACTTGCCGGCCTTCTTGTCCTTCTTCGCCGCGCGCTTTTCCTTCAGCGACTTTTCCGGCTTCTTCTTGTCTTCCTTGCGTTTGTCCATGCCCTTTGCCATGGCGGTCTCCTCGGGGTTCGACGGCTGGGGATTGCAGCGGATCGGGTGGTGCCGGTGCGAAGCGTAATCCGGCCGGGCGCCCGCGGGTAGGGGGTGCGCGACGGACGCAGCGGGCGGGGTCAGCGGTCGAGGCGGGCGCCGCAGCCCTTGAGGGCCTCATCGCCCACGCGCAGCTCGATGGTCTCCGGGAAGCGCTGGCCGCTCATGGGGTCGCTGCAGGCCTCCGTGGTCGCGACCAGCACGATCGCGGCGCCGTCGGCCGCAGTGCCGCGATAGCCGGTGGCGGTACGTTCGATCGGGCGGGCTTCGACCACGCGTGTGCCCATGTCCAGCTGCGCCCGCAGGGCCGGGGCGTCGCCACCGCTGACCTCCACCAGCCAGCCGGGCTCGTTGCCGACGCCGCGCAGCACGACCCCGCGGGCACGCGCCGCATCCCAGGGCGAGACCTCGTCGGTCTGCTGGCAATCATGGGCCGCGCCATCGAGCGTGAGCGTGGCGGCCTGGCCCTTGTTCCAGAACTCGTTGCCGGCGTCGTCGGCGTAGCGTGCGCCCGATCCAGACAGCGCCTGGGGCAGCACCGTGCGCACGCCGTTGGCCGAGAGCGTGACGGTGCCCGCGGTGTTGTCGAAGGTCGCGCCCACCAGCAGGTCGCCGCAGCGGAAGGCGGTGACGATGGGTTCGGCGGGCGTCGACGTGGCCGGTGGCGGCACATCGTCCGCGGGCACGGCCACGGGGGCGACATCGGCGGCGGGTTGGCAGGCGGCCAGCGCGAACAGCATCGGACAGGCGGCGAGACGGGCGCGCATGGGCTGGCTCCGCGGAAAGGTGCGCCAATGTCGGCGATCCCGCGATCCGGCGCAATCGCCGGCGCGGGAGATGCCGCCCACGCTCAGCGCGGTGCGCGGTCGACGCGATACACCGGATACAGGCCCAGCCGTTCGTCCCAGGACGCGTGCCGCCGGTAGAAGAACTCCAGCCGTGCGGTGGGGTCGTCCGCGAAGGCCTTGTCCTCGCGCAGGCGGCGCTCGAATGCGGCCTTCAGCGCCGGGTCGGCGGCCAGCATCTCACGCGCCACGGCCTCGGCAACATAGGCCTCCATGTACTCCTTGCGTTCGAAGGCGTTGTTGAACAGGCCCCACTGCAGCAGCGAATCCGGGCCGCCCGGTTCGAGCAGGGCCATCACCAGCCGTGCCTTCGGCTGCGCGATCGGCACGAACAGCGCGCCACCCACCAGATCCTGCGCTTCGTCCTGCCAGCGGCCGTCCGCGGCGAGGCGCTGGTGGCCTTCGGTGGAGGTCTTCGAAAACGCCGGCGCATCGGCGCGATAGGCCTGCACGGCAACCCGCGGCAGCGCCTGGCGCAGCGTCTCGAACACGATCCCGTGCGCACGCAGCCGTTCTGACACCAATGCCGCCTGCGCCGCCGGCACCAGGTAGCCGCCGCGTGGGGCGTCGACCACGACATCGGGCACCACCTCGTCACGCAGCGGCACCTTCCACACCTGCGGCGTGGTTTCGTCGTAGCGCGTCATCGGCGCGCCCGACACCTCGGACGGCGTGCGCGTGTAGGCGTAGCCGCGGAAGTCGACGGTGCGCACGCGGTCGGTGGCCTTGTACGACAGTGGCACCGGCGTGCCGGCGAGGTTGCGCGTATCGGCGGCACGGCCCAGCGCCATCCAGTCGCGGCCCTGGCGCGCGACCTGCTCCAGCACCGACACGATGGTGTTGCGGGTGACCCGTACGCGGACCGGATACGTCTTCCACGAATGCGTCTCGACCAGCATCACCAGCCGGTTGCGCAGCGGGAAGTAGCCGGTGGAGAAGCGCGGCGGCGAGACACCGTCCTCGAAGCCGGAGGTCGGGTCTTCGTAGTCGCGGAACGAGGGATAGAAGGCCAGCGGCAGCGAACCTTCGCGCTCGAGGTCGGCGATGGTGCCGTCGCGCAGCGAACGGCCGGCGGCGCGCAGCGCGTCGTCGCCCGAGTGCAGCGGTTCCACCTGGATCGAGACGTCATGCTCGAACTGGGCGCCGTTGGTGGCGTGCAGGTCGATGTAGGCGATCGGATCCCAGGCCTCGACCAGCGCCAGCATCACGCGCATCTCCGGGGTGTCGGCCTTGGCGTAGTCGCGGTTGAGGTTGTAGTTCTGCGCGGTCGTGCGCCAGCCCATCTCCTCGGGACCGCGCTGGTTGGGACGGTTCCAGGCACCAAAACGCTCGTGGCCATCGACGTTGAACACCGGCACGAAGATCCACACCAGTCGCTGCAGCGCGCCGGCGGCCGATTCGCCGTCGAGCGCCTGGCGCAGCGCGAGGAAGCCCGCGTCCTTGCCGTCGATCTCGCCGGCATGGATGCCGCCCTGCATCAGCACCACGGGGACCCCGGCCCTGCGCGCTTCGACGGGCGTGAGCGCGCCGCTGCGCGACACCACCAGTGCCTTCATCGGCCGGCCTTCGGGCGTGGTGCCGAAGTCGATGCAGCGCACGGCGTCCGGATACCGGTTCGCGAAGGCCGCGCACAGCGCGACGGTCTCGTCGTAGCGACCCGTCTTCATGAAGCCGCTGCGCTCGGCGACGGTGGTCAATGGCTGCGCGAAGCCGGGGGCGGCGCACAGCAGGCAGGACAGTGCGAGGGCAGCGGCGCGTGTCATCTTGGAGGGCGGTCCGGTGCGGGGCCGCGGGCCCCGGGCACGCCATGATGCCAGCGCGGCGTCCACGGCGCATGCGTGCGGGCAGGCCGGCGCGGGATGGGGTAGCCTTCGCGTTCCCATCGCCATCCGGACTCCATGCCGCCCATGACGAACGCAACGCAGGCATCGCCATCCGCGCCGGGCAGGATGCCCCGACAGATCTCCTTCATCATCGGCAACGAGGCCTGCGAACGCTTCAGCTTCTACGGGATGCGCAACATCCTGGTGCCGTTCCTGATCAGTTCGATCCTGCTGCAGTACCTGCCGCAGGGCAGCGAGCGCGAGGCGATGGCGAAGGACGTGTTCCACACCTTCGTGATCGGCGTGTACTTCTTCCCGCTGCTCGGCGGCTGGCTGTCGGACCGCTATTTCGGCAAGTACAACACCGTCCTGTGGTTCTCGCTGGTGTACTGCGCCGGTCATGCCTGCCTGGCGATGTTCGAGAACAACGCGACCGGGTTCTACACCGGCCTGTTCCTGATCGCGCTGGGTTCGGGCGGGATCAAGCCGCTGGTGGTCTCGTTCTGCGGCGACCAGTTCGACCAGAGCAACAAGGACAAGGCCAAGGTCGTCTTCGACGCGTTCTACTGGATCATCAACTTCGGTTCGTTCTTCGCCTCGCTGTTCGCGCCGCTGCTGCTGATGCACTACGGGCCGGCGGTGGCGTTCGGCGTGCCCGGCGTGCTGATGTTCATCGCCACCGTGATCTTCTGGATGGGCCGCAGGCAGTACGTGAACGTGCCGCCCTCGGGCGACGATCCGGATTCGTTCCTCAACGTGGTGCGCACCGCGCTGCGCGAGCGACGCGCGGGGCAGGGCAACGCGGGGGCGATGATCGCCTGGTTCGGGATCGCCGCCGCAGTGCTGATGCTGGCGCTGTGGGCATTGAAGGCGGTGGGACTGGCGTTGCCGTGGTGGCCGGATTCCTTCGGCTTCGTCATCACCGCCTGCCTCGCGCTGGGCGTGCTGATCGCGTTCGGCGGCTGGGGCGCCTCCCTGCAGCTCGAGCGCGCGCGCGGCCGGCATCCCGATGCCGCGGTCGATGGCGTGCGCGCGGTCCTGCGCATCCTGATCGTGTTCGCGCTGGTCACGCCGTTCTGGTCGCTGTTCGACCAGAAAGCCTCGACCTGGATCATCCAGGGCAACGCGATGGTGATCCCGCACGAGGCCTGGTGGTGGCCGAGCTGGCTGGTCAAGTCGCCGGCGCAGATGCAGGCCCTGAACCCGCTGCTGGTGATGCTGCTGATCCCGTTCAACAACCTCGTGCTGTATCCGCTGCTGCGGCGGATGGGTTTCGTGGTCACCGCGCTGCGCCGCATGGGCTGGGGCATCGCGTTCTCGGGCGTGTCGTGGATCGTCGCGGGCGTGCTGCAGCTGTGGATCGACGGCGGCGCCGAGGTCTCGCTGGCGTGGCAGTCGTTGCCCTACCTGCTGCTGACCTTCGGCGAGGTGCTGGTGTCGGCCACCGCGCTGGAGTTCGCCTACAGCCAGGCGCCGCACGCGATGAAGGGCGTGATCATGGCGTTCTGGTACCTCACCAGCACCTTCGGCAGCCTGTGGGTGCTGCTGACCAACGCCGGCGTGCGCAACGACGGCTTCAAGGCGATGATCGCGAACACGGGCCTGAGCGAGCCGGCGTTCCTGATGTTCTTCTTCGCCGTCTTCGCCTTCGTCGCGGCCGCCGCCTTCGCGCTCTATGCGCGGCGGTACCCGATGCAGGACAACTACCGCGTCGCCGGCTGACCGCGGGGAGCCGCCACCATGCAATCCATCGTCACCTACCTGCTGATCGGCGTCACCGTCCTGGTGTCATGGCAGGCGTTCAACAACCGCGCGCTGCTGGAGCGGCTGATCCTGTGGCCGCCGGCGATCCAGCGCTACAAGCAGTACGACCGCCTGCTGACGCATGGCTTCATCCATGCCGACACGACCCACCTGCTGTTCAACATGATCACGCTGTTCTTCTTCGGGCGCGCGATCGAGCCGGTGTTCGTCGACCGGATCGGAATGGTCGGCTATGCGGCGTTCTACCTGTCGGCGATCGTCATCGCGATCATGCCGACCTGGTTCCGCCACCAGAACGACAGCCACTACCGCAGCCTGGGCGCGTCGGGGGCGGTGTCCGCGGTGCTCTTCAGCTATGTGCTGTTCGCGCCGTGGAGCCTGATCTTCGTGTTCTTCATCCCGGTGCCGGCGATCGTCTACGCCGTGCTCTACATCGGCTACTCGATCTGGATGGACCGGCGCGGCACGGACAACGTCAACCACAGCGCGCACCTGTGGGGCGCGGTCTACGGCATGCTGTTCACGGTGATGATGGAGCCGCGAGTGGCCAGTACGTTCCTGGCACGGCTGGCGAGTCCTTCGTTCGGCTGACGCCCGGTTCGCCGGGCGCCGCGCTGGCGCGGTGCAGGCCGCGCCGTGGGATCAGGCGGCGCTGGTGACGACGTGGCGCTCGCACAGGTCCGCTTCGGTGACGCGGTAGGTCTGCTCGAGGCTGCTGTAGATCAGCGAGTCGAGCTGGTCGAACTCGAGGTTGTCGACGTCGCCGGCGCGGGCGAGTTCGAACAGGCGGGTCACGGCCTGGTGCTGCGTGTTGCTGTCGATCATGGACATCCTGTTTCCCCCTGGCGTGTGGTTCGTCACCGGGATGAAGCAGGGAGCGTGCCAACTGGAAACGTGATCTCGGTCGACAAACCGGGTGACGCCGAGCGTCAGTCCGCGGGCGCATCCGGCCCGGGTTTGACGGCAGCGGACGGTGGCGGCATCGTCGGCGCGCGGATGTCGAAGCGGCCACGGGCCGGCGAGGGTGGAGCGATGGACGAGGTGAAGATCGAGCATGTCCCCGGGCGCGGCTTCACGGCCACGGTCGAAGGCCATCGCATCCTGCTCGACTACCGGCTGGCGGGCGGGGTGATGACCATCGTCCACACCGAAGTGCCGTTCGCCCTGCGCGGACGCGGCCTGGCGGGTCGCCTGGTGCAGGCGGCGTTCGATTACGCCCGGGATGCGGGACTGAAGGTGGTCCCGCGCTGCGCATATGCCGCCGAGTGGTTCGAGCGCCATCCCGAGTACGTGGACGTGGTCGCCGGCGGCTGACCGTCGCGCCCCGCGCCGGCCGCAAACGCCGGCGCGATCTGCCAGACTTCGCGTCCCTTCGCGAGCGCGTGCCCCATGCGTCTGAACCGCTACATCGGCGACACCGGCCACTGTTCCCGGCGCGAGGCCGATCGCCTGATCGGCGAGGGCCGGGTGACGCTGAACGGCCAGCGGGCCGGGATCGGCGCGGAGGTGGGCGAGGGCGACGAGGTCCGCATCGACGGCCAGCCGCTGCGGCCGCGCAGTGCGGCCAGGGGCAAGCGCCGGCACGTCTACATCGCACTGAACAAGCCCGAGGGCATCACCTGCACCACCGAATCGTCGGTGAAGGGCAACATCGTCGATTTCGTCGGCCATGAGCAGCGGATCTTCCCGATCGGGCGGCTGGACAAGGATTCGGAAGGCCTGATCCTGCTCACCAGCAATGGCGAGATCGTCAACGCCATCCTCCGCGCCGAGAACAAGCTGGAGAAGGAATACCTGGTGGCGGTGAACCACGCGGTCACCCCGGAGTTCCTGCGCGGAATGAGCCGGGGCGTGCCGGTGCACGGCCAGGTGACGCTCCCGTGCCGGACCGGCAAGCTCGGCCGGTTCGGCTTCCGGATCACCCTGGTGCAGGGCCTCAACCGGCAGATCCGCCTGATGGCGGCGCATTTTGGCATGCGGGTCAAGCAGTTACGCCGGGTGCGCATCGGCAGCGTGGCCCTCGGCCACCTCAAGCCCGGGCAATGGCGCAACCTGACCGACGCCGAGCTGGCGGCCCTGCTGCCGGGTCGCGAGGACTGGTAGCCGCTCCGCGGCAGGCCCATTCACACTTCCGGCCGAAATTGCGCTATGGTGCGCGGACTGTTCAAGGCGGGATCACGGTACATCGTGGCTCCGATGCGGTAGATCAGCAGAGTCACAGGCCGTCCCTCGGCGGTTGCTCCAGACGATCCGCTCCATCGTTCGCGTTACCCCTTGCTCGATACAGTCCAGGCACCCGCGAAAGGGGCCTGGTATCCATCCACTGTCTAGTTTTAGGAGTAACACAACATGTCCGATCGTCAGACCGGTACCGTCAAGTGGTTCAACGACGCCAAGGGCTTCGGCTTCATCACCCCGGAAAGCGGCCAGGACCTCTTCGTCCACTTCCGCTCGATCCAGGGCACCGGCTTCAAGTCGCTGCAGGAAGGCCAGAAGGTCTCGTTCAAGGTCGTGCAGGGCCAGAAGGGCCTGCAGGCCGACGAAGTGCAGCCGCTGTAAGCCGCCGCCGCTTCGAAGCGATGCATCAAGGGCCCCGGGTGGAAACACCCGGGGCTTTTTTGTGCCCGGCGCGGGACGGGTTGTTACAAAAACGTTAGTCGGCGGGTATGCTGTGCCGCATCGAAATGCGATGACCCTGCGCGGAGACGTGATGAACCGGCGACTGCCCCTCCTCCTGCTGCTGGCGGCTGCGCTGGTGGCGTGTCGGCAGGAGGCCCCGCAGGTGCCCTCCGCGACGCCGGCGCCGGCCGACCCGGGCGATGCCGCGGCCGTGGTGGCGCCGATCGAGCTCAAGGACGTGGTGGAAACCGATCCGCGCTACATCATCGGCATCACCTATCCGCCGGCGGTGAACAAGTACCCGGGGCTCGCGGTCGAACTCAAGGCCTACGCCGACGCCGCCCGCAACGAACTGATGGAGGCGCTGGAAGGCGTCGACGAGCACGCGGGGCCGGTGATGTACGACCTTGCGCTCGAGTTCAAGGTGGTTGCCGACACGCCGCGCGTGTTCGCGGTGGCCGCCGACGGCAGCAGCTACACCGGCGGTGCGCACGGCGCGCCGTTGATCGGGCGCTTCGTGTGGTTGCCGGAGCAGCAGCGGCGACTGACCGCCGACGACCTGCTCCCCGAGCCGCGCGCCTGGCGCGACGTGTCGGCCTACGTGCGCGAACAGCTGCACGCCGCGCTGTCGCAGCGCGTGGATGCCGACGAACTCGACCCGGTCGAACGCGAGCGCGTGATGCGTTCGGCGGCGAAGATGATCGACGAAGGGTCCACGCCCGAGGCCGGGAATTTCTCCGATTTCGAGCCCGTGCTGGGCGCCCAGGGGCAGCTCGTCGCGCTGCGGTTCGTGTTCCCGCCCTACCAGGTGGGCCCGTATTCGGACGGCGTGCAGACGGTCGAGGTGCCGGCCAGCGTGCTGCTGCCGCACTTGGCCCCGGAGTACCGGTCGCTGTTCGCGGCGCCGATGCCGGCGACGGCGCAGTAACACCCGGGTCTCGCCGCTGCCCGGAGGCCCGGGCCGCGCCACTGCGCCGCGCCACTGCTTCGCGTCAACCCAGCGCCGCGTCCAGCGTCGCGCCGATGTCGGCGTCGAGCTTGAGGCTGGCGATGTCGTCGGCGCGCGTGCGCCCGCGGTTGACGATCGCCAGCGGCAGGCCCGCGGCCGCGGCCATGCGTGCGAAGCGGAAGCCCGAATACACCATCAACGACGAGCCCACGACCAGCATGGCGTCGGCGGCGTCGAGCGCGTCCTTCGCGCGTTGCACGCGTTCGCGCGGCACGTTCTCGCCGAAGAACACCACGTCCGGCTTGAGCAGTCCGCCGCAGAGGAGGCACCGCGGCGCCACGAAATCCGGGATCGAATCGTCGTCGATGTCGGCATCGCCGTCCGGCGCGACGCCGAGCAGGCGTGCCTGCCAGCCCGGGTTGCGTCGCTCGATGTCGTCCTGCACGTCGGCGCGCGCGACCCGTGTCGCGCATTGCAGGCAGACCACTGCATCGAGCCGTCCGTGCAGGTCGATGGCGCGCTGGCTGCCGGCGCGCTGGTGCAGGCCGTCGACGTTCTGGGTCAGCAGCAGTTGCACCTGGCCGCGCGCCTCCAGCGCTGCCAGCGCGGCGTGGGCGGCGTTGGGGCGTGCCGAGAGGAAGCGCGGCCAGCCGACGCTGGCGCGCGCCCAGTAGCGTCGGTACACCACCGGATCGCCGACCAGCGCCTGGTAGGTGACCGGCGGCGCGCGTTTCCAGTCGCCGTTGGCGTCGCGATAGTCGGGGATCCCCGAGCCCGTGCTGCAGCCGGCGCCGGTGAGCACGAAGATGCGGCGGTGGCGGTCGAGCCAGTCGCGCAGCGCGGCGACGGCATCGCCTGCGGGACTCGCGGCTACGGGGCGGGCGGACATGGGGCGATGCTACGGCATTGGCCCAGGTCACGCCGGCGCGCACGGGCGCAGGCGGCGGCGCTGCCTTGCCTTCCGCGCGCGGGGCTGGATTTCACGAACGAAAACGCCGCCGGCGCGGGCCGGCGGCGTAGGCGTCGAAGCCTGGCGGGATCAGTTCGCCGGCTTCGCCTCGAGGCCACGCTTCTTCAGCAGCGGCTCGATCGCCGGCTCGGTGCCGGTGAAGTCGAGGAACAACTGCTTGGCATCCTTGGCGCCGCCGCGGGACAGCAGGGTGTCGCGCAGGCGATCGCCGTTCTCGCGCTTCAGCCCGCCGTGGGCCTTGATGTAGTCGACGGTGTTCGCGTCCAGCACTTCCGACCAGATGTAGGCGTAGTACGCCGCCGCATAGCCGCCCATGATGTGGCTGAAGTAGGGCGTGCGATAGCGTGGCGGCACCGGCGCGTAGTCCAGGCCCACCGACTTGAGCGCCGCGGCTTCGGTCGCCATCACCTGGCCGGCGGCCGGCAGCTGGTCTTTCGGCAGCTGGTGCAGGTACTGGTCGAGCATCGCCGCGCCAAGGTACTCGGTGGTGGCGAAGCCTTCGTTGAAGGTGGCCGAGGCCATCTTCTTGTCCAGCAGCGCCTTCGGCAGCGGCGCGCCGGTCTGGTAGTGCTTGGCGTAGTTGGCGAGGATCGACGGCCAGTCGGCCCACATCTCGTTGACCTGCGACGGGAACTCGACGAAATCGCGGGGCACGTTCATGAAGAAGTACGGGTACTTCACGTCCGAGAACATGCCATGCAGCGCGTGGCCGAACTCGTGGAACGTGGTCGTCACTTCATCCCAGGTCAGCAGGGTGGGCTCGCCGGACGGCGGCTTGGGGATGTTCAGGTGGTTGGCGACCACCGGCAGCGTGCCTTCCAGTTCCGACTGGCCCACGTACGAGTTCATCCACGCGCCGCCGCGCTTGGAGGGCCGTGCATACGGGTCGAAGATGAAGATCGACAGCTGCTTGCCGTCCTTGTCGAACACGTCGTAGGTCCACGTGTCGGGGTGGTACTTCGGCAGGTCGGTGCGCTCCTTGAAGGTGATGCCGTAGAGCTGGGTCGCGGCGAAGAACACGCCGTTCTCCAGCACGTTCTTCATCTCGAAGTAGGGCTTGAGCTGGTTGTCGTCGAAGTCGTACTCGGCCTTGCGCACCTTTTCGGTGTAGTAGGCCCAGTCCCACGGCGCGAGCTGGAACGTCGGCTCGCCCTTGGCAGCCTGTTCCTTGTCGATCATCGCCTGCAGCGCGGCACCTTCCTTGCGCGCGTTGGCAACGGCGGCCGGGGCGAGGCGGCCGAGCATGGCGTTGACCGCTTCGACGGTGCCGGCGGTCTCGTCGGCGAGGGTGAACGCGGCCGGCGTGTCGTAGCCCAGCAGCCTGGCGCGCTCGCCGCGCAGCGCCAGCACTTCAGCCACGATGCCGGTGTTGTCCCACTGGTTGCCGCGGCTGCCGCGGGCGACCGAGGCTTCGTGCACGCGCTGGCGCACGGCGCGGTTGTCGAGCTGTGGCAATGGCGGCTGGCCGGTGGTGTTGAGCAGGGTGATGGCGTACTTGCCCTCCAGCCCGCGCGACTTGGCGGCCGCGGCGGCGGTGGCGACCTGCGCCTCGCTCATGCCCGCCAACTCGGCGGCGGTGTCGACGATGACCGCCGAATCGTTCACTTCGTCCAGCACGTTGTTGGAGAACTGCGTGCCCAGCTCGGCCGAGCGGGCGTTGATCGCCTTCAGGCGCGCCTTGTCGGCGTCGGAGAGCTTGGCGCCGGAGCGCACGAAGCCGTCGTAGTAACGTTCCACCAGGCGCACGCCCTCCGCATCCAGGCCGATGTCGTTGCGCTGGTTGTACACGGCCTCGACGCGCTGGAACAGGCGCGGGTTGAGCATGATCGCGTCGCGGTGCGCGGCGAACCTGGGCGCATACTCGTTGTTGATCTTCTTGCGCGTGTCGTTGGTGTCGGTGCCGTTGAGGTTGCCGAAGATGCGGCGCGCGTTGCCGAGCAGCTTGCCGGACTTCTCCAGCGCGAGGATGGTGTTCTCGAAGGTCGGCATCGAGCGCTGGTTCACGATCACGTCGATCTCGCGCAGGTTCTGCGCCATGCCGGCGTCGAACGCGGGCGGGAAGTGCTCGTCCTTCAGCTTGTCGAACTGCGGGTACTGCAGCGGCAGCGGGCTGTCCACGAACAGCGGGTTCGACTGCTGCTGGGCGTCGGCGGCAGGCGTCGCGGCGGCGGTGTCACCGGTGGCGGTCTGCGCGGCGGCCGGGACGGAGAGGGCGCCGGTCAACGCGATGGCCAGGGCGGCGGCGAGCGGATGCTTCATGGGATGCCTCGTCGAACGGAAACCCCAAGGGTAGCCCATCGGCCCGGCCCGGGGGCCGCACCCATGACCATCGGCAGGGGTCCGGGCGGCGGGCGTACAATCCCCCATCGCCCGGAGCCCGCCATGACCACTGCCTACGACTTCACCGCCACCGACATCGACGGCCATCCGGTGTCATTGGCGGGCTATGCCGGCAAGGTGCTGCTGGTGGTGAACGTGGCGTCCAAGTGCGGCTTCACGCCGCAGTACGCCGGCCTCGAGCAGCTGTGGCGCGACTACCGCGACCGCGGCCTGGTGGTGCTCGGGTTCCCGAGCGACCAGTTTGGCCACCAGGAACCCGGCGACGAGGCGGAGATCCGCAACTTCTGTTCGCTCACCTACGACGTCGATTTCCCGATGTTCTCAAAGGTCGACGTCAACGGCGACCAGGCGCATCCGCTGTGGAAATGGCTCAAGCAGGAGAAATCCGGCTTCCTTGGCACCAGCGCGATCAAGTGGAACTTCAGCAAGTTCCTGGTCGATCGCGAAGGCCGGGTGCTCAAGCGCTACGCACCGACCGATACGCCGGAATCGCTGCGTGCGGATATCGAAGCCGCGCTCGGATGACGCAAGAGCCCGCCGATGGCGGGGGCAAAGGACCTGGCTCCGCGTTCGACCTGCGCTTCGAGATGCGTGACGGCAGCCTGTGCGTGTATTCCAGCGGCACCGTCGATTCGCTGCCGGCGACGATCGAGTTCTTCCTGCGCATCGGCGAGGAGCTGGGGCGAGTGCAGGCGCGCAGGGTGCTGATCGTCGACAGCACCGACGGCGTGGTGCCGAGCGCGCAGGAATTCGAGACCCTGGCCACCTCGATCCGCGACGCCGGTTTCGATGGCGTGCGCGTGGCCTACGTCGACGTCAAGGGCACCGCGGTGGGGCGCATCGAGGTGGGCGAGATCGTGGCCCGCCGCCACGGCTACCACTTCCGCGTGTTCGACCGCGAACCGTTGGCCTGGCTGTGGTTGCGCTACGGCAGGGAGTAAGGCGCCAGGCTCAGCGGACGATGGTCACCGGCACCGGGCTGTTGGCGAGCAGCTTCAACGAGACCGACCCGATCAGCGCGCCCTTGATCGCGCCGTTGCCGCGCGAGCCCATGACCACGAGGTCGGCCTTGTGCTTGCCGATGGCCGCAAGAACGCAGTCGGCAACGTCGCCAACCAGCTCGACGCAGGCGGACTCGACCTTGCTGCGCGCCAGCAGCTTGCGTGCGGGCGCCAGCATCCGCGCGAAGTTGTCGGCATGCAGCTGGCGCGCGGCGTCGGCGCCGATCCTGCGCTCCACGCCGGGGAACAGCGCGTCGTCCACCGCCACCACCACCAGCCGTGCCGGCTTCGCCATCCGTTTCGCCAGCGCGTGCGCATGCTGGAGCGCTCGGGTACTGGTGTCGCTGCCGTCGACCGGGACCAGGATCTTCATGGGACGGTTCCTCGAGGGTTTGGCGGATTCTAGCCGCTCCGCCTATCGCTCGACGAAGGCGCGTTCAAACACGTACTGGCCGGGCGTCCCGATGCGCGGCGCCGCCGAGAAGCCGCGGGCATCGAGGATGGCGCGGAAGTCGGCCAGCATCTGCGGGCTGCCGCAGATCATGGCGCGATCGTGTTCCGGGTCCAGTGGCTCGATGCCCAGGTGTTCCATCATCCGCCCGCTCTCCAGCAGCGCGGTCAGCCTGCCCTGATGGTCGGCGCCGCCGTACACGAACGGCTCGCGCGTCACCGCCGGGTAGTAGAGCAGCTTGGCGCTGATCTGCTCGCCGAGGTACTCGTGGCGGGGCAGTTCGTTGACGAAGTAGTCTCGGTACGCCAGATCCGCCACGCTGCGCACGCCGTGGCACACGATGATCCGCTCGAAGCGCTCGTAGGTCTCTGGATCCTTGACGACCGACAGCCAGGGCGCCAGTCCGGTCCCGGTGCCCAGCAGGTAGAGGTTGCGGCCCGGGTGCAGGTCGCTGATCAACAGCGTGCCGGTTGGCTTGCGGCCGATCACGACCTCGTCGCCGGGCTGGATGTGCTGCAGGCGCGACGTCAGCGGGCCGTCGGGCACCTTGATGCTGAAGAACTCCAGTTGCTCCTCCCAGTTGGCGCTGGCGATGGAGTACGCGCGCAGCAGCGGCTTCCCGCCTTCGGTCTGCAGCCCGATCATCACGAACTGCCCGTTCTCGAACCGGAAGCCGTCGTCGCGCGTCGTGGTGAAGCTGAAGTAGGCGTCGGTCCAGTGGCGGACGTCGAGCACCGTCTCGGTGCCGAAGGCGGAAGACATGGAAGGCGGGGAGGGGGCGGAAGTCAGCTTTGAATTATATCGGAGCGCACGACCACGCCCGGGCCCTGCAAGGGCCATGCGGCAGGGCATTTTGTCCCGGCCTCAGCGATAGCCCGCGGCCTGCAGTTCGAACAGCTCGGCGTAGCGGCCCCCCTGGGCCATCAGTTGCTCGTGGGTACCGCTGGCCTCCACCTGGCCCTCTGCCAGCACCAGGATGCGGTCGGCCATGCGCACGCTGGAGAACCGGTGCGAGATCAATACCGCGGTCCGGTTGTCCGAGAGGTCCTTGAAACGCCGGAACACCTCGTACTCGGCCCGTGCATCGAGCGCCGCGGTCGGTTCGTCGAGGATCATCACCTGTGCGTCGCGCATGTAGGCGCGCGCGATCGCGAGCTTCTGCCACTGGCCGCCGGACAGGTCCACCCCGGTCTTGAAGCGCCGCCCGATCAGCTGGTCGTACCCCTGAGGCAAGTCCGCGATCACCTCGTCCGCCATCGAACGGCGCGCGGCGTCCTCGATCCGCACGCGGTCGTCCATGTGTTCGATGCGGCCCACGCCGATGTTCTCGCCGGCGGTGAGGTGGTAGCGCACGAAGTCCTGGAAGATCACGCCGATGTTGGCGCGCAGCGCATCGATGTCGTAGTCGCGCAGGTCGCGGCCGTCGAGCAGGATGCGCCCTTCGTCCGGGTCGTACAGTCGCGCCAGCAGCTTCACCAGCGTGGTCTTGCCGGCGCCGTTCTCGCCGACCAGCGCCAGCACCTCGCCCGCGCGCAGCTCGAAATCGAGGTGGCGCACCGCCCAGCGTTCGGCGCCGGGATAGCGGAAGCCCACGTCCTCGAACACGAAACCACGCGTGATCGGCATCGGGAACGGCACAGGGTTGGCCGGCGACTTGATCTCCGGCTCGATCTCGAAGAACGAGAACAGGTCATCGAGGTACAGCGCCTGGCTGGCCACCTGTGAAAAGCCCACCAGCAGGCCTTCGAGCAATTGCCGCAGGCGCCGGAAGCTGCCCGCCAGGAAGGTCAGGTCCCCGATGCTGAAGTCACCCCTCACCGTGCGCCACGCGATATAGCCGTAGGCGACGTAGTAGCCCAGCGTGCCCAAGGCGGCCAACAGGGTGCCCCAGAACGCGCGCTTGCGCGCCAGCGCCCGGTTGGCGAGGAAGAACTTCTGCGCCAGCGTCCTGTATCGATCGATCAGGAACGTGTGCAGGTTGAAGATCTTCACTTCCTTCGCCGTCTCGACACTCGCGCCGGTCTGGCGCATGTATTCGAGCTGCCGCCGCTCGGGCGTCCACTGGAAGTTCAACGAGTAGCCCAGCGCATTGAAGTGCGACTCGCCGACGAAGGCGGGCACCAGCGCCACCGCAAGCAGCAGGATCAGCCAGGGGGCGTAGACCAGCAGGCCGATGGCGAAGCTGACCACCGTGATCGCATCCTGGACCTGGCCGAACAGCTGCGCCATCAGGCTCATGCGGCCCATGGTCTGTCGCCGCGCGCGATCGAGCTTGTCCTGCAGGTCGGGATCCTCGAAGTCCTCGAGGTCCAGCGTCGCCGCGTGCTCCATCAGCCGGATGCTGGTGGCATTGGTGAACAGTTCCGACAGCAGGGTATCGGCGTAGCTCACCACGCGTCCAAGCAGGTCGGACAGGATCGCCAACCCGAACTCCAGCGCCAGCAGCCACGCCAGGTGGTCGAGTTGGCCGCTGTGCCAGGCGTCGCCCAGCGCCTCGAAGCCGAGCCCCAGGCCGACCAGCCGGATCGCCTCGTCGATGATCAGCTTGCCGACATAGAGCATCAGGATCGGCAGGAAGGCGCGCACCAGGCGCAGCCCGAGGCTGACGAGGGTCAGGGACGGACTGGTCGCCCAGATCTGCCGCAGGAACGGCGGCAGGTTGCGCATCGCGTTGAACCGCTCCCGCAGGCTCGGGCGGTGGTCACCACGGCTGGGTTTGGGGGCGGCATCTGCGGCGCGCTGACTCATTGGCGCATTGTGCCTGCTGGTGGCACGAGTTGTCGTGAGTGACCTGCTGAACCGCCCCGGTATTTCTGGAGGCTCCAACTCTTGGGACGGCGGAGTCACGACCAAGCCAGTGAAGCATTCTCCGGAGGTGCGGGGGCGGGTGATGGTCCACTCTGATCAGGGCTGCCAGTTCATAGGCAGCGATTGGCAGTCGTTGCTCCCATGGGAATCGACGATGGCGGCGATTGATCCGGATCTGCCGGATCGTGAAGGCATTGGCGCGCAACTGCCGGTGGCGTGGGTGCTGGAGTACAACGGCGCCGGCTATGATGAGACGGCGTTCCTTGGTGAGCCGATGGACGGCAATCGCCAGGTTCTGGGGCTGTGGGAGTACATCCGTCGCTACATGGAAGAGGGGCCGCAATCGGTATCGGCGCCCAAGCGATTGCGTCCGATCTTCCCGTGGCCTTGGGAATCGGTGCGCTCCACGCTGAGCTTCCTGTTTCCAATCTGGCGGCGAGGCGCAAGGGGATATGCGCTGGTGGCCGGCATCCTGCTATCGCCGTTGATGGCATTGCACGCGATGTGCCATTGGCTGTCGTTGCTGCTGTGCTGGCCGACGCAATGGCCGAAGGTGATTGCCGAAGCGGGGTTGCCGGGTAAGCCCGTTCCCAAGACGACGGTCGCGGAAGACCATGGTGAAGAGATTGGGAGCTATCTCCGTACCAATGCTGCGGCGGCGCGGACCGACGACGGTTTGACCGGCAGTCTGACGAGCAAGAAGAAGTCCCGCATGTCAGATGCGGATGCCTGATTGGATCGGCATGCCTTACCACCTGGTTCGAGCATGCGGACGCTGCTGGCAGCGACACCTTCGGCGCGCACACGCTGGCGCTGTCGGACCATAACCCCACGGCCACTGGCGCCGGTGGACATGGGTGGGTAATCCCCCCGCAGATTAGCTTGCATCAGAGGTGGAATTTTCTCGCACCCTGACCCAAGGAGGTTCCATGAAGAAGTCCCATCTCACCGACGGCAAGATGATCACCGTGCTCAAGCAAACACGAGGTGACTCCCGCCCGAAGTGCTCTCCATGCGATGCCGGCCCTACAACACCTCCGACGCGTAATCCGCCAGCCTCGAGCGCTCGCCGCGGCGCAGGGTGATGTGCGCGCTGTGGGCCCAGTTCTTGAAGCGGTCGACGGCGTACGTCAGGCCGGAGGTGGTCTCGGTGAGGTAGGGCGTGTCGATTTGCTCAACGTTGCCGAGGCAGACGATCTTGGTGCCGGGGCCGGCACGGGTGATGAGCGTCTTCATCTGCTTGGGCGTGAGGTTCTGCGCTTCGTCGAGAATGAGGTAGCGGCTGAGGAACGTGCGGCCGCGCATGAAGTTGAGTGAGCGGATCTTGATGCGCGAGGCGAGCAGGTCGTTGGTCGCGGCGCGGCCCCATGCGCCGCCCTCCTGGTTGTGCGTGAGCACTTCGAGGTTGTCGGTCAGGGCGCCCATCCACGGCGTCATCTTTTCTTCCTCGGTGCCAGGCAGGAAGCCGATGTCCTCGCCGACGCTGACGGTGGCGCGGGTCATGATGATCTCGCGGTAACGCTGCTGGTCCATGGTCTGGGCGAGGCCGGCCGCGAGCGCGAGCAGGGTCTTGCCGGTGCCGGCCGTGCCGAGCAGGGTGACGAAATCGATCTCCGGGTCCATCAGCGCGTTGAGCGCAAAGTTCTGCTCCCGGTTGCGCGCGATGATGCCCCACACGGCATGCTGGCTGCTGCGGTAGTCGTCGACGATCTGCAGCACGGCCTTGGCGTCGTCGACCTTGGTGACGCGGAACTCGGATTCGTCATCGCCCGGCAGGTAGAGGTACTGGTTGGGATGCCAGCCACCATCGGGATCGGCGTCCACTTCGTAGTAGGTGCGTCCCTTGTCGGTCCAGGACTTGAGGTCCTTGCCGTGGGCCTGCCAGAAATCCTCGGGCAGCGGTTGCGCGCCGGTGTAGAGCAGGCTGAAATCATCGAGCGCGCGGTCGTTCTCGTAGTCCTCGCTGACGATGCCGGCGATCGCGGCCTTGATGCGCAGGTTGATGTCCTTGGACACGAACACGACGGGGTAGTCGGGTTCGTCGCGACGCAGTTGCAGGATCGCGCCGAGGATGCGGTTGTCGGGTGCGACCGCGCCGAACGAGGTCTTGTCTTCCTTGGGGACGGTGGTCTGGAAGCGCAGCTTGCCGATGCTGGCGGCGCCACGCAGTTGCAGCGCGTTCGGGCGGTTGAGCACGAGGCCGGTGGCGATCTTGTCGGTGCCCTGGTCCTCGATCAGCTCGTTGATGAAGCGGCTGACCTGGCGCGCGTTGCGGCTGGCCTCCGATGTTCCCTTCTTGCCGTTGTCGAGCTCCTCGATGACCTGCATCGGCAGGAAGACGTCGTGTTCCTCGAACTTGAACAGCGCCGTGGGATCGTGCATCAGCACGTTGGTGTCCAGCACGTACAAACGCTTGCCTTGGGTCATCATCGAGCGGCTCGCCTCCTGGCGACGTTGGGTGCGGGGCAGCGACGTGCCGCCACGGCCTGCGGGGCAGGGTGGCGATGCGTCGCGGTCGGAGAAGGGATCACTTGGCTTGGGCGGCCTTCAGTGCTTCGAGCACGGCTTCGGCGTGGCCGGCCACCTTCACGCCGCGCCATTCGGCGACGAGGCGGTGGTCCGGGCCGATCAGGAAGGTGCTGCGTACGACGCCCAGCACCTTGCGGCCGTACATGTTCTTTTCGTGGATGACATCGAAGGCCCTGCACAGGGTTTCGTCGGCATCGCTGACCAGCGGGAACCTGAAGCCCTGCTTCGCGCAGAAGTTGTCGTGCGATTTCACCGAATCGCGCGAGACACCGAGGATGGCGGCACCGGCGCGGCTGAACTTCGGCAGCAGCGCGTTGAAGTCCAAACCCTCGGTGGTGCAGCCGGGCGTGGAATCCTTGGGGTAGAAGTACAGGACCAGCCATTTGCCCGCGTACCCGGCGAGGCGGGCGGTTTCGCCCCCGGACAGCGCCAGTGGCAGCTTGAGCGTGGACTTGGGGAGTGCCTTGCCGACTTGCGTCATTGCCGCCTTGTCATTCCGGTGCGACGGAGCAGTGGTTGGGGGTCGCCATCAGAACTTCATCGGATCCATGATCGCGTCGAGGTTCAGGTGGTCGCAGAACTCGAGGAAGTCGTCGCGCAGCGCGGCGATGTGCATGTTCGCGGGCACGCCGATGGTGACCTGCGCCGAGAACATGTCGGCGCCGGTCTGCATCGCGCGGTAGCGCGAGCAGTGCAGGCTTTCGATGGTGATGCCCTGGCGGTCGAAGAAGTCGGCGAGCTGGAACAGGATGCCGGGCTTGTCGGCCGCCACCACTTCGACGATGTACGGCAGCAGGTTCGACTGCACGGGCTTGGGGCCGGTGCGATACCACACCAGCTTCAGGTCTTCCTCGCGCTCGAGCCGGGTCAGCATGGCTTCGAGCTTGGCCACTGAGTCCCATGAGCCGGTGGCGAGCGCGGTCACGGAGACGTCGCGGCCCACCGTGGACAGGCGCGTATCGACGAGGTTGCAGCCGCTGTCGGCGATGCGCCGCGACACGGCCAGCAACGGAGAGGCCGGATGCGTCGTATAGGCGTTGATCAGCAGGTAGTTCTCGTTCGGCGCAGGCCGGGATGCGGTGTCTGGATCGGTCAAGGCGGCGTCCGCGGCGTGGGGATTCTGGCGTGCTTCCGGGTCTGAACGGCAGCCCGAACGGGGCCGGGAGCCGGGGCCAGCATACTTGCCCGTGCTTCCGGGCCGCAAGTAACATGCCCGCAGCCCTGATCACCCGCCCGCGCGCCCCTGCGCGGCCTCGTCCGAGACCCTTCCGCTTGCGACTTTCCGGCAGCATCACCGCGCTGGCGACGCCGTTCACGGCCGCTGGCGAACTCGATCTCGATGCCTGGCGGCGCCTCCTCCAGCAGCAGCTCGACGGTGGCACGCAGGCGCTCGTGGTCGCCGGTTCGACAGGCGAGGCGGCGTCGCTGTACGGCGGCGAGTTCGATGCGCTGCTGCGCACGGCGGTGGAGTTCGTCGCCGGGCGCGTGCCGGTGCTGGCGGGTACCGGCCAGTCCAACACCGCGAAGACGATCGAGCAGACCCGTCGCGCCGCCGCATTGGGCGCGGATGCCGCGCTGGTGGTCACGCCCGCGTACGTGCGCCCGACGCAGGAGGGCCTGCGCGCGCATTACCAGGCCATCGCCGATGACGGTGCCCTGCCGGTGGTGATGTACAACGTGCCCGCGCGCACCGCATGCGACCTGGAGCCGGCGACCGTCGCCGGTCTGGTCGCGCATCCGCGCATCGTGGGCATCAAGGAAGCGCGCGACGACATCGAGCGCCTGCAGGCATGGCTGTCGCTGCGTCGCGACGGTTTCGCGGTGCTGGGCGGTGACGACGCCAGCGCCGCGCGCGCGATGCAGGCGGGTGCCGACGGCCTGGTCTCGGTGGTGTCGAACGTGGCGCCGCGCGCGATGCGCAGGCTGTGCGACCTGGCCCGGACCGGACGCGTGGCGGAGGCAGAGGCCTGGGATGCGCGCCTGCGCGGGCTGTACGACTTTGCCGCCGTCGAGCCCAATCCGATCCCGGTCAAGGCCCTGCTCGAACGCCTCGGCTTCGGCCACGGCGTGCGCCTGCCCTTGACCCCGCTGTCCACGCGCCACCAGGCTTTCGCCGCTCGCCTCGAGGACGAGGTGGTGGCCCTTGAACGCAGTGTCCGCGAACCGATCGCGGCCTGACCCCATTCCGCAGGAGAACCCGACCCATGCGCCACACCCGATCCCTGACCCGCGCCCTCGTCGTGACGGCCATCGCTGTTTCCGTGCTCGGCGCCACCGGCTGCAAGTGGTTCCGCAAGGGCAGCGACCTGTACGCGCAGAGCCCCGAAAGCCGTCCGCTGGAAGTGCCGCCGGACCTCGACCGCCCCGATACCTCCAGCGCGATGGCCTTGCCCGAATCCGGCTCGGTGACCCGCTCGACGATGCCGGCCGCCGGCGGCGCGCAGCCCAATGGCTTCCCCGTGGCCGGTGAGCGTGACGCGGTCTTCAACCGTGTCGGCGAAGTACTGGCCCGCACCGAGGGCCTGACCGTGGTCAACCGCGCACAGCTGCTGGGCACGTTCGATGTCGATTACGGCGACACCAAGTTCCTGGTGCGCGTGACCAAGACCGACACTGGCGCCTACGTGTCGGCGGTCGATCCGCGCGGACTGCCGGCCGCTGGCGATCCGCCGGCGCGCCTGATCGCGGCGCTGAAGGCCGCGCTGGGCGGCTGACCGGGATCCAGCGGGTCGCGTCCAGTCAGGAAAGGCGCCGCGAGGCGCCTTTCTTCTTTCCTCGTCGCGGGTGCCGGGCCGGCGACGGGATCCGCGGGAACGCGATGGCCGGGCGGTCAGCGTTCCAGCAGGGGCAGCTTGTCCGGCTTGCCTTCCCAGTCCTTGGCGTCGGGCAGCGGTTCCTTGCGCGTGGTGATCACCGGCCACGCCCGCGACAGCTCCGCATTCAGCGCCACGTACGCCTCCTGGCCGGCGGGCACGTCGTCCTCGGGATAGATCGCGTTGATCGGGCACTCGGGTTCGCACAGCGTGCAGTCGATGCACTCGTCCGGATCGATCACCAGGAAGTTGGGGCCTTCGTGGAAGCAGTCGACCGGACAGACCTCGACGCAGTCGGTGTACTTGCACTTGATGCAGTTCTCGGTAACGACGAAAGGCATTGCGGGTCCGGATCCGGTTGCGGCGGGAAAGCCCGTGGATTCTAGAACAGACCGCGCGTCGCGGTGCGAAGCGTTTGCATTTGCACGCAAGGCGGGCGCAGGCGCATGCAGCCCCGCGCGTGTCCGCGATCGCCGGCGCACCAGGTAGCGAGGCAGGGCGCACGGCCCCGTGCCCGAACCAGGCCAGGCCCGCGCCGTGCGCATCGGCCGGCCTGCGGCGCACGAAGGGGCGTCGCGTCGTCCCCGGCGCCCGTCCCGCCGTCGACGCCATGAAAAAGAAAAACGCCCGTGCCTTGCGACACGGGCGCCCTTCGCGATTGGCGCTCCCTACGGGATTCGAACCCGTGTTTTAGCCTTGAGAGGGCCACGTCCTGGGCCTCTAGACGAAGGGAGCGGGGTGCTGCCTGCGCAGCGCCGGCTGGACGGCCGGCCTGCCCGGTCCAGGACCCGTGGTCCATGGTGCCGATGCAGCTTGCTAGTATAGCAGGGATCAGGGCGCCGCCAGAGGGCCCTTCCCGACCTGCCTGGCCTGATGCCGACCAATACCCCGTCCCTCGTGACCTCGCTGCGGATCATCCCGCGCGACCAGCACCCGATCTCGCGCAAGGGCATCAGCCCCAACGCCCTGCGCGTCCTCTATCGCCTGCACGAATCCGGCCACCGCGCCTGCCTGGTGGGTGGCGCGGTCCGCGACCTGCTGGCCGGGCAGGCGCCCAAGGATTTCGACGTGGCCACCGACGCCACGCCCGAGCAGGTGAAGCACCTGTTCCGCAACTGCCGCCTGATCGGTCGCCGCTTCCGGCTGGCGCACGTGGTGTTCGGTCGCGAGATCATCGAAGTGGCCACCTTCCGCGCCAACAGCGACGACGGCAGCGGTGATCGCGAGGTGCACGACGACGGCCGCGTGCTCCGCGACAACGTGTACGGCACGATCGAGGACGATGCGGTCCGCCGCGATTTCACCGCGAACGCGCTGTACTACGACATTTCCGACTTCTCGGTGCGCGACTACGTCGGCGGCTTCGACGACGTGCTCAACCGGGTGATGCGCCTGATCGGCGATCCCGAAGCGCGCTACCGCGAGGATCCGGTGCGCATGCTGCGCGCGATCCGGCTGTCGGCCAAGCTCGGCTTCGACATCGAACCGGGCACGGCCGCGCCGTTGCCGCGGCTGGCGGGCCTGCTGTCGGAGGCCGCGCCCGCGCGCCTGTTCGAGGAATGCCTGAAGATGTTCCTGTCCGGGCATGCGGTCGCCAGCTTCGAGGGCCTGGAGCGGCACGGCCTGCTGCCGGCGCTGTTCCCGGAAACCGCGGCCGCGCTGGCGGCCAACCGCAGCGGTGCGCTGCGCCGGATGCTGGTGGAGGGGCTGCGCGGCACCGACCAGCGGGTGGCTGCGGACGAGCCGGTGTCGCCGGCGTTCCTGTTCGCGGTGCTGCTGTGGCCGGCGTACTGCCGTTCGCTGATGGCGTTGCAGGCGCAGGGCGTGAACGCGACCGAGGCCGAGCGCCGCGCCGCCGACCGCGTGACCCTGCACCAGTTGAACACGATCGCGCTGCCGCGCCGTTTCTCGCTGCCGATGCAGGAGATCTGGCTGATGCAGTCGCGTTTCTCGCAACGCCAGCGCAAGCGGGTGGTGCGCACGCTGTCGCATCCACGCTTCCGCGCCGCGTTCGATTTCCTGGTGCTGCGGCGGGCCGCGTCGTCGGCCCATGACGAGGACATCGCGTTCTGGCAGGACGCACAGAAGAACCCCGATGCGGCCATCGCGCTGCACCCGGCAGGCGCCGAGGACGACGCCGAGGCCGCGCCGCGCAAGCGTCGCCGCCGCCGCCGCCGCGCCACCGCAGCGGAATAAGCCGTGCCGGTCGTGGCCGCGATCGGCCTGGGCGGGAATGTCGGCGACGTCCCGCGCGCGCTGGTGGCTGCGTTCGAGGCCCTTGCCTCGCTGCCAGGCACGCGGCTGCTGCGGGCGTCGTCGCTGTACCGCACGCCGGCCTGGGGCCTGGAATCGCAGCCGGATTTCGTCAATGCCGCGGGCCTGGTCGAGACCACGCTGCCAGCGGACGTGCTGCTGGCGCACCTGCTCGACATCGAACGTGCGCTGGGCCGCACGCGCGCAGCAGACGGCAGCGACCGCTGGGGACCGCGAACGCTCGACCTCGACCTGCTGCTGTACGGCGACGCGGTGATCGACGCGCCCGGCCTGCGCGTGCCACATGCGCGACTGCATGAGCGCGCGTTCGCCCTCGTGCCGCTGGCCGGGATCGCGCCGGATGCGGTCATCCCGGGCATCGGCAGCGTGCGCGAAGCCCTGGCCGCGTTGGAAACCGCGGGCATCGAAGCGCTACCCTAGGGCCTGCCAACGCGATCGGTATGGGCCACGCCGCACTTGAGTGTGCGCGGGACAAGCAAGAGGGAGGGAACGTATGGCGATCCATGACCGAGTGATGACGCGGCGCCGTGTGCACTCAAGCG
>Ga0209571_1000340_pt1 | contig 61960 bp, 54 predicted proteins | sample EBPBio102011_DNA_FD_185866 | JGI IMG/M metagenome (GOLD analysis project Ga0209571, IMG submission 185866) | Wastewater treatment Type I Accumulibacter community from EBPR Bioreactor in Madison, WI, USA - Reactor 1_1/10/2011_ DNA (SPAdes)... | ecosystem: Engineered > Bioreactor > EBPR >... | reverse complement strand
GGTGTCGGTGGGTGACGTGGGCGCGGAGCGCCAGATCACGAACGTGGCGGCGGGCACGGAGGCCACGGACGCGGTGAACGTGGCGCAGCTGGAAGAGGCAACGGCGTACAACCGCTACTTCCGCGCAACCGGCGAGGGCGAGGCCTACGTGCAGGGCGAGGACGCGACGGCGGCGGGTTCCGATGCGTCGGCCGACGGCGACTACACCACGGCGGTGGGCGCTTCGAGTTCGGCGGTCGGACAGGGTGCCTCGTCGTTCGGCAGCGGCGCGTATGCCGAAGGCCAGAACGCGACGGCGGCGGGCTACAACGCGACGGCGACGGCGGACAGCGCGACGGCGGTGGGTGGCAGCCTGTACGTGGAGGACGCGTCCGGCAATGTGCTGCTCGACCAGACGACGACGGCGTCGGGCGTGGGTTCGGCGGCGTTCGGTGCGGGCGCGCAGGCAGCGGGTGCGTTCAGCACCGCGACCGGCGCGGCGGCAACGGCCGAGGGACTGCAGTCGACGGCAACGGGCTATCGCAGCGCGGCGACGGCCGACTACACGACGGCGGCCGGCGGCTTCAGCACGGCCAGCGGTCTGGGCGCGACGGCATTGGGCTACGGCACGGAAGCGACCGGTGACCTGTCCGTGGCGCTGGGCGCGGTGGCCGCGGCAGCAGGCGTGGAGAGCGTCTCCATCGGCCCGTTCAGCGTGGCCTCCGGCGCTTCATCGATTGCGCTGGGCAGTGAAGCGGAAGCGGCGGGCGCCAACTCGATCGCGATCGGTGGCGGCAGTTGGGCGCAGGGCGCCAACACGACGGCGCTGGGCCAGCTTGCGTGGGCGCAGGCCGCGGGCGGCACCGCGATCGGCCAGGACGCATGGGTGAACTCGGTGGGAACCAACGGCACGGCAGTGGGCCTGAGTGCATACGTGCAGGCGGCGAACGGCACGGCACTGGGCGCGAACACGCGTGTGACGGCGGCCAACAGCGTGGCGCTGGGCCAGGGCTCGGTCACGGGTGCGCGCGCGAACACGGTGTCGGTGGGCAACGCGACGACGCAGCGCCAGATCACGAACGTGGCGGCGGGCACAGCTGCGACGGACGCCGTGAACATGAGCCAGCTGACGGCGGCGACCGGTGACACGCGCTACTTCGCGGCGAACGGCGGCGTGGACAGTGACAACGCGGCCTACGTGAACGGCGAGTACGCGACGGCATCGGGCGAGTCGGCGACGGCGGACGGCGACGGTGCGTCGGCGTACGGCAGCGGCGCGTTCGCGCTGGCGGAGGCGAGCACGGCGATCGGCTTCAACGCAGTGGCGGACCATGCGAACGCGGTGGCGCTGGGCGCGAGCAGCGCGGCGCTGGGCGAGTACGCGGTGGCACTCGGCAGCGAAAGCGCGGCCAGCGGCGCACAGTCGCTGGCCGCAGGCGCCTTCGCCGACGCCAGCGGCGAAGGGTCCACCGCACTGGGTACGGAGAGCGTGGCCAGCGGCTACACCGCGACGGCGGTGGGCGCGGGGGCGTCGGCGGACAACGACTTCGCCACGGCCGTCGGCGGTTACGCCAGCGCCTCCGGCTTCAACAGCACAGCGGTCGGCAGTTTCGCGGCGGCGTCCGGTGAAAATGCCACGGCGCTCGGCGCCGATGCCTCGGCCGACGCCGAGGGCAGCGTTGCGCTCGGACAGGGTTCGATCGCCGATCGCGCCAACAGCGTCTCGGTCGGCGCCGTCGGTGCCGAACGCCAGATCACCAACGTGGCGGCGGGTACGGAAGAGACCGATGCGGTGAACCTGGCGCAGCTCAACGAGGTTGCCGGCAGCGTGGGCGAGCTGGCCGACAGCGCGGTGCTGTACGACGACGAGACCAAGGACCGGATCACGCTGGCCGGTGCCGAGGGCACCGTGATCACCAACGTGGCCGCGGGCGAGCTCAGCGAGGACAGCACCGATGCGGTGAATGGGAGCCAGCTGTTCGAGACCAACGAGCGGGTCACGGTGGTCGAAGGCCGGGTCGATGACCTCGACGACCGCGTCGGCGACATCGAGGGCGTGGCCGCCAATGCGGTGGTATACGACAGCGAAACGCGCGACACGGTGACTTTCGGCGGCGAGGACGGCACGCGCCTCACCAACGTCGCCGATGGTGCGGTGACATCGTCGAGCATGGATGCCATCAACGGCCGCCAGCTGTACGGCGCGCTCGACAGCGCCGCCCAGATCCTCGGCGGCGGTGCCACCGTGACCGCCTTCGGCACGCTGTCGGCCCCGACCTACATGATCCAGGGCCTGAGCTACTTCAGCGTCGGCGATGCACTGGGCGCGCTGGATGCGCAGATCAGCCTGATGGGCCAGCGCCTCACCGTGGTGGAGAACCGCCCGACCGGCGGCGGAAGCGGCGGCAGCACCGACCCGCGCGTCGCCGTGGGTGGCCAGGAAGCGGGCGGCGACCAGGCGGAGATCGGCACCAGCACCGATGCGGTGGCGATCGGCTCCAATGCCGCGGCCAACAGCGACAATGGCGTGGCGGTGGGCGCGGGTGCCTATGCGCACGGACCGAACGACACCGCGATCGGCGGCAACGCCCGCGTGCTGGCGGACGGCAGCACGGCGGTCGGCGCGAACGCCAGCATCTCCGCCGCGGCGACCAATGCCGTGGCGATGGGTGAAGGCGCGAGCGTGTCGGCGGCGTCGGGCACCGCGCTGGGCCAGGGCGCGACGGTGAGCGCGGAAGGCGCCGTGGCGCTGGGCCAGGGCTCGGTCGCCAACCGCGCCAACACGGTCTCGGTGGGTAGCGCCGGCAGCGAGAGGCAGGTGACCAACGTGGCCGCGGGCACGCAGGCGACCGACGCCGTCAACGTGGCCCAGCTGGAATCCACGGCGACGCAGGCGGTGCAGACGGCCAACACCTACACCGACCAGAAGTTCGCGGCGTGGAACGACAGCTTCTCGGCCTACCAGTCGCAGCTGGAGCAGCGTTTCACCGACCAGGACCGCCGGATCGACCGGCAGGGCGCGATGGGCGCGGCGATGCTGAACATGGCGACCAGCGCCGCAGGCATCCGCACGGAGAACCGCGTCGGCGTGGGCATCGGCTTCCAGGGCGGGCAGAGCGCGCTGTCGGTCGGCTACCAGCGTGCGCTGAGCGACCGCGCGACGCTGACCATCGGCGGCGCGTTCAGCGGCGACGAGAAGTCCGTCGGCGTCGGTGCGGGCTTCGGCTGGTGATCGAGGGGAACGGGACGCAGCGGCGTCCCGTTCCCGTGGTACCGGGATAGCGGGCCGCTGCGGAGGCGCATGACGCGCGAACTGTCCTCCGCAGGGGCCGATGGCAAGAGGTGCATCGAAAGTAGACGGTCACGACGACGACGGCATGCCTGCCTCGCGTCGCCACGGTGTTAGCGGATCCATCTTTCCACGAGAGGGCCTTACATGAAGAACCGAAACATCCTTCCCTGCACGCTGGCAGTCGCGGTCATCGCGGCGATCGCCACCACCGGCGCGACCGCGGCCAAGAAGCCGAAGTTCGCGACCGATACGTCCAACCTGTCGGCCAGCCTGGGCGACCAGCAGCAGTTCTCGGGCTTCATCGTGGAGTACAACGGCGGCACGACCGCCAAGAGCAGCGCGAGCGCCGCCGTGGCGGGCGTGAACCGTGCGCTCTCGCAGAGCGGCCTGGCCAAGTCCCGCGCCGCCACCGCGAGCCTCGGGCGCACGCTGGCAACGGGCCACCAGTTGGTGAAGCTGTCGCGCAGCCTGGATCGCGTTGAAGCCGATGCGCTGCTGCGGCAGCTCGCGGCCGATCCCGCGGTGAAGTCGGTGACGCCGGATCGTCGCCGCCAGATCACCCAGGTCCAGCCGGCCTACATGCCCAACGACCCGGACCTCGTCGAATACCAGTGGCACATGCTGGCGCCGAACGGCGCGGCGACCTATGACGGCGGCCCGAACCGCGGCGGCGCGAACCTTCCGGCCGCGTGGGACCTCGCCGACGGCGCCGGCGTGACGATCGCGGTGCTCGACACCGGCATCGTCGAGCATCCGGACGTCGACACCTCGTTCGCCGCCGCCGGCTACGACTTCATCACCAGCGGTTTCGTGTCCGGCCGCGGCACCGACGGCCGTGTCGCGGGCGGTTGGGATCTCGGCGACTGGACCATCGGCTACCCGGGCGCCAGCACCTGCACCCAGCGCAACAGCAGCTGGCACGGCACCCACGTGGCCAGCACCGCCGGCGCGCAGTCGACCGACAACGGCATCGGCGTGACGGGCATCGCCTACAACGCGAACGTGGTGCCGGTGCGCGTGCTGGGCCACTGCGGCGGCGACGAGTCCGACATCGTCGATGCCATCGTCTGGGCGGCGGGCGGCACGGTCGCCGGCGTCCCGGCCAACCCGAACCCAGCCGACGTGATCAACCTCAGCCTCGGTGGCGCTGGCCCGTGCTCGGCGGCGGAAGCGGCCGCGATCGCACAGGCCAACGCCCTGGGCGCGACGGTCGTGATCGCCGCGGGCAACAGCAACTCCAACGTCTCCGGCTTTTCGCCGGCGAACTGCCCGGGCGCGATCGCCGTGGCCGCGAACGGCGTCACCAGCCGCCGCGCGTACTACTCCAACTACGGCGACGGGATCGACATCTCGGCCCCGGGCGGCGGCGTGTATGCCAACGACGGCAGCAGTGGCACGCAGATCTACGACGGCTTCGTCTGGCAGGCCAGCAACCCCGGCACCACCACGCCGACCCCGGTCGCCAGCGTGGCGCCGGGCTACATCCGCGGCTCCGCGGGCACCTCGCAGGCCTCGCCGCACGTCGCGGGCATCGTGGCCCTGATGCAGGGCGCGCGCCTGGACGCGGGCATGGCGCCGCTGACGCCGGCGGAAGTGCTGACGATCCTGCGTGACACGGCGACGCCGTTCACGGTGGCGCCGTCGGCGTCGCAGCCGATCGGCCCGGGCATCGTCAACGCCGGTGCCGCGGTCGCCAAGGCGATCGAGCCGCCGTGCGAGGTGGACTGCGCGCCGGATGCCACGCCGCTCGTCAATGGCGTCGCGGTGAGCGGCCTGTCCGGCGCGACCGGCAGCGAAGCGCTGTACAGCATCGAAGTGCCCACCGGCACGCGCGGCCCGCTGAACATCACCACCACCGGTGGCAGCGGCGACGTCAGCGTCCTGGTCAGCTTCGACGAGGAGCCGACGGCCGCCGCCGCCGACTTCCGCTCCGAGCGCCCGGGCAACAACGAGACGGTGCGCATCAACGCGCCGCAGGCCGGCGTGTACTACATCAAGCTGGTCGGCACGCGCGCCTTCAGCAACGTGCGGCTCACCGCGCGCTACTGATCGCGGACCCTGCGTCCCTGGAGCCCCGGCCATGCCGGGGCTCTTTTTTTGTGGACGCCGTCGCCTGCCGTCCGCCGGTTCCGTGGCGGTTTATCAGGGCCCAGCCGCGAGCTGCTACAGTCTTGGCCCCGACGGAAACCGCCCGTGAACGCCATTCCCGAACGCGCCGCCAGCGAACCCCAGGCCCAGGGTGCCGAAGACCGGATCGTGGCTGCGCTGCTGGCGAAGCAGCAGCTCAAGGACGTCGATCTCTCCCGCGCGCGCCGGCTGCAGGAGGAGACCGGTGGCAGCCTGCTGCTGCTGCTCTCGCGGCTGGGCCTGGTGTCCGAACGCGACCATGCCGAAGCCTGCGCCGCGACGCTCGGCCTGCGCCTGCTCGGCGGCAAGGACATGCCGGCCGCGCCGCCGGAGCTGCTGCCCGATGCGCAGCCGCTGAGCGTGCGGTTCCTCAAGCAGTTCAGCCTGTGCCCGGTCGGCGAGAGCCGCGGCAAGCTGGCGATCTGGATGGCCGATCCCTGGGACGACTACGCGCTCGACGCGGTGCGCCTGGCCACCGGATGCGACGTGCAGCCGCTCGTCGGCCTGCGTTCCGAAGTGGGCGACCTGATCGAGCGCTGGCATGGGCAGGGACGCAGCGCGATGGGCGCGATCGTCGAGACCGCCGACGGCGAGGGCAGCGGCGACATGGACGACGTGGAGCACCTGCGCGACCTGGCGTCCGAAGCGCCGGTGATCCGCCTGGTGAACCTGATCATCCAGCGCGCGGTGGAGCTGCGCGCCTCCGACATCCACATCGAGCCATTCGAGAACCGGCTCAAGGTGCGCTACCGCATCGATGGCGTGCTCGAAGACGGTGAAAGCCCGCCCTCGAACCTCACCGCGGCGGTGATCAGCCGCGTCAAGATCATGGCCAAGCTCAACATCGCCGAGCGCCGCCTGCCGCAGGACGGCCGCATCATGCTGCGCGTGCAGGGCAAGGAACTCGACCTGCGCGTCAGCACCGTGCCCACCGCGCACGGCGAAAGCGTGGTGATGCGCCTGCTCGACCGCGAGACCGTGGTGTTCGATTTCCACCGGCTCGGTTTCACCGATGAGTTCCTGCCGCAGTTCCAGCGCGTGCTGGAACAGCCGCACGGCATCCTGCTGGTCACCGGCCCCACCGGTTCGGGCAAGACCACCACGCTGTACACCGCGCTCAGCAAGCTCAACACGCCCGACGTCAAGATCATCACCGTCGAGGATCCTGTCGAGTACCAGATCGAGGGCATCAACCAGATCCAGGCGCGCCCGCAGATCGGGCTGGATTTCGCCAATGCCCTGCGCAGCATCGTGCGCCAGGACCCGGACATCATCATGATCGGTGAAATGCGCGACCTGGAAACCGCGCGCATCGCCATCCAGTCCGCGCTCACCGGCCACCTGGTGCTCAGCACGCTTCACACCAACAACGCCGCCGGCGGCATCACGCGCATGCTCGACATGGGCGTCGAGGACTACCTGCTCACGTCCACCGTCAACGGCATCCTCGCGCAGCGCCTGGTGCGCCGGCTGGAGCCGAGCCACGCGGAGAAGTATCCCGCCTCGCCGGAGGAGATCGAGAAGTTCGGCCTGCGCCGTTTTCAGCCGCAGGGCGAGATCTTCCTGTACCGTGCGCGGCCGTCGGCGATCGCGCCGACCGGCTACCTGGGACGGACCACGATCCTCGAGTTCCTGGTGATGAACGACGAGTTGCGGCGCGCGGTGATGCGCCATGCCGGCATGGGCGAACTCGAACAGCTCGCGCGCAGCCACGGCATGCGCACGATGTACGAGGATGGCCTGGCCAAGGCGCTCGCCGGCGTCACCACCCTCGAGGAGGTGCTGCGCGTGACCGAGGAGGCATGACGCGATGAAGCCGGATTCGAACCGCGGCATCACGATGCTCGCCTTGCTGGTCGCGGGCGTGCTGGCGACGCCGATGGCGCTTGCCCAGGGCGGCAAGCGCGAAGTCGCGCGCGTCGACCTGCCGGCCGGGTTTGCGGTCGGCGGCGCGCGCCCGGTGCTGGCGCTGCAGGTGGAGGTCGTCGATGGCCGCGTGAGCGCCGCAGCGCCGGCCGCCGACGGCCAGGGCAACCTGCGCGCCACGCGCAGCGGCAGCGATGCCGAGCCGATGCTGACCGTGCGCAGCGATCTGGCGGTGGCGATCAAGTTCGACCTGTACCTCTCGCAGGACGGCGAGCGCTTCGTCTACACCAGCAGCTGCGCGCTGACGCCGGGCATCTCGTCTTTCGAGATGTGGCGACAGCCGGTGCGCGAGTTCGCGATCGGCAACCCGCGCGTGGTCGATGGCAAGCGGATCAGTTGCGACTGAATCGACGATGCCCCTGTACCGCTACAAGGCGCTGAACGCGCGCGGCGAGACACTCGACGGCCAGATGGAGGCCGCCAGCGACGCCGAGGTGGTGTTGCGGCTGCAGGAGCAGGGCCACCTGCCGGTCGAAGCGCGCCTCGCGAGCGAAGGGGGTGGCGAGCCGGCATGGCGGACGCTGTTCAAGCCCAAACCGTTCGCCGGGCAGCGGTTGGTGCAGTTCACCCAGCAACTGGCGACCCTGCTCGGCGCCGGCCAGCCGCTCGACCGGGCGCTCACCATCCTGCTGGAGCTGCCGGAGGACGCGGCCGCCAAGCGCACGATCACCGAGGTGCGCGATGCCGTGCGCAGCGGCACCGCGCTGTCGACCGCGCTCGAGCGACAGCACGGCACGTTCTCGCGGCTGTACATCAACATGGTGCGTGCGGGCGAGGCCGGCGGCAGCCTCGAGGACACCCTGCAGCGTCTCGCCGATTACCTCGAACGCAGCCGGCTGCTGCGCGCACGCGTGGTCAATGCGCTGATCTACCCGGTGATCCTGCTGGGGATGGTCGGGTTGTCGCTAATGTTCCTGCTCGGCTACGTGGTGCCGCAGTTCGCGGCAATGTACGAAAGCCTCGATGCGCCGCTGCCGCTGTTCACCAAGCTGGTGCTTGCGGTGGGCCTGTTCGTGCGCGACTGGTGGATCGTGTTGTTGGTGGTGCCGGCGCTGGCGGCGTGGTGGTTCGACCGCAAGCTGCGCGATCCTGCGTTCCGTGCCCGGTTCGACGGTTGGCTGCTGCGGCAGAAGCTCGTCGGGCCGCTTGCCGCTCGGCTGGAAACGGCGCGGCTGGCCCGCACGCTCGGCACGCTGCTGAAGAATGGCGTGCCGCTGATGGCGGCGCTGGGCATCGGCAAGACGGTGGTGGGGAACCGCGTGCTCTCGGCCGATGTCGAAGCTGCTGCCGAGGACGTGAAGAATGGCGTGGGCCTGTCGACGGCGCTGGCCAAGGGCAAGCGCTTTCCGCGGCTGGCGCTGCAAATGGTGCAGGTGGGCGAGGAATCGGGCGCGCTCGACGCGATGCTGCTCAAGACCGCCGACACCTTCGAGCAGGAGACAGGGCAGGCATTGGACAGGATGCTGGCGGCGCTGGTCCCGGTGATCACCATGGTGCTGGCCGTGGTCGTCGCGGTGGTGATCCTGGCGGTGTTGATCCCGATCTACGACCTGGCGAATGTGATTGGCTGAGTTGCGCCTGCGGCGCGTGGCGATTGAATCCGGATTGACGAAAGAGAGGTGAGGTGATGAGTATTCGACGGTTGCAGGTGCGGAAGACCGCGCGCGGCGCGTGTGAGAGTGGCGTTCGCGGGCGATTCATTGATGGCAGCCGTGGCGACGGCCTCATTCCGCACGCGGCGGCGGGCGGATCGCGGCGCGGCATCGTTCGTTTCGCAGCGGGGATGTCCTCGCAGCGCGGATTCAGCCTCATCGAGATCATCCTGGTGGTGGTGCTGATCGGCGGCATCGTGGCGTTCGCGGCCACGCGCATCCTCGGCGGCGGCGACCGCGCCAAGTACAACCTGGCCAAGGCGCAGGTGCAGACGCTGGCCGAGAAGGTCGACCAGTTCGAGATGGATACCGGCGCCTTGCCGGCCTCGCTCGACCAGCTGGTGACCCAGCCCGGCGGCGCGGTGGGCTGGCTGGGGCCCTATGCCAAGGACTCCGAACTGAAGGATCCGTGGAACACGCCCTACGAGTACCGTGCCCCGGGCGAAGGTCGGCCGTTCGACATCGTCAGCTACGGCGCCGACCGCAAGCCCGGCGGCGACAGCGTCAACGCCGACATCCGCAACGAATGATGAGCGGCGTGCGCGCTTGACCGGCCCACAGGACGCCCCGTGACTGCTGCTGGCCAGGGCATGGCGCGCCGATACGCGGCCGCTGCGACGAGCCGCGACGAGGCCCCGGGTGGTGCCGCGGCCGGTGCCCGCGCACAGCGCGGGTTCACCCTGCTCGAAATCCTGCTGGTGATGGCGCTGGTCGCGATCATCGGCGTGCTGGTGCTGGGCGTGGTCACCGGTGGCTTCGATCGCACGCAACTGCGCACGTCGGCGAAGGAACTGGCCGCGCAGCTGCGTTTCGCACGCGCGCATGCCATCGCCACGGGCACGCCACAGCGCTTCGAGATCGACCCGCAGGCGCGCACCTGGCGCGGCGCCGATGATCGTGCCGGCGAACTTCCGCGCAAGCTGGACGTGGTGTTCACCGGTGCACGCGAAGTGCAGCCGGCGCAGGGCGTGGGGGCGATCGTTTTCTTCGGCGATGGCGCCTCCACCGGCGGGCGGGTGCAGTTGCGCCTGCGTGATGCCGCGTGGAATGTCGACGTGGCCTGGCTGACCGGAGAAGTGAAGCTGCACCGCGCGGAGGCGTCGCGGTGAGCGCGCGGCATGGCAGGCTGCGGCGGGCGGTGTCGCCGAACGGCGGTGTTCGCGGGCGATTCGGTGTCGATGGCCGTGGCGACGGCCTCATTGCCAGGTCTGCGGGCAGAGGATCGCAGCGCGGCTTTACCCTGCTGGAGATCATCGTCGCCTTCGCCGTGCTCGGGCTGGCGCTGAGCCTGCTGCTGGGCACGCTGTCGGGCGGCGCGCGACAAGTGCGCTGGGCGGCGGACAGCGGTCGCGCGGCGCTGCATGCGCAGTCGTTGCTGGATGCGGCAGGCGTCGGCGAAGTGCTCGCGCCCGGACGCAAGAGCGGCGATTTCGAGGGCGGGCGCTATCGCTGGGTGCTGGAGGTGGCACCCTACGTGGATCGCAACCGGCCGCCGGTGCGGACGGTCGATGCATTCGCGCCGCGCCTGCTGCAGTTGCAGTTGAGCGTGGTCTGGGGTGAAGGCGGCCCGCGCGAACGGCTTCAGCTGCAGTCGTTGCGCCTGGTGCAGCCGGACATGGCGACCGGGGTGGTGCCGTGAGCGATCCGTCGATCCGGCACGATCGTCCCGGGGCGGGAGGTGGCTCGCAGCCGCAAAGCCGGCATGCCGGGCGATTGGCGGGTGTCCGCCGTGGCGACGGCGTCGTCGGCGACGCGCGGATGGGTCGCGCGCGGCTGCAAAGCGGCTTTCACGGGCGATTGATTGACGCCAGCCGTGCCGACAGCGTCATTCATCGAGCGACGGGGCGCCACTCGCAGCCGAGAAGCGGTTGTACCGGGTCATTGATTGGTGTCAGCCGTGCCGACGGCGTCATCAATCGAGCGACGGGGCGCCACTCGCAGCGGGGTTTTACGCTCATCGAGATCCTGCTGGCGACGATGCTGCTCGCCGCCGGCCTTGCGCTCGGCTTCGCCACCCTGCGCGCCGCCACCGCCACGGTCGATCGCGGCGAGGCCATCGCCGAGCGCAGCGAGCGCATGCGTGCCGTGCAGGGCTTCCTGCGCCGGCGGCTGGCCTCGGCGACGCCGATCGCGTTCGCCATCGAAGACGACAGCGGCCGCATGGTCCGTTTCATCGGCGAGCCGGAGCGGATGCGCTTCGTCGCCGACTTGCCCAACTACCTGGGCCGGGGCGGGCCGCACATGCACGACGTCGCCGTGCTCGATGACGGCGGCCGCAGGCTGGCGGTGTCGTTCGCGATGGTACTGGCCGGCCAGACCGTCGAGGATCGCGATGCGCGGCCGCCCGAGTCGCTGGTGCCCGACCTGGTCGAGGCGCGCTTCCGCTATCGCGGCATCGGCGAGGACGGACGCCTCGGCGACTGGTCCGACACGTGGGAACAGGTCGACACGCTGCCGTTGCAGGTGTCGATTGAACTCTCCAGCCGCAACGGCGGCGCATGGCCGGCGATGGTGGTGAGCCTGCCGCAGCGCGGCGGTGGCGGAGTGCCCGTGCCATGACGCGCCGGGTTTCGGCGATGCGCGGCGCCGCGCTGGTGCTGGTGCTGTGGCTGACGGCGCTGCTGGCGGCACTGATCGGTGCCTTCGCGATGACCGCGCAGGTGGAATACCTGCAGGGACGCACGCTCAGCCAGGGCCTGGTCGCGGCGCAGGCGGCGCGGGCCGGGCTGGAGTACGCCGCAACCCGCGTCTCCGATCCCGACCCGATGCAGCAGTGGCTGCCCGATGGCCGGGCATATCGCTGGCGGTTCGGTGATGCCGAGGTGGAGGTGCGCATCGTCGACGAGTTCGGCAAGGTCGACCTGAACGCGGCCGAGGCCGACACCCTGGCCGCGCTGATGCGGGCCGTGGGCGCGCAGCCGGACGTGGCCGCCGGGGTGGCTGCCGCGATCCTCGACTGGCGCGATCCCGACGACCTCACCCAGCCCCAGGGCGGCGCCGAAGACCCGCAGTACGCCGCCGCCGGCCGGCCCTATGGCGCCAAGGATGCGCCGTTCGAGACCGTGGCCGAGGTCGAGCAGGTGCTGGGAATGACCCCGGCGCTGTACGCCGAACTCGCCGGCCACCTGACCATCTACAGCGGCCTGCCGATCGCCGACGCGCGCTTCGCCACCGGGCCGGTGCTGCAATCGATGGGCATCGACGCCGCGCCGGTGCTGGCCAATCGTGAACGACCCCCGCTGCCGGGGGATGCCTCGTTCGTGGGCGCGGGCAGCGGCACGTATAGTATCGACAGCCATGCACGGCTCCGGGATGGCCGCGAATCCGTCCTGCGCGCCGTGATCCGCCTCGGGCCCAGTGGCGTGCCGGGGTCGGCCTATACCGTGTATCGATGGGAAGAGGGCGCGATGCCGCGATGATGGCCGCTGTCGAACAATCCGGAAGCGGTCAAGGTGCGCTCGCCGGCGGCTGGCGCCGGCTGGAAGGCACGCTGCGGCCGCGACTGAGGGACTTCCGTGGCTGGTGGGCACGGTCGCTGGCCGCCTGGTTGCCCGAGCGCGTGCGCGACCTGTTCGGCCTGTCCCCGCAGCGCCTGCTGCTGCGCCGCCGTGGCGACGCCATCGAACTGGCGCTGTGGCGCGGCGACCGCCTGCGCCCGCTCGCCGACCTGCCGGTGCCGGATCCGGGCGCCGCCGATCCCTGGTCGGCCCTGCTGTCACAGCGCATGGCGCAGGTGCCCCGCTGGCTGCTGCTGCCGGCGCAGGCCGTGCTGCGTCGCCGCCTGACCCTGCCGGGCGCCGCCGCCGAGCGCCTGCGCGAGGTGCTGGGCTTCGAGATCGACCGGCAGACCCCGTTCACCGCCGCCGAAGTGAGCTACGACGCGCGCGTGCTGGCGCGTCGCGGCGATGGCCAGCTCGACGTCGAGCTGGTGGTCGCGCCGAAGGCCACGCTGGAGCGCGCGCTGGAGGACATCGGCGCACTGGCGCCGACGCTGGCGGGGATCGATGTCGCCGACGCCGAGGGCATGCCGCTGGGCATCAACCTGATGACCGGCGCGCAGCATCGCCGCCGCGATGATCCCTGGCGCGGCCGCCACCTCGTGCTGCTGCTGGTCGCCGCGCTCGCGCTGTTCCTCGGCCTGTGGCAGATGCTGGCCAACCGCGAGGCCGCCGCCGACGTGTTCCAGCAGCAGGTCGACCAGGCCGTGCTGCAGGCGCGCGGCGCTTCGCTGGAACGCCGGCAGCTGGTGGACCTGATCGAAGGCGGCGCCTTCCTGCAGGCGCAGCGTGCGGGGCGGCCGACGATGGTCGAGGTGATGGATGAACTCGCGCGCCGCCTGCCCGACGGGACCACGCTGGAGAAACTGTCGATCGAGGGCGACCGCGTCCTGCTGATCGGCCTGAGCAGCGAAGCCTCGGCGCTGGTCGGGCGCCTGCAGGGCTCGCCGCTGTGGAGCGAGCCGGCGCTGGCCGGGGCGCTGCAGCCGGACCCGCGCACGCGCAGCGACCGCTTCACCCTGACCGCGAAGCTGGCCAGCGCACCAGCGGCGGCCAACACGCCATCCGCCACCACGCCCGCGACGGAGGTGCCCGGTGCAGCCGGACGTCAGTAGCCGCGACCGGTGGCTGGCGCTGGCGATCCTCGCCGGCGTGCTGGCGCTCGCCTACCTGCTGCTGGTGCATGCGTGGTGGACGGTGCCGATGCTCGCCGTGAACGAGCGCATCGAATCGCTGCGCGAGCGCGACCTGCGTGCGCGCATGGAACTCAAGCAGGCGCCGGAGGTGCGCAGCCGGCTCGAAGCCGCGCGCGCCGCCGCGGGCAGCGGGCCCGGCTTCATGCCCGAAGCCAACGTGCAGCTGGCGACCTCGGCGCTGGTGCAGCGGCTGGAGCAGGCGGTGCTGGAAGCCAGCCCCGGCAACCGCAGCTGCGCGATCACCAATCGCACGCCGGTCACCGACACGCGCAACGACCGCTTCCCGCGCGCCGCGGTGCAGGTGCGCCTGACCTGTGGCAACGCGGAACTCGCCGCGGTGCTGCATTCTCTGGAAAGCGGCTCGCCGCGACTGTTTGTCGACAACCTCAATATCCTGGTCCAGCGCTACCAGTTCAGTGGCAACCAGGGCAGCGGCGGCGGCGTGGAGGCGAACTTCGACCTCTACGGCTACCTGCAGCCGTCGGCGGCGCCCGCCGTGGCGCCGGCGGCACCTGCGCCGGCCGCGCCGACCCCGGGTGCGGCGGCGGCTGGCGCCGCATCGGGAGCACCCCATGCGCGCTGAAGATGCGGGCGCCCGCACCTGGCTGTACGCCGCGCTCGCCGGATGGGCGGTGTGCGCATGGGGCCTGGCCCTGTTCGGCATGGGCGGCAGCATCGACCGGCTGGACGATGACCCGGCCCTGCGCCAGGCGCTGCCGACCGCCGCCGCGCGAGCCGCCGAGCGTCTGGGCCCCTTGCCGCAGTACGGCGAAGTCAGCGCGCGACCGCTGTTCACCGACAACCGCCGTCCCCAGCCGTTCACCATCGATCCGATGGGCGAACCTGCCGACGCCGGCAACGACTTCGATTACGTGCTGACCAGCGTGCTGCGCACGCCAGGCGTGCAGCTGGTGATCCTGCAGCCCTCCGCCGGCGGCAATCCGGTGCGGGTGAAGCTGGGCGAGTCGCCGGACGCGGCGCCGGCCTGGTCGCTGCAGACGGTGGAGGCGCGCAAGGCCGTGTTCACCGGCCCGCAGGGCGAGCGCACCCTGGAGCTGCGCGTGTTCGATGGCGTGGGCGGGCAGCCGCCGACACCGATGGCGATCACGAGCGTGCCGCCGGCCGCCACGATGGGCGGGGTGCCGTCGGCCGGGATGCCGATGGTTGCCGACGCCAATGCCGCGGCCACGCCGGTGCCGGCGCCGCCCGGTGCGCCGGGCGAGGCCGGCACCGGGCCTGCGTCGGGCGCCAATCCGGCGGTCCAGCAACAGGCGGCGCAGGACCAGGTGGACGCGATCCGCCGCCGGATCGAGGAACGCCGCGCCCGGCTCCGCCAGGAGCAGGCCAACGATGGCCGCGCCAACGCGCAGCCACAAACCCAGAACAAATAGACTGCCCCGATGACGCCAAGATCGTTCTGCCAGACCGCCGTCGCCACCTGCCTGACCGTGCTGCTCGCGGCCTGCACGACGATGCCGCCGCCCACGCTGTCCCGTGGCCAGCACGCGCCGGCGCCTGCCGCGGGCACCGCAGGCACCGCGGGCGGCGTGCAGGCCGAAGCGCTGGAAGACGACCAGGGACCGCGCGCGCAGATCCGGCGCGGCACCGGACAGGTGGTGAACCAGCGCGCTGCTGCGTCGCCACCACCGAACCTGGGCGGCAGCACGGGCGAGGCGACGTTCAACTTCGAAGGCGAGCCCGTGCAGGCCGTGGTCAAGGCCATCCTTGGCGACATGCTCGGCCAGAACTACACCATCGCCCCGGGCGTGCAGGGCACGGTGACGCTGGCCACGCCGCGCACGGTCAGCCCGGCGCAGGCCCTGCTGCTGCTCGAACGCGCGCTGGCGGACAACAATGCGCGCATGGTCTACAGCGGCGGCATGTACCAGATCGTGCCCGCCGACCAGGCGCTGCCGTCCGGGGCCGTGGCGCCGCGCACCGGTGGCGCCGCCGCCGCGCGCGGCTTCGAGGTGCGCGTGGTGCCGCTGAAGTACATCTCGGCGACCGAGATGGAAAAGGTGCTCAAGCCCTACGCGCGCCCCAACGCGATCGTGGCCGTCGACAACGGCCGCAACACCATCTCCGTCTCCGGTTCGCGGGTGGAGCTGGAGAACTACCTGCGCACGATCGAGATCTTCGACGTCGACTGGCTGTCGGGCATGTCGGTCGGCGTGTTCCCGCTGCAGACCGGCAAGGCGACCAAGGTGGTGGCGGACCTGGAGAAGGTGTTCGGCGAGCAGAGCAAGTCGCCGGTGGCAGGCATGTTCCGCTTCATGCCGCTGGAAGGCGCAAACGCGGTGCTGGTGATCACGCCGCAGCCCGACTACCTCGACGACATCCAGGACTGGCTGGATCGCATCGACAGTTCCGGCGCCGGCGTCCGCCTGTATTCGTACGAACTGAAGTACATCAAGGCGCGCGACCTCGCCGATCGCCTGTCGGAAGTCTTCGGCGGCGGCAGCCGCAGCGGTGGCAACGGTGGCAGCGCCTCGATCATGCCGGGGCTGAACGCGATGACGCTCGGCGGCGGGGCCGGCCTCGGTGATTCCTCGAATGGCAACAAGCTCGATTCCGGCAGCCAGTCGATGGGCGGCTCCGGCAGCAGCGGCGGCGGGCTCGGCGGCGGTTCGCTGTCGCTCAGCCAGGACAACAACAGCGGCAGCTCCGCGGTGACGCTGGAGGTCGACGGCGATCGCGTCGGGGTGTCGGCCCTCGATGAAACCAACGCGCTGCTGGTGCGCACCACGCCCACGGCCTGGAAATCGATCAAGGAAGTGGTCGAACGCCTCGACGTGATGCCGCTGCAGGTGCACATCGAGGCGCAGGTGGCGGAAGTCGCTCTGCGGGGTGAACTGAGCTATGGCGTGAACTGGTTCTTCGAGCGTGCGGTGACCGATGCCGGCCTGCCGAGCGCCGTGGGGCGCAGCACGTGGAGCGCGATCGCGGGCAACGTGACCGGCTCCAACGTGCCGGGCGTTGGGCAAGGCCTCGCGTGGACGTTCCTGGGTCGCAATGCGGCGGCCATCATCAGCGCACTTGACGAGGTCACCGATCTGCGCGTGCTGCAGTCTCCCTCAGTGCTGGTGCGGAACAACATCGAGGCGACGCTCAACGTCGGCAGCAAGATCCCGATTTCCACGGTGAGCGTCAATCCCATCCTCGGCAGCGACAACAGCTTCACATCGGTGCAGTATCTCGAAACAGGCACCATCCTCAACGTGCGCCCGCGCGTCACTGCCGATGGCACGGTGTTCGTCGAGATCGTGCAGGAGGTCAGCACGCCGGGCGACCCTTCGACGGCTGACGAGAATGGCAATGTGCGTATCGACACCCGCAAGATGAAGACCGAAGCGGTGCTGCGGAGTGGCGACACCGTCATGTTGGCCGGCCTGATCCGTGACCAAGTTGGACGCGGGGCCAGTGGCTTCCCTGGGCTCAGCCGCGTACCGATCCTCGGCGGCCTGTTTGGCAGGCAATCGTCAGGCACCGAGCGAACGGAAGTGATCATCCTGCTGACACCGACGGTCATCCGCAGCACCGAGGATGCAGGCAAGCTCACCGACGAGTACAGCCGTCGCTTCCGCGCGATGGAGCCGTTGCACCGGGCCAAGGACTAGCGCCGATGACGCGCGTCGCCCCGACCACGCCGCGGCCCAGTTCCCGGCATGGCTGAACTGCCGATCGTGCTGCTGCCGGTCGGCGTCGACGACGACGCGCTCGATGCCTGCCTCGCCGCGCTCGACGCCGGCACGCCCGCCGGCAGCCGCGTCTGGCTCGCCGACGATGCGCAGGCCGGTCCGCGCGGCCTGGCCATCATCGAACGCTGGCTGGCCGGCACGCCACTGCGCGCCGACTACACCCGGCGCCAGCGGCGCATCGGCGAAGTGGCGCACCTCGACGAAATGCTCGCGGCCTGCGGCGATACCGATGCCATCGTGCTCGCGCCGGACGCGGTGCCCATGCCCGGCTGGGCCACGCAGTTCGCGGCCTGCTTTGCCCGCGATGCCTCGATCGCCACGGCCACGCCCTGGTGCAATGCCGGCGAATCCGCGGCGTGGCCGCGGGTCGGCGAGATCGCGCCAATGCCGGACGAACCCGGCCGTCTCGCCCGCGCCTGCGCGATGATGCCGCCGCGGCATCCCGAGCTGCCCGCGGCGGTTGCGCACGCGGTGATGCTGCGCGGCAGCGCACGCAGGAAGGCCGGCGGGCTGGATGCCGCCAGCTACGGGTCGTGGTACGCGGCGCTGATCGACCTGTCGCTGCGCCTGTCCGGCCTGGGCTGGCGCAATGTGCTGTGCGAGACGGCGTTCGTCGCGCGCGGCGGCGAGGGCGGTCCCGCCGATGGCGACATGGACGCGCTCGCCGCGCGCTGGCCGACCTGGCATGCGCGGCTGGCGAATTTCCTGATGCAGGATCCGCTGCATGCAACGCGCGAACACCTGTCGCGACTGTACGCCGACGTCGACGGCCCGCAGCGACAGCGCGACCTGTTCGTCGGCGAAGCCGATGACAGCGCCGCGGAAGGGGAGGGCGACTGATGCCCGCGGGCCTCGTCGCGATCGTCGTCAGCCACCAGAGCATCGAGACCATCGACGCCTGCCTGTCGCGGCTGCGCGCGTCCGAAGGCGTCGCGCAGGTGCGCGTGGTCGACAACGGCTCCAGCGACGGCACGCTCGACGTCATCCAGCGTCACGCCTCGCTCGATCCGCGCCTGCGCTTCATCGGCCATCCCGACAACCCCGGTTTCGGCAAGGCCTGCAACGATGGCGCGCGCGACAGCGACGCGCCCTGGCTGGCCTTCGTGAATCCCGACTGCCTGGTCGAGCCGGGCGCGCTGGCGCGCCTGCTGGCGCATGCGCAGGTGGTGCCCGGCGAAGCGATCGTCGGCGCGGACCTGGTCGACGAGGCCGGCGTGCGCGACCCGGCGGCGCGGCGGCGCGATCCCGATTTCGCGGCGATGCTGTCCTCGCCGGCGGCGCGCGACCTGTCGCTGCCGGTGGACGATGCGCGTGCGCTGCAGCCGGTGGAGGCGATCTCCGGGGCGGTGATGCTGATGCCGCGCGCGCTGTTCGATCGCATCGGCGGTTTCGACGCCGGTTACCGGCTGCATGCCGAGGACCTCGACCTGTGCCGGCGCGCGCGTGCGGCCGGTGCGGGAGTCTTCGTGGCCAACGACGTGCGCATCGTGCACGTGCGCGGCGTGTCCAGCCGCGCGCGGCCGGTCTTCGTCGAATGGCACAAGCACCGGGGACTGTGGCGCTACTTCCGCCGGTTCGAGGCGCCGCGCCGCGGGCTGGCCACGCGGTTCGCGGTGTGGTGCGCGATCTGGGCGCGCTTTCCGCTGGCCGCGTGGCGGGCGATCAGCGCGAACGGTTGATCGCGTCGCGCAGGTCGCGGGCGGCGTCCGCAGCGGCCTCGGCGTAACCCGCGCCAGACGAGGCATAGAGGATGCCGCGCGAGGAATTGATCATCAGTCCGGTGCCGTCCACGGTCTTGCCGTTCTTCACCACCGCCTCGACGTCACCACCCTGCGCGCCGACGCCCGGGATCAACAACGGCATGTCGCCGACCAGGCCGCGGATCACCTTCAGTTCTTCCGGGAACGTCGCGCCGACCACCAGCGCGCAGTTGCCGTCCGCATTCCAGTCGTTGGCAATCGTGTGGGCGATGTGCTGGTACAGCGGCGCGCCGTCGACCAGGCGTTCCTGGAAGTCGCGTGCGCCGGGATTGGAGGTGTGGCACAGGAAGATGCAGCCGCGGTCGCTGCGCTGCAGGAACGGGGCGGCCGAATCGCGGCCCATGTAGGGATTGAGCGTGACCGCGTCGGCGCCGAAGCGGTCGAAGGCTTCCGTCGCGTACTGTTCCGCGGTGCTGCCGATGTCGCCGCGCTTGGCGTCGAGGATCACCGGCACGTCCGGGTGCACGGCGTTGATGTGCGCGATCAGCCGCTGCAGCGCGGCCTCGCCGTCGTTGCGGGCGGCGAAGTAGGCGATCTGCGGCTTGAACGCGCAGGCGAACTCGGCGGTGGCGTCGGCGATGTCGCGGCAGAACGAGAACAGTGCGTCCTCGTCGTCGACGAACGCGTCCGGGAACTTCGCCGGATCCGGGTCAAGGCCGACGCAGACCAGGGTGTCGGCCTGCTGCCAGCGGTTGCGCAGCTTCTGCGTGAACGTCATCTCGGCTCCTGGGGCGGGCGCGTCGCCGTGGCGATGGTGGGCACGATCGGCGCCGGCCGGCGCCGATCGCGCAGGGCGGCGCGTTGGCCAGTATATCGACCGGCGGGATGTCGACTGGCGGACACCGTGCTTCGTCCCATGGTTGGGCGGGCGGGTGGGCAGGCGACGATGGCAAGAATCGGCCGAGCGCGGGGTGGGGCATCGCACACGCCACGGGTCCCCGGTGCGGGGAATTGCCGACGGCCGCGTCAGGGCACAAGATTGGCGACAGGCATCCGAAGCAACGCGCAGGCCTGGCCTGTCCACGTGGTGCCACGACGTTGGTAGCCGAGGCGGACCCGGACAGGTCCCGCCGATCGCACGTTGCGCTCCCGTTCCCCGGATGCCGCGTGCCGCAGGGTGTTCGCGTCCGTCGTGGAAGACGGGCGACGCCCATCACGCCAGGGATCGACGATCCCGCCACGTTCCGGAGCCATCCGCCGATGCACGCCCCGTCACCCGATCCGATCCTCCCGCCCCTGTCCCGCCGCCAGGCCCTCGCCGCTGCCGGAGGCGCCGTCGTCGCCTCACTGGCCGGCGGTGCGGTGGCGTCCTCCTCCAATCCCCCACCACACAGGACCACCAGCATGACCAGCGGTTACGTCACCACGCCCGACGGCGTCTCGATCTTCTACAAGGACTGGGGCCCGAAGGATGCCCAGCCGATCGTCTTCCACCACGGTTGGCCGCTCAGTTCGGACGACTGGGACGCCCAGCTGCTGTTCTTCCGCAACCAGGGGTTCCGTGCGATCGCGTTCGACCGACGCGGCCATGGACGTTCCAGCCAGGTCGACAGCGGCCACGACATGGATCATTACGCCGCCGATGCGTCTGCGGTCGCCGAACACCTCGACCTGCGCGAGTCGGTGCACATCGGCCATTCCACTGGTGGCGGGCAGGTCGCGCGCTACGTCGCGCGCTTCGGCGAGCCGCAGGGCCGGGTCGCCAAGGCGGTGCTGATGAGCGCGGTGCCGCCGCTGATGCTGAAGACGGCGGCCAACCCCGACGGCCTGCCGCTGGAGGTCTTCGATGGCTTCCGCGCAGCGCTGGCGGCGAACCGCTCGCAGTTCTACCTCGATGTCCCGACGGGGCCGTTCTTCGGCTTCAACCGACCCGGCGCCAAGGTCATCCCGGGCGCCATCCAGAACTGGTGGCGGCAGGGCATGGCGGGCGGCATCACCGCGCACTACGACGGCATCAAGGCGTTCTCGGAAACCGACCAGACCGAGGATCTCAAGGCGATCTCCGTGCCCACCCTGGTCATGCACGGCGAGGATGACCAGGTGGTACCGATCGCTGCCAGCGCGATGAAGGCGATCAAGCTGCTCCGCAACGGCACGCTCAAGGTCTATCCCGGCTTCCCGCACGGCATGCTGACCACGCATGCCGACGTGATCAACGCCGACCTGCTGGCCTTCATCCGCGCCTGAGCCGCGGTCGCACGGCGAAACGCTCGCCGTGGGGCGGGCGTTTCCTGGCAGGGGTCTCGCGGCGGGCCCTGCCGGTCAGGTGGGCAACGTGGGGAGATCCCGCGCCCCGGATCACGTCCGGGATCGGGATAACGCAACGGCAGCCGCGCCTTGCGCGGGCCGCTGCGTCACTTCAACGCCTTGAACCGCAGCCGCTTCGGACCGGCGTCGTCGCCCATGCGCCGGCGCTTGTCTTCCTCGTACTCGCGGTAGTTGCCCTGGAAGAACTCCACGTGGCTGTCGCCTTCGAAGGCGAGGATGTGGGTGGCGATGCGGTCCAGGAACCAGCGGTCGTGCGAGATGACGAAGGTGTTGCCGGGGAATTCCAGCAGCGCGTCTTCGAGCGCGCGCAGGGTCTCGATGTCGAGGTCGTTCGACGGTTCGTCGAGCAGCAGCACGTTGCCGCCCTGCAGCAGGGTCTTGGCCATGTGCAGGCGGCCGCGTTCGCCGCCCGAGAGCGAGCCGACGCGCTTCTGCTGGTCCTGGCCCTTGAAGTTGAAGCGGCCGATGTAGGCGCGCGACTGGATCTCGACGCCGTTGATGTCGAGGATGTCGAGCCCGCCCGAGACTTCCTCGAACACGGTCTTGTCGCCTTCCAGCGCATCGCGGCTCTGGTCGACGTAGGCCAGCTTCACCGTCGGGCCGATCACGATCTGGCCCGAGTCTGGTTTCTCCTGGCCGGTGATCATCTTGAACAACGTCGACTTGCCGGCGCCGTTGGGGCCGATGATGCCGACGATCGCGCCGGCCGGCACGATCATCGACAGGTCGTCGATCAGCAGGCGGTCGCCGAACTTCTTGCTGACGTTCTTGAACTCGATCACCGCGTTGCCCAGGCGCTCGCCCGGCGGGATGAAGATCTCGTTCGTCTCGTTGCGCTTCTGGTAGTCGACCGACTGCAGTTCCTCGAGGCGGCCCAGGCGTGCCTTGCCCTTGGAGCGGCCGCCCTTGGCGTTCTGGCGCGACCATTCCAGCTCCTTCTGGATCGCCTTCTGGCGCGCCTTTTCCTGGTTGTCTTCCTGCTTGAGGCGTTCGTCCTTCTGCACGAGCCATTCGGTGTAATTGCCCTTCCACGGGATGCCGCGGCCGCGGTCGAGTTCGAGGATCCACTCGGCGGCGTTGTCGAGGAAGTAGCGGTCGTGGGTGACGGCCACCACGGTGCCCGTGTAGCGCGCGAGGAACTGCTCCAGCCACTCCACCGATTCGGCGTCGAGGTGGTTGGTCGGTTCGTCGAGCAGCAGCATGTCCGGCTTCTGCAGCAGCAGGCGGCACAGCGCGACGCGGCGCTTCTCGCCGCCCGACAGCTTGCCGATCTTCGCGTCCCACGGCGGCAGGCGCAGCGCGTCGGCGGCGACTTCCAGCTGGTTTTCCAGCGTGTGCGCGTCGCCCGCGGCGAGGATCGCCTCCAGCCGTTCCTGCTCCTTCGCCAGTGCGTCGAAATCGGCGCCTTCCTCGGCGTAGGCGGCGTAGATCGCGTCGAGCGCGGCCTGGGCCTGCAGCACTTCACCCACGCCTTCCTCGACCGCCTCGCGCACGGTCATGTCCGGATCGAGCTGGGGCTCCTGCGGCAGGTAGCCGACCTTGATGCCGGCCTGCGGGCGGGCCTCGCCCTCGAAGTCCTGGTCGACGCCGGCCATGATCTTGAGCACGGTCGACTTGCCGGCGCCGTTCAGGCCCAGCAGGCCGATCTTGGCGCCCGGGAAGAACGACAGCGAGATGTCCTTGATGATCTGCCGCTTGGGCGGCACCACCTTGGACACGCGGTTCATGGTGTAGATGTACTGCGACGACATGGGGGGCTCCGGGTGATGCGCTGCCAGGCCCGCACGGTTTCGTGCGGACGCAGGAGTTGGGCGGGGACGGCGCGAATTATACCGTGGCCGCCCCGGGCCCGGCCGCTGAGCGCTGTCTGAACCCCGGCGATGCAACCCGGGGCGAAGCTCGGCCGGTTCAGCGCGCTGTCGGCGTCGCGGCCGTAGGCTCGATGCCACATCCACCGGGCGAACGAGGGAGGGCGTCATGCAGCAGCGCAGAGGATTCGGAACGGCACTGGCCTTGGCCCTGGCGTCACTGGCAATCGCGGCGCCCGCCGTGGCCCGCGATGACGGTCGCGACCATCGCCGCGGCCACGCGTCGCACGGGCACCACGACCGCGGCTGGGACCGCGATCGCCGCTACGGCTACGACCGCCGGGACGACCGGCGCCATGACCGCCGATATGACCGACGCCATGACCGTCGCGACCGCCATGTCGCGTACGCCTACCCGCGGCGGCCGGTGGTCTACCACGCGCCGCCGCGGGGGCACTACGTCGCGCCGCCGCCGTGGTCGCGCGGCCGCTACGTCCACCACTACCAGCGGCCGGTCTACGTTGTCCGGGATTACCGGGGCTACGGCCTGCGCCATCCGCCGCGCGGCTACCACTGGATGCGCGACGACTACGGCGACTACCTGCTGGTGGCCATTGCCAGCGGCCTGATCGCCGACCTCGTGCTGCATCGCTGAGATCCCCGGCCACGCAGGCTGGACGGGAAGGCGCGCCAGGGGCGCGCCTTCCGCGTTCCGGAGGCCGTGGCGGGGCCGCCGGCCGCCACGGGGGCGGGTGGATTGGCCTCTCCGGGTACAATCGGGGCCTGCCCTGACCGTCCCGGAGTGCCGATGTTTCCCCGCGCCGACCGCATCGAAGGTTACGACCCCGAACTGGCCGCGGCGATCGCGTCCGAGAACCGCCGCCAGGAAGACCATGTCGAGCTGATTGCGTCGGAAAACTACTGCAGCGCCCGGGTGATGGAGGCGCAGGGCAGCCAGCTGACCAACAAGTACGCCGAAGGCTATCCGGGCAAGCGCTACTACGGTGGCTGCGAATACGTGGACATCGCCGAACAGCTGGCGATCGACCGGCTGAAGGAACTGTTCGGTGCCGACTATGCCAACGTGCAGCCGCACTCCGGTTCGCAGGCCAACCAGGCGGTGTACTTCGCGCTGCTGCAGCCGGGCGACACCATCCTCGGCATGTCGCTGGCCCACGGCGGCCACCTGACCCACGGCGCCAAGGTCAATGCCTCGGGCAAGCTGTTCAACGCGGTGCAGTACGGCGTGAACGATGACGGCCTGATCGACTACGACGAGGTCGAGAAGCTGGCGCTGGAGCACAAGCCGAAGATGGTCGTGGCCGGGTTCAGCGCGTATTCGCGGAAGATCGACTGGGCGCGCTTCCGGGCAATCGCCGACAAGGTGGGTGCGTACCTGTTCGTCGACATGGCGCATGTCGCGGGGCTGATCGCTGCCGGCGTGTATCCCACGCCGGTGCCACACGCGCACGTGGTGACCTCGACCACGCACAAGACCCTGCGCGGACCGCGCGGCGGCATCATCATCGCCAGCCGCGAGGGCGCCGGTGACAAGTTCGACGACATCACCAAGAAGCTGCAGAGCATCGTCTTCCCCGGCATCCAGGGCGGGCCGCTGATGCACGTCATCGCGGCCAAGGCGGTGGCCTTCAAGGAAGCGTTGGAGCCCGAATTCAAGGCTTACCAGGCGCAGGTGGTGAAGAACGCGCAGGCGATGGCGAAGGTGATCATCGAGCGCGGCTATCGCATCGTCTCCGGCGGCACCGAGAACCACCTGATGCTGGTCGACATGATCGGCAAGCCGATCACCGGCAAGGCGGCGGAGGAGGCGCTGGGCAAGGCGCACATCACCGTCAACAAGAACGCGGTGCCCAACGACCCGCAGAAACCCTTCGTCACCTCCGGCCTGCGCATCGGCACCCCGGCGGTGACCACGCGCGGCTACAGGGAGCCCGAATGCGTCGCGCTGGCGCACTGGATCTGCGACGTGCTCGACGCGCCGGAGAACGAGGCTGTCCTCGCCGGCGTGCGCGAGAACGTGACCAAGCAGTGCCGACAGTTCCCGGTGTATGGCTGAACCCCGGCGCGCGCCGATACGGTTGCTGGCCGGCGCTTCGCTGCTGCTGGCCGCGGGCTGCACGACGATCACGGCGACGGCGTCGAGGGGAGGCGTGTCCGTGGACGCGGAACGCCGCGCCGAGGCCCGCGTGCAGTACGTCCAGCGCGTCGGGTGTGCCGATCGTTCGACCGAAGCAATGGCGGTGGAGGCTGTCTACGGCAAGGCGGATGCGTGGGCGGACCGCCGCCGCGATCCCGATTACGTGCCGCCGGAGGCCGACTACCAGGCCCCGCTCGTGCGCTACCCGAAGTCGGAACTCGTCCTGGGCACCGCGGAGGCGGTGCTCGTGGTCATCTTCACCAATCCAGATGGAAGCGTGGCGTCCAGCGAGCCGGTGTGTTCCACGCGTGAAGTCTTCAACCGCTACGCGCTGGCGACGGTCGCGGACAACCGCTACGTGGCGGCGAGGGTTGGCGACGCCGGCGTGCGCGGCGTAGCATTCCAGACGATCATCTTCTCCACGTACGACTGACATGCACTGTCCCTTCTGCCAGCACCAGGACACCAAGGTCATCGACTCGCGCGCGTCGGAAGACGGCGCGACGATCCGCCGCCGCCGCGAGTGCGAGGCCTGCGGCGAGCGTTTCAGCACGCTGGAGACGATCGAGCTCAAGCTGCCGGTGATCATCAAGGGCGACGGTCGCCGCGAGCCGTTCGACGCGCGCAAGCTGCGCCACGGCTTCGATCGCGCGCTGCACAAGCGCCCGGTGTCGGAGGAGCAGATCGAGGCGGCGGTGCGCGCGGTGGTGCACCAGCTGCGCATGACCACCGAGCGCGAAGTGTCCTCGCGCCGCGTCGGCGAGTTCGTGATCGCCGAACTGCGCAAGCTCGACCACGTCGGCTTCGTGCGCTTCGCCTCGGTCTACCGCTCGTTCGAGGACATCACCGATTTCCGCGAGGAACTCGACCGGCTCGAGCGCGACCTGCCCGGCGAAGGCCAGCTGCAGCTGCTGGGCGGCGACGTGGTGCCATTCGGCAAGCCGGGCGAGAAGGGCAAGAAGCGCTGATGCCCGGTTGGCGCGGATGAGCAGCGGCTTCTCGGCCATCGATCACGCGATGATGGCCCGCGCGCTGCGCCTGGCCGAACGCGGCGCGTACACCACCAAGCCCAACCCGATGGTCGGCTGCGTGATCGCGCAAGGCGACGAAGTGGTGGGCGAGGGCTGGCACCAGCGCCAGGGCGGGCCGCATGCCGAGGTGTTCGCGCTGCAGGCCGCGGGCGACCGCGCGCGCGGCGCGACCGCATACGTGACCCTGGAACCCTGTGCCCATACCGGTCGCACTGGCCCGTGCGCGGAGGCGTTGATCGCCGCCGGCGTGGCGCGGGTGGTCGCGGCAATGCGCGATCCGTTCCCGCAGGTGGACGGCGCCGGCTTCGAGAAGCTGCGCGCCGCCGGGGTCTCAGTCGAGTCCGGCCTGATGGAGGTGCAGGCGCGCGCCCTCAACGAGGGCTTCCTGTCGCGGATCGAGCGCGGGCGGCCTTGGGTGCGGGTGAAGTTCGGCTGCAGCCTCGACGGCCGCACGGCGATGGCCAACGGCGATTCCAAGTGGATCACCGGCGACGCGTCGCGCGCCGACGTGATGCACTGGCGCGCGCGCGCCGGCGCGATCCTGACCGGCGCCGGCACGGTGCTGGCCGACGATCCCTCGCTCACGGTGCGGCTGGCCGATGCGTCCGAGGTGGTCGCGCCGCTGCGCGTGGTGCTCGACCCGGGGCTGGCCACCATTGCCCGCGGCCAGGTGCGCGAGGGCGACGCGCCGACGCTTTACCTGCACGCGCCCGACATCAAGCCACCGCGCGTGCTCGCCGCCGAACGCGCGGCGGTGCCCAACCGCGGCGGCATGCTCGACCTCGACGCGGTGATGGCGCTGCTGGCGCAACGCGGGATCAACGAGGTGCAGGTCGAGGCCGGCGCCACGCTCGCCGGCGCCCTGCTGAAGGCGGGCCTGGTCGACGAACTCATGCTGTACATGGCGCCGGTGCTGCTCGGCGATACCGCGCGACCGCTGTTCGCCGGGCTCGGCCTCAGCGAAATGGCGCAGCGCCTGCACCTGCAGGTGCTGGAGACCCGCGCAGTGGGCGAGGACCTGCGCCTGCGCCTGCGGCCGCAGCGGCCGCAAGCGGACTGAGCCCGCGCCGCGCCGGCGCGTCGGCATCGGGTATCGTGGCGCGATGCTGAATCCGCAAGCACGGGCGACATTCCAGGATCACTTCTCGGCGGTGGCGGACGCCTATGCCGACGCGCGTCCCGGCTATCCCGACGCGCTGTTCGACTGGATCGCATCGATCGCACCGGGCAGCGGCCTTGCATGGGAAGCCGGTTGCGGCAGCGGGCAGGCCACGCGCGGGCTGGCGTTGCGCTTCGAGCGCGTGCACGCCACCGATCCGAGCGCGGCGCAGGTCGCGCAGGCGCGGGGACCGGGCAACGTGGTGTTCGCGGTCGAGCCGGCGGAACGCTGCAGCCTGCCCGACCATGTCGCGGATGCGGTGTGCGTCGCGCAGGCGCTGCACTGGTTCGACCACGCCGCGTTCTTCGCCGAATGCGCGCGCGTGCTGCGCCCGGGCGGCATGCTGGTCGCGTGGGGTTACCAGGACCTCGTCGTGCCCGGCGCGCTGCGCGAAGCGGTCGCCGCGTTCGCAGCGCAGGTGGGTCCGTACTGGCCGGTCGAGCGCGCGCAGGTCGATGCCGCCTACGTCGGCTACGCATGGCCGTTCGCGGCGGTCGAGGCGCCGACGTGGACCCTGCACGCCGACTGGCCGCTGGCCCGCCTGCTGGCGTATTTCTCCAGCTATTCGGCGACGCGGCGCTGCATCGAGGCCACCGGCGTGGATCCGGTGGCGGTGCACGCGCCGGCGATCGCGCGTGCGTGGGGTGATCCCGCGGCGACGCAATCCTTGCAATGGCCGATGTTCGTGCATGCCAGGCGCGCGCCATGACCATCCGCTGGGGCATCGTCGGCTGCGGCAACGTCACCGAGGTCAAGAGTGGGCCGGCCCTGCAGCAGGCACCGGGATCGGCGCTGGTCGCGGTGATGCGACGCAACGGCGCGCTGGCCGAGGACTACGCGCGCCGCCACGGCGTGCCGCGCTGGTACGACGATGCGCAGGCCCTGGTCGACGACCCGGACGTCGATGCGGTGTACGTGGCCACGCCGCCGTCCACGCACCTGCCGTACGCGCTGATGGCGATGCGCGCGGGCAAGCCTGCGTACGTCGAGAAGCCGATGGCGCTGGACGCGCGTGAGTGCGAGGCGATGCTCGAGGCCAGCCGCGCGAGCGGCGTGCCGCTGTTCGTGGCCTACTACCGTCGCGCGCTGCCGCGTTTCCTGAAGGTGCGCGACCTGCTCGCCGGCGGTGCGATCGGCCGGCCGCGCCTGGTACGCGTGCTGCTGCAGCGTGGGCTGGATGCGTCCTGCGCAGATCCCGCGGCATTGCCCTGGCGCGTGCGCCCCGAGATTGCCGGCGGCGGACTGTTCGTCGACCTCGGCAGCCACACGCTGGACATCCTCGATTTCCTGCTCGGGCCGATCGCGTCGGTGCAGGGCCACGCCGCCTCGCTGTCGCAGGCCTATCCGGCCGAGGACACGGTGACGATGTCCTTCGCCTTCGCCAGCGGCGTGCAGGGCACCGGCGCATGGAGTTTCTGCAGCGAAGGCCGGCGCGACGAGGTCGAGATCATCGGTGATCGCGGCCGGCTGGCGTTCTCCACCTTCGGCGACGATCCGGTGCGGCTCGAGGACGCCGGTGGCGTGCAGGCGTTCGCCATCGCCAACCCGCTGCACATCCAGCGGCCGCTGGTGGAGACGATCGTCGCCGCCCTGCATGGCGAGGGGGAATGCCCGTCGACGGGCGAAACCGCGGCGCGGACCACGCGCGTGATCGATGCGGTGCTGCGCGACTTCCGCGCGCGCAACGCTGTGTCCGGGTCGGCGGGGGGCGGCGGCGGGCCGCTGCGGTAGAATGCGCGGGCCGGCTCCTGGCCGGCGGGGTCGGGATCGAGGTTCCGGTTCCAGTCTCCAGGCAACGTCTTCAGGGCGGGGTGCGATTCCCCACCGGCGGTAGGCGGCCCGTTCCCCGGAACGATCCGCGAGCCCGCGAGCGCTTCCGGTGGTGGCGAAGGCCAGCGGCGGAAGGTCAGCAGACCCGGTCGAATGCCGGGGCCGACGGTCGGAAGCAAGCGCTTCCGGAAAGTCCGGATGCAAGAAGACGCGCCGCGCGGCCCTGCCGTGCGTCCGCTCGCGCCCCGCGTTTTCTTGCGGATCCTTCCGCAAGCGCCCGTGCATCCCTGCACGGGGTTGCAAACAAGCACACGGGAAACGCAAACATGTTCACAGGCATCATCGAAGGCGTCGGCACCCTGGTCGCGCGCGAACCCCGCGGGGGCGACGTGCGCCTGCGCATCGAGGTCGGCAGCCTGCCCTTCGACGGCGTGGCGCTGGGCGAGAGCATCGCGGTCAACGGCGTGTGCCTGACCGTGGTCGCCTTCGGCGCCGGCCATTTCGAGGCCGACGCGTCCACGGAGACGCTGGCGCTGACCACGCTCGGCACGTTGCCGCTGGGGCGTGCGCTGAACCTGGAACGCGCGATGCGGCCGACCGATCGGCTCGGCGGGCACCTCGTCAGCGGGCACGTCGACGGCATGGGCAAGGTGTTGTCCGTGCACGACGACGCGCGTGCGCAGCGCTGGCGGGTCTCGATGCCGGCGGCGCTGGCGAAGTACGTCGCGAAGAAGGGCTCGATCTGCGTGGACGGCACCAGCCTGACGGTGAACGAGGTCGATGGCGCGGCCTTCGAAGTGGCGCTGGTGCCGCACACGGTGGCGCACACCGCGTTTGCGCAGACGGCCGTCGGCGACGCGGTGAACCTCGAGATCGACCTCGTGGCGCGCTACGTGGAGCGCCTGCTGCAGGGCCCCCATCCCGGCGAAGGCCGGGAACCCGCGTGAGCGGTGTCAGGTGTCCACCCGGCAAGATTCCCCACCGATCGGACATGGATATCCCGGCTTGCGCCCGGATGACGACCGAACGCTGACGACGAACAAAGGCAGACAGATGGCATTCGCCCCGATTCCGGAACTCCTGGACGAAATCCGCAACGGCCGCATGGTGGTGATCGTCGACGACGAGGACCGCGAGAACGAGGGCGACCTGATCATGGCCGCCGAACTGGTGCGGCCGTCCGACATCAACTTCATGGTCACCCACGCGCGCGGGCTGGTGTGCCTGTCGCTCACCCGCGAGCGCTGCCGCCAGCTCGGCCTGCCGCCGATGGTGCAGTTGAACACGTCGCAGCACCACACCAACTTCACGGTCAGCATCGAGGCGGTCGAGGGCGTCACCACCGGCATTTCGGCCTACGATCGCGCACACACGATCCGCACCGCGGTGCGCCCGGACGCGACTGCGCGCGACCTCTCCCAGCCCGGCCACATCTTCCCGCTCGCGGCGCAGCCCGGCGGCGTGCTCAGCCGCAGCGGGCACACCGAGGCGGCGTCCGACCTCGCGCTGCTGGCGGGCCTGGAACCGGCCGGCGTGCTGGTCGAAATCCTCAATGCCGACGGCAGCATGGCGCGCCGCCCGCAGCTGGAAGCGTTCGCGCGCGAGCACGGGCTGAAGATCGGCTCGATCGAGGACCTGATCCGCCACCGGCTGGCTACCGAGCACACCGTCGAACGCGTCGACGAGCGTGACATCGAGACCCCGCACGGCGCGTTCCGCCTGGTCACCTACCGCGACCGGCTGAGCCACGCGCTGCATTTCGCGCTGGTGCGTGGCGCGCCCGATGCCGCGCGCGCCGCGCTGGTGCGGGTGCAGCCGATGAACCCGCTGTCGGATGCGCTGCACTGGCGCCGCGCCGACTTCGGCCCGGCGACGGCGGACGTGCTGGCGCTGCTGGCCGGGGCCGGCGACGGTGCGCTGGTACTGCTCGACGAACCCCACGACCCAGCGGCGCTGCTGGCGCGGATCCGCGACCCGCAGGCACCGGTGGCGAAGGCCGGCAAGGCCGGGAGCGTGGGCGAATGGCGGCGCAACGGCGCCGGCGCGCAGGTCCTGCATGACCTCGGCTATGGTCGCCTGCGGGTGCTGGGCACGCCGCGCCGGCAGGTGGGAGTGGCCGGCTTCGGGCTGGAAGTGGTCGAGTACGTCGCCGTGCCCGCACGGTAAACTGGCCGGCCAGTCCCGCCCGGAACCCCGATGAGCCACTACGAAGGCGACCTGCGAGCCCCCGAGGGCGCGCGCTTCGCGATCATCGCCAGCCGCTGGAACCCGCGCATCGTCGATGCGCTGGTGGCCGGCGCGCGCAAGGCCTTCGCCGACCATGGCGTCGCCGAGTCGGCGCTGGACGTGGTGCGCGTGCCCGGCGCCTGGGAGCTCCCGCTGGTCGCGTCGCGGATCGCCGGCGCCGGCGGCCATGCGGCGATCGTGGCGCTGGGCTGCGTGGTGCGCGGCGACACGCGCCATTTCGAACAGGTGGCCGACGGCTGCAGCGAAGCGTTGATGCGCGCGTCGCTGGATTCGGGCGTGCCGGTGGCCAACGGCGTGCTGGCCGTCGACCGCCACGAGGATGCCGAACGCCGGGCCGGCGGCAGCCATGGCAACAAGGGCGAGGAGTGCGCACTGGTGGCGATCGAGATGGCGAACCTGGCGGGGAAGCTGCCGTGAGCCGTGGTCCCTCGCGGCGCGACGGCGTCGACCCGGTGGCGCGCACGCGTTCGCGCCGGCGCGCGCTGCAGGCGGTGTACGCGATGCAGCTCTCGGGCGTGGACGCGAAGAACGCGATCGCGCAGTTCGCGCACGAGCAGGCCGACGAAGTGGCGGACCTGGAGTACTTCGAGGACCTGGTGCGCGGCGTCGGCACGCACCACAAGGCGCTGGATGCGGCGCTGCAGCCGTTCCTCGACCGCGACATCGAGGAGGTCGACGCAATCGAGCGCGCCATGCTGCGCATCGCCGCCTACGAACTGCGGCACCGGCCGGACGTGCCGTACCGGGTGGTCATCGACGAGGCGCTGAAGACGGTGAAGCGCTTCGGGTCCGAGCACGGCCACACCTACGTCAACGGCGTGCTCGACCATGCCGCCGCCGAGTGGCGCGCGGTGGAAGTGCAGGCCGGCCGCGGCTGACGCGGCCTCCGCGCCGCGTGCAGGGGCCATGTCCGAGTTCGACCTGATCGCCCGCATCCGCGCCCGCGCAGGCACGCGCGGCGACGTGGTGCTGGGCATCGGCGACGACGCCGCGCTGCTGCAGGTGCCGGCCGGCCGCCAGCTGGCGGTGTCGATGGACACGCTCAACGCGGGCGTGCATTTCCCCGGGGACACGCCACCAGCCGCGATCGGCTGGAAGGCGCTGGCCGTGAACCTGTCCGACCTCGCCGCGATGGGCGCGCAGCCGGCCTGGTGCACCCTGTCGCTGTCGTTGCCGCAGGCGGACGACGGCTGGATCGACGCCTTCCTCGATGGCTTCCTCGCGCTTGCCGCACGGCACGACGTCGCGCTCGTGGGCGGCGACACCACGCGCGGCGCGCTGTCGATCGGCGTGACCGTGCATGGGCTGGTCGAACCGGGCCATGCGTTGCGTCGCGATGGCGCGCAGGTGGGCGACGAGGTCTGGGTGACCGGCACGCTCGGCGATGCCGCGGCCGCACTCTCGGCGCTGCAGGCCGGTGCCGCGCTCGACCGCGGGCTGCGTGAACGCCTCGACCGGCCGATACCGCGCATCGAGGCTGGCCGCGCACTGGCGGGAATGGCCAGCGCCTGCATCGATGTCTCGGACGGCCTGCTGGCCGACCTCGGCCATGTCTGCAGCGCGAGCGGCGTCGGTGCCGAGGTCGAACTCGGCCAATTGCCGGCATCGCGCATGCTGGCGCGTTTCCCGGCGGCAACGCGCTGGCCGTGGCAGGCCGCCGGCGGCGACGACTACGAACTGTGCTTCACCGCACCACCGGCGCGGCACGACGCGATCGTGCGCGCGCTCCGGGAATGCGACACGGCGGCCACCTGCATCGGGCGCACGCGGGAAGGCACGGGCGTGCACGCGATCACCCCGGACGGCGACCCTTGGACGCCGCCACGCCGTGGTTACGCGCATTTCGCCGGCTGAAGCGTCCTGTTGGCCGCGCCGCGCGGCTCAGCCCGTGCCCGCCGGGCGCGCCTTCACGTCGTCGGGCAGCAGGCTCAGCACCTGGTCGATGATCTGCGGCAACGACTGTTCGCTGTAGCCGACGTGGACGAAGGCGACCTTGCCGTCGTGGTCGAGGATGAACATGTGCGGCAGGCTCTTGACGCCGTAGCGGTCGCTGACGCTGCCGCGCGCGTCGTGCACCCAGGTCAGGTCGATGTGCGGGTTGCGGCGCACGATGTGGGTGAACGCCTGCCGCGGTTCCTTGAAGTTCACGGCCACCACTTCCAGCGCATCGCGTCCGACCACGTTCTGGAAGCCGCCGAGCACGGGCAGCTCCTTCAGGCACGGCCCGCACCACGACGCCCAGAACGTCACGATCACCACCTTGCCGCGCAGTTGCGCGAGGTCCACGACCTCGCCGGCGCGGTCCTTGCCGAGGATCGGCGGCGGCAGGTCGCCACGCGCGGGCGGCTGCGCGTGCGCGGGGAGCAGGGCTGCGAGCGCGAGCCAGGCGGCCAGCACGTATCCGGTGTTCACGATGATGCCCTCCCCGGGTGATCCCCTGCCATCGCCACCGATGCGTTGCGGCGGGCCCGACCGAAGGATGCCACCAACCTGCGCCGGCGTGGCGATCAGGTGGCGCTGCGCACGGCGTCGCCCATGCGCTGCACCGCCTCGCGCAGCAGCGGGGCGGGCATCGCGAAGTTGAGGCGCACGAAGCCGGCGCCGGCTTCGCCGCAGTCGCGGCCGTCGGTCAGCGCGACCCGTGCTTCGCGCAGGAAGAAGCGCGCCGGCGGGACCTGCGCAGGCAAGGGCAGCGTGCGGCAGTCGATCCACGCCAGGTAGGTGCCCTGCGGCGGCACGCAGCCGGCCGCGGGCAGGTGCTCGCGCAGCGCCTGCGCCAGCAGGTCCCGGTTGCGCCCGAGGTAGGCGCGCACGTGGTCGAGCCAGGGCGCACCGTCGCGCCAGGCGGCCAGGCTGGCGATCATGCCCAGGGCCGAGGCGCCATGACCGGCCAGCAGCGCCATGCGCCGCCAGCGGGCGAGGTCGCCGTCGTTGTCGAAGACGAGTTGCGCGCACTTGAGGCCAGCCAGGTTCCAGCCCTTCGACGCCGACACCGCGGTGATCGCGTGCGCCCGCGCGGCCGCCGACACCGAGGCATACGGCACGTGGCGATGGCCGGGCAGGACCAGCGGCGCATGGATTTCATCGGCGAATACGCGCGCGCCGTGGTGGTCGACCAGGGCCGCCAGCGCGCGCAGTTCGTCGGCGTCGAACACGCGCCCGGTCGGGTTCTGCGGATTGCACAGCAGCACCAGGCCCGCGCCGGACCGCAGCGCATCGCCGATGGCGTCGAGGTCCATGCGCCAGGCGCCGTCGTGCAGCACCTGCGGCACTTCGATCACCGGATACCCGTGCAGTTCGAGCAGCGGCCGGAACGGCATGTAGGCCGGGGTCGGCAGCACCACCGGCGTCTTGCCGCCGACGAAGTGGGCGAGCACCACTTCCAGCGCGCCGAGCACGTCGCCCACGGCGTGGATGCGCTCCGGCGCCACGTCCCAGCCGTGGCGCGAGGCCTGCCACTGCGCGCAGGCTTCGGCGAGGTCGCGCGCAAGCGCCGGCGGGGGATAGCCCGTGCGTCCGCCGGCGATCGCCTGCTGCAGCGCGCGTGCCACCGGCGGCGCGGTGCCGAAGTCCATCTCTGCGACGAAGGCGCCGATGCAGCCCGGGAACGCGGTCCACTTCAGGCCGCCACCGGCGCGCAGCCGGGCTTCGTCCAGCAGGTCGTAGTCGGGCAGGGCGTCGGTGGGGTCCACGGCGCGATTGTAGGCGTGGACCCGAGTGCTACGCGTCGTCGGCGCGGAAGGCGTCGCGCAGCCAGCGGAGTTGCGGCCGGGCGGGATCGCCGCTGGCATCGACCACGTCGAAACGGCAGGGCGCATCGCGGTATTCGCGGTGGGACGCGAGGAACTGTTGCGCGGCCAGCACCAGCCGCCGGCGCTTGCCGGCATCCACCGAGGCGAAGCCGCCACCGAATGCGTCGCTGCGGCGATAGCGCACCTCGACGAACACCAGCGTGTCACCGTCGCGCATCACCAGGTCGAGTTCACCGTGGCGCGCCTGCGCGTTCATCGCCAGCGCCTGCAGTCCCGCCGCGACGAGATGGTCGCGCGCGGCGGCTTCGACCCGCGCCCCGCGCGCCCGCGCGTCGGTCAACCGCCCCGGCCCGCCAGCGGCACGACCACGCCGTTGCTGAAGGTGGCCCATGCCGGCACGCGGACCACGTTGCCCGCGGCGTCCAGGCGCAGCGTGCCGGTGGCGCCCTGCAGGCTCGCGTCGGGATGGTCGGCGAGGTATTGCAGGTAGCCGCTCAGCAGCCAGGCGTCATGGCCGAAGGCGAACAGGCGCGCCGCCGGGCCGCGCGCGGTCGGCAGGTCGCGGCCGAGCGTCGCCGCCGACGGCAGGGTGGACAGGCCGCCGGTGGTCCAGGTCTCCGCGGCGAAGGCGATGCCGTCCAGCGCGCGGTCTTCCTCGGCCTTGCCCGTGCCGGCGGACAGCTGCGAGGTGGCCACGCGCAGCTTGTCGCCCAGGCCCGCGGCGAACAGCTGCGGCACCACCAGCCGCGCCTGGTTGCCGCGCAGTGCGATCAGCAGCGCGTCCACGCCGCCGTCCTGCGTGGCCGCCGAACGCAGTGCCGTGGACTGGTCGGCGGGCTTGTCGCCGACGATCGCCAGGGTGGCGGCGACGGTACCGCCATCGGCCTCCAGGCGCGTGCGGAACGCGGCCACGGCGCGCTGCGCGTGGTCGTCGCCGTTGCTCAGCACCAGCACCCGGCGCACGTTGCGCGCGCGCAGGTACTCCGCCGCGGCGACGCCTTCGTCCTCCGGCGCGAGGGAGAAGTCCCCGGCGTTGCCGGGCGGCGCGGCATTGCCGCGGTTGAGCGCGAGCAGCGGCGCGCCCTGGCTGCCCTGGAACAGCGCGGACACCTCTTCGCGGCCCAGCGGGCCCACGATCTGGTCGGCGCCTTCGGCCAGCGCACGGTCGCGCGCGGCGACGGCGCCCGCCGGCGTGCCCAGGGTGTCGTAGAACACCAGGTCCGGCCGCGTCCGGCGCTCGGCGTAATAGGCGGCCAGCAGGCCATCGCGCACCGGCGAGGCAGCGGTGGCCAGTTGCCCGCTCATCGGCAGCAGCACCGCCAGCTTGAGCGGCGGGCGATAGCCGTCGCGGTCGGCGGCGGGGCGCGCGGGATCGAACCGCCAGTGGGCGTTGGCCACCGGCGCCGGCGCGGATGCGCCGGCGTCGGCGGGCCCGGACACCTTCACCGTCGCGCAGCCGGCCAGCAGCACCAGCAGGGCCGCGCCCAGCATCCCTTTCGACGATGACCGCATCACAGGCTCCATGGCGGGAAACGGCTAGGATTCTACCGCCCCGCCCGTGGAGAGACGATGCCAGCCGCTGAACCCGGATCCGCCGCAGGCGTCCTGCACGTGGTCGCCACGCCGATCGGCAACCTGGGCGACCTGTCGCCGCGGGCGCAGCAGGTGCTGCGCGGGGTCGACGCGGTCTGTGCCGAGGACACCCGCCATACCCGGCAACTGCTCGCCCACTTCGGCATCGAGCGGCCGCTGGTGGCGCTGCACGAGCACAACGAGGACGACCTGGCGCGGCGGCTGGTCGCGCGCCTGCAGGCCGGCGAATCGCTGGCGCTGGTGAGCGATGCGGGCACGCCGCTGGTGAGCGATCCGGGCTACCGTCTGGTGCGCGCGGCGCGGGATGCCGGCCTGCGCGTGAGCCCGGTGCCCGGCCCGAGCGCGCTGGTCGCGGCGTTGAGCGTCGCCGGCCTGCCCAGCGACCGCTTCGCCTTCGAAGGGTTCCTGCCGGCCAAGGCCGCCGCGCGGCGCGAACGGCTGGTGGCGCTGGCCGGTGAAACACGCACGCTGATCTTCTACGAATCCGCGCACCGCATCGAGGAGATGCTGGCCGATGCCGTGGCGGCATTCGGCGGCGAGCGCCGCGCCGTGCTGGCGCGCGAGTTGACCAAGCTGTTCGAGACCGTGCTCGATGGCGCACTGGCGGCGTTGCAGGCGCAGGTCGCCGCTGATGCCAACCAGCGCAAGGGCGAGTTCGTGGTGCTGGTGGAAGGTGCCGGCGAGGATGCCGATGCACGCCTCGCCGAAGGCCGCCGCGTGTACTCGCTGCTCAACGCGCACCTGCCGCCGTCGGCCGCGGCCAAGCTGGCGGCGGAGATCACCGGCGCGCCGCGGAAGGCCTTGTATGGAGGCGAGCCGGCGTCTTGAGCCGTGGGGCGATCGCATCGTGGGCGCGAATGGGCCGCGAATGGGCGTGCAGGCACCCCAAGCGTGGCCCGGAAGCCGGTGTCGCGAACGTTGGGGATTCAAGCCCGACGCCGTAGAATGCCCGCGGCGGAGTCGGCCAGGCAGTCGCGTCATCGGAAACGATGCCGAGGAAAGTCCGGGCTCCACAGGGCACGGTGCCAGGTAACGCCTGGGCGGCGCGAGCCGACGGAAAGTGCAACAGAAAGATACCGCCGAACGGCGTCTCCGGATGCGCGTGGCAAGGGTGAAATGGTGCGGTAAGAGCGCACCGCGAGTCGGGTAACCGACCGGCACGGCAAACCCCACCGGGAGCAAGACCAAATAGGGAGGCTATGCTGCGGCCCGCAGTGTCTCCGGGTAGGTTGCTTGAGCGTCGCGGTGACGCGGCGCCTAGAGGAATGACTGTCCACGACAGAACCCGGCTTACAGGCCGGCTCCGCCCCAGAAAACCAGTCGATCCGGAGCTACCGTCCCCAGCGCGCCAGGATCGTGGTCGACGCGATTCCCGCACGGCACGATCGCCCTTCCCCTGCTTGCGGGGGAAGGGATGGGATGGGGGCCACGCGCCGGTGAAGCTGCCGAAGCCAGGGCTTGCCGCGACTCGCCCTCATCCGCCCTTCGGGCACCTTCTCCCGTGAACCGGGAGAAGGGCGGGGCCATTCTCCGGCACGCAATCGACGCGATTCCCGCGCGGCAGGATCGCCCTTCCCCTGCTTGCGGGGGAAGGGATGGGATGGGGGCGACGCGCCGGTGCAGCTGCCGAAGCCAGCGCTTGCCGCGACTCGCCCTCATCCGCCCTTCGGGCACCTTCTCCCGTGAAACGGGAGAAGGGCGGGGCCATTCTCCGGCACGCAATCGACGCGATTCCCGCACGGCACGATCGCCCTTCCCCTGCTTGCGGGGGAAGGGATGGGATGGGGGCGACGCCGCGACAGCACCCGTGCCATTCACTCCAGACAGCCCGGATCCCCACGACCGCTCCGCGCAGGCGCCTCCAGGCGACAGCGCAAGCCGCGCGCGCGGTCGTCGCGCCCCCGTGGGCGTGCTACGAGGACCTACGAGAACCTACGAGAACCTACGAGGACGTGCCCACGTGGTCGCCGCGCGTAGCGTCTGCGTCGTCCTCCTGCTGCAACAACGTCTCCCGCGCAGCGGGGCGCGCGTCCCAGAACCTCGAATAGCCGCGCAACCACGCATCGGCTTCCGCCAGCGGTGCGGCGGCGAGTGCGCACAGATGGGTGCGTCCCTGCACTGTGCGCGTCACCAGGCCCGCGCGCTCCAGCGTCCTGATGTGCTTGGACGCGGCGGCGAGCGTGATGTCGAACGGTGCGGCGAGTTCGCCGACGCTCCGTGCCCGGATCGACAGCGCCCGCAGCATCGCGCGCCGGGTGGGGTCGGAGAGGGCGTGGAACACGCCATCGAGTGCCGGCTCATATTCAATCATGTGGTTGAATATGAGCCGGCGCCATGGAATGGTCAACCGATTGGTTGATCGTCAGTCGCTTGTGCAACGCAGCAACGCTGGTTCGCCGGCCGGAAGCACGGTCCGGTCGTCCATGCGGAAGAGAGCCATTCTCAAAATTTGAGACGAATCAGCATCTTGTGGATAAGGCTTGAACAAACATCTGAAGTACCGCGCAAGTCATTGACCTGCTTAATGAAATTTCCGCTGGAAACTTGTTGACAACCTTCTGGAGCACCCATAAGGTGGCGTCCTGTGGGAAAACCGGGAATTTAGTGGTTTTCCTGCGCTGAAGCCCGCCAAAGACGGGCATGGACGGACAGGGCAGTGTTCCAGGGCGAGACCGCCATCACGATCGACGACAAGGGCCGGCTGGCGATCCCCACCGGTTACCGGGACGTCGTCGCGCGCGAATGCGGCAACCGCCTGGTCATCACCTACAACCCCTTCGAGTCCGGGAGCCTCTACCTGTACCCGCAGGCGGTGTGGGAGCGGGTGCGCGACCAGGTCAACGCGCTGCCGCGCACGCGCAGCGTCAGCCGCCAGCTGCAGCTGAAGATCGTCGGCGCCGCCACGTTCGTCGAGCCCGATGGCAGTGGCCGCATCAGCGTGCCGGCCAGCCACCGCAATGCGGTCGGCATCGACAAGCGCGCCGTGCTGCTGGGCATGGGCGACAAGTTCGAGTTGTGGAGCGAGCAGGCGCATCACGCGCAGATCAGGCAGACGCTGGGCGATGCCGATCTGGGCGATGACCTGGTCGACCTGCAGTTGTGACGGGCGGTGGCGCGGAACAAAGCTCCGCGCACCTTCCGGTGATGTTCTCGCAGGTCATGGAAGGGCTGCGCGTGGTCGGGGACGGAACCTATCTGGACGGGACGTTCGGCCGCGGCGGGCATGCGCGCGGCGTCCTGCAACGCTTGGGCACGGGAGGTCGGCTGCTGCTGATGGACAAGGATCCCGAGGCGATCGCGGTGGCGGAGCGCGAATTCGGCGCGGACGCGCGTGTCTCGATCCGTCGCGGCAGCTTCGGCGACCTCGCGCACTGGGCTGCGGCGCAGCCGGGACTCGACGGCGTGCTGTTCGACCTCGGCGTGTCCTCGCCGCAGCTCGACGTCGCCGAGCGCGGCTTCAGCTTCGGCAAGGACGGTCCGCTGGACATGCGCATGGATCCCGATGCCGGCGAAAGCGCGGCCGAATGGCTGGCGCGCGCCGACGAGCGCGAGATCGCCGACGTGCTGTGGACCTACGGCGAGGAGCGCATGAGCCGTCGCATCGCGCGCGCGATCGTCGCGCGTCGCGCCGAGCAGCCGTTCACGCGTACCGCCGACCTGGCCGCGCTGATCGCGTCGGTCATGCCGCGCGGCAAGCCGGGCGCCTCGCATCGCGAGATCCATCCGGCCACCCGGTCGTTCCAGGCCATCCGCATCCACGTCAACCGCGAACTCGAGGACCTCGAGCGCGGCCTCGACGCGGTGCATGACGCGCTGCGCCCCGGCGGCCGGCTGGCGGTGATCAGCTTCCACTCGCTGGAGGACCGCATCGTCAAGCGCTTCATCGCCGCGCGCGCCAAGGCGCCGGCCGGCAACCGCCGCCTGCCCGAGGTGACCGACTTCGTGCCGACGCTGCGTGCCATCGGCGATGCGCAGAAGGCCGGGGCCGGTGAAACCGCCGCCAACCCGCGCGCGCGCAGCGCCGTGCTGCGCGTGGCCGAGAAGCTGGCGCGGGAGCCGTCGGCATGACCCTGCGCCTCGTCGCGGCGGTGTTGGTGGCGGCCTGCGTGGTGTCCGCGATCGGGGTGGTGCACGCGCGCCACGAACATCGCCAGCTGTACGTCGACATGACCCGGCTCGAGCGTGCCCGCGACGAACTGAACATCGAGTTCGGCCGGCTGCAGCTCGAGCAGGCGACCTGGGCCGAGAGCAACCGCGTCGACCAGGTGGCGCGCACGCGCCTGGGCATGAAGTTCCCGGCCGCCAACGAGATCGTGGTGGTGCGCCCATGAGGTTCGTGAAGACCTCCGGCGGCTCGGCCAAGAAACCGCGCTCGCGCGCGCAGTTCAGCCTGCGCAACCGGCTGATGATCGTCGGCGGCGCGCTGGCGGTGTGCGCCTCGATCCTGGTCGTGCGCGCGGTCGACCTGCAGCTGGTGGACAACGCCTTCTACCAGCAGAAGGCCGACGCGCGCTTCCTGCGCGAAGTGCCGATCGCGACCTCGCGCGGCATGATCACCGACCGCAACGGCGAACCGCTCGCGGTGTCCTCGCCGGTCGAGTCGCTGTGGGCCGACCCGCGCGAACTGGCCGACAACCCCGCGGCGATCGCGCGACTGGCCGCGGCCACCGGCCTGCCGAACGACTACCTCGCGCGCTACATCTCGCAGCGCAAGGACAAGGAGTTCATGTACATCCCGCGCCATCGCCGGATCAATCCGGCGGTCGCGCAGAAGGTGCTGGCGCTGGGCATCCCGGGCGTGTCCTCGCAGCGCGAGTTCCGCCGCTTCTACCCGCAGGGCGAAGCGGTCTCGCACGTGCTGGGCTTCACCAACGTCGACGACCGCGGGCAGGAAGGCATCGAACTGGCATTCGACGACTGGCTCAGCGGCAAGCCCGGCACGCAGAAGGTGATCCGTGACCGCCACGGCCGCATCGTCGAGCACGTCGACCTCGTGCGCCCGGCCGAGCCCGGCAAGGACCTGGTGCTCAGCATCGACCGCCGCATCCAGTTCCTGGCCTACCGCGAGCTCAAGCGCGCGTTGCTGGAGACCGGCGCCGGCAGCGGCTCGATCGTGATCCTCGACGTCGCCAGCGGCGAAGTGCTGGCGATGGCCAACCTGCCTTCGTACAACAACAACAACGTCAGCGGCTCCGGCCGCGACGCCTACCGCAACCGCGCGGTGACCGACCTGATCGAGCCGGGCTCGACCATGAAGCCGCTCACGGTCGCCGCGGCGCTGGAAGCGGGCGTGATCGCGCCGAACTCGCGCTTCGACACCAGCCCCGGCTGGATCCCCAACGGCAAGTACCGCACCAGCGACTTCAAGAACTACGGCGTGCTCGACACCACCGGGATCATCACCAAGAGCTCCAACGTCGGCGTGTCGAAGATCGTCAAGCTGCTGCCGAACCAGGAATTCTATGACTTCCTGCGCCGCTTCGGCTACGGCAGCAGCACCGGCAGCGGCTTCCCGGGCGAGGCGGCCGGCCTGTTCCCGGCACCGGCCGCGTGGAGCGGCACCACCAAGCAGACGATGTCCTACGGTTACGGCCTGTCGGCGACGCCGCTGCAGATCGCGCGCGCCTATGCCGCGCTCGGCAACGGCGGGCGCGCGATGACGCCGACCTTCGTCAAGGGTGGGCAGTCGGGCGAGGGCACGCAGGTGCTCGATGCCAAGGTCGCCGACGAGATCGTGCACATGATGCAGACCGTCACCGAGCCGGGTGGCACCGCGACCCGCGCCGCGATCCTGGGCTACCACGTGGCCGGCAAGACCGGCACCGCGCGCAAGTCGTCCGGCGGCGGCTACTCGCGCCGCTACGTCGCGTTCTTCGCCGGGCTGGTGCCGGTGGAGCGCCCGAGGTTCGCGATGTCGGTGGTGATCAACGATCCCGATCCCTCGCGCGGCGGCTCGACCTACGGCGGCGGCTTCGTGTCGGCGCCGGTGTTCGCGCGCGTGATGGAAGGCGCGCTGCGGCTGATGGACGTGCCGCCGGACGACATCGAGACCTGGCTGGCGGCGCAGGCGAAGGAAGAGGCCAGGCGCGCGCGCGAAGCGGGTCCGTCGCGGCCCGTGGTCGCCGCGGCCGCCGGTGCCGCACAGCCCGCGGGGGCGAGGCGATGACGCGCGTGATGCCCCTGTCGCGGCTGCTGCCGGACGTGCCCGCGGTGCCGCCGGCGCTCTCGATCTCCGGCCTGGTGCAGGACAGCCGCGAGATCCGCGCGGGTGACGCCTTTGTCGCCATCGGCGGCTTCGGCACGCACGGCCTGCACTTCAGCGACCAGGCCGAAGCCGCGGGCGCCAGCGCGATCCTGTTCGAGCCGCCGGTCCCGCAGGACGTCCCGGCGCCGCCGGCCGACGCCATCGCGGTGCCCGGGCTGCGTGCGCGCATGGGCGCGATGGCCGACACGTTCCACGGCCACCCGTCCGCGGCGATGACCACCATCGGCGTGACCGGCACCAGCGGCAAGACGTCCACCGTGCAGCTGCTGGCGCAGGCGCTGGAACTGCGCGGCACCCGCAGCGGTACCATCGGCACGCTCGGCGCGGGCCTGCACGGCGACGTGCGCCCGACCGGCTTCACCACGCCGCTGGTGCTGCAGACGCACGCGCTGCTGGCGCAGCTGCGCGATGCCGGCGCCGAAGCGGTGGCAATGGAAGTCAGCTCGCACGCGCTCGACCAGGGGCGCGTGGATGCAGTGCGCTTCGCGATCGGCGTGTTCACCAACCTCACCCGCGACCACCTCGACTACCACGGCGACATGGAGAGGTATGGCGCGGCGAAGGCGAAGCTGTTCGCCACGCCCGGCCTGGGCACGGCCGTGCTCAACCTCGACGACGCCCATGGCCGCGCCCTGCATGCAGCGATGCCGAAGGGGCTGCAGCGCATCGGCACCAGCGCGCAGGGGGCTGACGACGCCGACGTGCGCGCGACCGGCGTCGCCCTCGATGGCGACGGCATCGCCTTCGACCTGCACATCGCCGGCGAGACGCGCCGCGTGCAGTCGCCGCTGCTCGGCCGCTTCAACATCGACAACCTGCTGGCGGTCGCGGCGGTGCTGCATGCACTGGGCGCGGACGCAGCCGGCATCGCCAACGTGCTGGGGCGGCTGCAGCCGATCCCCGGGCGCATGAACCGCCTCGGCGGCGGCGACCGCCCGCTGGTGGTGGTCGACTACTCGCACAAGCCCGATCCGCTGGAGCAGGCGCTGGCGTCGCTGCGCGGGCACGTGCACGGCCGCCTGGTCTGCGTGTTCGGCTGCGGCGGCGAGCGTGATCGCGGCAAGCGTCCGCAGATGGCGGCGATCGCCGAACGCCTGGCCGACGACGTCGTCGTCACCGACGACAACCCGCGCGGCGAGGACGGCGACGGCATCGTCGCCGACATCATGGCCGGCTTCGTCCGGCCGCAGGACGTGCGCGTGGAGCGCGACCGGCGCGCGGCGATCGCGCGCGCGATCGGCGATGCGCGTCCGGGCGACATCGTGCTGGTCGCCGGCAAGGGCCACGAGGCCTACCAGGAAGTCGATGGCGTGAAGCACGCGTTCGACGACAGCGTGGTCGCGCGCGAAGCGCTGGAGGCCTGGCGATGAGGCCGCTGCCGCTCTCGCGCATCGCGCAGTGGACCAACGGCCGCCTGCACGCCCTCGGCGAGGGCGGTGACCTGTTGATCGACGCGGTCGAGACCGATACGCGCACGCTCGACGCCAGCGATGGCCGCGCCGCGCTGTTCATCGCGCTGCACGGCGCCAACTTCGACGGGCATGACCACGTCGCGACGGCGGCGGAGCAGGGCGCGCGCGCGGCGCTCGTGTCGCGCGAAGTCGACGTGCCGCTGCCGCAGGTGGTGGTGGCCGATACCGAGCGTGCGCTGGCGGCGCTGGCGGCCGCGCTGCAGCACGGCCGCGGCGGCAAGGCCGTCGGCATCACCGGCAGCAACGGCAAGACCAGCGTCAAGCAGCTCACGCTCGCCATCCTCGGCCGCGCCGGGAATGCCTACGCCAACCCCGGCAACCGCAACAACGAGATCGGCCTGCCGCTGGCCGTGATCGATGCGCCGGACGATGCCGACGTGGCCATCTACGAAATGGGCGCGGGCAAGCGCGACGACATCGCCTACCTCACCGCGATCGTGCGTCCCGACGTGGCGCTGGTGAACAACATCGCGCCGGCGCACCTGGAGCGCATGCAGAGCCTGCTCGGCATCGCCGACACCAAGGCCGCGATCTACGACGCGCTGCCGCACGACGGCGTCGCGGTGATCAATGCCGACGACGCGTTCTCGCCGTACTTCGCCGAGCGCGCGCACGGACGCCGGCTGGTCCGCTTCGGCCTCGATTCCAGCGCCGACGTCACCGCGCGCGACCTGCGCGTCGAGGACGAATCCAGCCGCTTCGTGCTGGTCACGCCGGTGGGCGAATCCGAGGTGGCGCTGCCGCTGGCCGGGCGCCACAACGTGTCCAACGCGCTCGCCGCAGCGTCGATCGCGCTGGCGCTGGACGTGCCGCTGGCGGTGATCGCCGAGGCGCTCTCCGCCGCACAGCCGGTCAAGGGCCGCCTCGTGCGGCACCGCCTGGCCAACGGCGCGGTCCTGATCGACGACAGCTACAACGCCAACCCGGGCTCGCTCAACGCGGCCATCGACACGCTGGCCGCGGCCAGCGGCGAGAACTGGCTGGTGCTGGGGGACATGCGCGAACTGGGCGACGACGCCCGCGCGCTGCACGCCGAGGCCGGGCGTCGCGCGCGCCAGGCCGGCATCGCGCGGCTGTACGCGCTGGGCCCGCTCAGCGCGGCCGCGGTCGAGGCGTTCGGCGATGGCGCGAAGCACTTCGAGGGCCATGCCGCGCTCGTCGACGCGCTGCGCGCGGACCTGCATGCCGCCGTGCGCGTGCTGGTGAAGGGCTCGCGCGGCTCGGCGATGGATCGCATCGTCGACGCGCTGCTGCCACGAGAGGAAGGGGAACTGGATGCTGCTTGAACTGACCCGCTGGCTGCAGCAGCTCGAAGGCCTGTTCGGGCTGTTCGGCTACCTGACCTTCCGCGGCATCCTCGCCGCGCTGACGGCTCTCTTCCTGTCGCTGTGGTGGGGGCCGGCGGTGATCCGCAAGCTCGGCCAGCTCAAGGGCGGCCAGCCGATCCGCCAGGATGGCCCGCAGTCGCACTTCTCCAAGGCCGGCACGCCGACGATGGGCGGCGCGCTGATCCTGTTCACCGTCGCCGCGGCCGTGCTGATGTGGGGCGACCTGCGCAACAAGTACGTGTGGACCGTGCTGCTGGTGATGCTCGCCTTCGGCGCGATCGGCTGGTACGACGACTGGATCAAGATCGTCAAGCGCGATCCGAATGGCCTGAAGTCGCGCTGGAAGTACCTCCTGCAGTCGATCTTCGGCCTCGCCGCCGGCCTGTACCTGTACCTGTACGCCGACGTGCCGGCGGCGACCACCTTCTACGTGCCGCTGTTCAAGTCGGTGGCGCTGCCGCTGGCCGGCGTCGGCTTCGTCGCCATCGCCTACTTCTGGATCGTCGGCTTCTCCAATGCGGTGAACCTGACGGACGGCCTTGACGGCCTGGCGATCATGCCCACGGTGCTGGTGGCCTGCGGCCTGGGCGTGTTCGCGTATGCCTCGGGCAACGCGGTGTTCTCCAACTACCTGCAGATCCCGCAGGTGCCGGGCGCGGGCGAGCTGGTGATCATCTGCGCGGCGATCGCCGGCGCGGGCCTGGGCTTCCTGTGGTTCAACACCTATCCGGCGATGGTGTTCATGGGCGACATCGGCGCGCTCGCGCTGGGCGCGGTGCTGGGCACGATGGCGGTGATCGTGCGCCAGGAACTGCTGCTGGTGATCATGGGCGGGATCTTCGTCATCGAGACGCTGTCGGTGATGATCCAGGTGGCCAGCTTCAAGCTCACCGGCAAGCGCGTGTTCCGGATGGCGCCGATCCACCACCACTTCGAACTCAAGGGCTGGCCCGAGCCGCGGGTGATCGTGCGCTTCTGGATCATCTCGGTGATCCTGGTGCTGGTCGGCCTCGCCACGCTGAAGGTGCGCTGATGGCCGTGACCTTCGACAACCGCATGAGCGACGCCCCGGGCGGGCAGGCGACGCGCCTGGACGCGATCCAGGGGCGCTACGACCCGTGGCTGCTGCTGGCCATGGTCGCCATCGCCGCGTTCGGCGTGGTCATGGTCGCGTCGAGTTCGATCGCCATCGGCGAGGACCTCGAGGTCGGCCCGTTCTACTTCCTCGTGCGCCACGTGATGTTCCTCGGCCTCGGCCTGGCGATGTGCATCGTGGTCATGCGCACCGAACTGAAGACACTGGAGCGCTGGCCGCAGATGCTGTTGCTGGCATGCTTCGGCCTGCTGCTGCTGGTGTTCGTCCCCGGCCTCGGTCGCAGCGTCAACGGTGCGCATCGCTGGATCAGCCTCGGGATCTCCAACTTCCAGGTGGTCGAGGCGGTGAAGGTGATCTACATCGTCTGGCTGGCGAGCTACCTCGTGCGCTTCCGCGACGAGGTCAACGCCACCTGGCCGGCGATGCTCAAGCCGCTGGGCGTGGCCGTGCTGCTGGTCGGCCTGCTCCTGCTGCAGCCCGACTTCGGCTCGGCGACGATGCTGCTCGCGGTGACCGCCGGCATGCTCGTGCTCGGCGGCGTGCACCTGCCGAAGATGGCGGCGCCGGTGGTGATCGGCCTGCCGGTGTTCGCGTTCATCGCGATCCTCGAACCCTATCGCATGCGCCGCATCACGTCGTTCCTCGATCCGTGGGCGGACCAGCTCGGCGCCGGCTACCAGCTCAGCAACGCGCTGATGGCGGTTGGCCGCGGCGAGCTGTTCGGCGTGGGTCTCGGCGGTTCGATCCAGAAGCTGTCGTACCTGCCCGAGGCGCACACCGACTTCATCTTCGCGGTGATCGCGGAGGAGCTGGGTTTCGTCGGCGTGTGCCTGGTCGTCGCGCTGTTCGCGGCGCTGGTCGGGCGGGCGCTGTGGATCGGCTTCAAGTGCGTGGAGATGCGGCGCCACTTCGCCGGCTACTGCGCGTTCGGCGTGGCGCTGATGGTCGGGCTGCAGAGCCTGGTCTCGATCGGCGTCAACCTCGGCCTGCTGCCGACCAAGGGGCTGACGCTGCCGCTGATTTCCTCGGGCGGCTCCAGCGTGATGATGACCTGCGTCGCGATGGGTCTGCTGCTGCGCGTGTCCTACGAACTCGACCGCGCCCAGCGCCAGGTCCTGCGCCTGCGCGGTGAAGGCGCACGGCCCGCGACCGGTGACGTGCCACCGACCACGCAGCCGCCGCCGTCGAGCGTGGCCGGCAGCACCCGTGGCACCAGCCGCCTGCGCCAGCGCGTCGAGCCGACCTTCGGTGGCGTGGGGAGGAACGCATGATCCGCCGCCTGCTCGCCGCGCGCGACCTGTCCAAGGAAAGCATCGCCCGCGCGTTCTCGCGCGTGCACTTCGTCGGCATCGGCGGCGCCGGCATGAGCGGCATCGCCGAGGTGCTGTGCACGCTCGGCTACCAGGTCTCGGGTTCCGACACCGCGGACAACGCCACCACGCAGCGCCTCACGCGCCTCGGCGCCACGGTGCACCGCGGCCATTCCGCGGCGAACGTGCTGGGCACCGACTGCGTGATCGTCTCCAGCGCGATCCGCCATGACAACCCCGAACTGATGGAGGCGCGCTCGCAGCGCATCCCGATCGTGCCGCGCGCGGAGATGCTGGCCGAGCTGATGCGCTTCCGCCGCGGCATCGCCGTCGCCGGCACGCATGGCAAGACCACCACCACCTCGCTGACCGCTAGCGTCCTCGGCGAGGGCGGGCTCGATCCGACCTTCGTCATCGGCGGGCAGTTGCTCGCCGCCGGTGCCAACGCGCGACTCGGTCGCGGCGACTGGCTGGTGGCCGAGGCCGACGAGAGCGACGGCAGCTTCCTGCGCCTCAACCCGCTGATCGCGGTGGTCACCAACATCGACGCCGATCATCTCGAGAACTACGGCGGCGATTTCGCGCGCGTGCAGGCCGCGTTCTCCGAGTTCCTGCACCGCCTGCCGTTCTACGGGCTGGCGGTGCTGTGCATCGACGATCCGGAGGTGGCGAAGCTCGCGGCCGACACCCCGCGCCACGCGACGACCTACGGGTTCTCCGAGCACGCCGACGTGCGCGCCGAAGAGGTCGGCCAGGCCGGTGCGGCGATGCGCTTCACGCTGTGCCTGCCCGATGGCTCGCGTACGCCGGTGACGCTGGCGCTGCCGGGACGCCACAACGTGCTCAATGCGCTGGCCGCCTCGGCGGTGGGCTGGCAGCTGGGCGTGGCGCCGGAGGCGATCGCCGCGGCGCTGGAGAAGTTCGAGGGCATCGGCCGCCGCTTCAACCTGCTGGCCGAACTGCGCACGGCGCAGGGCGCGACGGTGCAACTGGTCGACGACTACGGCCACCATCCGCGCGAACTGGCCGCCGTGTTCGATGCCGCCCGCGGCGGCTGGCCGGACCGGCGCCTGGTGGTGGCGTTCCAGCCGCATCGCTACTCGCGTACCCGCGACCAGTTCGACGATTTCGCGGCGGTGCTGTCGGACGTCGACGCGCTGGTGCTGACCGAGGTCTATCCCGCGGGAGAGGCGCCGATCGCCGGTGCCGATGCCAAGGCCCTGGCGCGCGCGATCCGTGCCCGCGGGCGCATCGACCCGGTGGTGGTCAACGCCGCCGGTGAACTCGCCGGCGTCCTGCCGGATGTGCTGCAGGACGGCGACCTGCTGCTGATGATGGGCGCCGGCGACATCGGCCACGCCGCGCAGGCGTTGGCGCGCGACGGTTTCGACGGGGGCACGCGATGAACCCCGCGATCCCGCCGCCGCGCTTCACCGATCCGGCGGTGTTCGGCCGCGTCGCGGTGCTGATGGGCGGCACCTCGACCGAGCGCGAGGTGTCGCTGAACTCCGGCCAGGGCGTGCTCGACGCGTTGCGCTCGCGTGGCGTGGATGCGCACGCGGTCGATGGCATTCCCGCGCTGGTCGACGACATCCGCGCCGGCCAGGTCGATCGCGTCTTCAACATCCTCCACGGCAACAAGGGCGGTGGCGAGGATGGCGTCGTGCAGGGCCTGCTCGATGCGCTGGGCGTGGCCTATACCGGTCCCGGCGTGCTTGGTTCGGCGCTGACCATGGACAAGATCCGCACCAAGCAGGTGTGGATCGCCGAAGGCCTGCCGACGCCGCGCTTCGTGCGCGTCCCTGCAGGTGGCGGCCCCGGATCAAGTCCGGCGCAGGTCCTGCGCGCGGCCGTCGCCGAACTCGGCTTCCCGGTGTTCGTGAAGCCCTCCAGCGAAGGCTCCAGCGTCGGCGTGTTCCGCATCCTGGCCGAGGCCGACCTGGCGCCGGCAGTGGAATTCGCATCGGGTTACGCCGGCGAACTGCTGGCCGAGCAGATGGTGCAAGGCGAGGAGTACACGGTCGGCATCCTCGGCGACCTCGCACTGCCGTCGATCCGCATCGTGCCAGCAGGCGAGTGGTACGACTACCACGCCAAGTACATCGCCGACGACACCCAGTACCTCTGCCCGGGCATGGTGGGCGACGACGAAGCCGCGATCCGCGCGCTCGCGCTGGCCGCGTTCCGCGCCGCCGGCTGCACCGGCTGGGGTCGCGTCGACGTGATGCGCGACCGCGTCCGCGGCCTGCAGCTGATCGAGGTCAACACCGCGCCGGGCATGACCAGCCATTCGCTGGTGCCCAAGGCGGCGGCGCAGGTGGGCATCGACTATGCCGACCTGTGCTGGCGCGTGCTGGAGCAGACCCTGCCGGAGGCGCGCGCATGAACGCCGCCGTGCGTCGGACCCTGCAGGTGTCGGCCTGGGCGCTCGCGGTGGCACTGGTGGTGCTGCCCGTGGTCGCGGTGGTCAACGGCTGGATCGGCGGCGACCGCTGGCCGCTGCGCACGCTGCGCGTCAACCACGACCTGCAGCGCGTCGACACCGCGCGCCTGCGCGAGACGCTGCTGCCGTACGCGTCATCGGGTTTCTTCGCGGTGCGCCTGGACGAAGCGCAGGCCGCCGTGACGAAGCTGCCGTGGGTGGAGCGCGCGGAAGTGCGCAAGCTGTGGCCGGACGTGCTGGAAGTGCGCATTGTCGAACACCGTCCGTTTGCGCGCTGGGGCGTGGACCGGCTGCTCTCCGAGCAGGGCCGGCTGTTCCCGGCCGCGGGCGCCGAGGTGCCCGCCGGGCTGCCGCTGCTGCACGGACCGGACGCGCGCGCGGCCGACGTGGTCGCGCTCTACAACGAAGCGCGCGACCTGTTCGCCGCAGGCGGCTTCTCCGTCAACGAACTGGAACTCGACGAGCGCGACAGTTGGTCGCTCAAGCTCGGCAACGGCATCGACGTGGTCGTCGGCAGCCAGGAGGCGCGCCTGCGCCTGAAGCGCTTCGCGCGGATGCTGCCGCACCTGCTGGCACGCAACCCGCATCCGCTGCAGCGCGCCGACCTGCGCTACACCAACGGCTTCGCCCTCGAGTGGGCGAAGCCGGGAATGGGGAATGGGGAATCGGGAATGGTGGAAGCGACTGCTGCTGCGGTCGCCTTGCTGCCGCGGCCTGCGAAACGGCAGCTCGCTTCCCGGTGGCCCGTTCTTCCCATTCCCCATTCCCCATTCCCCATTCCCGGCTCTACGACATGAACCGCAAAGGCGACAAGGCCCTCATCGTCGGCCTCGACATCGGCACCTCCAAGGTGGTGGCGCTGGTCGGCGAGTACTCGCCCGGCAACCCGATCGAGGTGATCGGCATCGGCTCGCACGAATCGCGCGGGCTGAAGAAGGGCGTGGTGGTCGACATCGAGTCCACGGTGCAGTCGATCCAGCGCGCGATCGAGGAGGCCGAGCTGATGGCCGGCTGCGAGATCCGCAGCGTGTACGCCTCGATCTCCGGCAACCACGTGCAGTGCCGCAACTCGAACGGCATCGTGCCGATCCGCGACGGCGAAGTATCGTGGGCCGACCTCGACCGCGTGCTCGATGCCGCGAAGGCGGTGGCGATCCCGGCCGACCAGAAGATCCTGCACGCGATCCCGCGCGAATACGTGCTGGACGATTCGCAGGAAGGCATCCGCAATCCCGTCGGCATGACCGGCGTGCGCCTGGAAGTGCACGCGCACCTCGTGGTCTGCGCGCAGTCGGCCGCCGCCAACATCAGCAAGTGCGTGCAGCGCTGCGGCCTGTCGATCGACGACCTGGTGCTGTCGTCGCTGGCGTCCAGCACCGCCGTGCTCACCGGCGACGAGCGCGAACTGGGTGTGGTGCTGGTCGACATGGGCGCGGGCACGACCGACCTCGCCGTGTTCGTGCACGGCGCGATCTGCCACACCGCCTCGCTGCCGATAGCCGGCGACAAGGTCACCGAGGACATCGCGCACATGCTGCGCACGCCCACGCCCGAGGCAGAACAGATCAAGGTGCGCTACGCCTGCGCGCTGGCACAGCTGGCGACGAGCGAAGAATCGATCCAGGTGCCGTCGGTCGGCGATCGCCCGCCGCGTCGCCTGCCGCGGCAGTCGCTGGCGCAGGCGGTGCAGGCGCGCTACGAGGAAATCTTCGAGATGGTGCAGGCCGAACTGCGCCGCTCGGGCTTCGAGCCGCACGTGCGCGCCGGCATGGTGCTCACCGGCGGCGCCGCGAAGATGGAGGGCGTGGTCGAACTGGCCGAGGAGATGCTGCAGATGCCGGTGCGCGTGGGCATTCCCCAGCACGTCACCGGCCTCGGCGAAGTGGTCAACAACCCGGTGCATGCCACCGGCGTGGGCCTGCTGCTGATGGGCAGCCAGATCGAGCACCCGCGCAGGCCCTCGTTGCCGACGGGCAAGGCCGGCAACCTGTTCAAGAAGGTCAGTACCTGGTTCCGGGGAGAGTTCTGATGGCCCGCGGAACCGCATCGAGACGCATCAGGAAACGACGACGACAAGCAAGCGTGGCAATCGGCGGCAACACAGCGACACATAACTAACCATAAGAGAGGACAAGGACATGGCACATTTCGAACTGGTGGAAAAGATGGCCCCGAATGCCGTCATCAAGGTCATCGGCGTCGGCGGTGGCGGCGGCAATGCGGTCGCGCACATGGTCGGCAGCAGCGTCGACGGCGTGGAGTTCATCACCGCCAACACCGACTCGCAGGCGATCAAGAACTGCGGCGCGAAGCTGCAGCTGCAGCTCGGCGGCAACGTCACCAAGGGCCTGGGCGCGGGCGCGAACCCGGAGGTCGGCCGCCAGGCCGCGCTGGAGGACCGCGAGATCATCATGGACGCGCTGCAGGGCGCCGACATGGTGTTCATCACCGCCGGCATGGGCGGCGGCACCGGCACCGGTGCGGCGCCCGTCGTCGCGCAGCTGGCGAAGGAGATGGGCATCCTGACCGTCGCCGTCGTCACCAAGCCGTTCCCGTTCGAGGGCCGTCGCCGCATGCAGGTGGCGCTCAAGGGCATCGAGGACCTGTCGCAGCATTGCGACTCGCTGATCACGATCCCGAACGAGAAGCTGATCACCGTGCTCGGCCGCAACGCCACGATGATCCAGGCGTTCCGTGCCGCCAACGACGTGCTGCTCGGCGCGGTGCAGGGCATCGCCGACCTCATCGTGCGCCCGGGCCTGATCAACGTCGACTTCGCCGACGTGCGCACCGTCATGTCCGAGATGGGCCTGGCGATGATGGGCACCGGCCACGCCCGCGGCGACGACCGCGCGCAGGCCGCGGCGGAAAGCGCGATCCAGAATCCGCTGCTCGACGACGTCAACCTCGCCGGTGCGAACGGCATCCTGGTCAACATCACCGCCGGCCCGGACTTCACCATGTCCGAGTTCGACGAAGTCGGCCGCACGGTCGAGAACTTCGCCAGCGAGGACGCGACCATCGTCATCGGCACCGTGCTCGACCCGGACATGCAGGACGACGTGCGCGTGACCGTCGTCGCCACCGGCCTCAACCGCGCCACGGCGCGCCAGGGCGTGCGCGGCGGCGACTACGGCCATGGCCACGGCAACCAGGGCTACGAGACCGCGCGCAAGCCGAACGTGCAGCTGATCCGCAACGAAGGCAAGCGCGACGGCACCACCGGCATGTTCATCGAGGACACTTCCGACGCGTTCACCCCGGGCAGCAGCATCGCCGCGGGCCTGCGCGGCCGCAGCACGACCGAGCCGTCGGCCGCTGCGTCGACGCCGGCCGTGGCCGATTTCGGTGCGGACAGCAGCTACCTCGACATTCCGGCGTTTCTGCGTCGCCAGGCGGACTGAGGCGGAAAGCGGCCCTCATCCGGCCCTTCGGGCCACCTTCTCCCGCGCAGCGGGAGAAGGGATCGCCCAAGGTGCAGTCGGAAAACGGCCCTCATCCGCCCTTCGGGCACCTTATCCCGCGCAGCGGGAGAAGGGAGCGCAAAGGTCAGCGGGAGCAGGCGCCGCGAAGGCGCAGCGGGAGCCGGGACGGCTTGGCTTTCGATAGCCCCTCTCCTGCTTGCGGGAGAGGGGTTGGGGTGAGGGCACGCGTTTCCGTTCAGGTTCAGCCAGTGCGGTGATAATCTCGACCGTTGCCCGCACGGGCACCGGTCCCCATCTGATTCCCGTCCCGACAGGCAGGCACCCCCAATGCCGCAGCAACGCACGATCAAGAACGTCATCCGCGCCACCGGCGTGGGGCTGCACAGCGGCGAGAAGGTGTTCCTGACCCTGCGGCCGGCGGCGCCGGACAGCGGCATCGTGTTCCGGCGGATCGACCTCGATCCCGTGGTCGAGATCCCGGCGTCGGGCGAACTGGTCACCGAAACCACCCTGTGCACCGGCCTCACCTGCGAGGGCGCCAAGGTGCAGACGGTCGAACACCTGATGTCGGCGCTCGCCGGCCTCGGCGTCGACAACCTCTACGTCGACCTGTCCGCCGCCGAAGTGCCGATCATGGACGGGTCGTCCGGTCCGTTCGTGTTCCTGCTGCAGTCGGCCGGGATCATCGAGCAGGACGCGCCCAAGCGCTTCATCCGCATCAAGCGCCCGGTGGAAGTGCGCGAGGGCGACAAGATCGCGCGGTTCGAGCCCTACGACGGCTTCAAGCTGGGCTTCACCGTGCAGTTCGACCACCCCGCGATCCCGCAGTCGCAGTCGCGCGCCGAAGTGGAGTTCTCGACCGAGAACTACATCCGCGAGGTCAGCCGCGCGCGCACCTTCGGCTTCATGCGCGACCTCGAGTACATGCGCGACCGCAACCTCGGCCTCGGCGGCTCGATGGACAACGCGATCGTGCTCGACGAGTTCCGCGTGCTCAACGAGGACGGGCTGCGCTACGCCGACGAGTTCGTGCGCCACAAGATCCTCGATGCCGTCGGCGACCTGTACCTGGCCGGCCGGCCGATCCTCGGCGCCTTCGAGGGCTACAAGTCCGGCCACGCGCTCAACAACAAGCTGGTGCGGGCCCTGCTGGCCGACCAGGCGGCGTGGGAAGAGGTGTCGTACCCGGCGAGCGACCTGCCGCCGCCGGTGGTCTATGGCGCGCCGCTGACGGCCTGAGCGCGGCCGGCCCAAAACGCGAACCACGTCACGTTTCGGCCCCCTTCGGGCTGAATTTAACTGTTTTCTAACGAAATTCTTGCGTTCGGCAAGCGGTCTGTTAACGCCTTGTGCATGCCCGGCCGCTAGCATGCCGTGTCCGCGCAGGCCGGCAGGAGGCCAGCCACCATTCCGCGCGGGACGGTTCCCCCGACGTCAATCCCTGGTGCCGCCATCCGGTGGATCGGCCAGGACCGCGAGGGCGGCGCGCAGCGCCTCTCCTTCGACGGCGGATCGTCCCTTGCCCGGCATGGCACCCGTGGACGCCCGCAGGCCGGCTTGCGCCGGATCCTGCAGGGGGCGCGAGGTTGTCTTGATGGCGATGTCGCGCACTTCCAGCCCGATGGAGCGGGCGGCGTCGAGCAGTTCGCTGGCAGCCAGGCGCAACCTGGCGTGCCAGACGGGGGAATCGACCAGGAAGACCAGCCTGTCTCCGTGGATGTTGGCCAGCCGCACGTGCGGCGCCAGCGACGGCGGCAGGAGAGGACGCAGTTCCCGGTCCAGCGCGTCGAGCCTCAGGGCATGGCGCACCGGATCGCCGGCGGAACCGGACAAGAGCGCATCCAGCGCAGTCCGGGCGGTCGCGGAGCGATCCGTGGCAGGTGGCACTTTCGGCGATCTGGACCGCCTGGGCAGAGAATCAGACATCAGGACCATGACCTTACACAGCATTTATTCGCAGGCGCAGACGAAACTCCCCGAGCTCGGTCGCCGCCTGCACCAGCATCTTGCGCGCAAACCCGTGTCCGCCGCCATCGTGTTCATCGGCTGCGGCCTGGTGATCGGCGGCGCGCTGAACGCCGCCGGCACCGCGCGCCTGCAGGCCGAGGTGGCCCAGCAGGGGACCGCGCTCGAATCGACCCGCCGCGAAGCGCAGCGCGAAGTGAACGCGCTGGCCGCACGCCTGGGCGAACTGCAGGCCCAGGCGAACCGCCTCAATGCGCTCGGCGACCGCCTGACCCGCATCGCCAAGCTCGGCGACGGTGAATTCAACTTCGACAAGCCGGTCGGCGTCGGCGGTGCCGAGGCCAGCCAGGACATGCCCGCGCGGCAACTGGTCGACGGGCTGGACGACGTCGGCGCGCAGTTCGCCAGCGCCGGCCGCCAGCTCTCCGTGCTCGAGGCCCTGCTGTTCGACCAGGAGCTCGAGCGCAACGCGATGCCGTCGCGCTCGCCCGTTGCCAGCAGCTACATCACGTCCGGCTACGGTGGCCGCGCCGACCCGTTCGGCGGCGGCAGCCAGTTCCACAAGGGCATCGACTTCGACGCCAACACCGGTGATCCGGTGATGACCGTGGCCGACGGCGTGGTCAGCTACTCGGGCGTGCGCAGCGGCTACGGCAACGTGGTCGAGGTGGACCACGGCAACGGCTTCGTCACCCGCTACGCGCACAACTCGCGCAACACCGTGCAGGTGGGCGACCTGGTGCGCGTGGGCCAGGAGATCGCCAAGGCCGGTTCGACCGGCCGCTCGACCGGTGCGCACGTGCACTTCGAGGTCTGGGAGAACGGGCGCGTGCACAACCCGCGCAAGTTCCTGGGCGACATCGGCGCCAAGCGCCAGTAAGGCGTCCCTCGTCCGGCGCCCCGCTGTCGCGGGGGCAGGCTCTCCGGGCCGCCTGCTCCCGTGGAACGGGAGGAGGGACAGCGCGAACGCTTGTCCCGGACGTTGCCGCCGCCCGTGGGAGAACGGATGGCGAGGCCCTGCGCCTTTTGCCCCCTCTCCCGCTTGTGGGGTGAAGTGGCATGCTCGCGCGCCAGGGTGGGCGTGCCGATGAACGCCCGGCGTGCTGCGCCGGGCCGGGATGAGGGCCACCAGGGGAAGGCAAGCCGCCGCCCGAACCCTTGCAAACGCCCCCGGGCGCCACCACGGTACAATGCGCGTTGCCATCGAGAAGGGCGCCACTGCGCCCTTTTTCATTTCCCGGCGCGCCCGCGGCGCAGCCCGGTTCCCCGCCATCGCTTCCGGTACATCCATGCTCAATCGCCTGCTCACCAGCGTCTTCGGCAGCCGCAACGACCGTCTCGTCAAGCAGCTCGGCGGCATCGTCAAGAAGATCAACGCCCTCGAACCGCAGATGCAGGCGTTGTCCGACGCCGAACTCCAGGCCAAGACCCCCGAGTTCAGGCAGCGCATCGCCGACGGCGAGTCGCTGGACAAGGTGCTGCCCGAGGCGTTCGCCGTCTGCCGCGAGGCCAGCGTGCGCGTGCTCGGCCTGCGCCACTACGACGTGCAGCTGGTCGGCGGCATGGTGCTGCACATGGGCAAGATCGCCGAGATGCGCACCGGCGAAGGCAAGACCCTGGTCGCCACCCTCCCGTGCTACCTCAACGCGCTGGAAGGCAAGGGCGTGCACGTCGTCACCGTGAACGACTACCTCGCGCGCCGCGACGCAGCGCAGATGGGCAAGCTGTACAACTGGCTGGGCCTGAGCGTGGGCGTGGTCTACCCGGGCATGCCGCATTCGGACAAGCACGGCGCGTACGGCTCGGACATCACCTACGGCACCAACAACGAATTCGGCTTCGACTACCTGCGCGACAACATGGCGATGTCGAAGCAGGACCGCTACCAGCGCGGGCTCAACTACGCGATCGTCGACGAGGTCGACTCGATCCTGATCGACGAGGCGCGCACCCCGCTGATCATCTCCGGCCCGGCCGACGAATCGCCGGAGCTCTACATCAAGGTCAACCGCATCGTGCCGTCGCTGACGCGGCAGGAAGTGGAGGACGGCGTCGGCGACTTCTGGGTCGACGAGAAGGGCAAGCAGGTGCACCTGTCCGAAGCCGGCCAGGAACATGCCGAGGACCTGCTGCGCCGCGCCGGCATCCTCGAGGAGGGCGACGACCTCTACGCCCCGCACAACATCCACGTGGTGCACCACCTCAACGCGGCGATGCGCGCCCACGCGATCTACCAGCGCGACGTGGACTACATCGTCCGCGACGGCGAGGTGGTGATCGTCGACGAGTTCACCGGCCGCACCCTGGTCGGCCGCCGCTGGTCGGACGGCCTGCACCAGGCGGTCGAGGCGAAGGAAGGCGTGCCGGTGCAGCGCGAGAACCAGACGCTGGCCAGCATCACCTTCCAGAACCTGTTTCGCATGTACAAGAAGCTGTCGGGCATGACCGGCACCGCGGACACCGAGGCGTTCGAGTTCAACAGCATCTACAACCTCGAGGTGGTGGTGATCCCGACCCACCGCCCGATGATCCGCATCGACCATCCCGACGCGGTGTTCCTCAACCGCAACGGCAAGTACCGCGCGGTGTGCAACGAGATCAAGGACTGCTACGAGCGCGGCCAGCCGGTGCTGGTGGGCACCACCTCGATCGAGGTGTCCGAACTGCTGTCGAACTTCCTGCGCGAGCAGAAGATCCCGCACGAGGTGCTCAACGCCAAGCAGCACGAGCGCGAGGCGCACATCGTCGCGAATGCCGGTCGCCCGAAGGCGGTGACCATCGCCACCAACATGGCCGGCCGCGGTACCGACATCGTGCTCGGCGGTTCGCTGGAGGCGGAACTGCTGGCGCTGGGCGAGGACGCGGGCGAGGCCGACAAGGCGCGCGTGCGCAGCGACTGGCAGAAGCGCCACGACGACGTGGTCGCGCTGGGCGGCCTGCACATCCTGGGCACCGAACGCCACGAATCGCGCCGCATCGACAACCAGCTGCGCGGCCGCTCCGGTCGCCAGGGCGACCCGGGTTCGAGCCGCTTCTACCTGTCGCTCGAAGACAACCTGATGCGCATCTTCGCCGCCGACTGGGTGCAGCGCGTGATGGCGCGCATGGGCCTGAAGGAAGACGACATCATCGAGTCGCCGCTGGTGTCCAAGCAGATCGCCAACGCGCAGCGCAAGGTGGAAGCGCACAACTTCGACATCCGCAAGAACCTGCTCGACTTCGACGACGTCAACAACGACCAGCGCAAGGTGATCTACGGCCAGCGCGACGAGCTGCTCGAGGCCGACAGCGTGCAGGAGAACATCGACGGCATCCGCGGCGACGTGGTGGCCGAGGTGGTCGAGCGCTTCGTGCCGCCGGAATCCATCGACGACCAGTGGGACCTGCCCGGCCTGGAATCGACCCTGGACCAGGAGTTCGGCGTGCGCATGGACCTGCAGGGGATGGTGCGCGAACGCAAGGAACTCGACGCCGAGGGCATCCAGGACCACGTGCGCCAGTCGCTGGACAAGCTGTTCGCCGACAAGGAGGCGCAGGTTGGCGGCGAGACGATGCGCATGCTCGAGAAGCACATCATGCTCAACGTGCTCGACGACAACTGGAAGCAGCACCTCGGCCGCATGGACTACCTGCGCCAGGGCATCCACCTGCGTGGTTATGCGCAGAAGCAGCCCAAGCAGGAGTACAAGAAGGAAGCCTTCGAACTGTTCAGCGAGATGCTGGACAAGGTGAAGCGCGAGGTGGTGACCCTGCTGGCGCGCGTGCGCATCCGCACCGAGGAAGAGGTTGCGGCGCTGGAAGCGCAGGAGCGCGCGCAGGCCGAGGCACAGCTTCGCCGCGCGCAGTTCCAGCACGAGAGCGCCGGCGGCTACGGCGCCGACGAGGAAGCCGCGCAGCCGGACTACCAGTCCGGTCCGCAGACACCGATCGTGCGCGAAGGCGCGAAGATCGGCCGCAACGATCCGTGCCCCTGTGGCAGCGGCAAGAAGTACAAGCACTGCCACGGCCAGCTGGCCTGACGAAGCGAAGGGGGCTCTCATCCGCCCCCGGATCAAGTCCTGGGCAGGCGCCCCGGGCACCGTCTCCCGCTTTGCGGGAGACGGGCAGTGCCGCCGTCTCCCGCAAAGCGGGAGAAGGGCAGTGCCGCCTTCTCTCGCAAAGCAGGAGAAGGCAATGCGGCCGCCGAATGCTTTAGCCCCTCTCCTGCTCGCGGGAGAGGGGTTGGGGTGAGGGAGGTTCTGCTCCCAGGCGAGGGGTGGAGGGAACGCCCGCGTCCTTGCGATACCCTTCGCGCGTCAGCCCCCCCCCGCGCCACCCCCGCGCCAGAGATGCCCTCATCCGCCCCTCCGGGCACCTTCTCCCGCAAAGCGGGAGAAGGGCAGTGCCGCCGTCTCCCGCAAAGCAGGACAAGGGCAATGCGGCCGCCGAATGCTTTAGCCCCTCTCCTGCTCGCGGGAGAGGGGTTGGGGTGAGGGAGGTTCTGCTCCCGGGCGCGAGGTGGAGGGAACGCCCGCGTCCTTGCGATACCCTTCGCGCGTCAGCCCCCACGCGCCATGCCCGTGCCCAGCGATCCCCCGCGGCCGCCCGACCGGCCGACCGGCCTCCAGCCACCCGCCACCCATGTCGTCGCCGGCGTCATCACCGACGCCCGCGGCCGCGTGCTGCTGGCGCGCCGCGCCGAGGGCAGCGAGCTGGCCGGCCTCTGGGAATTCCCCGGGGGCAAGGTCGAGCCCGGCGAATCGCCCGAGGCCGCGCTCGCGCGTGAGCTGGACGAGGAACTCGGCATCGAGGTCGACGTCGGCGCCGCCCTGATCGCCGTGCCGCACCAGACGCCCCGCCGCCTGCTGCGCCTCGACGTGCGGCGCATCGCTGCCTGGCGTGGCACGCCGCGCGGCTACGAGGGCCAGGCGCTCGCCTGGGTGCAGCCCGAGCGGCTGCCGCGCTACGAGATGCCTGCACCCGATCGGCCGGTCGTCGCCGCGTTGCTGCAGCCCGACGCCTGCCTGGTGACGCCCGCACCCGGTGACGACGATGCCGCCTGGATCGCGGGCCTCGACGCCGCCCTGCGTGCGGGGCTCCGCCGGGTGCAGTTCCGCATGCCGGGGACAGGCCTCGCGCGCCGTCGCCACCTGCTGGCCAACGCGCTGCTGCGTTGCCAGGCGGCCGGCGCGCAACTGCTGGTCAATGGCGACCCCGCACTGGCGAGCGAACACGGCGTCGGCCTGCACCTGCGCGCCGCGCAGTTGGGCGAACACCGAGAACGGCCGCTGCCCGCGGACCTGCCGCTGTCGGCCTCCTGCCACGACGAGGCGGAGCTGGCGCAGGCGCAGGCGCTGGGCTGCGATTTCGTGATCGTGGGACCGGTACACCCCACCCCCACCCATCCCGAGCATGGCGGCATCGGCTGGGCCCGCTTCGAACGCCTGCGCGCGCTAACCGCGCTGCCGATGTACGCCATCGGCGGCCTCGCGCGCGACGACATCTCCGAGGCCCGCCAGCACGGCGCGCAGGGCGTCGCGGCGATCCGGGGGCTGTGGGGCGGGTAGGGGGCGTGCCGATGGGTTTGCTTCCCATTCGGTCCTGCCCCCACCCCAGCCCTCCCCCGTCAAACGGGGGAGGGGGCAGGTCACACAAGCTGCCGGGGTTGTTACCTGTCGTTCCGCCGTGGTTTGCGCCGGTCGGCGGGCGGACTGCAAGCCGGCGGCACGGCGGGTACCGCGTGGTGCGGTTCCCCCCCCCCCCC
>Ga0209571_1000338_pt1 | contig 62918 bp, 60 predicted proteins | sample EBPBio102011_DNA_FD_185866 | JGI IMG/M metagenome (GOLD analysis project Ga0209571, IMG submission 185866) | Wastewater treatment Type I Accumulibacter community from EBPR Bioreactor in Madison, WI, USA - Reactor 1_1/10/2011_ DNA (SPAdes)... | ecosystem: Engineered > Bioreactor > EBPR >... | reverse complement strand
ATAGGCGTTCGGGCAGCCCGCACCGGCCATGAAGAGCATCGAGCCGAGCCTGTAGTCCTGTTCGCGCGCGGGGTTGGCGGCGCGCAGGCGGATCGAGGTCGGGGCCGAGGCGATGGCGGCCGTCACGATGTCGCGGCCGATGCGGACCATCTGGCTGGCCCCGTCGACCAGCGCGCCGCCCCGGGCATAGATCTGGCGCGCCTCGTCCAGAAGGACCTTGATCCCCAGCTCCTCCAGCACCCGCAGCGCGCCATCGTGGATCGCGGCGATCTGGTCGTCGCTGAAGGCCCTCTGCGGCGCGAAGGGGTTCTGCATCCGCACATAGGCGGGGTTCATCCGGATGGTAGGCGCCACGGCCCTGCGGCCCCTGCCCCGCCCGCTGCGGATCTCGTCCTGTCGGTCCATGCCTGCCCCCTTCCCGAAAGTCCTGCGCCACATCGGACGTCGATAGTGATGAACATACCTTAGTGGCCTTTCGGACTACAGGCGCGACCAAGTTTGCTCAGAATCCTCGCGAAGGCAGATTATGGGTCCATGAGCGACGTCTGCCCGGACCATTCGACCCGCGAGCATTGCTGAAGGCTCACCCTTCCGCTGGCCGTTCGGGAAGCCACTCCCAATGCCCCCCTCACACCTCGTCCGGCCGGGCCTTCAGCTCCAGGTCTTCGTGCAGCGGCACCACCTGCCGCTCGATCATGCGGTGGACGACGGGGTCGCCGGGGCCACGGTGCAGTGCGCGCAGGCGCGCATAGCTCGCAAGGTCGGCTTTGGTGCGCCGCTCGTGGTGGCGCAGGTATTCGACCCAGGTCGCGACCTGATAGCTTTCGGTCCAGAGGTCGGGGTTTTCCAGGTCGCGCAGAAGCGCCCAGCGGCGGGCGCCGTCGCGGACACGGACGATACGCCGGGCCTGCATCGCTTCGAGGAAGGCGTCGATGTCCTCTTGCGCGATCACATAGTCGACCATCACCTTGATCGGCCCCGACCGGGGGCGAAGATCGAGGCTCAGTTCGGGCTCGCAGAAATGGCCGCTCGGGTCCAGATCGCCGGTCTCGAACCCCGAAAGGCCGAGCCAGAGGCCCGAAAGGCCGCCGACCAGAAGGGCTGCGGCCGAGATGAGGAAGGCCGTCGTGACCCCGTGCCCCTCGGCGATCAGGCCCCAGATCCAGCTGCCGGCCGCCATGCCGCCGAAGACGGATGTCTGGTAGAGCGAGAGCGCCCGCCCCGCGACCCAGCGTGGCGCGTAGAGCTGGACCGAGACGTTGAAGAGCGACAGCGCCAGCACCCAGGAACCGCCGCACAGGACCAGCGCCGCAAGCGTCAGCGGCAGGCTGTGCGACAGGCCGACCAGCGCGGCACCTGCCGCGAAGACGGCGAAGGCGGCGCGCACGATCCATTCGTTGCTGAGGTGCCTGCGAACCCACGCGTTGGAGGCCGCGCCCAGGATCGCGCCCAGGCCGAAGCCGCCGAGCAGCAGCCCGTAGGTCAGTGCCGTTCCACCAAGGAGCATCTTGGCCACGACCGGCAAGAGCGCCAGCACCGACGAGGCGGCGATGCCAAAGAGCGCGGCCCGGACCATCACCCGGATGATGTTCGGCGAAAGTGCGACATAGCGCAGCCCCGCGCCGATCGCCGAGCCGAGCGCCTCGCGCGGCAGGCGGCGTTCGGTGGCGTGCTTGGGCTTCCAGATGGCCAGCGCGCCGATGAGGGGAATGAACGAGACGGCATTGATGACGAAGGCAAAGGGTGCGCCAAAGGCCGCGACCACCGCGCCGCCGAGCGCGGGCCCGACCGAGCGCATCAGGTTGAAGCCCATGCTGTTCAGGCTCACCGCCGCCGGCAGGTCGCGCCGCCCGACGATATCGCCGACCGAAGCCTGCCAGGCCGGGTTGTTCAGCGCGACCCCGGCGCCCAGAAGGAAGGTGAAGGCCAGAAGAAGCCAGGGCGTCATCAGCCCCATCACGGCGGTCACGGCCAGCAGGCAGGAGATCGCGCCCATGAAGCACTGCGCCACAAGCATCATCGCGCGCCGGTCGAAATTGTCCGCGAGCGCGCCCCCGATCATCGACAAGGCCATGATCGGCAGTGTCGTGGCGGTCTGCACCAGCGCCACCATGTCCTGCTGGCTGCTCAGCGCCGTCATCATCCAGCCTGCGCCCACGGTCTGGATCAGCCCGCCCAGGTTCGACACCATGATCGCCGACCAGAGAAGCCGGTAATCCCGGTTCCTCAGCGGCGCGAATGTGGACTGGTTTTCGATGACGGGCCTCGTACGAGGAACGGGCGGCTGGACCCGTTATCGTCAAGCGCGCGGGCAGAGGCAAGGGCGCCACGGCGGTTCAACCTTGCGCCTCAGCCTTGCGCCTCAGCCTTGCGGCCCAGCCCGTGGTCGGCGGCGCACGTCGGGGCGCAGGTTCCGGTAGTCGAACTCGGCCGGGTCGGCGGCGTTCAGCCCGGGAAAGGCCGCATAAAGGATGTCGGGTGTCAGGTCGGCGAAATCGGCCAGGAAGTGCACCGAGCTTTTGAGGCCGAGGATGCCGATCCGGGCGGGGTCGAGGCCGAGGTGGCGGAAGATGGCCTGGGTGCCCGCCTGAGCGCGGCGCGAGCCGACGATGACGCGCACGCCGCTTTCCGCGACGCGCAGAAGCGCCATGGGGCCGAAGTTCAGGGCGGTGTTCCGGTAGTAGCCGCCGCTGCCGGTAAAGGCGCCGTCGCCCAGCGCCTCGACCCGGAAGTCGCCCCTCAGGGGCCCGGCGCCCGGCGATGCGCCCCTGCCGCCCAGGTCTGCCGTGACTATGCCCCCTACCCCTGCGGCGTGGGCCAGGCCGGCCGCCGCAGGGTCGTGGATGACGGCGACGACGGCATCCTGGGCGCCTTGGGCCAAAAGCTCGCGCACGAGGCCCATCGTGTCCGATGTGGCGCCCGCGCCCGGGTTGTCCTGCGTGTCGACGATGATGACCGGGTGGTCGGGCGGGTGGCCCATCGCTTCGCGCACCGCGTCGAATCCGGTCCGCAGGCCGATGGCGGCGAAGGCCGGTTCGGCGGCCAGTGCGGCGGCCTCCAGTTGCGCAACGGCCGCGTCGGCGCCGGCCTGATCGGGCGCGTAGGCAAGGATCGCGGGGCCGCAATCGCGGATGTCTGCCGGGGGAAAGCCCGCGAAGAGGCTGGTCGTGGCGGCAAACTGGCGGTCAAGCTGCCCCTGCAGGGTCACGAGGGCGGCCATGGGCCCGCCGAGCGTCGACTGGGCGTGGATCGGAATCAGGTAGGGCAGCCGGGCGAAAGCCTTCGCGGGCCGCGCGCCCCTTGCCAGCCAGCCCAGCGTCTCGCGCGCTGCGCGGGCGCCGGTTTCGGCCATGTCCACGTGCGGGTAGGTGCGGTAGCCGATCAGCAGGTCGCTCGCCTCGACCATTCCTGCACTCAGGTTTCCGTGGAAGTCGAGCGCTGCGGCCAGGAACGGCCCCTCGCCCAGACGCTGCCGGACCTCCTGCAGAAGCCAGCCCTCGGCGTCCGGCAGCCCCTCGACCACCATCGCGCCGTGCAGGTCCAGGACCACCGCAGACAGGGGACCCGCAGACAGGGGACCCGCAGCCTCGAGAACTTGGTCGAGCCCCTGCAGGAACTCCCCCGCAAGCACGTCGAACGCCTCGCGGGTGACAAGGCCGCCGGGCTGCGCCTCGGCCCAGAGCAGCGGCACGAGCGTGACATGGGGCGCTGCGCCAAGCTCGCGCAGGATGCCGGCCATGGGCGCGCTGCCGCGCGACAGGGTCGCGACCAGCCCCGCGCCGCGCTGCACCCTTGGCGACGAGCCGTCCATGTCGAAATCGGCGAGTGTGGTCGGCGTGGGCGCGAAGGTGTTCGTCTCATGCACCAGGCCGCCGACGGCGATCCGCATCATCGGCCCCGCCCTGCCTTACCCCGCCCCGTCACGGCAGAAGGCCAAGGAAGGCCACCCCGACCGCGCCCGTCAGAAGCAGCGTGCCATCCGGCGCCTCTTCGGCGATCAGCCTGCCGCCGGGCATCGCAACCTCCATCCGGCGCGAGGGGGTCAGTCCCAGCCGCCGCGCCGCCACCAGCGCCGCACAGGCGCCGCTGCCGCAGGCCTTCGTCAGAAGGCCGGGCCGTTCCCAGACGACGAGCCGCATGTGGGTGTCGTCGATAATTTCGCCGACGCCGACATTGGCGCCTTCGGGCAGAAGCGGGTGCTTTTGCAGAAGGTCGGCCCATTTCGGCACGTCGATCGCATCGAGCGACGGCACCAGGCACACCAGGTGCGGGTTGCCCATGCTGACCGCCGCTTGAGCCGTCAAGGGACCGGCGGTCAGGCCCAGAGCCAGCGTGTCGCGTTCCTCGGCCAAGGGGATCGCCTGCCAGTCGAGCCGCGCGGCCGGCACATGCAGCGTCACAAGGCCACCATCGGCGAACTGGCCCTCGATGATCCCGCCGATGGTTTCGACCCGGACCCGCTCGGCGCCCGCCTCCTTCATCATCAGCCAGGCGACGCAACGGGTGGCGTTGAAGCAGGTCTGCGCCTCCATCCCGTCGATGTTGTAGATGCGAAGCCGCACGTCCGCGGCCTGCGTGGTCGGCGCCTCGAGCACCAGCACCTGGTCGCCGCCGATCCCGGTGTGGCGGTCGCACATCGCCGTGACGCGCGCGGCGTCCGGGCGAAACCTGTGCGTGCGCCCGTCCACGACGATGAAATCGTTGCCGAGCCCATGGATCTTCACGAAACCGTCCGGGGCATGCAGGACACGCAGAAGCCTGTCGAAGGCCCGATCGGAAGCGTCACGAGGCTTCGGCGAGAGCATCGTCAGTCCCCCTTGCGTCCGTTCCCTTCAGGATGTCGCACCCGGCGCGTCATGCTGTCAAATTCATAATCCGTCACCTATGATCCACCCGGGATATGATAGCCGAATGGACCCCTATGCACCTCGCCCATCGCCAGCTCGAGATCTTCCAGTCGCTGATGCAGACCCTGAACGTCACTGAAACGGCGGTGCAGCTCGGCTCGTCGCAGCCGACGATCAGCCGCGAGCTGAAGGCGCTCGAGGCCGAGCTGGGCTTCGTCCTGTTCCGCCGCGACAAGCGCCGGCTCGAGGTCACGCCGCAGGCGATCGCGCTGCATGTGGTCGTGCAGCGGTCCTTCGTCAGCCTGGGCGAGATCGCGCGCGAGGCGCAGGCCATTCGCGGCGACCGGCTGCAGCGGGTCGCCGTCGCCTGCCTGCCGGCCTTCGCCCATGCGCTGATGCCGCGCGCGATCCGGCGGTTCCACGACGCCCATCCCGAAGCCTCGATCAAGATTCATTCGATCGAGGAACCGATGCTGACGCGCGAGCTTCTGAACCGGGTCTTCGACCTGGGCGTGGTCGAGGGCAAGGTGGCCGGCGGCCTTGGGTCGATGGCCAACCATGTCGCCGGCAACCTGCTGTGCATCCTGCCGGCCTACCATCCCCTTGCGCGCTACGACCGGATCGAGATCGAGCAGATGGCCGATCAGCCCTTCATCTACTATTCCGACGATGACACCTACCGCCGCCAGATCGACTCCCGCTTCGACGCCGCAGGGATCGGGCGCGACCTTCTGGTCGAGACCACCGCCGCGACCTCGATCGGCGCCATGGTGGCCGAGGGGATCGGGCTGTCGATCATCAACCCCCTGACCGCGCTCGCCTTCGAGGGGCGGCGGGTGGCGCTCAGGCCGATATCCCCGGCCATTCCCTATGCGCTGAACATCTGGCAGCCCGACCCCGTGCGCCAGAGCCAGTGGAGCTCCAGCTTCGTCGCGGCGATCGAGCGCACCCTGGCCGAGATCGTCGGCACGCTTCGCGAGCGGCGGCTGATCTGATGCTTGCTGCGCTGAACGCAACAGGCATCACAGGGCGTCCAATGCGCATGCAACCCTGAGGAAACATATCCAATCTGAATGACTTGTGCCTCAAGCGATATTTTACAGGCGTGTTCCTTTCACACTAGCCTTAAGGCACGACAGAAGCAGAGACAGAGCCGATGGCGCGCACCGCCACACGCTGGTGCAACGGCCTGCCCCGGTTCGACCGAAGCAGCAGGAGTGCGAAAGCCGCGATGGCGACGAGGCCCGCTGACATCCGCCCGACAAGGGGGTGGCGTCTTTACGACCCCCGCCTCGCCTGGCTTCTGCTGGCTCCGGCCACGCTTCTGATCGTCTGCTTCCTGATCCTGCCGATCCTGGTGATGGCGGTTTACACCTTCTTCACCTTCATCACCGCCGGGGTCGAGCAAAGCACGCCGACGCTGGCCAACTGGCACGAATTCCTGACCGACCCCTACTATCACGGGTTCCTGTTCAAGACCCTGCGGGTGGGCGTCGTCACCTCGCTCATCTGCGGTGTGGTCGGTTATTTCCCGGCCTATTTCATCTGGTCGACAGAGTTCAAGCACAAGTGGCTTTTGCTGCTTCTGCTGATCGTGCCCTTCTGGATCAGCTTCACGATCCGCACCTTCTCGTGGATTCATATCCTTGGCGAAGAGGGGCTTATCAATGTCGCGCTGCTGCGGCTCGGGCTGATCGACCAGCCCCTGCAGATGCTTTACACCGAAGGCGCGGTGATCATGGGCATGGTGCACTTCCTGCTGCCCTACATGATCCTGAACGTCTACGTGAGCCTGGAGAACATTGACCGGACGCTGATTTCGGCGGCGCGGTCGATGGGTTGCACCAATGCCCAGGCCTTCCGGGAAGTCACGCTGCCCCTGTCGCTGCCGGGCCTCGCGGCGGGGCTTCTTCTGTGCTTCGTGCTGGCGGCGGGCAGCTATGTCACGCCGCAGATCCTTGGGTCGGGGCGCGACGCGCTTTTCGGCAACCTGATCTACGACACGATCATGGGCCAGTTGAACTGGCCGATGGGGGCGACGCTCTCGATCGTGCTCTTCCTCGTCCTTGGCAGCGTTGCAGCACTTTACACCCGCTACATGGGCATGTCGCAGATCGTGAAGGGGCTTGGCGGATGAGCGCGGCACCGGCCGACAGGGAAGGCAGATGGGCCTGGCGGCTGACCCGCTTCATGACGGTCTGCGTCTATATCTTCATGTTCGCGCCGATCCTCGCCACCATCGTCCTGTCCTTCAACGCCTCGCGGTTCGGCGGCTTTCCGATGACGGGCTTCAGCCTGCACTGGTATGGGGTGCTGTGGCAGAACGCGGCGGTGGTGACAGCCTTCAAGACCTCGCTCTGGATCGCGATCGTGACCGCCGTCGTCACCACCATCGTCGGCGTCCTGACCGCGCTCGCGCTCGTCCGGTTCGATTTCCGGGGGAAAGAGGCGCTCGGCACGCTGGTCATCCTGCCGGCGCTGGTGCCCGAGACGATCCTTGGCGTCGGGCTACTGATCCTCATCAAGTCGATCGACCAGCCGCGCACGCTGACCATCCTCATCCTCGGCCATATCCTTCTGGCGCTGCCCTATGTCGTCCTGATCGCGCAGGCGCGGATGATCTCTGTCCGGCGGGTCTATGAAGAGGCGGCGATGTCGATGGGCGCCTCGCGCTTTTCGACCTTCCGCGAGGTGACGCTGCCGCTTCTGGTTCCGGCCGTCGCGGCGGGGGCACTCTTGGCCTTCACCATTTCCTTCGACAACACCTCGGCCAGCCTCTTCTGGCGCCCCGCCGGGGTCGAGACGATGCCGACGCAGATCCTGGCGATGCTCAAGACCTCGATCAGCCCCGAGGTCAACGCGCTCGGCACGGTCATGATCGTGATGACGGTTGGAATTCCACTGCTGGGCGGCGCCATAGCCAGCGCGCTCGGACAGATGAACAGGCGCAAATCAAGGGAGGATGCGAGATGAAGAAACTGTCCAGCACCAAACGTCTGGAAAGGCTGCATGACCGATACCTGAACGGCGGCCTCGACCGGCGGAACTTTCTTGGGCTGACGGCGGCGGCAGCTGCGGCGTCGGGGCTTTACCTGCCCTGGGCCGGCCCCGCCCTGGCGGCGGTAAAGGAAGTCCGCTTCGACGGCTGGGGCGGTGTCGTGCAGGAAGCGATCGACAAATACGCCTTCCAGCCCTTCACCGCCAAGACCGGCATCGGCGTCGTGCAGGGCACCTTCGGCGATGAGAACGAGATCATCACCAAGGCCAAGACCTCGAGCCCGGGCGACTTCCAGGTCGTCCATTCCTCGGGCGTCGAATATTATGCGAAATACGTCGCGGCGGGGATGAACTCGGAAATCAACGAGGCCAACATCCCGAACATGGCGAACGTGCTTGCCGCGATGATCGAGCCCTTCCGCAAGATGACGCCGAAACTGTCGGCCGTTCCCTACGACTACGGCACCACCGGGATCGCCTACAACACCACGGTCATCTCGGCCGACGAGGCCAAGGCGCAGGGTGCGGCCCTTCTCTTCGACAAGAAGTATGCCGGCAAGATCGGCGGCTATGACAGCATGGTCACGCGGGTCTGGTATGCGGCGCTGGCAACCGGCCAGGACCCGAACAACATCAAGGACATGGAGGCCGTCTGGGGCAAGGTGCGCGAACAGCGCGACCTGGTGAAGAAGTTCTGGTCGTCGGGCGCCGAGCTCATGGACCTGCTGTCCAAGGGCGAGATCGTCGTGACCGACGCCTGGTCCGGCCGGGTCGCCGCGCTTCAGCAGCAAGGCAGCCCGATCGGCTACCTGGACCCGCCCGGATCCTACGCCTGGATGGAGGACATGCTGATCCTGAAGGGGTCGCCCATGGCCGAATGCGAGGAGCTCATCAACTTCATGCTCGACCCCGCAACCTCGATCGCGGTCGCCGAAGGGCAGAACTATCCGCCGTCGCTCGACCCGACCAAGGTGCAGCTGACCGACAAGATCAAGGCGTTGCCGGCCTTCGACCCGACCGGCCAGATGACGTCGCTCACCTTCGCCGATCCGGCCTACTGGTCGTCGCACGAGGACGAGTGGGGCAAGCAGTGGGACAGGATCTCGAAAGGTGCCTGACCGCCTGACTGACTCTTCGGATCCCCGGCCGCTTGCGGCCGGGGCTTCGGCTGCCCCGGCGGTCGAATTCAACGATGTGCAGATTGCCTACGGCAAGTTCATCGCCGTCCATAACTTCAGTCTCTCGATCGAGAAGGGCAGTTTCGTCACGCTCCTCGGTCCCTCGGGCTGCGGCAAGACCACGCTTCTGCGCGCCGTCGCGGGGCTGGTCGGCATCTCGTCCGGCCAGATTGCCATCGGCGGGCGGCGGATCGACGACGTGCCGATCTACAAGCGCAACATCGGCCTGGTTTTCCAGAATTACGCGCTTTTTCCGCACAAGACCGTCTTCGACAATGTGGCCTTCGGGCTGAAATACCACAATGTCCCGAAGGCCGACATCGCGCCCCGCGTGGCCCGCGCGCTCGAGATGGTGCGGCTGGCCGGCAGCGAGCGGAAGCTGCCGTCGCAACTGTCCGGCGGCCAGCAGCAAAGGATCGCGCTGGCCCGCGCCATCGTCTTCGAGCCCGAGGTCCTTCTTCTGGATGAACCCCTCTCCGCGCTCGACGCCAACATGCGCGAAGAGATGCGGGTCGAGATCAAGAAGATCCAGAAGCAGACCGGCATCACCGCCATCTTCGTGACCCACGATCAGGAAGAGGCGCTGTCGATGTCCGACCGGATCGTGGTGATGAGCGCCGGCAAGGCCGAGCAGATCGGCTCGCCCACCGATGTCTACGACCGGCCCGCGACGACCTTCGTTGCCGACTTCCTTGGCAAGGCGAACCTGCTGGCGGCGCGTGTCAAGGAAAAGGGCGCCGACGGGGTCATCGTCACCCTGTCGACCGGACAGACGGTGCGGGTCGCGACCGGCCGGCAGGTGGCGCCCGGCGACAAGGTTTCGGTCGTCGTCCGGCCGCAGAAGCTGTCGGTCGGGCCGGACTTGCCGAACCGCCTGTCGGGGCGCGTCCTCTCGACCTCTTACCTCGGCAGCCGGATCATCTATGAAATCGACCTGGGCCAGGGCGCGATCATCCGCGCGAACGTTGCGGTCGTGACCGAGCCGGTCAAGGAAGGCGAGACGATTGAGGTCGGCTTCGACCCGGCTGACTGCGTCCTTCTGTAAGGCGTCGCCTCCGGGCCGATGGGCGCCGGGGGCAGGCATTCCGCCCTCCGATATGGGGGCAAAGGTCGGTCGGCAACGGCGGTCCCGATGCCGGGGCCGATCACTTGAGGGTGGTTCGGGATCGTTGCGACGCCCGCAGGCTGGCGCGCGAAAATGTTGGTTCGGGTCGAACGAAGGTGACGGGGTGGCTCGACCGGCGCGAAAGCAGCGGCGTGGCGCATCAAGGGAAGGGCTCTGCCTCAGGCCGAGGCCCACGCCCCGCTTTTCGGCATGTCCACCTGCACAGGGCGATTGAGGCGCCCCCTTGCCATGACCCGGTTGCCGGGACCCCATGGGTCGCGGCCCCCTGCCCCGTCTCTGCCCCATCCTTGCGCGACGGCACTTGATTGCCGGGGCAGGATTGCCCTTCATAGGTGAACAATCGACGTGTGAGTCCTGCCGCGGTTGCCGGAGAAGCGATTGCTGTCCTTCCCCGACCCTGCGCGCGCAACATGGGTCGCCGGCTGCCCGGACGGGCGACCGGCTGGAACGGGAGGGACGTAAAATGACGGACGCGCCGAAGATCAAGGTTTCGCTCAACGGCCCCTATCTGGTGCAGGGGTCGTTGCCACTTCTGGAACAATCGACGGTCATCGACCAGAAGGGCCAGTCTATCGACTGGAAGGTGACCCGCACCTTCCCCGAGAAGGCAGCCTACGCGCTTTGCCGGTGCGGCCACTCGAAGTCGAAGCCCTATTGCGACGGCACTCACGCCAAGATCGGCTTCGACGGGACCGAAACGGCAAGCCAGGCTTCCTACGAAGAAAGCGCGAAGCTCTTCCGCGGGCCGCGCCTGTCGCTGGCCGACGAGGAAAGCCTCTGCGCCTTCGCCCGCTTCTGCGATCCGAACGGCCAGGTCTGGGGCCAGGTCGAGGCGACGGACGACCCCGCCGTCGCCCGGACTTTCGTGGCGCAGACCAACAAATGCTCGTCGGGCCGCCTGGTGCCCATCGACAATGCGACCGGAAAGGCGCTCGAGGAAAAGCGCCCGCAACAGGTCAGCATCACCCAGGACAGCGAGCTGAAGCTGTCCGGCCCCATCTGGGTCGAGGGCGGCGTCTCAATCGAATCCGCCAGCGGCCATACCTACGAGGTCCGCAACCGCGTGACGCTCTGCCGCTGCGGCCAGTCGCAGAACAAGCCCTTTTGCGACGGCACCCACGCCTCGATCAAGTTCAGCGACAAGGATTAGGGGCGGCGGCTGCGGATGGGGCGCGGTTGATTCGGACCCGCGCCCGTTATCCTCTACGGGATTGAAAACATTTGCCTTTCTACACGCCGTCGGCATGCGCCAGACCAGATACGGCGCGCAGCGGGCGCCCGAAGGGCGGCCCCGCCGAAGGTGCTGACAGGCGCGCCGGGACAATATTGGTCAAGGCCCTGATTAGGAAATTCCTATTCATTGCCTCTGTTATCCTTCTTTTGGCCAGCGCCAGGACCTCTCTAGTCTTCGGGACGCGAGAACAGGGGGAAGATGATGCAGTCCATGCATTTCATCGGCAATGACTGGTTTGCGGGCACGACAGTCATGACTTTCGATTGCGTCGATCCCGCGACCGGGCAAGTCTTCGCGACCCTTCCCGCCGGTGGCGCTTCCGACGGCCCGAAGCGGGTGAGCCTGGAACTGGGCGGCAAGAACCCGGTCGTGGTCTTTGACGACATGGACATCGAGGCGGCGGTCAAGCGGGTGGCCGATGCGCCCGACGCCGGGATCACCTGGCAGAACTGCAACAACATGGTCGTCATCCAGGCACCCTGGGGCGGCGTGAAGAAAAGCGGCATGGGCCGCGAGCTTGGCCGCCGGGAGCTCGAACGCTTCCTTGAGCCCAAGCAGAAGACCAGATGGCTACCCGGCGGGGGCCTTGGCTGCTACGACATTCCTGCCACCGCAGCCGAATAGGACTGCCAGACGAGGCCGAGGGGAAACGCGATGCCCAAAGACACCCAATCGAACCGCGATCCGCGGTATGACATCCTGTTCGAACAGGTGCGGATCGGCCCGGTCACGGCGCCGAACCGCTTCTACCAGGTGCCGCATTGCAACGGCGGCGGCTATCGCGACCCGACGGCGGTCGCCGAGATGCGGCGCGTGAAGGCCGAAGGCGGCTGGGGCGTGATCTTCACCGAACAGGTAGAGATGCACCAGACCTCTGAAATCACCCCCTTCATCGAACTGAGGCTCTGGGAAGACAAGGACATTCCCGGCCTGGCCCGCATGGCCGAGGCGGCGAAGTCGAAGGGGGCGCTCGCCGGGATCGAACTGGCTTACAGCGGGGTCAACGGATCGAACCTTTACACCAAGGAAGTGCCGCGCGGGCCGATGAGCTCGCCGATCCTGACCTTCTTCAAGGACCCGGTTTCGACCCGCGCGATGGACAAGGAAGACATCCGCGACCTGCGTCGCTGGCACCTGAACGCCTACAAGCGCGCGAGGACGGCGGGGTTCGACCTGATCGAGCTTTACGGCGCCCATGGCTTCGGCATCATCCAGCACTTCCTGTCACCGCTGACCAACCAGCGCAGCGACGAATATGGTGGCAGCCTGGAAAACCGCTCGCGCCTCTTCCGCGAACTCATCTCGGACGCGAAGGACGCCATCGGCGACACGATGGGCGTCGCGGTGCGGCTGTCGCTGAACGAGGTCGGCGGGTTCGAAAACAGCGAGGTCCGCGACTTCATCGAGATGCATGGCGAGCTGCCGGACCTGTGGGACCTGGGTCACGGCTCTTGGGAAGAGTGCTCCGGCCCCTCGCGCTTTGTCGAGGAAGGCGCGCAGGAGCCGCTGGTCAGCGGCATCAAGCGGCTGACCCCGAAGCCCGTGGTCGGCGTTGGCCGCTTCACCTCGCCCGATGCGATGGTCAGCCAGATCCGGCGCGGCATCCTGGACTTCATCGGCGCGGCGCGGCCTTCGATTGCCGATCCGTTCATCCCGAAGAAGATCGACGAGGGCCGGATCGAGGACATCCGCGAATGCATCGGCTGCAACATCTGCGTCACGGGCGACATGACGATGAGCATAAGCCGCTGCACGCAGAACCCGACCTTCATGGAGGAATGGCGCAAGGGCTGGCACCCCGAGCGGTTCGCGGCCAAGGGGGCCACTGACACGGTTCTGGTGATCGGTGCCGGGCCTGCCGGGCTCGAGGCGGCGCGCGTCGCGGCGATGCGGGGCTACGAGGTGGCGATCGCCGAGGCAGGGACCGAACTTGGCGGCCGCGTCCGGCTGGAATCCCGGCTGCCGGGCCTTTCGGCCTGGGGGCGCGTCCGCGACTACCGGGCGCACCAGATCGGCAAGCTGGCGAACGTGAACGTCTATTTCGACTCGCGGCTGACGGCGCAGGATGTTCTGGACTTCGGCTTCCAGAATGTCGCCATCGCCACCGGCTCGACCTGGCGGCGGGACGGCGTGGCGCGCTTCAACCTGACGCCCATCGCCATCGACCCCGCCATGCCGACCTTCACCCCCGACGACATCATGGCCGGCAGGCTGCCGGCGCCGGGGACCGACGTGGTGCTATATGACGACGACCATTACTACATGGGCGGCGTCCTGGCCGAGGTGCTGGTCAAGGCCGGGTGCAAGGTCACGCTCGTCACGCCGTCGAACCTGGTGTCGGAATGGACGCTGAACACGCTAGAGCAAAAGCGCATCCAGTCGCGCATGATCGAACTGGGCGTCACCATCATCACCGCGCAGGGTGTGACGGCGGCCGGGCCCAGGGGCGTGACGCTCGGCTGCACCTTCACGGGCCGCTCCCGCGAGATCGCCTGCGAGGCGGTGGTGCTGGTGACATCGCGGCTGCCGAACGATGGGCTTTGGCATGAATTGAAGGCCCGCGAAGGCGAGTGGGCGGCGGCAGGCATCCGGTCGATCGAGCGGATCGGCGATGCCGATGCCCCTGCCCCCATCGCCTGGGCCACCTACGCCGGCCACCGCTTCGCGCGCGAGCTCGACCAGCCCGACCGGGGCGACGCGCTCAGCTTCCGCCGTGAAGTCACCGAACTCGCACCTTGGGATGTGAAGGGATGACATTGGCCGCCCGGAAGGCGGATGCCGCCGCACCTGCGGCCGTCGACCTGCCGTCGACCTGCCGGAAGTGCGCAAGACCTATGGCCGCGGCGCAGGCGCGGTCGAGGCGCTGCGCGGCATCACCTCAGACATCGGCGACAACGACCAGAACGAGGCCTTTTCGATGAGCGACCGCATCGCCGTCCTGTCCTAGGGACAGGTGCAGCAGGTCGGCACGCCGAAGGAAATCCAGAAACTCCTGCCAACCGCTTCGTCGCGGGTTTCGTGGGCGACGCGAACTTCGTCGGCGCGAAGGTCTTCGCCCGGACGGGGACCGAGGCCGAATGCAGGACCGATGGCGGCCTGACGCTGAAGGCCGATGCCCGGCGCGCACGTATGCGCGGAAAGGCCGCGAGCTTGCCAGGAAGCAGGGCAAGGAAGTCGTCCATGCCTATCCGAAAGAGGGCGTGATCGGCGGGATGGACACTATCATGATCCCGGCCAGGGCCGGGAATGCCGGGAACGCGAAGATCTTCATGATGGACGCCGAAAACATGGGGACCCAGTCGAACGTCACCGGCTACGGCAACACGATCAAGAGGGCGGACAAATCATGACCGAGGAACTGCGGACTGCGCCCGAGATCAATCCACCGGAAGGCACCAGGATGGTCCTTTCCTTCGCCTGCAACGCCAAGGCGCAAAGCCTGATCGACCGGGTCTGGACGAACGTCCTGCGCTGACCTGCCACCCGGTCGCCACGGCGGCCGGGATCGCCGCCCGAAAAAGAAACGCGCGCCAAAGGGCGCGCGAGGATCACGAGGGTAATGGTGGGTGATAAGAGATTTGAACTCCTGACATCTTCGATGTGAACGAAGCGCTCTACCACTGAGCTAATCACCCGCTGGTGGGCGAGATAAAGCTATTCGTCGGTCACCGCAAGGTCTTCATAGCGCCCCGAGTTGGGGTTTTTTCCGGGCGCCGCCTCGCCCGGCCGGCGCAGGCGCAGGGTCAGGCTGCCGCCCTCGCCGGCGCCTTTCGCGCGGGTCACGCGCAGGCGTCCAAGGGGTGGCAGGTTCAGCGTATCGCCCCGGTCGAGCGCCAGCCCCAGGGCCTCGAGCGTCGCCTCGACCAGGGTCCGGGCGGCGGCGCGCGGGGTGCCGGCGGCCTCGGCCACCTCGTCGATCAGGTCGCGGAGTTTCAGGACCGGCGTTGCGCCGGCGGCCGCGACCCTGGCTGGTGCGGACTTCGCGGCGGACTTCGCTGCGGACTTCGGCCTGGCTGCGGCCTTCGCGCCCTTGGCGGCGGTCTTGCCCGGGGCCTTTGACAGGGCCTTTGCCGCCGCCTTGGCGGGTTTCTTCGCGGGCTTTGGCTTTGCTTCGGCCGAGGGTCGGTCGGGCCGATTGTCGGCGGCGGAACGGGGCGGCATGTGGGGGGGGCCCTTTCTAGGTGTGACCCCTTACCCTAGGGCCAAAACCGGCCCGCTGGCAAATCCCGCCCGCTGGCCCCCGCTCGCTTGCCTGTGCAAACGAAAAGGCGCGCCCCTTTCGGAGCGCGCCTTTCCCTTTCAATCGCCTTGCCTCAGTGCGTGCCTCAGTGCGTGCCTCAGTGCGTAACCGAGGGCGCGTCGGCATCGGCCGGCTTGGACGTCGCAGCCGGTTCGTCCGGCTCTTCGATCCAGTCGATCGGCTCGGGCTGGCGCACGAGCGTGCGGGCCAGAACCTCACGGACGTGGGTCACGGGCACGATCTCGAGCCCCGCCTTCACATTGTCCGGGATCTCCGGCAGGTCGCGGGCGTTCTCCTCGGGGATGAACACCGTCTTGATGCCGCCGCGAAGGGCCGCGAGCAGCTTCTCTTTCAGGCCGCCGATCGCCGAGGCATTGCCACGCAGCGTCACCTCGCCCGTCATGGCAATGTCCTTGCGGACCGGGATCCCGGTCAGGACCGAGACGATCGCCGTGACCATGGCCAGACCCGCAGACGGGCCGTCCTTGGGCGTGGCGCCATCCGGCACGTGGACGTGGATGTCGCTCTTTTCGAAAACCGTCGGCTTCACCCCCAGTTCGGGGCTGACCGAGCGGACATAGCTGACCGCGGCCTCGATCGATTCCTTCATCACGTCGCCGAGCTTGCCGGTGGTCTTCATCCGCCCCTTGCCGGGCAGACGCAGCGCCTCGATCTGCAGAAGATCGCCACCGACCGAGGTCCAGGCAAGGCCCGTCACCACGCCGACCTGATCCTCTTTCTCGGCCAGGCCATAGCGGAACCGCTTGACGCCCAGAAGTTCCTCGAGCCGGTCGGGGGTCACGACGACCTTGTCCGTCTCTTTCTTGAGGATCTTCGTCAGCGCCTTGCGGGCCAGTTTCGAGATTTCGCGTTCCAGGCTCCGCACCCCGGCTTCGCGGGTGTAGGTCCGGATCATCTCGTTCAAGGCCTCGTCGGTGATCGCGAACTCGCCCTTCTTCAGGCCGTGGTTCTTGATCTGCTTGTCGATCAGGTGCCCCTTCGCGATCTCGCGCTTTTCGTCTTCCGTGTAGCCGGACAGCGGAATGATCTCCATCCGGTCCAGAAGCGGACCCGGCATGTTGTAGCTGTTGGCCGTGGTCAGGAACATGACGTTCGACAGGTCATATTCCACTTCCAGATAGTGGTCGACGAAGGTCGCGTTCTGTTCGGGGTCCAGCACCTCGAGCATGGCCGACGCCGGGTCGCCCCGGAAATCCTGCCCCATCTTGTCGATTTCATCCAAGAGGATGAGCGGGTTCGTGGTCTTGGCCTTCTTCAGCGCCTGGATGATCTTGCCGGGCATCGAGCCGATGTAGGTCCGACGGTGGCCACGGATCTCCGACTCGTCCCGGACACCGCCGAGCGAGATGCGGATGAACTCGCGCCCCGTGGCTTTCGCCACCGACTTGCCAAGCGAGGTCTTGCCGACGCCCGGAGGGCCGACGAGGCAGAGGATCGGGCCCTTCAGCTTGTCGGACCGCGACTGCACCGCCAGGTATTCGACGATGCGCTCCTTGACCTTCTCCAGCCCGTAGTGATCGGCGTCGAGCACCCCCTGGGCCGCCCGAAGATCCTTCTTCACGCGGCTCTTGATGCCCCACGGCAGGCTCAGGAGCCAGTCGAGGTAGTTGCGGCTGACCGTCGCTTCGGCAGACTGCGGCGACATCGAGCGCAGCTTCTTCAGCTCGCCTTCCGCCTTTTCGCGCGCCTCTTTCGAGAACTTGGTCTTGGCGACCTTCTCGGCCAGCTCGTCAAGCTCGTTCTGGCCCTCTTCGCCGTCGCCAAGCTCCTTCTGAATGGCCTTCATCTGCTCATTCAGATAATATTCGCGCTGGGTCTTCTCCATCTGCGTCTTGACGCGGCTCTTGATCTTCTTCTCGACCTGAAGGACCGAGATTTCGCCCTGCATCAGGCCATAGACCTTTTCCAGCCGTTCCCCCACGTCGAGCGTTTCCAGAAGATCCTGCTTCTGGCCCACGTCGACCGAAAGGTGCCCGGACACGAGGTCGGCAAGCTTCGGCGCCTCGCGCGTTTCGGCAATGGCCGAAAGGGCGTCATCGGGGACGTTCTTGCGTATCTTGGCGTATTTCTCGAACTCGTCAGCCACGGTGCGCACGAGTGCCGCCACGGTTTCCGCCTGCCCGGGCGCTTCGGTCAGGGGTTCGGCGGTCGCCTCGAAGAAGGCGGCGTTTTCGACAAAGCCCGTGATGCGCACACGCGAGCGGCCCTCGACCAGCACTTTCACGGTGCCGTCGGGAAGCTTCAGCAGTTGCAGCACATTTGCCAGGACGCCGGTGCGGTAGATGCCGTCGGTCTTCGGGTCATCGACCGTGGGGTCGACCTGCGAGGACAGAAGGATCTGGCGGTCGTCCTGCATGACTTCCTCGAGCGCGCGAACCGACTTTTCGCGCCCGACGAAGAGCGGCACGATCATGTGGGGGAAAACCACGATGTCGCGCAGCGGCAGAACCGGATAGGTCTGATTGTCGGTCTGGGTCATCACTTGTCCTTTCTGGCAGGAAAGCACCGGCCCCGGTCATCGGCGGCACTTGGCTTTCCCCGCATCTGGACCCTTAGATAAGGGGCTCCGCTCCGAGGTTCAACAGGGGGGACGGAGCGGATGACCCGGCGCCGCCGATCGCGCCGTTAGCGGCAACAGTGGCGGGCCTTTTCCGTGAACCTCAATGGGCCGTCATCAGTGCCGGATCGAAAGGGGCGTGGCGTTCGGCCGGCATGGCCAGGACGGCATAGCGCCGCCCGTCGCCCAGATTGTCGTAGGGCGTGCCGATACGGTCGGCTTGCCAGCCAAGGCGCCTGAGCGCCCGGACCAGAGGCAGGGGCGACAGGGACATGAGGCTTGTGGCGCCATGGGCGCGGGCGACGGCGGCCAGCCCCTCGACGATCAAGGACAGGCATTCGCTGCGCGCCTCGGCGGTCGCGAGGTCCTCGTCGATCACCAGGCGGGTGCATTCCCAGACGCGCGGCGTGCGGATGTCGGTCGCCAGCACGTCGGGCGGGATGTCGGGCAGCTGGCCCCGAAGCGCATCGCGCAGCATGTAGCTGTGCGCCCCCCAGGCCGAGGTCGTCGGCATGCAGCGCGCGCCGCCGATCACCCGGCCTTCGGACAGGACCAGCGCGTAATGGGCCAGGGGGTTGTCATACTGGTCCATCTCGACCGCCTCGTCATGGGGAATGTCCCAGCCGAGCGCATCGACGAAATGGCGTTTCCTCAGGCGCAGATAGTCGAAGAACGCGCTGCCGTGGCAGTGAAGCCCGGTCAACGGGAAGGTGATGGCGTGCATGGCATCCTCCGCTTTGTCCCGGACAGGGTTAAGCGGAAATGGTTTACGCGAGGTTCAGAGGGGGCGCGGGCCGTCAACCATGCTGTCAATCCTCCTGCGGCGGCGGCACCAGCGCGCCATGGAGCCAGGCAAGCCGCGCCGCCAGAAACTTTGCCTCGTCCTCGGTGAAGGGCCGGTCGGCGCGGGCAAAGGTCGCAAGGCTGCGACGGCCCGCGTCGTCGGCGTGGCTGACGGCCAGGCCGTGGGCCAGGCCGTGACGGGCGGCGTCGGCCAGGATGCCTTGCGGATCATCAAGCGGAATGTCGGACCAGCGCAGCCAACCCTCGTTCGCGTGCAGCCAGCGCATGACCGGATCGCCCAGCATGTAGTTCGACCGGGTGTAGTGATCGACCCAGTGGCTTGGCAGCGCATTATGCTCGGCCACCGGGAAGGCAAATCCCAGATGCAGGGCGATAAAATAGCCCCCCGGCGAAAGGCGCGAAAACTCGCCGGCCTGCGGGGCGTCGACGGCGGACTGCGATCCGGCGGTCTTCTGAGTCAAGCCTTTGCAATCCGCTATTGGTTGTGCATCATCCCTATGACATGGGCCTGTCACATTGCAAAGGCCGCACTGTCATTGTTCGGACCTGTATCGGGGGTCGGAGGGGTATCAGTAGAAAGGCAGGTGCGCCTGGGACCTATCGGACGAAAGGCAAAGACAGGTGCAGGGAGAGCCGGACGAACTTCTGCGGCGGATGCGGGCGCGCAGTCCTGCCGGTTTTGCCATCGCGCTTCACGTCAGCTTCACGACGCCGCGCTATCTGCTTCAGGCCTATGACGCCGGCTGGCTCGAGGCCTATTCGCGCAAAGGTTACGTGATGGTCGATCCGACCGTGCGCTGGGGCTTTCAGAACGAAGGCACCGCGCGGTGGAGCGCGCTTGGCCTCGACGATCCAGAGGGCGTCCTTGCCGCAGCGGCCGATCAGGGCATGCCCTATGGCGTCGCGATGGCGACGACCGAGGGCGGCTCGCGCTCGATGGCCAGCTTCGCCCATTCGACGCGCGAGATGTCGGACCTCGACGTCACCGCTCTCTGGGCCGATTTCCGCGTGCTGCATCGGGCGACGCACGGGACCGACCGGCTGGCACCAGAGATGCACGAGGCGCTCCGGCAGATGTCGATCTTCCTGACCCACGCCTGACCCGCGCCTGACCAACCGGGCGTCAGGCCCGCCTGAAGCGCCCCTTCAGCCAGCCCATCATCGGACGCTCCGCCCAATAGTGAAGCGCGAAGCCCGCAAGGAGCGAGGCCGGGAAGAACAGGCTCAGCGCAAGGGACCACCCTCGAGGCGGGCAGGACCCGAAGGGCGGCGAAGACGGCGTAGAAATACGACTCATAGACCAGCGTCCGGGCCGGCGTGATGATGTCCGAGCCGTGGCCGGGCAAGAGGAGAAGCGCCCCCGCCTTTTCAAGCGGCGCCGACCACCAGCCCGGCAGGCAGGCGGGCGGCAGCGCCAGGTAGCGGAAGGCGGCGCCCCAGCAGGTCGGATGGGTGCGCAGCGCGCGGCGGACGACGAAGGACCAGGGGACACCGGGCCGGGCAAAATCCTTGCCCGAGGCGTGGCACCTCACCAACCCGCTGATGGCAAAGAAGACCGGCACACCCGCCGCGCCCGGCCACATCAGGTCGCTCAGCCACAGCGGGAGGCCGCCACCGATGCTGATGATCTGCATCCCCGCGTGGCAGGCGACCACCGCGAAGGCCGCGACGAAGCGCTGGAACTGGATGGACGACAGCACCGGCAACTTGCGAAAAACTAAACGCTCTCAACCACATACCTGGATTACGTCCGAAGCAAAGCTGTTCTGGGCGCACCCCGCGAGGGTCACAGGTCAGGCCGGCTCGATATCGCCCCCCGCGCGGGTCGCGTGGAAGGCCGCGACGAAGGCGTCGAGCCGGCCTTCGGCGATCGCCCCGCGCAGGCCCGCCATCAGCTCCTGGAAGTAGTGCAGGTTGTGCCAGGTCAGAAGCATCGAGGCGATGATCTCGCCCGATCGCACGACATGGTGCAGGTAGGCGCGCGAGTAGGTGCGGCAGGCCGGGCAGGTGCAGTCCTCGTCCAGGGGGCGCGGGTCGTCGGCGTGGCGGGCGTTCTTGATGTTGACCTGGCCGCGCCTCGTCCAGGCCTGCCCGGTGCGCCCGGACCGCGAAGGCAGGACGCAGTCCATCATGTCGACCCCGCGCTGGACGGCGCCGACGATGTCGTCGGGCTTGCCGACGCCCATCAGGTAGCGTGGCCGGTCGGCGGGCAGGAAACCCGGCGCATAGTCGAGGACGGAAAACATCGTCTCCTGCCCCTCGCCGACCGCAAGGCCGCCGATCGCATAGCCCTCAAAGCCGATCGCGCGCAGCGCCCCGGCCGATTCCTCGCGCAGCGCGCGGTTGTCGCCCCCTTGCATGATGCCGAAAAGCGCATGGCCCGGCCGGTCGCCGAAGGCCGCGCGCGACCGTTCGGCCCACCGCATCGACAGCCGCATGGACTGGGCAAGCCGCGCCTCGTCTGCCGGAAGTGCCGGGCATTCGTCGAAACACATCACGATGTCCGAACCCAGCAGGCGCTGGATCTCCATGCTGCGCTCGGGCGTCAGCATGTGGGTCGAGCCGTCGATGTGGGACCGGAAGCGCACGCCCTCTTCGGTCAGCTTCCTGAGTTCGGCCAGCGACATGACCTGGAAGCCGCCCGAATCGGTCAGGATCGGCCTTTCCCAGTTCATGAAGCGGTGAAGGCCGCCAAGGCGCGCGATGCGCTCGGCCGTCGGGCGCAGCATCAGGTGGTAGGTGTTGCCCAGCAGGATGTCGGCCCCGGTCGCGCGCACGCTTTCGGGCAGCATTGCCTTCACCGTCGCGACGGTGCCGACGGGCATGAAGGCCGGGGTGCGTATCTCGCCCCTTGGGGTCGAGATGGTGCCGGTGCGGGCGGCGCCGTCGGTGGCCTGGACTTGGAACGAGAAGCGCTGGGTCATGGGGCGCCCTTCTACCCGAGCGGCGGGGCGGGCGAAAGGCTTGTGGGCGGGCGCCCGGGGTGCGACACAGGCGGCCATGAGCAAGAGTGCAAGCTTCACCTGCACCGCCTGCGGTGCTGTCCACAAGAAATGGGCGGGGCGCTGCGATGCCTGCGGCGCCTGGAATTCGATCGTCGAAGAGGCGCCCCTGTCGTCCGGGCCGCCGTCGAAGGCGCTCGGGACAGCGCGGGGGCGCAAGGTCGAACTGACCAGCCTTGCGACGGAAGAGGCGCCGCCACCCCGCATCCTGTCGGGCATGGCCGAGCTTGACCGCGTGCTTGGGGGCGGCCTTGTCCCGGCGTCGGCGATCCTTGTCGGCGGCGACCCCGGCATCGGCAAGTCGACGCTTCTTCTGCAGGCGGCGGCGCGCTTCGCGCGGGGCGGCCACCGGGCGATTTACCTGTCGGGCGAAGAGGCTTCGGCCCAGGTCCGGATGCGCGCGCAGCGGCTCGGCCTTGCCGATGCGCCGGTCCAGCTTGGTGCCGAAACCAACCTGCGCGACATCCTGACGACGCTCGATGCCGAACGGCCGGACCTGGCGATCATCGATTCGATCCAGACGCTCTGGGCCGACATGGTCGAGGCGGCGCCGGGGTCGGTCGCGCAGGTGCGCGCGGCGGTGCACGAACTTGTGACCTTCGCCAAACGGCGCGGAACGGCCGTGATCCTGGTCGGCCACGTGACGAAAGAGGGCCAGATCGCCGGGCCCCGCGTCGTCGAGCACATGGTCGACACGGTCCTATATTTCGAGGGCGAGCGCGGCCACCAGTTCCGCATCCTGCGCGCGGTCAAGAACCGCTTCGGCCCGGCGGACGAGATCGGCGTCTTCGAGATGACGGGCTCGGGGCTGGCCGAGGTCGCGAACCCCTCTGCCCTCTTCCTGTCGGAACGCGGCAAGGCCGCACCCGGGTCAGCGGTCTTTGCCGGGATCGAAGGCACGCGGCCCGTCCTGACCGAAATCCAGGCGCTGGTCACGCCCTCGCCCCTCGGGACCCCCCGGCGGACGGTCGTGGGATTGGACGGAGGGCGGCTCTCGACCATCCTTGCGGTCCTCGAGGCGCGCTGTGGCATTCCCTTTGCCGGCATGGACGTGTTCCTGAACGTCGCGGGCGGCATGCGGGTCAACGAACCCGCCGCCGACCTGGCCGTCGCGGCCGCCCTTCTGTCGGCGCGCGAGGATGTGGCACTTCCGCCAGACATGGTGATCTTCGGCGAGATTTCTCTCTCTGGCGCGCTCCGGCCGGTGGGGCAGACCGAAAACAGGTTGAAAGAAGCGCAAAAACTTGGTTTCAAACGGGCCATTGCGCCCGACCGGACGCAGGCCGAGGGAGGCGACGGCATGCGCATCGACAAGATGCCGGACCTCGTGACCTTCGTCGGCGATCTGTTCGCGGCCGGGTGACGGCAGGGAGTTGTCAATGCAAAGCTTTACTGTCGTCGATATCGGTGTCCTGGTCATCGTGCTGGTGTCGGCCATCCTGGCCTACAGCCGGGGCGTGACGCGCGAGATCTTCGCGATCCTGGGCTGGGTCGCGGCTGCCGCACTCGCCTTCATGTTCGCGCGGCCCGCGGCGCCGATGGTCAAGCAGATCCCGGTCCTCGACAAGTTCCTGGGCGACAATTGCGAACTGGCGATCATTGCGGGCTTCTTCGCGGTCTTTGCCGTGGCGCTGATCCTCGCCTCGATCTTCACGCCGCTCTTTTCCTCGTTCATCCAGCGGTCGGCCCTGTCCGGCGTCGATCAGGGGCTGGGGTTCCTCTTCGGCGTGGTGCGGGGCGTTGCGCTGGTGGCGATCGCTCTCGTCCTTTACAACCGGCTTCTGTCTGACGCGGCGGTGCCCGCGATCGACAATTCGCGCTCGGCCGCCGTCCTCGCCTCGCTCGAGGGCAAGATCGCCGACCAGATTCCGTCCGACGCTCCCGGCTGGCTCGCGGGGCGCTACAGCGCGCTTGTCGGCACGTGCGGCGGCGCGGCGCCCGGCAGCGCGCCATCCGCAGAACCTGCGCCTGACGCAGCCGCAACCGGCGCGACCGCAACCGACAGCGCGACGGGCAGCAGCACCGCCAAGCCCTCGACCAACACGACTGGCGCCAAGACCGTGACCGTCAGCCCCTGAGGCGCGCCTCTCACGCGCGCATAAGGTGGACATGCGGGGGCGGAGCCACTACATGGGGGCCAGCTTCCCCCTGCCCCGCCTTTAGGAGTCGCCCGATGACGCGCCGCTTCCTGTCGCACCCGTTCGACGACGACAAGCTGAAGGAGGAGTGCGGCGTCTTCGGCGTGATCGGCTGTGCGGACGCTGCGAACTTCGTCGCCCTTGGCCTTCACGCGCTTCAGCACCGGGGGCAAGAGGCGGGCGGCATCGTCGCCTACGACCCGACCGACGGCTTCAACAACGTCCGCCGCTTCGGCTATGTGCGCGACAATTTCACCAAGCCCGACGTGATGCAGATGCTGCCGGGCGCGCTGGCCATCGGCCATGTGCGTTATTCCACGGCCGGGTCCAAGGGCCATACCGCGCTCAGGGACGTGCAGCCCTTCTTCGGCGAGTTTGCCATGGGGGGCGCGGCCATCGCGCATAACGGCAACCTGACGAACGCCGCGTCGCTGCGCCGGGACCTGATCGAACGCGGCGCGATCTTCCAATCCTCGTCGGATTCGGAATGCATCATCCATCTGATGGCGCGTTCGATCCAGAAGAACATCCCCGAGCGGATGAAGGATGCGCTCCGGGCGGTCGAGGGCGCATTCTCAGTCATCGCCATGACCCGCACGAAGCTCATCGGCGTGCGCGACCCCCTGGGCGTGCGGCCGCTGGTCCTTGGCCGGATCGGCGAGGGCGCCTTTGCGCTATCGTCCGAAACCTGCGGGCTCGACATCATCGGCGCCGAGTTCGTGCGCGAGATCGAGCCGGGCGAGATGGTCGTGATCTCTGACGGCAAGATCGAAAGCTCGCGCCCCTTCGGGCCGGCCAAGAGCCGCTTCTGCATCTTCGAGCAGGTCTATTTCTCGCGCCCAGACTCCATCCTGGGCGGCCGGTCGGTCTATGAGACGCGCCGCCAGATCGGGGTCGAGCTTGCACGCGAGGCGCCGGTCGAGGGCGACCTCGTCTGCCCGGTCCCCGACAGCGGCACGCCCGCCGCGATCGGCTATGCCGCCGAAAGCGGCATCCCCTACGGCATGGGCATCATCCGCAACCAGTATATGGGCCGGACCTTCATCGAACCGACCGAGCAGATCCGCAACATGGGCGTGCGGCTGAAGCTCAATGTCAACCGGGCGCTCATCAAGGGCAAGCGGGTGATCCTGGTCGACGACTCGGTCGTGCGGGGCACGACGAGCCGCAAGATCAAGGACATGATCCTTGAGGCAGGTGCTGCCGAGGTGCATTTCCGCATCGCATCGCCGCCCACCGCCTGGCCCTGCTTCTACGGGGTGGACACGCCAGAACGGTCGAAGCTTCTGGCCGCGACCATGAGCGAGGATGAGATGCGGGACTGGATCGGCGTCGACAGTCTGCGCTTCATCTCGCTCGACGGGCTCTACCGCGCGGCGGGCGAAGCGGCGGGGCGGAATCCGGCCTCACCGCAGTTCTGCGATGCCTGCTTCTCTGGCGACTATCCGGTGGCGCCCGCCGACCAGATGGAGCGCGGCTTCCGGATGCGCGCGGCGGAGTAAAGGCGCGTCCCCTGCGCTGCCGGAGTGGCAGGGCCGTTGACCCCGCCATGCGAAGGCCATGTCTTTTGCCCCGGCCGGTGGCACAAAGCCATAGGCCAGCGCCCGCCGACCCGCGGCACTCGGGGAAACGCGGCGCCTGTCCCGTTCCAGCCGGGCCGGGCGAGTCGCGGCGGCCAGTGGTTCGAGTGGCAGAGACACGTGGCTCTGCCATGCGGAGGCCCAGCCCTTTGTCCCGGCCGGTGGCCCAAAGCCATCGGCCAGCGCCCGCCCCGCCCATGGCGGGCGCTATGCGCCCACCGGGGCAGGCACTCGCCTTTGTGGGTGAGTGACACCGAGGGTCCAGCGGCACCGTTTCCATACAGTCGGGGGAAACGCGGTGCGTTTCCTGATCCCGACCGGCCCGGCCTCCCGCTACCTCTGCGCCACGCGCCAGTTGGGATTTTCCCAGGCAGGCAGGTTTGCGGGCGCGAGCATGCCCCTGCCCAGAATATGGTCGGCCGCCTTCTCGCCCGTCATGATCGACGGGCCGTTCAGGTTGCCGTTCGTCACGCGCGGGAAGATCGAGCTGTCGGCGACGCGCAGCCCCTCGACCCCGATCACGCGGCATTCCGGGTCCACGACGGCCATCCGGTCGTCCGCCCGGCCCATGCGGGCCGTGCCGCAGGGGTGATAGGCGCTTTCGGCATGCTCGCGGATGAAGCCGTCGATCTCTTCGTCCGATTGAAGCGCCGCACCCGGCTGGATCTCCGACGCGACATAGGGCGCCATGGCCGCCTGCCCGAAGATCTCGCGCGTCAGGCGCACGCATTTGCGGAAGTCGGCCCAGTCGTCGGGATGCGACATGTAGTTGAAGAGGATCCTCGGCGCATCGGCCGGATTGGCGGACCGAAGCGTGACCGACCCGCGCGACTTCGACCGCATCGGCCCGACATGGGCCTGAAAGCCATGGCCATGGGCCGAGGCCTTGCCGTCGTAGCGCACGGCGATGGGCAGGAAGTGATACTGGATGTCCGGATATTCGACGCCCTTGTCGGACCGGATGAAGGCGCAGCTTTCAAACTGGTTCGACGCGCCGAGCCCCTTGCCGGTAAAGAGCCACTGCGCCCCGATCAGCGCCTTGCCCCAGAGGTTCCAGTATTTGTAAAGCGTCACAGGCAGTTTCGAGGCGAACTGCATGTAGATTTCCATGTGGTCCTGCAGGTTCGCGCCGACGCCGGGACGGTCGGCCACGACCGGGATGCCATGCTCCATCAGGTGGCGCGCATCGCCGATCCCGGACAGCATCAGAAGCTTCGGCGTGTTGATCGACGAGGCGGCCAGGATCACTTCCGCCCGGGCGCCGATGACCTCGACCTTGCCGCCGCGCTCGATCTCGACGCCGGTGGCGCGGCCGTCCTTGATGACGACCTTGCGCGCGAGCCCGCGCACGACGGTGCAGCGGCCCGTCGCCTGCGCGGGCTTGAGGTAGGCCTTGTTGGCCGACCAGCGCTGGCCCTTGTGGATCGTCGCCTCCATGGCGCCGAAGCCTTCCTGTTCGTAGCCGTTATAGTCGCTGGTGACCGGATAGCCCGCCTGCCGGCCTGCCTCGATGAAGGCGTTGAACAGGGGGTTGTCGCGCGGGCCGCGGCTGATGTGCAGGGGGCCCGAGGTGCCGCGATAGGCACTGTCCGGCTCGCCCGCGTCGGCGCCGCCATGCCAGGTTTCCATGCGCTTGAAGTAGGGCAGGACGTCGGCATAGGACCAGCCCGACGCGCCCTGGTCGGACCAATGGTCGAAGTCCTTGGCGTGGCCGCGCACGAAGACCATGCCGTTGATCGAGGAGGACCCGCCGACGACCTTGCCGCGCGGAGTGGCGAGCGTGCGTCCGCCAAGGTGCGGTTCGGGTTCCGACCGGAATCCCCAGTCGTAAAGCCCCATGTTCATCGGGTAGGACAGCGCCGCCGGCATCTGGATGAAGGGCCCCGCGTCCGAGCCGCCATGTTCGATGACGATCACGCGCTTTCCGGCCTCGGCCAGCCGGTAGGCCACCGCCGACCCGCCCGAGCCACCGCCCACGATCACATAATCCGCGTCCATTTACGTCCCCCGTCCGTTCCCTCGTGCGCGGATCAACCGGCCAAGATGTCGATGAAAGTCTGCAAGCCGATGTTGCCGCCCGAGGCGACGATCAGGACGCGCCGCCCCTCGGCCGGAACCCGGCCGCCCAGCAAAGCCGCGATCCCCGCAGCCCCCGATGGTTCGAGCACGATCTTCAGCCGCTCGAACGCATGGGTGAGGGCGGCGCGCGTGTCTGCATCCGTCACCGTGACGCCCGAAATTCCCGCCGCCTCGGCGGCCGCGAAGGGCGCCGCACCCGGCTGGCGCGCCATCAGCGCGTCGCAGAGCGTCGGCGCACCCGGCGCGGCCACGCGCCCGGCCGCCGCCAGCGACAGGCCCATGCCGTGCGATCCCTCGGGCTCGACGGCGACGATGACCGCCCCAGGATGGGCCGCGCGCATGGCAAGCGCCACGCCCGCGACGAGGCCCCCGCCACCCGTGGGGCAAAGGACAAGATCCGGCGCCTCTTCCAGGTCGGCCAGTTGTTCCAGCGCCTCGATCGCCACCCCGGCCTGACCGGCGACCACCGCCGGATCGTCGAAGGGGTGCAGGAGCGTCAGCCCCTCGTCCCGCGCCATGGCGGCGGCGCGCTCGGCCGCGACCTCTTCGCGCGGGCGGTCGCCGTGATCGCTCAGGACGACGCGCGCGCCGAAGCCCTCGGTCGCGCGGCGCTTCACCTCGGGCGCGTCGGCCGGCATGACGATGGTGACGGGCACCCCCGCCGCCTGCCCCGCCGCCGCCAACCCTTGGGCGAAATTGCCGGACGAAAAGGCCACTACCCCCCGCGCGCGTTCCTCGGGCGACAGCTGCGCAATCCGCCAGGTCGCGCCCCGGATCTTGAACGACCCGGCAAGTTGCAGGCTTTCCGCCTTCACCCAGACCCGAGCGGCCCCGGTCGCGAGTGCGAGCGACGGCGCGTCCAGAAGCGGCGTGCGGCGCACCCGTCCCCGCACGAAGGCGTGGGCGGTCAGCAGTTCGTCATGGGTGGGAACGCGGGCCATCAATAGGGCGCGTCCACGTCGCCGAAGTTCACATAGACGCTCTTGACCTGAGTGTAGTGCTCGATTGCGGCCTTGGAATTCTCCCGGCCGACGCCCGACAGTTTGACGCCACCGAAGGGGGCCTCGACCGGGGTCAGGTTGTAGGCGTTGATCCAGCAGGTCCCGGCCTGAAGGGCGGCGACGACGCGGTGGGCGCGGGCCAGGTCGGCGGTAAAGACCCCGGCGGCCAGTCCAAACTCGGACGCATTGGCGCGGGCGATCACCTCTTCCTCGTCGGCGAAGTCCAGGACCGCCATGACCGGGCCGAAGACCTCGTCCCGCGCCAGCGCCATGTCGTCGGTCACGTCGGCGAAGATGGTGGGCGCCATGAAGTAGCCGTCGTTGTTGCCCGCCCGGTAGCCGCCGGTGATGAGCCGCGCGCCCGCTTCCCGCGCCGCCTCGACAGCGGCGAGCACCCGGTCAAGCTGGGCCGCCGACACCAGGGGGCCCATCTGGGTCAGGGGATCGCGCGGATCACCGAGCTTGATCGCCTCGGTCCGCGCCTGAAGCCGGTCAAGGAAGCGCGCCTTGATGCCCTTCTGGACAAAGACGCGGGTGCCGTTCGAACAGACTTGGCCCGCCGAATAGAAGTTCCCCAGCAATGCCCCGCCCACGGCGTTTTCAAGACTGGCGTCGTCAAAGACGATGAGGGGCGACTTGCCGCCCAGTTCCATCGTCACATGGCGGATGCCCTCGGCGGCCATGGCGTAGACCTTGCGGCCGGTGGGCACCGATCCGGTCAGTGACACCTTGGCGACGCGCGAGTCGGTGACGAGCGAAGCCCCGACCGAGCCCCGGCCCTGCACCACGTTGAAAAGGCCGGGCGGCAGGCCGGCCTCGATGAAGATCTCGGCGATCTTCAGCGTGGACAGCGGCGTGGTTTCGGACGGCTTGAAGACCATCGCATTGCCGAAGGCGAGCGCCGGTGCGGACTTCCAGCAGGCGATCTGGGTCGGGTAATTCCAGGCGCCGATGCCGACGCAGACGCCCAGGGGTTCGCGGACCGTGTAGACGAAGTCGCGGCCAAGGGGCACGGTTTCTCCGGTGACCGTCGGCGCCAGACCAGCGAAATATTCCAGCGCATCGGCGCCGGAGGTGGCATCGGCGACCAGCGTTTCCTGGATCGGCTTGCCGGTATCGAGCGTCTCGAGTTCGGACAGAGACTGGTTGCGTTCGCGAATCAGGGCTGCCGCCCGCGACAGGATGCGGGCACGCTCGACCGGCTTCAGCCGCGCCCAGTCGGCCTGCGCGCGGGCGGCCGAGGCCAGGGCGGCCTCGATCACTGCCGGCGTCGCCTCGTGGACGCGGGCGATGACCTCGCCGGTCGCGGGAAAGATCACGTCGATCGGCGCGCCGGCCTTGTCCTCCAGGTAGGCGCCATCGACGAAATGGCTGGCCTTCGGCTGGGCGATGAGGGTCATCGGGCGGGCTCCAGTTGCTGGTTCAGATAATCAAGGGACAGGGCCGCGGCCTGGGCCCGGCCTGGCGGCTCCGTGGGCATGCCGCGCAGGGCCTCGCGCAGGTAGACGCCGTCGATCATGGCGCCCAGCCCGTCGGCCACCTGGCCCGCGCGGGTGCCCACGAGGGGCTTCAGGTCATGGACGAGGTTTGCGTGCAGCCGGCGCTGATAGATGTTCAGAAGCCGCCGCGCCTCGGGCTGGGTCTGGGCGAGGACGTAGAAGTTCAGCCAGGCGCCCACGACCTCGCGCCGGAAGTTCAGGGCGGAAAAGCTGGCGCGCAGGATCGCCTCGAGCCGGTCGCGGGGGCCGTCGGCCATGGCGAGCGCACCCCGCACCTCGGCCCCGTAAAGCGACAGGATATGGCGCATGGCGGCGAGGAAGATTTGTTCCTTCGAGCCGAAGTAGTGGTGGGCGAGCGCCGAGGACATGCCCGCGCGCTTGGCGATCTGGCTGACCGTCACGTCGAGCGAACCCGAGCGCCCGATCTCGACGATCGTCGCCTTGACCAGCGCGGCGCGCCGGATCGGTTCCATTCCCACCTTGGGCATCGCTCGGCTCTCCTCAGACTGAACAGGGATAGTTGAGCGATAATTGACTCGTCAATCAAGAAAAACCTGACGAAACCGACCAAGGGTCGGACCTTGGACATTTGACGCCGATCGCCTAGGCTCGCGCAGGGCCTAGCCACACGCTCCAAAAATTTCTTGCGTGGTTGGGGTCAGATGACGTTAATTGACGCATCAATTAACAAAACACTAGGGAGAAATGCGCATGACCTTCCGTACTCTGCTGCTTGCTACCGCCCTGACCGGCCTGACCGCCCCCGTCTTCGCGGCGGGCTGCGACAAGATCGTCTTCTCGGACGTGGGCTGGACGGACATCACCTCGACCACCGCCGTCACCTCGCACATCCTTCAGGCGCTGGGCTACGAGACCGAGACGCAGGTCCTGTCGGTGCCCGTGACCTACGAGGGCATGGCCAAGGGCGACATCGACGTGTTCCTGGGCAACTGGATGCCGACGATGGAGCCGAACATCAAACCCTACCTCGAGGCGAAGACCGTCGACAGCGTGCGCACGAACCTTGAAGGCGCGAAATACACGCTTGCGACCAACGCCAAGGGTGCCGAGCTCGGCATCAAGGATTTCGCCGACATCGCCAAGCATGCCAAGGACCTCGACGGCAAGGTCTACGGGATCGAGGCCGGCAACGACGGCAACAAGATCATCATCGACATGATCGACAAGAACGTCGACGGGCTGAAGGACGCGGGCGTCGAGATCGTCGAAAGCTCGGAACAGGGGATGCTGGCGCAGGTCGCCAAGGCGGACGCGGACGGCAAGGCCATCGTCTTCCTGGGTTGGGAACCCCACCCGATGAACTCGAACTTCAAGATGACCTACCTGACGGGCGGCGACGATTACTTCGGGCCGAACTTCGGCGGTGCGACCGTGGCGACCAACACCCGCGCGGGCTATGTCAAGGAATGCCCGAACCAGGGCAAGCTGCTGGAAAACCTGGTCTTCTCGCTTGACGCCGAGAACAAGATCATGGGCGCCATCCTGAATGACGGCAAAGACCCGGCAGTGGCGGCCAAGGAGTGGCTGACGGCCAACGCCGACGCCTGGAAGCCCTGGCTCGACGGCGTGACGACCAAGGACGGCAAGGATGCCGTGGCGGCGGTCGAAGCCTCGCTCAAGTAAGACCGACCGAAGGCCCCGGCGCGTGATGCGCCGGGGCCTTTGCCGTCCGCACGGGGAAGGCGGACCAGACAGCAGGGCGGCCCAAGGCCGTGACGGGGGGACAGATGAACTGGATAACGGAATACAAGATTCCGATCGGCGACTGGTCGAAGGTCATCTTCGACTGGATGAAGACGCACCTGAGCGGCTTCTTCGACGGGGTCGCCTATGTGCTCGACAACCTGATCAACGGCATCGAGTGGCTTCTGCAGGCGCCGCCGCCCCTGTTGATGATCGCGATCTTCGTGGCGCTCGCCTGGGTCTTGCAGCGCAACTGGCGGATCTGCGTCGGCGTGGCGCTCGGCTTCCTCTTCATCCTCAACCAGGGCTACTGGAAGGAAACCACCGAAAGCCTGACGCTGATCCTGGCCTCCTGCGTCGTCTGCATGGGGATCGGCGTGCCGATCGGCATTGCCGCAGCGCACCGGCCGCGGCTCTACAAGGCCATGAGCCCGATCCTTGACCTGATGCAGACGCTGCCGACCTTCGTCTACCTGATCCCGGCCATCGTCTTCTTCGGCCTTGGCATGGTGCCGGGGCTGATCGCCACGGTGATCTTCGTTCTTCCCGCGCCGATCCGCCTGACGCATCTGGGCGTCTCGACCACGCCCGCCGCGCTGACAGAAGCGCTGACCGCCTTCGGTGCGACCAAGCGGCAGGTCCTGATGAAGGCGGAACTGCCCTATGCGTTCCCCCAGATCATGGCGGGCCTGAACCAGACCATCATGCTGTCGCTGTCCATGGTCGTGATCGCGGCCATGGTCGGCGCCAACGGCCTGGGCGTTCCGGTCATGCGGGCGCTTCAGTCGGTGAACGCGGCCAAGGGCTTCGAATCGGGCTTTGTCATCGTCGTCGTGGCCATCGTGCTGGACCGGATGCTGCGGCGGGGGAACGTGTGATGGCCAAGGACATGAATGCCGCGCCGAAACGCGAGGTTGCGGTCGAGTTCGATCAGGTGAACATCGTTTTCGGCCCCTCGCCCCGGTCGGCGCTGCCAATGATGGACGCGGGCAAGACCCGGTCCGAGATCCAGGCGGCGACGGGCCAGGTGCTGGGCGTCCACAATTGCTCTCTGACCGTCGAGAAGGGCGAGATCCTCGTGCTGATGGGCCTTTCGGGGTCCGGCAAGTCGACGCTTCTGAGGGCAGTCAACGGGCTGAACCCGGTCGTGCGGGGCCGGGTGATGGTCTACGACCAGGGCTGGTCCACGGATGTTTCGAGCGCCACACACGACGATCTTCTGAAGGTCCGCCGTTCGATCGTTGCCATGGTCTTCCAGCAGTTCGGGCTTCTGCCCTGGCGCACGGTGCGCGAAAATGTGGGCCTTGGGCTCGAACTTGCGGGCCAGACGTCCGAGCAGATGCGCGAGCGGGTGGACCAGCAGTTGCAGCTCGTGGGCCTGCATGAGCGTGCCAGCGCCAAGGTGGGCGAACTGTCGGGCGGCATGCAGCAGCGCGTGGGCCTTGCGCGGGCCTTCGTCACCGACGCGCCGATCCTGCTGATGGACGAGCCTTTCAGCGCGCTCGACCCGCTGATCCGCACCCGGCTGCAGGACGAGCTTCTTGAACTGCAGGCGAAACTCCACCGCACGATCATCTTCGTCAGCCACGACCTGGACGAGGCGTTCAAGATCGGCAATCGCATCGCGCTGATGGAGGGGGGGCGCATCGTCCAGTGCGGCACGGCGCGCGAGATCATCGCCAACCCGGTCAGCGATTACGTCGCGGACTTCGTCAACCACATGAACCCGCTCTCGGTCCTGACCGCGCGCGACGCGATCGAGCCGACGCCGAACGTCACGCCCGCCGCTGGCAAGATCGACATCGACGCGCCGATCAAGGACGTGATGGCGCGGCTCAAGGACGAGACGCGCGCGCTCGAGGTGCTGGACCATGGCAGCGTCGTCGGGCAGGTGTCGCGCAAGACGGTTATCGCGCGGCTTCTGGACCCGAGGGGCTAGGCCGGAGGGCCCAAACACCGCCGGGCCGGGCGGGATCAGGAAACGCCCCGCGTTTCCCCCGCCCGTGTGGGTAGGATGCCGCTGGATCATCTGTGTCATGCGACGTCAGAGGCCGGCGCCTGCCCCGGTGGGCGCTATAGCGCCCGCCATGGGCGGGGCGGGCGCTGGCCGATGGCCTTAGGGCCACCGGCCGGGACAAAAGACCAGGCCTTCGCATGGCAGGGTCAACGGCCCCTGCCACTCCGGCCCAGCTGCCTACCGCCGGTCCCGGAAGAACTCGGTCAATATCGCCGCCGCCTCGGTCGCGGCGATGCCGTCATGGACCTGGGGCTTATGGTGGCTCTGGGGATGGGCGTAGATGCGCGGCCCCTGCCCCACGCCGCCGGACTTCGGGTCCGCCGCGCCGTAGGTCAGGCGCGCCAGCCGCGCAAAGCCGATCGCCGCCGCGCACATCGGACAGGGTTCGAGCGTCACCCAGATCTCGCACCCGTCCAGACGTTCGGACCCGCGTTGCGCGCAGGCCGCCCGGATCGCCAGCATCTCGGCATGGGCCGTCGGGTCGTTCAGCTCGCGCGTGCGGTTGCCGGCACGCGCGATCACCCGGCCGCCGGCGTCGGTGACGACGGCGCCCACCGGCACCTCGCCCCGCGCCGCCGCCGCCCGCGCCTCGGCCAGCGCCTCGGCCATGAAGCTTCTGAAGTCGCTCATGGCTTCTGATGCACCGGGTGGACGCCCCGTTCAAGGTCCGGATGGTGCTTTCCGGCGCGGCGAAAGCGCGATAGAGGGCAGGAAAGCAAGGGGGCCGGTCATGGCAGAAAAGCAGAACGAGGCCGAGGGCGGCGAACGCATCGCCAAGGTCATGGCCCGCGCGGGCGTCGCCTCGCGCCGCGATGCCGAACGGCTGATCCTCGAGGGCCGGGTCACGGTCAACGGCGAGAAGGTCACCTCGCCCGCGCTCGACGTGCTGCCGACCGACAAGGTGGCGCTCGATGGCAAGCCGATCGACGCGCCCCAGCCCGCTCGGCTCTGGCTCTACTACAAGCCCCTCGGCCTCGTGACCTCCGAAGCCGACGAGAAAGGCCGCCAGACGGTCTTTGAAAGCCTGCCGGACGGCATGCCCCGCGTCATGTCCGTTGGCCGGCTCGACCTGAACTCCGAAGGGCTTTTGCTGCTGACGAACGACGGCGCGCTGAAGCGGCGGCTGGAACTGCCCTCGACCGGATGGCTGCGCAAGTATCGCGTCAGGGTGAACGGCCGCCCGACCAACCAGACCTTCGACCCCCTGCGTCGCGGCGTCACCATCGACGGCGAGGAGTTCCAGCCGATGGAAATCACGCTCGACAGCCAGAAGGGCGCGAACGCCTGGCTGACCGTCGGCCTGCGCGAGGGCAAGAACCGCGAGGTCCGCCGGGCGATGTCCGAAGTCGGGATGACGGTGAACCGCCTGATCCGCATCAGCTACGGCCCCTTCCGGCTGAACCGGATGGAGCCGGGCGACGTGACCGAGGTCAAGCAGAAGATCCTGCGCGAACAGCTGGGCGACGAGTTTCTGGGGATCGAGCGCGACGAAAGCCGCGAACGCAGCCCGCGCGGGGGCGAGGGCTTCGAGCGCAGACCGCGCGCGCCGCGTGGCGAAGGGGCGGGAGGTTACGACCGCAAACCCCGTGCGCCGCGTGACGGCGAGGGCTTCGACCGCAAACCGCGCGCGCCGCGTGCCGAGGGCGCCGGCGGCTATGACCGCAAGCCCGGGGCCCCGCGTGGCGAGGGCGAAGGCTTCGACCGCAAACCGCGCGCGCCTCGCGCCGAAGGTTCGGGCAGCTATGACCGCAAGCCCAGGGCCCCGCGTGGCGAAGGCGAAGGCTTCGACCGCAAGCCGCGCGCGCCGCGTGCAGAAGGCGCCGGCGGCTACGACCGCAAGCCCAGGGCCCCGCGTGGCGAGGGCGAAGGCTTCGACCGCAAGCCGCGCGCCCCTCGCGCCGAGGGCGCCGGCGGCTACGACCGCAAGCCCAGGGCCCCGCGTGGTGAGGGCGAAGGCTTCGACCGCAAACCGCGCGCGCCCCGCGCAGAAGGTTCGGGCAGCTATGACCGCAAGCCCCGCGCGCCGCGCCCGGACGGTGCTCCCAAAGCGCCCTATGGCGGCGGGTCGAGGCCGGGGCCGAAGCCTGGCGGGAAACCCGGCACGAAACCCGGCTCGAAACCCGGTGGCCGGGGTAGCCCCAAGGGCGGCGGACCCAAGGGCGGCGGACCCAAGGGCCGGGGATAAATCCCCTCCCTTTCCCCCGGAAAATCCCTTGGCCGCCGACGGGCGGCGTGCCAACCTTGAGCCTAGTGTCGATGGATGGTGACTCGTGCCCCCCTTGTGCGCCCTTCCGGCCGCGCTCCGGGCTCCGACGGCGGGACGGATCCGGCGGTCGGGGCGGGCGCTTGCCCTTCGCGGCGCCCTCTGCCTGACCCTTGCGCTCGCGGCCTGCGTCAGTCAGAGCGGCGCGCTCCATACCTCGCCCACGCCGCCGCCCAAGCCGCAGATTGTTCCCAACCCAGAAACGGTGACCGCCGCGACGCATTATCGCGCGATCGAGGACTATTACCGCGCCTCGGGCCGGCTCAGGACTGACAGCGGCCGCCGCGATGCGCCCTTCACCGCCCGCCAGCTTGCCGGCAATTTCATGGCCATCGCGCTCAGGGACGAATTCAGCGAGGTGGGGGGCCGGCTCGTCGCCAGCAACTCCGAAGACCGCCTGCACCGCTGGGACGGCCCGATCCGCATGAGCCTGCGCTTCTCGCCCAGCGTGCCGCCCAGGGAACAGGCCGCCGACCGAACCTATGTCGCAGGCTTCCTGGCGCGGCTTGCGCGCTATTCGGGGCTGAGGATCACCCTGACGGACCGCGCGCCGAACTACATCGTCGCCGTCGTGCCGCCCGCCGACCGTCGCGCGCTCGGGCCCTCGATCCTGGCGCTCGACCCAACCACCTCTCTGGCCGCGATCCGTTCGGTGACGGACATGGCGCCCGATGTCTATTGCACTGTCCTTGCCAATACCCACGACCCCGACCCGGTCTATGTCAACGCCTTTGCCGTCGTGCGCTCGGAACTGCCCGACATCATGCGCCGCGCCTGCTATGACGAGGAAATCGCCCAGTCGCTCGGCCTGACGAACGACAGCCCGACGGCGCGGCCGTCGATCTTCAACGACGACCAGGAATTCGCGGCCCTGACGCCCATGGACGGGCTCATGCTGAAGATGCTCTACGACCCGCGGCTTCACCCCGGCATGATGCCCGCCGAGGCGCGTCCCGTCGTCGACCAGATCGCGGCCGAACTCATGGGCGAAGCCCCCTCGGGCTGAGGACGCTCACAGGACTTGCTTGCGCCATGACAGGGGCGGCGGCATCATCGGCGCCGTCGGGCCCCTGCCCCACCGAAGGAGAATTTCATGTCCATCCTCGACTTCCTCACGGGCGAATTCATCGACATCATCGCCTGGACGGACGATACGCGCGACACGATGGTCTACCGTTTTCCGCGTTATGACCATGCGATCAAGTATGGCGCGAAGCTGACGGTGCGCGAGGGGCAGGCGGCGGTCTTCGTCCATGAGGGCCAGATCGCCGACGTGTTCAAGCCCGGCATGTATCAGCTGGAAACCCACAACCTGCCGATCCTGACGACGCTGCAGCACTGGGACCACGGCTTCCATTCGCCCTTCAAGTCCGAGATCTACTTCGTCAACACCACCCGCTTCACCGACCAGAAATGGGGGACGAAGAACCCGGTGATGGTGCGCGACCCGGAATTCGGGCCGACGCGGCTGCGCGCGTTCGGGACCTATGCGATGAAGGTCAGCGACCCCGGCCTTTTCCTGCGCGAGATCGTGGGCACCGACGGCGAATTCACGACCGAGGAGATCACGCTTCAGATCCGCAACATCATCGTGCAGGAATTCAGCCGGATGATTGCGGGATCGAAAATCCCGGTCCTCGACATGGCGGCCAATACCGACCAGCTTGGCGCGCTGGTCGCCAAGGCGATCGGCCCGTCGGTCGGGGCCTACGGGATCGAGCTGCCGGAATTCTACATCGAGAACATCTCGCTGCCCGAGGCGGTCGAGGCGATGCTCGACAAACGCACCTCGATGGGGATCCTGGGCGACCTCGGCCGCTTCACCCAGTTTTCGGCCGGAGAGGCGCTGGGCCAGGGCGGCGGCGCAGGCGGTGCGATGGGGGCGGCGGTCGGCGCCGGGATCGGCATGGGCATGGGTGCACAGATGGGGGGCCAGATGGCGCAGGGCGGTCCCTGGGGCGCGACCCCGCCGCCGCCCGTCGCGGAAGCCGTCTGGCATGTGGCGGTCGGGGGTCAGGCGACCGGACCTTTCAGCCGCGCGAACCTTGGCCGCATGGCCGCCGACGGCAGCCTGACGCGCGAAAGCCTTGTGTGGACGCAAGGACAGGACGGCTGGATCAAGGCTGGCGAGGTGCCGGACCTCGCGCGGCTGTTCACCGTCGCACCGCCCCCCGTGCCCGGTGCGCCACCGCCGGTTCCCGGCGAGGCGCCGAAGCCGTAAGGGCTGCCCGAAATGTCGGACGAGGGCAACTCTGGGTCAGTCCCGCGCGCGGGCCATCGGCGGATGGGGGAATTCGACGCCCCCGCTTCGCCGGGGCCCGCCAAGGAGAACGACCGCCAGTTCCCCTGCCCGGCCTGCGGCGCGATCCTGCGCTTCGATCCGGCGGCGGGCGATCTGGTCTGCGACCATTGCGGCCATCACGAACCCTTCGCGGGCGAGCGGCCCCGCCCCGCCCCCCTGCCCGAACTGCCTTTCCGCGAGGGGCTCGATGCCGCCCTGCCCGGCGCCGAAACTGAAGAGGTCCGCCTTGCCCGCTGCCAGGGTTGCGGCGCAGAGATCGTCTTCGATCCCACCTCGCACGCCACGACCTGCCCCTATTGCGCGAGCCCCGTCGTCGCCGACCCCGGCGCCGTCCGCCGCCTGCGCCCGCAGGGCGTCGCCCCCTTCGCCGTGACCGAAGCGCAGGCGCGCGCCGCGATGCAGGGCTGGCTCAGGGGCCTGTGGTTCGCGCCTTCCGCGCTTCGCGGTCAGGGTGGCGGGGGCCGGGCGCTCGAAGGCGTCTACATGCCCTACTGGACCTTCGACGCCAAGACCCGGACCCGCTACACAGGCCAGCGCGGCACGACCTATTACGTCACCGAGCCGGTCCCGGTCCGCGACGCGCAAGGCAACATGCGGACCGAGCTTCGACAGGTGCCGCGCATCGCCTGGACGCCCGCGGCGGGCCAGGTGGCGCGGAACTTTGACGACGTGCTGGTGCTCGCAAGCCACGCCCTGCCCCAAAGCCATACCGAGGCGCTGCTTCCCTGGGACCTGACCGCGCTCAGGCCCTACCGGCCGGAATACCTCGCCGGCTTCCGGTCCGAGGTCTATACCGAGACGCTGGACGAAGGCATGGGCGAGGCGCGGGCCTACATGGGCGCGATGATCGAGCGCGACGTGCGTTTCGACATCGGCGGCGACCAGCAACAGGTGGGCTCGGTCGACACGGACGTCCGCGACGTGACCTTCAAACATGTCCTGCTGCCGGTCTGGTCGGCCGCCTACCGCTTCGGCGGGCGGAGCTACCGCTTCGTCGTCAACGGCCAGACCGGCAAGGTCGAGGGCGAGCGGCCCTGGTCCTGGGTGAAGATCGCTTTGAGCTTCCTCGCACTTGCGCTTCTGATCGGCGGCGGGGTGTGGCTCATGCAGACCTACGGCCAGCCGGCCTATTACTGAGGGGGCAAGATGCGGGTTCTGGTGCAAAGGGTCAGCGAGGCGAAGGTGACTGTCGGCGACCGCGTGACGGGCGCGATCGGGCCGGGCGTGATGGTACTGGTCTGCGCCATGGCCGGGGATGGGACCGGTCAGGCCGAGGCGCTGGCCGGCAAGGTCGCGCGGCTGCGCATCTTCAAGGACGAGGCGGGCAAGATGAACCGCTCGCTTCTGGACATCGGCGGTGCGGCCCTTGTCGTCAGCCAGTTCACGCTGGCCGCCGACACGTCGCGCGGAAACCGGCCGGGCTTTTCGGCCGCTGCGCCGCCTGCGGTGGGCGAGGCGCTTTATCAGGCTTTCGCGGCGGCGCTGAGGGGGCTGGGCGTGCCGGTCCAGATGGGCGAGTTCGGCGCGGACATGGATGTGGCGCTGGTCAATCAGGGGCCGGTGACGATCTGGATCGAGGGGTAAGGGCCGCTGCTGGGGTAGCTCGGCCTCCCCATCGCGGATTGACGTCGGGCCGGGCGGGATCAGGAAACGCACTGCGTTTCCCCCGCCCGTGTGGAATCGTTCCCGCTGGACCGCTGATGTCCTGAACCCACAAAGGCCAGCGCCTGCCCCGGTGGGCGCGGAAGCGCCCGCCGATGGCGGGGCGGGCGCTGGCCGATGGCCTTGGGGCCATCGGCCGGGACAAAGGGCATCGTCGCGCCGTGGCAGAGTCAACAGCCTCTGCCACCCGAGCCCACGAGGTCGGCGCCCGGCCCCCGCCTAACCAAACAGCCGCCTATGCTCCTGTATGGCAAAGCGGTCGGTCATCCCTGCCACATAGTCCAGCACCACCCGCGCCAAGGCGGTCTCATCCCCGGCCCTGGCCACGTCCGGCGCCCATTCCGGCGGCAAGAGCGCGGGCTCGCGCAGGAACAGCGGGAAAAGGTCGTTCACCATCGCCGTCACGCGCTGGCGCTCGGTCACCACGGTCGGCGCGCGATACATGCGGGTGAAAAGGAAGCCCTTGATCGCCTTGAGGTTCTGAAAGAGCGGCTTCGAAAAGCGGATGATCGGTCCTTCCATGGCCCGGATCTCGTCCGGCGACTGGGGCTGGCTGGCCTGAAGCCGGGTGCGGGCGACGGCGATCACATCCTCGACCATCACGCCGAAGACGCGCCGCAGCGCCTCGTGCCGCCGCCGCATCGGGTCAAGGCCCGGAAAGGCGCGGTCGACCTCGGCGAAGGCCGGGCCGGTCACGGGCAGTTCCATCAGGTCGGCCTCGGAAAAAAGCCCGGCGCGAAGCCCGTCATGCAGGTCATGGTGGTTATAGGCCACGTCGTCGGCAACGGCGGCCACCTGCGCCTCGGCGCTCGCGAAGGTCGAGAGGTCCAGGTCCATCTGGGCATTCACCTCGGCCAGCGCATAGGGCAAGGGCTCGCCCTCCGCCACCGAATGGGCGCCACGCGCGAAGGGGCCGGTCACGGGACCGTTGTGCTTGGCCATGCCCTCGAGCGTGTCCCAGGTCAGGTTCAGCCCGTCGAAACCGGCATAGTGCCGCTCGAGCGAGGTCACGATGCGCAGCGCCTGCGCATTATGGTCGAAACCGCCATAGGGCTTCATCAGTTCGGCCAGCGCATCCTCGCCGGTATGGCCGAAGGGCGGATGGCCCAGGTCATGGGCCAGCGCCACCGCCTCGGCCAGGTCGGTGTTCAGCCCGAGCGTCCCGGCAATGGTGCGCGCGACCTGCGCCACCTCGATCGTGTGGGTGAGGCGCGTGCGGTAGTAGTCGCCCTCGTGCTCGACGAAGACCTGGGTCTTGTGCTTCAGCCGGCGGAAGGCCGAGGAATGGATGATCCGGTCGCGATCGCGCTGGAAATCCGAGCGGAAGGTCGACAGGTCCTCGGGGTAAAGCCGGCCCCGGCTGGCCTCGGGTTGGCAGGCATAGGGGGCAAGCGCCATGGCGTCCGTTCGGTTGGGGCGCCTTGTGGGGCGCCCGAAGGGAGTTATATTGGGACATATTGGCCCGTGTGGCCCGTCTGCCCAAGGGGACCGAAACATGAACCTGCCCCCCAACGTCACCGAACGCGCCTTTGCGCGGCTGGCCGAGATCGGCGCCGGCCACGACGGCAAGGCGCTGCGCGTCGCCATCCTGGGCGGCGGCTGCTCGGGATTTCAGTATGACATCCGGCTGGATGAGGCGGCCGGAGACGACCTTGTGCTGGAAGGCGCGGGCGAGCGGGTGCTGATCGACCCGGTGTCGCTGCCGTTCCTGTCCAACGCCACCATCGACTTTTCCGACGAGCTGATCGGCGCGCGCTTCGTCGTGGAAAACCCCAACGCCACCTCGTCCTGCGGCTGCGGGACGAGTTTCTCGATCTGACCGGCCGGGGACTTGAACCTTTGAAGATCGCGACCTTCAACATCAACGGCATCAAGGCGCGGGCCGAGGCACTGGCCGGATGGCTCGGCCGCGCCGCACCCGATGTTGCGGTCCTGCAAGAGATCAAGTCGGTCGACGAGGCCTTCCCGAGGGAAGATCTTGAGGCAATGGGCTACCGGGTCGAGACGCACGGGCAGAAGGGCTTCAACGGCGTCGCGATCCTGTCGCGCCTGCCGCTCGAAGACATCCGCCGCGGGTTGCCCGGCGATCCGGCCGACGATCAGGCCCGCTGGATCGAGGCGCGCGTCCTGGGCCAGGGCCGCCCGGTCCGGGTCGCGGGGCTTTACCTGCCGAACGGCAACCCGATGCCGGGGCCGAAATTCGACTACAAGCTGGCCTGGATGGCCCGCCTGCGCGTGCGGGCGGCCGAGTTGCTGGCAACCGAAGAGGCGGTGGTCCTGGGGGGTGACTATAATGTCATTCCCGAGCCTGCCGACGCGAAGAAGCCCGAGGCCTGGCTCGGCGATGCGCTCTACAGTCCAGAGGCGCGGCAGGAGTTCCACAGGCTTCTCTGGATGGGTTTCACCGACGCCGTGCGGCAGAGAATGCCCGGCGAAGGCGTCTATACCTTTTGGGACTACCAGGCGGGCGCCTGGCAGCGCAACAACGGCATCCGCATCGACCACCTGCTTCTGAGCGCGCAGGCCGCCGACCGGCTGGATGACGCCGGCATCGACCGGGACGAGCGGGCGGGCGACAAGCCGTCCGACCATGTGCCCGTCTGGGTGCGACTTCGGGGCTAGGGTCGAGCGCTGCGGCTTCGGGTGGCAGGGGCCGTTGACCCTGCCATGCGTATCGGTCGCACACTGTCCCCGCCGGTGGCTCAAAGCCACCGGCCAGCGCCCGCCCCGCCATCGGCGGGCGCTTCCGCGCCCACCGGGGCAGGCACCGGCCTTTGGTGGTGAGTGACACCGACGGTCCAGCGGCACGGTTCCCACGCGGTCGGGGGAAACCTACAGGTTTCCTTTACCCGCCCGGCCCCGCCTCCGCGGCCCAAGCGCCCCCCTTGCCTAAGGGGGGCCGACCTGCTTCTGTCGCGCCATCATGACAGCCAGCGCTCCCCCTGCCCCGCCCGCCGCCGAAGACGACCGTCAGGCCAAACGGAACGTGCTCATCCTGGTGGCCGCGCAGGCCATCATGGGGGCCCAGATGCCGATGATCTTCATCGTCGGCGGCCTGGCCGGTCATATCCTTGCACCGAACCCCTGCTGGGCAACGCTGCCCATTTCGATGATCGTCCTCGGCTCGATGCTCGCGGCGAACCCGCTGTCGGCGCTGATGAGCGCCAAGGGCCGGGCCTTCGGCTTCTGGGTCGGGGCCATGGGCGGCGCGGTTGGCGCCGCGCTGGCAGCCCTTGGGCTGATGAAGGGGTCATTCGTGCTCTTTCTGGCCGGCTCGCTCCTGACCGGGCTTTATATGTCGGCGCAGGGCTTTTACCGCTTCGCCGCCGCCGACGGCGCGAGCGCTGACTTCCGGCCCAAGGCGATCTCCTATGTCATGGCCGGGGGGCTTGCCTCGGCGCTCGTCGGGCCGCAACTCGTGAAGCTGACTTCGGACGCGATGGCCGTCACCTTTCTTGGCACCTATGTCGCCGTCGTGGTGCTGAATATCGTCGGCTCCTTCCTCTTCTTCGCGCTCAAGGCGCCAAAGGGGGCCCATGGCACGCGCGCGGTGGCCGAGGGCGGGCGCAGCCGTGGCGAGTTGCTGCGCGACCCGACCATCGTCGTCGCGATGGTCTGCGCCATGGTGTCCTACGCTCTGATGAACCTCGTGATGACCTCGACCCCGCTCGCCGTCGTCGGCTGCGGCTATGACAAGAGCCATGCGGCCGACATCGTGTCGGCGCACGTGCTGGCGATGTATATCCCGTCCTTCTTCACGGGCCACCTGATCAACCGCTTCGGCGCGCCGAAGATCGTGGGCATCGGCCTGGTGATCCTGGCCTGCGCCGGGGCGGTCGCTCTTTCTGGGGTCGAACTTGAGAAGTTCTTCGGCGCGCTGATCCTTCTGGGCATCGGCTGGAACTTCGGCTTCATCGGCGCGACGACGCTGCTGACATCGGCCTACCGTCCGGAAGAGCGGGGCAGGATACAGGGCATCAACGACTTCGTGGTGTTCGGGGGCGTCACGGCGGCCTCGCTGTCATCGGGCACGCTGATGAACTGTTCGGGGACAAGCGTCATCGCGGGCTGGCAGGCGGTCAACATCGCCATGCTGCCGTTCCTCGTCCTTGCCGGCGGCGCCCTCATCTGGCTGGTGATGCGGCCCAGGGCGAGTGGCGGGGCGGGTGGCGGGGCGGCCTGACGGTCAGCCCGGCGCGCAGGCCAGCACCGCAAGGGCTTCAGCGTGGATCGCTGCATTCGCGGCGGCGAGGATGCGGCCGCCCTGGTGGGCCGGGCCGCCGCGCCAGTCGGTGACGATGCCGCCCGCGGCCTCGATCACGGCGATCGGGCCCTGCACGTCGTAGGGCGCGAGCCCCGCCTCGACCACAAGGTCGATCTGCCCCGCAGCGACCAGCCCGTAGGCATAGCAGTCACAGCCGTAGCGGGTCAGGCGCACCCGGCCCGCAAGATCGGCAAAGGCCGCCCCCTCGGCCCTGGTCCCGACTTCGGGGAAGGTGGTGAAGAGGATCGCCTCGGCGAGCGGCCGGGGGACGCGGGTTCGCAGCGGGCGGGTGCCGAGGGGGCCGGTCAGGCTTGCCCTGCCAAGGCCGCCCGCGAACCGTTCGCCGATATAGGGCTGGTCGATGATGCCCAGGAATGGGCCATCGCGGTCGGAAAGCGCGATGAGGACGCCCCAGGTCGGCGAGCCCGAGAGGAAGGCGCGCGTGCCGTCGATCGGGTCCAGCACCCAGGTCAGGCCGGTCGTGCCGGGGGTTGCGCCAAATTCCTCGCCAAGGATCGCGTCGTCGGGCCGGAGCCGGGCCAGAACCCCGCGCATCGCCTGTTCCGCAGCGCGGTCGGCCTCGGTCACCGGATCGAAGCCGCCCGCAAGCTTGTTGTCTGCCGAAAGCCCTTCAGCCCGAAACCAGGGCAGGATGGCCACGCGCGCGGCATCCGCCAAGGCCTCGGCCACCGGCCAGAGGCTCGCTGGATCGACCGCTGCCCTCACGCTCAGGCGGCGTCGGACAGGACGCGCGCCAGATCGAAGAGCCGGCGCCGCTGCGCCTCGGGGATGGCGTAGTAGGAGCGCACGAGCATGAGCGCCTCCTTGTCGGCCATGATGTCGCCCAGGTGCTCGTCCGCGACCGGGGTCTGTTCCGACAAGCCCTCGAAGAAGAAGGCGATCGGAACGCCGAGCGCATCGGAGATATCCCAAAGCCGCGAGGCCGAAATCCGGTTCATGCCGGTTTCATACTTCTGGACCTGCTGAAACTTCACACCGATCTTGTCGGCCAACTGCTGCTGGGTCATGCCCACCAGCCAGCGGCGGTTGCGAACACGTTTGCCGACATGAACATCGACGGGATGCTTCATAAATTCTCTCCGAATGGAACAACTCACGGTGGTGGTCCATCGGGCCCACCCTGCCCGCTTGCGACGTAATGCCGAATACAAAATAGCATCAGGAATCGAATTTTGGAATTTTCTTTTTGCGCGGACCCACTGTGAACCGGGCGATCCGGCGTCCATGGGCGGGTTCCGCACCATACGAATTTGCAAGTGCTTGACGAGGCGAGCCTTTCCGTTCGCGACAACCCATGCGCGCAACCATGCAGAATGCGAACCGGCGCCCAGCAACGCCTTGCAGGATGCGAGAGGCGCACCCATAGGCGGAAATTGGCCGGGTGTTCGGGCCGCGGCAGGGCCAACTGCCGCCGATGCCGCAACATTTCCTCTCAGGCGCCCCGACTGTTACGAAAGACCCATCATGACAGCCGATTCTCCCGCCTCCTCCGCCGTTCCGCTGCCTCCGACCATGCGCGCCTGGCAGGTCGCGAAACGGGGAGCGGACCCCGCAATTGGACGGATCGCCCGCCCTGATCCCGGCCCGGGCGAGGTGCTGATCCAGGTCGCGGCCTGCGGGCTGAACTTCGCGGACCTGCTGCAGATCGACGGCCGGTATCAGGTCCGGGCGACCCCTCCCTACACGCCGGGGATGGAGCTTGCCGGCAGGGTCGTCGCACACGGCCAGGGTGTCTTTTTCCCCGCGATCGGCGCCCGCGTGGCGGTGCTGACAGACGCGGGCGGGCTCGCCGAATATGCGATCGCGCCGGCCGACCGCTGCCTGCTGCTGCCGGACCGAATGGACTGGGTGACGGCGGCGGCCTTCCAGATCGCCTATGGCACCTCGCTCCTGGCGCTCGACCGCCGGGGACGGCTGAAGGCCGGCGAGACGCTGGTCGTCACCGGGGCGGCGGGCGGCGTCGGGCTGACCGCCGTGGCCATCGGCCGGCGGATGGGCGCGCGGGTCGTCGCGGTGGCGCGGGGGGCCGACCGGCTTGCCGTCGCGGCCGAGGCGGGGGCTGAGGTGCTGATCGACAGCGCCGAAGCGGGGCTCGACCTGAAGGCGCGGCTGAAGGCGCTTGGCGGCGCGGATGTGATCTATGACACGGTTGGGGGCGACATGGCGCTTGGCGCGCTCGGCGCGCTTCGGCCAGAGGGGCGCTTTCTGGTCATCGGCTTCGCCGGGGGCGACGTGCCGCAGTTTCCGGCGAACCTCATGCTGGTCAAGAACATCGAGGCGATCGGCGTCTATTTCGGCGGCTACCAGAGCTTTGCGCCCGATGTCCTGACCGGCGTCCTCGCGCAGCTCGTGGACTGGCAGGGCGCGGGTGCGCTCGACCCCCATGCGAGCCACCTTCTGCCCTTCGAGGCGGCGGGCGAGGGCTTCACGCTTCTGCGCGAACGGCGGGCGACGGGCAAGGTCGTCGTCACCCTTGAACGGGACGGCGGAGGGGACGGCAGAAGCGACATCGGGGACGTTTGAGGCCACACCCGGCCTTTTCCGCAGGCGCGCGACTTGAATTCCGCCCCCCTTGCGCCAATATTCACCGCAAACCACTGGCGCGCAGGTGCGCGACCGGGTGGGGTGAAATGCACAAGGAGGGCTTCATGGCTGAGTACCGTACTGTGGACACCGGGCGCGTCGGCGCCGGCGTCAGCGCCATTGACGAGGGCCTTCGCGCCCATATGAACAAGGTCTACGGCACGATGGCCGTCGGCGTTGCGCTGACCGGACTGGTGGCATGGGCCGTCGGCACCAACGAAGCGCTCGTCCAGGCGATCTGGGGCTCGGGCCTCAAGTGGGTCGTGATCTTCGCGCCCTTGGCCATCGTCTTTGCCTTCGGCGCCATGCTGAACCGCATGTCGGCTGCGACTGCGCAGTTGGTCTTCTACGCCTATGCCGCGCTGATGGGCCTGTCGATCTCGTCGATCTTCGTCGCCTATACCGGCATGTCGATCGCCCAGACCTTCTTCATCTCGGCTGCGGCCTTCGCCGGTCTGTCGCTTTACGGCTACACGACCAAGCGTGACCTGTCGCCGATCGGGGCCTTCCTGATGATGGGCCTCATCGGCCTTATCATCGCCTCACTGGTGAACCTGTTCCTCGGCTCGCCCGCGATTTCCTTCGCCATCTCGGTCGCTGGCGTGCTGATCTTCGCCGGCCTGACCGCCTTCGATACGCAGACGATCAAGAACGAGTATGTGGGCCATGCGCAGGTCGGCGATGCCGAATGGCTGGGCAAGGCCGCGATCATGGGGGCCCTGAAGCTCTATCTGGACTTCCTGAACCTCTTCATGATGCTCATGCAGTTCTTCGGCGACCGCCGCTGAGGCGGGGCCGACAGTCAGGCGAAGGGCCGGGAACACTCCCGGCCCTTTTTCTTTTCAGACCACCGCACCGAAAAGCCGGCCGACGAGCGCCGTCACTGCCATCGCCACCGCGCCCCAGAAGACGACCCTGATGACGGCGCGCCCCACGGGCGCCCCCCCCGCCTGCGCGCCAACGACGCCAAGGACCGCCAGGAACACCAAAGACAGGACCGAGACCCACAGGATGATCGAGGGTTCCGGGACAAGCGCCGCCACCGCCAGCGGCAGGGCCGCGCCGACCGTGAAGGACAGCGCCGACGAGCCGGCGGCGACCAGAGGCTGAGCGCCGGTATGTTCGGAAATTCCCAGCTCGTCGCGCACATGGGCTGCCAGCGGGTCCCTGGCATGGAGCGCCTGCGCCACCTCGAGTGCCAGGTCGGGGGGAACGCCGCGCTCCTCGTAGATCGAGGCCAGCGCCTTCATCTCTTCAGCCGGGTCGGCGTCGATCTCTGCCTTCTCGCGCGCGATGTCGGCATTTTCCGCATCGGCCTGCGACGAGACCGAGACATATTCCCCCGCCGCCATCGACAGCGCCCCCGCGACCAGCCCCGCGGCGCCCGCGAGCAGGACCTCGGACCGGCCGGACGCCGCCGCGACGCCCACGATCAGCGAGGCGGTCGAGACGATGCCGTCGTTCGCCCCCAGCACGGCCGCACGAAGCCAGCCGATGCGCGAGACGAAATGCCTTTCCAGATGCCGCGTTTCCATGGGGCCCCCTGCTGCTTCACTGCGACACAGGTGCGGTCAAGCGCCGCTGCAGGTCAAGAGACGAGCCCGGTCCGTCCGGCTGCCGCGCCGCGCGCGCGCACCGGCGCCACCTTCCCGCGCCGGTTCCCATCGGCCAAGTCGCCCAGCCTGATCCCTTCGCATGAAATCCGATGCACCAGCAGCGCCCCAGACGCCATGATGCACCCCGACAGGCCGAGCAAGGGCGGGGGCCAGGTCGCATCCCAGAGGGCGCGGGCCTCAAATGGCTCAATGTCGCCTTCGGCAAGACACGCAGAGCCAGGCTACATCCCCCGGAGCTATCCCCCGGGGTCCGCACAAAACAAAAGGCCGCGCAGCGGCGCGGCCCTTCCATCCCGTCGGGAACAGCAGATCTTACTTGATCTTGCCTTCCTTGTATTCGACATGCTCGCGCTTCACGGGGTCGTATTTCTTGACCACCATCTTTTCGGTCATGGTGCGGGCGTTCTTCTTGGTCACATAGAAGTGCCCGGTGCCCGCCGTCGAGTTCAGACGGATCTTGATCGTCGTCGGCTTCGCCATATCATCTCTCCACTGGCCGGCCGCCCTTCGGGGGCCTGCGAAATCCTTGAAGCCCGCCTTTTACGGACCGGCCCGGCAGAGTCAAGGGCGCGGGGGGCGAAATCCGGGCAAAAAGCACGGCCGCCCGCCCCCTTTTCCGCCGCCTCAGACCGAGGGGCGGCCCATGCCTGCATGGATCGCGTCGCGGGCGGCGTCGCTCAGGCCAAGGGCTGCCGCGAGCTTCCTCAGGTAGTCGCCATTCGCACCGTCGGTCGCGGCGACCGCCGACAGGGCCGCGCCGTAGACCTGGCCCGCAGCCCCGTCCCTGACTGCCGAAGCGAGCGCCTGGGGGTCGACGGGGGCCGCCATCTCGGCCTCGACGAAGGCGCGCTCCTCGGGCGAGGAATCGGTCAGATGCGACATGATCTTGGCGCGTTCGGCGTCGTCTATCGTGCCGTCGGCCTTGGCGGCCTGGATCATGGCCTTGATCATCAGCCGGGCATTGCCCTCGGCCGCTGCCCCGGAGGCGCCCCCGGTCAGCGTGTTCATCCAGTCGCTCATCATGCCCGACGCCGCGCCGGCCGCCGCGCTGACCTGACCGATGATCTGGTCGATCCCGGCCTCGGCCGCGCGCGAGGCCTCGGCGGCCCTGGGCGCATAGGCGGCGGTCGCGCCGCGCACCGCCTTGCCGCCATCCGGCAGGCCAAGCTTCGCCGCCATCGCGCCCGCCTGGTCGGCCAACCCGCCCTCGGCTCCGGCGTCATCGAGCGACTTCTGCACATTATCCATGCCGCCCGCCTTGCGGAAACGGTCATAGCCCTTCGCGGCGGCGATGCCGATGGCAAGGGTGGCGAGGGTTTTGACGAAACTCATGGCGGACTCCGGTTTACGAAAGCTGGGCTGTAACGATTGCATGAAAGGATAGCACGGCACCCGGCACCGCGAAACCGGCCCCGTGCGCCCCCGAGGGGGCCAGCCGCAGACCGCCTATCCGAAATGGCGCGGAGGGTCTGTAAGCCGGATTCTGTCAGGGGTTACCCCCTGGATGACCATTCCTCTGGCCCCGCCGTTGCCGGCGGGATCAAGCTGCCAACCCGGATCCCTCGGGCCGAAGCTGCCCTGCGGCGGTCTCCTCGGGGCTTTCGCCCTTCGGACGCGCGTCCCGCGCGGGATCCCTATTCGGCATTGCTCCCGGTGGGGCTTGCCAAGCCGGTCCGGTTGCCCGTCCCGCGGTGGGCTCTTACCCCACCGTTTCACCCTTGCCCCGGACCTGCCGGGGCGGTCTCTTCTCTGTTGCGCTTTCCCTGGGGTTGCCCCCGCCGGGCGTTACCCGGCACCGTCACTTCATGGAGTCCGGACTTTCCTCGCGGTCCCGAAGGCCCACGCGGTCATCCGACCCTCCGCGCCGGGGTTCGGGGTAGGCTGGCCGGGGGGCTTGCGTCAAGTGCCTAGGGGCCCCTCTCAGCCGGGTTGACGGCGAAAGCCCCTCGCGGTTGACTGGCGCCGATCCTGACGAAAGGCCCCGGTCCGGTGCGACAGCTTCTTCCTGCCCTTCTAGGCCTTTTCCTTCTGCTTCCTGTTTCGCTGGCACGTGCCGAGGACCCGCGCGACGGGTTGACGCGCGACCTGATCCTGGACTGGGAAAGGATGGCGCTACTCCTGACCCGGCACACGCCGACCTATTCGCCGCCGGTCGCCAGCCGCACCATCGGCTACCTGGGCGTGACGGGCTACGAGGTGGTGGCCTCTGGCCGGCCCGACCAGATGCAGAGCCTTGCGGGCCAGATGAACGGGCTGTCGGCGCTGCCTGCGCGCCCGCAGGACGTCGACGACGCGGTCGCGGCCGATGCGGCGATGGGGGCCGTCGTCACGGCGCTTTTCGCCCATACGGGCCCGACCGGCCAGCGCGCCTTGAAGGCGATGACGGCGAAGAGCGCGGCGAAGGCGGCAGAGGGTCTTGCGCCCGGTGTCATCGAGGCGAGCGCGGGTTACGGCCGCGCGGTCGGTCAGGCAATCCTCGGCTGGGCGGCGACGGATGGCGGCGACCGCATCGACAACATGGGTTTTCCCGACAGCTACACCCCGAACCCCGAACCTGGCCACTGGGTGCCGACGAGCCACATTGCACTGCAACAGGCGCCCCTCCTGCCCGGCTGGGGCAAGAACCGACCCTTCGTCCTGAAAAGCGGCACCGACTGCGGCCTTCCTCCGCCGCCGGCCTGGTCGACCGATCCGGCATCGCCCGCCTATGTCCAGGCACGCGAGGTCTATGACACCTCGCGCAGCCTGACCGCCGACCAGAAGGCGATGGCGCGCTTCTGGTCCGACGATGCCATGCTGTCGGTCACGCCACCCGGTCACTGGCTGTCGATCGCCATGCAGGTGATCGAGGCGAAGGACATGCCCTTGCCGCAGTCCGTTGACGCGCTGGCAAGGCTTGGTGCGGCAGAGGCGGACGCCTTCATCGGCTGCTGGAGCGCCAAGTTCGAGTATGATTTCATCCGGCCGGTCACTTATATAAATCGAACAATTGACCCCGACTGGACGCCCCTGCTGATCACGCCGCCCTTCCCGGAATACCCCTCTGGCCATTCGAGCCTGTCCGGCGCGGCGGCGGCGGTCCTGACCGACCTTTGGGGGACGCAGCCCTTCACCGACAGCACGGGCGAGCGGGACGGGCTGGCGCCACGCAGCTTCCCGAGTTTTGAGGCGGCAGCGGCAGAGGCCGCCATGTCCCGGCTTTACGGCGGCATCCATTTCCGCGCAGCGATCGAACAGGGACTGGCACAGGGACACTGTGTGGCCAAGGCCGTGCAAGCGTTGAGGACACTGAAATGAAGGTGTTGGCCCTTGCCCTGATCGCCCTTCCGGCCCTGGCAGACGAGCCGGTCGTGCCGAAGTTCGTCGCCGAACAGGCCGGCGTAACGGCAAGCTACACCGGCGAATGGGAACAGATGGTGGGCGGTGGCGTGGCGGTCTTCGACTGCGACGGCGACAGCAAGCTCGACATGGTGATCGCGGGGGGCACAAGCCCGGCGAGCCTGTGGAAGAACGACGGGACGCCGGGCAAGGATTTGCACTTTTCGAACATCAAGGCCGGGGTCGAGCTGACGGGCGTCTCGGGCGTCTGGCCGATCGACATCGACGGCGACGGCATCCGCGATCTGGTGGTGCTGCGCGTGGGCGAGGATGTGGTGATGAAGGGGCTTGGCGGCTGCAAGTTCAGGCGCGCCAACGAGGACTGGGGCTTTCAGGGTGGCGACGGCTGGTCGACGGCCTTTTCGGCGACCTTCGAGCCGGGCGCCGACTGGCCGACGCTTGCCGTCGGCGACTATATCGACCGCACGCAGGACATGGAGCCCTGGGGCTCCTGCACCGACAACCACCTCTACCGGCCCGAACCGGGCGCGCGCCGCTTCGCGGCCCCGCTGCCCCTGACGCCGTCCTACTGCGCGTTGTCGATGCTGTTCACCGACTGGAACCATTCGGGCCGCGCCTCGCTGCGCGTCTCGAATGACCGGGAATATTACCTCGGCGGGCAGGAGCAGCTCTGGCACCTCGACCCCGGCCAGCCGCCCCGGCTCTATACCGAGGCCGAGGGCTGGCAGCGGCTTCGCATCTGGGGCATGGGCATCGCCCAGGCCGACCTGAATGCCGACGGCTACCCGGAGTTCTTCCTGACCAGCATGGCCGACAGCAAGCTGCAGACGCTGGCAGCGCCCGGACCGGACGCAAAGCCCGTCTACAAGGACGTGGCCTTCGCCAGGGGAGTCACGGCCCACCGCCCCTATACGGGCGGCGACAAGCGGCCCTCGACCGGCTGGCACGCGCAGTTCGAAGATGTGAACAACGATGGGCTGACCGACCTCTTCGTGGCCAAGGGCAATGTCTGGGACATGCCCGATTTCGCACAGGAGGACCCCAACAACCTGCTGTTGCAGCGCGCCGACGGCACCTTTGCCGAGGCGGGCGACAAGGCGGGCGTGGCCAGCATGCTGACCGGGCGCGGCGCGGCGCTTGCCGACCTGAACGGCGACGGGGCGCTCGACCTCGTGGTGGTGAACCGCAATGGCCCGGTCGAGATCTGGCGCAACACCGGGCCGGTGGCGAACTGGGTCGGCGTCGAACTGACCGCGCCCGGCGCCAACCGCGACGCGATCGGCGCGGTGATCGAGGTCCGCACCGGGGACCACCTGCAACGGCGCGAGGTGACGGTCGGCGGGGGTCAGGGTGGCGGCGTGCTCGCGCCCCTGCATTTCGGCCTGGGTCAGGCGGCCGAGGCAGAGGTCCAGGTGATCTGGCCCGGGGAAGCCGCTCCGGGCGACTGGGTGACGCTCAAGGCCGGCTCCGTCTGGCAGATCGGCAAGGCGCCGGCAGAGCCGGTAAAGCGATAGCCTGCGACAAACGCGCGCGTTGACGGTCAGGGGATCTGCGCCCCGGCTCGCACCATGGATGCCCCTGCGCCAGACCTGATTGCTGATCGCGCCCACCTGTCGGTTCTGGGCGAACAGACGCCCGCCCTGCCCCGGCCGATGACCGCGCTCGAAGTCCGGAACCGCATGATGGCGCGGCCCCTGCCGCTGATGGCGACCGCGATGCGGATCAGGGATGCGATCTCGGCGCGCTTCGGCGTCGCGCGGGTCGGCGGCTTTACCGGGCGTCTGGTCACCGATGTGGCGGCGGGCGACCGGCTCGACCTCTTTCTGGTCAAGCGGTCAGAGCCCGGGGGGCCGACACCCGCCGCCCGCGACCGGCGTCGGAAGGTGATGACCTGCGTCACGACCGGCGGCGCCCGGCTGGCGATCACCACGTCCGTCTGGGTGAAATACCGCTTCGGCCGGGCCTGCATGCTGCCGGTCGGACCTGCACCACGCCTCATTGTCCGGTGGATGCTGCGGCGGTTGAAGCGCGACCTGGCTCGTCAGGCCGCCGGATAGTGACGCGCCAGATCGGCCATCATCGCGGCATCGTCGGCGCCGAGCGCCCCCTTCGCCCAGGGCCGGAAGCGCAGGCGGACGGCGCGCAACAGGGCATCGTCGTCCACATCCGGATAGCCGAAGCGGCGGGCGCTTGACCGAAAGTCGCCCGGCTCGGCCGCTGCCGGATCAGCCGCGGGCCAGACCGAAAGTCCCAGGACCGCCAGCCGCCGCCAGTCGAAGCGCGGGCCGGGATCACTTTTGCGGTTCGGCGCCATGTCCGAATGGGCAATGATGCGCTCGGGCGGGATCGACCAGCGGGACATGATGTCGGCAAGCAACCGTTCAAGCGCCTTCATCTGCGGCGCGGCGAAGGGCTCGGCCCCCGAATTCACCAGTTCGATCCCGATCGAGCGCGAGTTCACGTCGGTGACCGTCCCCCAGGTGCCAGCCCCGGCGTGCCACGCCCGCAGGCGTTCGTCGACCAAAGCCTCGGCACCGCCATCGCGCGCGATCAGCCAGTGGGCCGACACCTCGGCCACCGGGTCGCAGAGCAGCGCGCGCGCCTCGGCACCGTCAAGGACCGTATAATGCAGAACGATAAGGTCGGGGCGCGCGCCCTCTCGCCGCTCGCCGCAGTTGGGCGAGGGGTAGTCCGCTTGCGGCCCCGCGCTCAGCCCGCGGCCTTCTGGAAGGGGGTCGGGTCGAACTTGCAGGCAAAGCCGTCGCCGTCGGGGTCAAGGCGCTTGGGATCGCGCTTCGGGCCGCCGGCCTTCAGGAAGGCTTCCTGCGCCGCCTCTTCGGACGTGTAGTTGAGGCAATTGGCGGCCGTCGTGTCGGGCTTCGGGGCCGGGCGGTCGTAGACCTGCTGGCCAAGGGCGTTCGTCGCGCTCAGCGCATAGTCGATGACGGACGAGGTCTTCGAGGCGTCGGGCCGCACCGGCAGCGCGGTCGGCTCGATCTGCTGGTAGGCGGCCTTGTTCGCCTCGATACGGGCCTTGTTCTGTTCGATCGTCTCGTTCGCGGTGACGGTCTTGAAGTCCTGGGTGTTCGAGATGCCAAGCGCGTTGCCCTCAGCGGAAGCAGGCGCCGCAGGTGCGACGGCGGTCGGCGCACTGTTGGTCACGGGCGCGGTCTGCGACAGGTTCGCGGTGCCGGTCGACAGGCCGGTGGCGGGGCCGGTCGGCGTGCCGAAGAGAGCGGTGTTGAGTTCGGTCGAGGAAATCGCGCCGGGCGTTCCGGTGGCGGCCGGGGCCGGATCGGCGGGCGGGGGCGCGTCCGACAGATAGGCAGGCTGGCTGCAGGCCGCCAAGACCGGCAGGACCGCCAAAAGAACCGCAACCTTAGCCCGCATCCCCATATCCTTCCCCGAATTCCGCGGGCCGCGCCTTACCACCATTTCACCGGCTTGGCCACAAAGCCCGCCGCGCGCTCAAGCACGTAAGCGTGATTGAGCAGGTCGCCCTCTTCCCAGGGCTTGCCGATCAATTGCAGGCCAAGGGGCAGCCCCTGTGCGTCAAGCCCGGCCGGAACGGACACGCCCGGAAGGCCGGCAAGGTTCACGGTCACGGTGAAGACGTCGTTGAGATACATGGCGATCGGGTCCGCGTCGGCCATCGAGCCGAGCCCGAAGGCGGCCGAAGGCGTGGCGGGTGTCAGGATGGCGTCGACACCGTCGGCAAAGACCGTCTCGAAGTCGCGCTTGATGAGCGCGCGGACCTTCCTCGCCCGGTTGTAATAGGCGTCGTAAAAGCCCGCCGACAGCACATAGGTGCCGATCATCACCCGGCGCTGGACCTCGCGGCCGAAGCCTTCGGCGCGGGTCTTTTCATACATCTCGGTCACGCCATCGCCGGGGCCAAGCTTGGCGCGCAGCCCGTAGCGCACCCCGTCATAGCGCGCGAGGTTCGACGACGCCTCTGCCGGTGCCACGACATAATAGGCGGGCAGCGCATATTTGGTGTGGGGAAGCGAGATGTCGCGGACCGTGGCGCCGGCGTCGCGCAGCATCTGGGCGCCCTTCTGCCAGAGCGCCTCGATCTCGGCCGGCATGCCGTCCATGCGGTATTCGCGCGGAATGCCGATCACCTTGCCGCGGATGTTGCCGGTCAGGGCCGCCTCGAAGTCCGGGACGGGAAGGTTCGCGCTGGTCGAATCCTTCGGGTCATGGCCCGACATGGCGGTCAGCATGATCGCCGCGTCGCGCACGTCCTTGGTCATCGGGCCTGCCTGGTCGAGCGACGAGGCGAAGGCGACGATGCCCCAGCGCGAGCAGCGGCCATAGGTCGGCTTGATGCCGGTGATGCCGGTGAAGGCGGCTGGCTGGCGGATCGAGCCGCCGGTGTCGGTGCCCGTGGCGCCAAGGCAGAGGTCGGCCGCGACCGCCGCCGCCGAGCCGCCGGACGAGCCGCCCGGCGTCAGCTTGCGGTCGTCGACCTTCCAGGGGTTGACGGCAGGCCCGTAGACCGAGGTTTCGTTCGACGAGCCCATGGCGAATTCGTCCATGTTCAGCTTGCCGAGCATGACCGAGCCCGCGTCGGCCAGTTGCTGGCTGACGGTCGATTCATATTCGGGGCGGAAGCCTGCCAGGATGTTCGACGCGGCCTGCGAGGGCACGCCCTTCGTGCAGAAGAGGTCCTTGATCCCGACCGGGATGCCGCACATGGCGGGCGCTTCGCCCTTCGCCAGGCGCGCATCGGCGGCCGCCGCACGCTCGCGCGCAAGGTCGGGCGTATGGTGGGCGAAGGCGTTCAGCGCGCCCGCCCCGTCGATGGCCGCCAGGCAGGCATCGGTCAGCTCGCGGCTGGTGACAGCGCGTTTTTTCAGAAGGTCGCGGGCGGCGGCGATCGTCAGGCGGTTCAGGTCGCTCATTCCACCACCTTCGGCACGGCAAAGAAGCCCTCGCGCGCGTCGGGAGCATTGGCGAGAATCTGGGACTGGATATTGCCGTCCGTCACCACGTCGGCGCGGCGCGGCAGGCGCATGGGCGTGACCGAGGTCATGGGCTCGACGCCCGTGACATCAACCTCGTTCAGCTGCTCCATGAAGGCGAGGACCGCCGACAGCTCGCCCGCGAGTGCCGGCAGATCCTCGTCCCGGACGGCGATCCGGGCCAGGTGGGCGACCTTGCGCGCGGTCGCGGTGTCGATCGACATGGGCGTTATCTCCGGGGTCAGAGGGTTCGGGCCGGGTTTAGCGGTGCGACCGGCAGGCTGCAAGGGTTTGGGCCTTGGAGCCAGGGGACAATCCTCGCCGACCGCCAACCCCATTGGCCGGGCCGGGCGGGATCAGGAAACGCATCGCGTTTCCGCCGCCCGTGTGGGAACGGCCCCGCTGGACCCGTCGTGTCATGAACTCTCGAAGGCCGGCGCCTGCCCCGGCGGGCGCGAAAGCGCCCGCCATGGGCGGGGCGGGCGCTGGCCGATGGCCTTTGGGCCACCGGCCGGGACAGGTGGAGAGGCGTTCGCATGGCAGAGCCAACAGTCTCTGCCACCCTGGCAGAATGTCTCGCCCCCGGCCTATCGCAAATCCCAGTAGCGCTTGCTGGGCGGATCGGTCCAAAGCCCGATGTCGCGCGCGATATGCGGGCTGAGATGCGCATCTGCCCGTGGCAGGCGCGCCCTGCGCCGCGCAAGCGCGGACAGAAGGGCAAGGATGGTGCGCCGTGCACCGTGTTCGGTGACAAGCTCGTCCAGGAGCGAGAGCGAGGGGCGGGGCGGGGCGTGAGAGGCGTCAAGAGGCAGGATCATGATGGACTCCGGCCGGACCGGCGCGGGTGCGCACGGGCGGCGAAAAGGGCGGCGAAAAGGGGGGCGCCCGGACGAAGGTCAGGCGCGTTGGATCAGACTGGAAAGCGGGGGGGGCGCGGCGGGCGCGCGGTCGTCAGGTCAGGCCCGGCAGATATAGCCGGGCAAGCGGACGTGAACGGTCCCGTCGGCGAGGGGGGCGTTATCATTCGTCATGTGCGCCTCCTTCTCTGCGGGCGTTTTGGATGCGGCTTCGATACATCGTCCCGCCAAAGCGACAAAGCGCGGAATTGTAACCCGCAATAGGACGGAATTGTATGTGGCGCGGCTGCCACGGCAGCAAAAAGGGCGGGGAAAGCCCCCGCCCTTTCGGTCCGAACCCGTGGGGCCCACTTTGGGCCCGCGCACTTATTCCTTGTCGCGGCCCTGGTAGGAATTGTCGTCGGTGTTGATGATGATCCGCGTGCCCACGTCGATATGCGGCGGCACCATGACCCGCAGGCCCTTCGTGGTGATCGCGGGCTTGTAGCTCGACGAGGCGGTCTGGCCCTTCACGACGGGCTCTGTCTCGGTGATCTCGACCGTGATTTTCTGCGGCACCTCGAGCGCGATCGCGACGCCCTCGAAGGTCTTGAGGTAGCAGCGCATGCCTTCCTCGAGGTAGACCTTGTTGTCGCCCATCACGTCTTCGGTGACGACCAGCTGTTCGTAGCTGATCGGCTCCATGAAGTGAAAGCCCTCGCCATCCTCGTAGAGGAAGTCGTATTCGCGTTCGTCCACCGTGGCCTTCTCGACCTGGTCGGTGGTCTTCCAGCGTTCGGACACCTTGGTCCCGTCCGAGATGCGGCGCATGTCGACCGAGGTGGTGGGCGTGCCCTTGCCGGGGTGGAAGTTGGTGGCGGACAGAACCGCGTAGAGGCGGCCGTCGATTTCGACGACATTGCCCTTGCGCAGCGACGAGGCGATGACTTTGACCATGGTGTTCCTTGCAGTCCTGGGGCGCCGTGGCTATGGCCCTCGCCCGAAGCGATAAGATCGCGCTGCCCTTAGCCGATCTTCCCGGACTTCGCCAGAGAAAGGTGCACCGATGCCCCCTGCCCCGACACCTGCCCCGTTCGACCTTCCTTGGTGGCACCCCGAGCGCCACGCGGACCGGGCGCCCGTCCTGCGCGCGCGGGGGCGTATCCAGGGCGCGATCCGGGGCTGGCTTGGCGCGAACGACTTCCAGGAGGTGGACCCGGCCGCCCTTCAGGTCAGTCCGGGGAACGAGACCCACCTGCATGCCTTCGGGACGGACGCCATCGGCAACGACGGTCAGGCGCGGCGGATGTATCTGCACACCTCGCCCGAGTTCGCGATGAAGAAGCTGCTGGCGGCCGGCGAGACGCGGATCGCCGCCTTCGCCCATGTCTGGCGGAACCGCGAGCGGGGGGCGCTTCATTCGCCCGAGTTCACCATGCTCGAATGGTATCGGACGGCCGAGGACTACACGGTCCTGATGGCAGACTGCGCGGCCTTCCTGCGGCTCGCGGCCAAGGCGGCAGGCACGCAGACCCTGCGCTTTCGCGAGGCGACCTGCGACCCCCTTGCGGAACCCGAGCGGGTGTCGGTCGCCGAGGCGCTGGCCCGCCATGCCGGGGTCGACCTGATGGCAACGATCCGGCCGGACGGAACGACCGACCGGGCGGCGCTCGCCGGGCAAACCGTGGCGGCGGGCCTCAGGGTCGGGCCGGATGACGGCTGGTCGGACCTGCTGTCGCGGCTTCTGGTCGCGCGGGTCGAACCGCACCTGGGTCACGGCCGGGCGACGATCCTCGACCTTTATCCGGCGGCCGAGGCCGCACTCGCCCGCCGCGTGCCGGGCGAGCCGCGCCTGGCCGAGCGGTTCGAGCTTTATGCCTGCGGGGTCGAGCTTGCCAACGGGTTCGGCGAGCTGACCGACCCGGTCGAACAGCGCCGCCGGTTTCAGGCCGACATGGCGGAAAAGGCGCGCCTCTACGGGGAAAGCTATCCGATCGACGAGGACCTTCTGGCCGCGCTGGCGCTCATGCCGCCCGCGAGCGGCTGCGCGATGGGTTTCGACCGGCTGGTGATGCTGGCGACCGGGGTGCCGCGGATCGACGATGTGATCTGGGCGCCGGTCGGCTAGGGGCAGGTCGGCCTGATCCAGCGGCCCGGGAGGGATCAGGAAACGCACTGCGTTTCCCCCGACTGTGCGGGAACTTCTCCGCTGGACCGCCCCTGTCACTCACCCACAAAGGCCAGCGCCTGCCCCGGTGGGCGCATAGCGCCCGCCGATGGCGGGGCGGGCGCTGGCCGATGGCCTTTGGGCCATCGGCCGGGACAAAGGACATCGTTGGCGCATGGCAGAGGCAATGGCCTCTGCCACCCCAGTCCAGATAAGCCCGAGGCGCGACGGCCCTCACCCGATCGCCAGACCCAGCGCCAGCGACAGCATCGTCAGGCCGACGATCCCATCCAGCACCCGCCATGACCCCGGCTTTGCGAACAGCGGCGCCAGAAGCCGGGCCCCGAAGCCGAGCGAAAAGAAGAAGAGGAACGAGGCCGTGGTGGCGCCGATGGCGAAGGCCAGCCGCTCGCCGGCATAGTTCGACGACACCGACCCGAGCAGCACCACCGTATCGAGCCAGACGTGGGGGTTCAGCCAGGTCATTGCCGCGACCATGGCAAGCGTCTGGCGCAAGGGCACCGCCGGTCCCAGGCCGGGCGTCAGGCCGCCGCCGGGACCGAGCGCCGAGCGGAAGGCGCGGATGCCATACCAGGTCAGGAAGGCGACACCCCCCCACTTCAGCGCGGGCGCAAGCCACGGCACCCTGGTCGAGATGAGGCCGAACCCCGACACGCCGAGCGCGATCAGAAGCGCGTCGGACAGGGCGCAGAAAACCACGGTGGCAAGCACATGCTCGCGCCTTATGCCCTGGCGCAGGACCAGCGCGTTCTGGCCGCCGATCGCAAGGATCAGGCCAAAGCCGAGCCGGAAGCCAGCGAAGGCGGCGGTGAAAGTGGGGGTCATGTGCGGGCTCCGGTCCTTGGGGTCGGGCTTTGCGTATCGGACGGCACATGGTAAGATCAACTGAATTGATCTGATCTTGGTGAAGCACCGCTAATGTATGACCGCGCGCAGATGCAGGCGCTGGCCGCCGTCCTGGCCGAAGGCTCGTTCGAGGCGGCGGCGCGGGTGATCGGGGTGACGCCCTCGGCCATCTCGCAGCGCATAAGGGCACTGGAGGAGGTGGCTGGGGCGGCGCTGGTGCTGCGCCGCACGCCGGTCGAGGCCACGGGCCTTGGTGCCCGGATTGCGCGGCATGCCGAGGATCTGGCGCTTCTGGACGCGGCCCTTGCCGCCGACCTGGGCCGCCCCGCCCCGGATCGGCCACGGCTGCGCATCACCGTCAATGCCGACAGCCTTGCGACCTGGTTTCCGGCCGCACTCGCGCGGATGGCGGGCGAGGCGCTTTATGACCTGGAGATCGACGATCAGGACCATGCCGGGGACTGGCTCCGCGCCGGCGCGGTGCAGGCCGCCGTGACGGGCGAAGGCCGCGCGCTGCCGGGGGCGGATGTCCACCCCCTCGGGCACATGCGCTATCTGGCAACCGCCTCGCCCGGCTTTGCGGCGCGCTGGTTCCCGGACGGGGTGACGGTCGAGGCGCTGGCCACAGCCCCGGCGCTCAGGTTCAACGACAAGGACCGGCTGCAACACAACTGGGCGCAGGAAGAAACGGGGGTCGAGGTCGCGCTCCCGTGCCACCGTGTCGGGTCGTCGACGGCTTTCGTGGCGCTGGCCGAACGGGGGATCGGATGGGGCGTGAACCCCGAGCCGCTGGTCAGGGATGCGCTGGCCGCCGGCCGTCTCGTGACGTTGGGCGGCGGGCGGCCCCTTGATGTCGCGCTTTACTGGCATGCGGCGCGGCTGCCGGGGGCGGCACTCGCGCCCCTGACCCGCGCAGTCCGGGCCGAGGCGCGGGTTGCCCTGCGCCCCGCCGGGGATTGAGGCTTCAGAGCTGGGCCGCGACCTCTTCGGGGACGTCGAAGTTGTGGGTCACGGTCTGCACGTCATCGTCCTCTTCCAAAAGGTCGATCAGCTTCATCAGCTTCTGCGCGGTTTCGAGGTCGACCTCGGTCAGGCTTTGCGGCTTCCAGATGAGCTTGGCCTCCTCGGCCTCGCCCAGCGCCTTTTCCAGCGCCTCGGTCACTTCGCTCAAGCTGTCCGCCTCGCAGGTGATCCAGTGGCCTTCCTCGTCGCTTTCGACATCGCTGGCCCCCGCCTCGAGTGCCGCCATCATCACCGTATCGGCGTCGCCGATCGTGGGCGCGAAGGTGATCTCGCCCACACGGTCGAAGGAGTGGCTGACCGAGCCGGTCTGGCCGAGGTTGCCGCCCGACTTGGTGAAGTAGCTCCGCACGTTCGAGGCGGTGCGGTTGAGGTTGTCGGTCAGCGCCTCGACGATGATGGCGATGCCGTTGACGCCGTAGCCCTCATAGCGGATCTCGGTATAGTCGGCGGCGTCGCCGGCCTGGCTCTTCTTGATCGCGCGTTCGATCACGTCCTTCGGCACCGACTGGGCCTTGGCGGCCTTCACGGCCAGCCGCAGGCGCGGGTTCTTGTCGGGGTCCGGGTCGCCCATCTTGGCTGCGACGGTGATTTCCTTCGACAGTTTCGAAAACATCTTCGAGCGCGCAGCGTCCTGCTTGCCCTTGCGATGCTGGATGTTGGCCCATTTGGAATGGCCGGCCATGAAAGGCTCCCCTCGGGTTGGCGGTGATGGGGCTGCTCTATAGGCAGGCGGCACGAAGCGCGCAAGCGGGGCTTGGGTCGGGGACCCGTGCGGCCGGGCCGGGCGGGAACAGGAAACGCCCCGCGTTTCCCCCGGCCGCAGTGGGAACATGCCCGCTGGGCCGCTGATGTCCTGAACCGTCGAAGGCCAGTGCCTGCCCCGGTGGGCGCATAGCGCCCGCCATGGGCGGGGCGGGCGCTGGCCGGTGGCCTTGGGCCATCGGCGGGGACAAAAGGCCGGGCCTTCGCATGGCAGAGTCAACG
>Ga0209571_1000330_pt1 | contig 63648 bp, 57 predicted proteins | sample EBPBio102011_DNA_FD_185866 | JGI IMG/M metagenome (GOLD analysis project Ga0209571, IMG submission 185866) | Wastewater treatment Type I Accumulibacter community from EBPR Bioreactor in Madison, WI, USA - Reactor 1_1/10/2011_ DNA (SPAdes)... | ecosystem: Engineered > Bioreactor > EBPR >... | reverse complement strand
GCCGCAACCCCGAAAACCCGAAAGGAAAAAGCTATCGCTTGACCACCCGCAAACAACGCGGGAAACACATTCAACCCGGGTCACTTCTCAACGAAAACGCCGGGTCAAATCTCAGCGGTAATCAACATTGAATATTTTGAACAAAACGGATTAGTAAACGACCAATCAAAAATACAATCTCCATGATTATTAGAGTTAGTAGGGAGAATTATAGAGATTGCGCTTGTGGTTTGGTGTCTTTCATATATATTTTGCGACTAATTTTATATTTTAAATATTTTATTCATCTGCAATCACGACACTTTAGATTAACAGTGAAATACGTGCAGTATTTTATAATTATTCAATTTCTGGTCTAGCCAAATCGCCCTGGCAGGCATTGCCGGATCATTCCCGGAACATATCGGAGCTTGCCACGATATTCGGCGCACGGCTGGGCATACCCGATGCCGCCGGGCGGGCCGGGCTCTTGCATGATCTTGGTAAGTTTCCCGATGCCTTTCAGCGACGGATTGCCGGCTCGGGTGAACCTGTCGCGCTTTCGTGCGCCATGCGGTTGCCGCTCCATGCGGAACCTCCTTCCTAAAAACGCCCCTTGTGTATAGCAAATAAATGGTATACCCTATGAATTCGTTTTTAAGTTATATGTAGTAGCCGGCTACTCATGGCGTGTCCGCCAATATTCTGCCATTTTCTATCAACGCATAGCCCTTTTAATTGATGGTCATGGAGGACGCATGTATGTTCAAAGAACATATTGGATTAGCTCCGACGGAAGTGCGCGAAAACATCTTTGAGCCGGCTCCTGCTGCTATTGCTTTGATGCAAAAAGCGGGTAGCGGTTACAAAAAACATGATTACAACGTTACTTACGACGGCGCAGGAAAAATTCTGGTCATTTGCACTGAGAATAACCAGTTGCAGATGGCGAACGGCACGTATTTTCTGACCGGTAACCATCCTGTTGAAACATTCGTTCCTCTTCTCCACCTAGAGCGGGCAGGGTTCGATTTCGACATCGCCACCCCGACAGGAAAGCCTGTGCAGTTGGAAGAATGGGCAACGCCGAAGGCGGACCTTGCGCTTGAGGGCATTCTGGAGAGGACAAAAGATCGGCGCGCCTATCCACTGGCGCTGGCGCAAGCCGTCGAGAAGATGAAGAATGGCGACTACCTCGCCGTTTTTGTGCCTGGTGGTCATGGCGCGATCATCGGCCTCCCGGACGATGTGAACGTCAAGATCGCACTTACCTATTTCATGGCCAAGAATCTGCACGTCTTGTCGCTGTGCCATGGGCCCGCCGCGTTCTTGGCCGCAGCCGAAGGAATACCGGCAGCGGATTACCCGTTCAGGGAATACACAATCGCGGCCTTCCCCGACGCTGTCGATCAGCACCTGCCGAAGGTTGGCTACCTGCCCGGACCGATGCCCTGGTACTTCAACGCGCGGCTCGAAGCGCTTGGAGTGACCATCGTCAAATCCCTAGGAACCGGCAAAACCCATGTCGACCGCAAGGTGATCACGGGCGACGGCCCGCTTGCGGCCGACAAATTGGGCCGTCTCGCGGCAGAGGCGCTGCTGCGCGAGGTCGGGCGTCACGCTTGAATTGAAGCCGTCGCGGAACTGCTTCCGCGCGCGGGTTTTAATAGCAACGTGTTCATCGAGTTTGGGATTCTCGGGAGGCTTTCGATGGTACTCTCTAGGCGAGGATTGATAGCTTGGCTGTCGTCGGCAGCACCTCTTTCGTTCATGCTGTCAGAGCAGGTCGTCGCGGCAGACAGCGATGATTTGATCTTGAAAGTCAGCCGGATCATTGTCGGTCGCGTCGATCTCGACCCCGGCATCGCCAAGCGCATCGGAGAAATTCTGTCAGGCAGGGTCAAGGTATTCGGGGAGAGGCTATCCTCCCTGGCTGCGGCCCTGGGAGATGGCAAGGATCGCGACGGCGCGCTGTCCGGACTGGCCGGCGATAATCTCGACCTCGCCCTGATAATCGCCCAGCCCTGGTATACGGGGCATGTCGGCACGCCGTCCGAGCACTATCAGGACGACGCGGTTTTCGTGACCTATCTTGGCGCAGAGGCCCATCGCCTCGTGGCGGATGTACTGCCCTGGCCTTCCTATTCGACAGGCGCTCCCGGCTGGTGGGCCGATGCGCCGGCAGGCGTCTCCGCTCCGCCGATGCCACGCGAGATCGTCGACTGGACCTTTGTTCCGCAAAATCTGTCGAGTTCAGTGGCGACAGCGGAACCACGCTTTCTTGCGCTCGTGGATTCGGCGGGCGCGACCTGGAAATAGCCGCGAAGCTGAGCCGACCGCCTGCTGCACAGAGCCAAGCGTTTCCAGTTACTTATCGAATAAGGTGTGCCATGGCTGAATATGATGCGGATGTGATTGTCGTCGGCGCCGGTGGGTTCGGCTCGGTGGTGGCGCAGAAATCAGCACTCGCCGGGAAATCGGTGATCATGCTCGAAGCGGGGCCGGAGATTCCCTACTGGAAGGTGGTCGAGAATTGGCGTTCCTCGCCGCGCAAGGACAATTTCGTCGAGCCATACGGCGATCCGCCTTGGGCGCCGAGCAGCTACACGACAGGATATCTGAATGTTGACACCGACGTGAAACGTTGGCCCGGCACCGCGCGGGTAGTTGGCGGCACCTCGCGGCACTGGACCGCGATCACTTGGCGCTTCCTGCCCGAGGACTTCAAGATCAAGTCGAATTTTGGGGTCGGGATCGACTGGCCGATCAGCTACGACGATCTGGAGCCCTATTACACCGAGGCCGAATACTTCCTTGGCGTTTCGGGCCTCGAAAGCGACGATCAGTCCGGCAGCCATCCGGGGCAGGCCTATCCTTCTCGCTCAAAACCCTATCCAATGCCGCCGGAAGCCAAGCCCTATATCATCCAGCGCATGCAGATGCGCATGGCCGACAAGGGATTGCGGATCATCCACGCACCGAGTGCACGTGCCTCGCGCAATTATGACGGGCGCCCGGCCTGCATCGGCAACAATCTATGCCAGCCCGAATGCCCGATCAGTGCGAAGTTCTCGGGCCTCATGGCCGTAGACAGGGCGCGCGCTGCCGGCGTGCAATTGCGCAGCGAGGTGGTGGTCGACAGGCTGGAGAAGGATGCCAGCGGCAAGATCACCTCGTTGAGCTATCAGACCCGCCATGGCGAGCGCCACACTTTGAAGGCGCGCACCTACGTCATTGCCGGGCACGCACTTGAGACGCCCAAACTGCTTCTGATGAACGAGTTGGCGACGCGCTCCGGGCAGGTTGGGCGCAATCTGATGATTCATATCGGCCATCTCTGCATGATGCGGGGCGAGGAAGCCCTCTGGCAGGGGCGCGGTCAGTATGGCCACGGCACGATGATGCAACGCCGAAACATGCAAGACCGAGACAAGATCCCGGCCTTCACGATGGCTCTGTGGAACGAAAACTACACCTCCCAGTTCACCGATATTCTGCTGAAAGAGAAAAAGCAGCTCGGCAAGCCGCTTGAATCTTCTATCCGCGATGTCGTCTCGCGCACATTCCTCAATCTGGTGCTGTCGGAGGATTTGCCGGAGAAGCCGAATGGCATCACGCTCAATTCGAACTGGAAGGATTCGTTGGGCCTGCCCGGCCTCAATTATCGCTACCGCGTCTCCGATTACAGCAAGGCGATGCTGCCGCGCATTCAAAACGACAACGCCCTGATCGCTCAGGCAATGGGCGTGAAAGATCCTGCGGTGAACATCTATTGGATGTGTCACGATCACCTGATGGGCACGGTGATGATGGGGAATGACGCGGCAACCTCGGTGGTGGACAAGAACCTGCGCTGCCACGACCATTCGAATCTCTTCCTGGTCACGACCGGCGTTTATCCGTCTTCGGCCAGCCTCAACCCGACACTCACCGGATACGCAATCGCCATGCGGGCAGGCGCCTACATCGCGGCGGAGGGTTGATCATGCGCACCATTCCGATCCTCGCCGCGCTCCTGCCTTTTTTGCTCGCAGCGCCCACACATGCGCAGGATGCCGCGCTCATCGCAAAAGGCGAAGCCGTCGCGGTCGCGGCCGATTGCGCAGGATGCCACATGGACCGCAAGAGCGGCGCGCTCTACTCCGGCGGCCTGGCGCTCGCCAGCCCTATGGGCGACATTCACGTGCGCAACATCACGCCCGATCCCGGGACCGGCATCGGCGGCTGGAGCTTTGCGGATTTCGAACAGGCTATACGCAACGGCAAGTCGAAAAATGTCGGCTATCTGTTTCCCGCGATGCCCTACACCAGCTATCGTTTCATGTCAGATGAGGATCTGAAGGCGCTTTACGCCTTCTTCATGAAGGGCGTGAAACCGGTAGAACACGCCGTCCCGCAGACTGATCTCGGCTTCCCGTTCGTGCGTCCGGCAATGATTGTATGGAACACGTTTTTCCTGAACAACGAGAAGCCAGTCGCTCCCGCCAGGGCGGATGCGAAGGTCCTGCGCGGACAATATCTCGTGCAGGTGCTGGGCCATTGCGGCGAATGTCACACGCCGCGCGGCATGATGATGCAGAGCAGGAGCGGCGACGCGCTGCTGTCGGGCGGCGATGTCGCGGGCTGGCGTGCGCCGAACATCACCTCGGACGCAAGCGGGATCGGCGAGGTTCCGGACGCCGAGTTGAAGGCGTTTCTGAAGACCGGCAAGACGACCCATCGCATCGCTGGCGGCGATATGGGCGACGCCATTCGGCGCAGCCTGTCCACTCTGCCTGACAACGACATCGAGGCGATGGTCGCATTTTTGAAGGCCACAACGCCGGTGCGAACAGCGAAGGGGGCGCCCATCGTTAAAATGGTCGCGCCGCTGGATCTTGCGAAGGTCGAGCAGCCGCTTGATCGCAGCAAGGCCGCAGACGCTTCCACAACGGATGGAGCGAAACTCTACCTTGCGGCCTGCGCATCTTGTCACGGCGTGGACGGCGAACTGAAATCCGGCACCCGGCCCTCATTGAGGCTGAACGCCACGGTGCGCGCCGCCTCACCGAACAATGTGATCCAGTCGATTGCTTATGGTGTCAATCTGGGTCGCCTCGATACAACATCCTTGATGCTACCCTTCAGGGCGAGTCTCAGCGAAGCTCAGATCGCGTCGGTGGCGAGCTATGTCCGTCAACGCTTCGGCGGCATTCAAGGTGCTGTCACGACGCAAGAGGCAACCGATATCATGAAGGGCCGCATCGGCGTGCCCTGGTTGATACGCAACGCGCGCATTCTCGCATGGCTTGGCGTTGCAGCGGCGGTCGTGTTGGCGGCGCTCGGATTGATTGTCCGCGCAAGACGCCGCCCATCGACATCCTGAAAAGATCGACACCGGGAAGCGCAACGACAGCCGACGAATTCATCTCTTTGACGGAGCGATATGCAAATGAGCAAGATTGTTTCTGAGGTGCTGATCGAAACGCTCGAACAGGCCGGGGTCAAACGCTGTTATGGCATCGTCGGCGACACGATGAATCACTTCGCCCATGCGATGCAGAAAAGCTCGATCGCCTTCGTGCATATGCGCCATGAGGAGGCCGGCGCCTTCGCGGCAGGCGCGGAAGCGCAGTTGACACATGGCTTGACGGCCTGTGCGGGAAGCTGCGGACCGGGCAGCCTGCATTTCATCAATGGCCTGTTCGAGGCCAACCGCAATCGCGTGCCGGTGGTGCTCATCGCCACCCAGCTCGTGCGCAAGGATCTGGGCTTCGATTCCGTTCAGGAAGTCGACTTCAAGGCGGTCTATGGCAGTTGCAGCGTCTATTGCGACATGATCCTCACAGCCGATCAGGCCCGTCGCAAGATGGCGACGGCCTGTCAGGCCGCGCTGACCAGACGCGGGGTCGCGGTGCTCATCCTGCCGGCCGACATCGCCATGGCGAAGGTGGCGGACGAACTTCCTTATGCGGTGAACGTTCCCACACCCGTGGTGCGCCCCGGCGACGCCGAACTCGATGAGATCGCCAGTATCCTCAATGCGAGTTCCAGGATAACGATCTATGCTGGCGCTGGCGCTGAAGGGGCCTCGGCGCAGCTCGTCGCACTCGCAGAAAAGCTGAAGGCGCCGATCGCGCACACATCGCGCGGCAAGGATTTTGCCGAACTCGACAACCCCTATAACATCGGCATGACGGGGTTGATCGGCGAAGCGCCGGGCTATCGCGCGGTGCTGGATTGCGAGGTGCTTCTCCAGCTCGGCGCGGATTTCGCCTGGCCTCAATTTTATCCCAACAAGGCCCGCATCATCCAGATCGACATTGATCCGACGCACATCGGTCGTCGCCATCCCGTTGCAAAAGGCGCGGTCGGTGCGATCAAGGACACGCTGGATGCGTTGCTTCCCAAGCTGGAGCAACACCATGACGGCACCTTCATGCAGGGCTATCTCGACAAGTTCAAAGCTCTGCGTGAGGAGGAGGCCAAGGAAGGTCCCGGCAAGCCCGGTGAACGGCCGGCGGGCTCCTATCTGACCAAGCTCGTCAACAAATATGCCGGCGACGACGCGATTTTCTGCGCCGATGACGGCACGCCGTTGGCCTGGATGCTGCGTCATGTTCAAATTCGCGGTAAGCGCCGCACTCTGGGCAGCCTGCTTCACGGCACCATGGCGAGCGGCATGCCCTCGGCGCTCGGCGCTCAGAAGTGCCAGCCCGGCCGGCAGGTGATCGTGCTGGCCGGCGATGGCGGATTTTCGATGTTGCTGGGCGATCTGCTGACCACCGTGCAAGAGAACATTCCGATCAAGATCGTAGTGTTCAACAACGGCAAGCTCGGGTTTGTTGATATCGAGCAGAAGGCTTCGGGGCTTGTTCCCGTCTATACCGATTTGCTGAACCCGGATTTCGGCGCCGTAGCACGTGCAGTGGGCATTTGGGGCAATTCCGTAAGCGAAGCCGGCGAGCTTGACGCCGCAGTGCAGGACTGGTTGGCGCAGCCCGGCCCCGCGTTGCTCGACGTCAAGGTCAGGCCCATGCAACTCATCTCGCCGCCTTCGCCCTTCGTATCGGCAGAATCGGTGATCGGCATGGCGTCCTATTCAGTCAGGGCAATCCTTCAAGGTAAAGGCAGCGATGTCATGGAGATGATCTCAGAAAGCATCAAATAAGTAGCAATCCACGCTGGAATGCTACAAAGAGCGGCCTTGGTGCAACAAGTCCATGTGATGGACCTCCAACTTTGTAGCAGCGCGACGCCTATTCAAAATGGCGGCAATACGCTTCCGTCTATCAGACACCCGCCATTCCGGTTCCGGCCCCCATCTCGGCCACTCGTGGCATTTTACCGAAAAGGCCACGAGTTCACATCACATCGGAAATCCTGACCGGTTCCCTGACACCAGCTAGCCGGAGAAGGTCAGAAGCCCTCCACCGTCCCTTCAAAAGCCTTGGCCGAAATCTAGCATATTCCTGCCCTCACAGCCGCGGCCAATGTGATGCTTCATAACATTGCGTGGCGGCTGCTTCCCTACCCATTCTTAAAGCAACAAACCTCCAGCGACCAAGTTCGTCTTGGCCGCCTACCAGAGATAGTCCCACCGCAAAGGCTCGCTAGATTCTGATGGTCAAAGCTAGGCGGCCTGCTACCGGCTCAAGTGCTCACTGCTCACGATATACATGTCAATTTACACACAAAAAGTCGCAATTGGCGACAGGCAAGCAGTTGCGTATCAAACTTCGTCAACAGGGCTACCGTTGCCATCAACGGTTCAGTTTGAAGCCTCGACAAGGGTGCTGGAAATTCAACGAAACCTTTGACCACCATGCTAGCTCAGCGTCAAATGTTGAAGTTTAGCAAATCAGGTGAGCAGTTCATTGCATGCACAAGAGCCGATCTTCCTGTTGAAATTGAATGTTAAGATGGCGGAAATGATACCCCGGCCAGTTGCATCGAACATGCGACCACGTTCAATCTTATTGCCGTGGACTGAATTGCTTCATGGTCTAAAACGCAGGGAAGCTCCTAATCTCAGTGCCGCATGATCACAAAGTAGTGACATCGCGACCAAGCCCATCCCATACCTGCAAGTCCCTAGAATTGGGTTGAACCAATATGATGAATCGTCTCTGGTCAGTTGCGAGACATGGGAGCCGAAGCGAGAAGTCCTTGCCTTCTGTTCGCTTCGGCTGGCGCATGTTCCAATACCGGGAGCACGGCCACGAAAATGTATGGGCTGGACTATGTTTCCGAGTTCATAGAGGAGCCGCTCAGCATCTTACCAGTATCAACCACGACCCAGCGAGGACGCGCTTCGCTCACACCTGGGAAACCTTTGACCATAATCTGCTGCGTGGTTTTCCTATCAATGCCGGGCACCAGAACCCCTGCAGCCTTTAAGGCCGCGACAGCATTGAGAACGTTGTAACGTTCGGCACGCTCCTTCAGGTGTTTGGGGTGAATGGCGATGAGATCGCGCCCTTTGTCGTGATATCGGAAGCCAATCGCCACGGCACTGAATTCTATCGCGTTGCCCTTCGGTCCCCTTAATGGAATGCGCTTCTTGTCATCCGCGAGTTTGGCAAGAGCCTTCAGGAACTTTGCACTCGCTTCGGATCCCTAGTCGAGTGCAACCAGGGCCCGCCTGAAGGCGTAGGATGTTGCCCTCGCTAGTCCCTTGCGTTCGAAGGGAACGAGATCAAGGTCCACGGCAAGACGCCCGGCCGCATAGACTTTTGAAAACGCTGCCACAAAGCGCGGCTGCTGTTCGTGGTTAGGGAACTGTGCATTCAGGCCCTTAACCGCATGATCAAAGTAGGTTTTCAGTTTCATTTTCGCCTGTTCTTTGCTCGCCACGAGATATTTGACCATCTCGATGAACGCATGCCCATGGTTGATGTCGATGACACTAGCAATCGCTCTGCACCGCCGAGCGACATCATTTTTGCTTTTGAGACCTGGAAAAATACCGCCATTGTCGGCCGTAGGCACAGATATTTCGACGTAGCGGCCGATTTCGCCGAGGTTGCGCTTCCGTGCCCCCATGAGTTCGTCCAATGGCGATTCGCTGGTGGTCATGGCCGAAACGACCCAATCCAACGTGCCGTGTCCCATGCTTGCGCTGCCGAGCTTCGACCGCGCTTTACCTCTGCCGTCGCGAATGGGCGAGAGAACGCGTAAGATATCCGGCGTTTCGATCTGATCGACGGGCCGGCTCCCGATATGGGGGTTTACGTAGGTGCGGATCGTCGTGATCCATTGCGCGACGTGCTTCTCGTTCTCCCAGGAAGCCTTGTGCTCGGCATGTACCGTCTCGGCAGACTCGGCGAATGTAGGGACCACCAGCTTCGCCTTGCGTCGATCAGCGATGGGATCACCACCGTCGCGCGCGACCTTTCGAAAGGCGCTGGCCTTTTCCCGTGCCTCCGCCAAACTGACCAAGGCCGCTCCACCAAGGCCGATATCGCGACGACGACCAAGAACCATGATACGCAAGATCCAGCGGCGGGCGCCGGTCGCATCGACCTCAAGATAGAGGCCGTTCCCATCGGCATAGCGGCCGGGTGCTTTCAACGCGCGGACTTGCACCGCAGTCAGCGCCTTTTCTGGGTGCCGTCCAGGCCTCTTCATCGCGGTCTGCCGAACTTGTTACCCCACAATTCACCCCACATCATATGTAGGGTAAGGCCGGATAGCAATGGATGGCTTGCGACAAGTCGACAATAGCGGTATGACTACAATGCTGAATGATAACAAGGGATTGTCGTCTTAAATCAGACGTTATCGGCCCTTACCGGAAGTCATAGTTCGGCGGTCATCGTCTCCGCCACTTTCCCCCGCGAAAGCATTCTCCCGATCCAACACGGGCGTAGACGGTTGATGCGTCTCGGAATCTGTTGCGAAGTCCCTGAGCGTGATCGAAGTTCACTAAAGTCAAGGCGGCTGTCCCCGTTGCCTTGATTGTGCGGGGCGGCGCAATCCGATGGGCTCCCAGCGACCGCGGCTTCGTCCTCACCGGAGCGGGGAGACGTCTGGTCGAGGTTCAAATTGCACTCATGAGCGCCGGAAGAGGAGTTCTGCCATGACTGGACGAGAGCGCGGAACGCGGATCGCGGCGCTGGTCGCAATGATCTTCGGCGCGATGACGATTTTGTCGGGTGGAACGGCGATCACGGGCGGGCTCGACATGGGTGCGGTTGTCCCCTTCGTCCTGTGGTTCAACACCGCTGCGGGATTCCTCTATGTCGCTGTCGGCATGGGGCTGTGGGCGGGGCGAACCTGGGCCTTTCCCCTTGCGCTCGGCGTCCTCGCAGCAACCGTGTTGGTCTTTGCTGCATTCGGCGTTCATGTCGCTCGTGGCGGTGCGTTCGAAATGCGCACGGTGGCGGCGATGACGCTGCGCTGCGCGGTGCTCGCGGGGCTGGCCCTGGCAGCGCGGCCGTCTCCGGCCGGATCATAGACACATCCTACAGCGGGTTGGCTCGATTTGGGGGATATCGGCTGGCCGCCTTACCCGCCGGTGCATTCGGCTGGCCGACAGGCGAGGGAACTGTCCGCGCTCTGGCGCAGACGCCTTGTCCTGCCGGCTTACTGGAGGCCGGAACGCCGGGACGCGCCTCTCCTGCAAGACGATGCGGATTCAGTTCTTTCCAGCGGTCGCGATCTTGAGAGGCCAGGCCCGGCGGCATCACACCGCCACTTCGCCCCGGAAAGCCCACTTCGTCATGCGCTGCTCCACCCAGGCGCAGACCGCATACATCAGCACGCCCATGATCGCGATGGCGAACAGCCCCGCGAAGGTCGTGGCGGTGTCGTTGCGTGCGCCGGCGGAGAGCATCAGGAAGCCGATGCCGCGATTGCCGCCCACCGTTTCGGAAATCACCGAGCCGATGAATGCCAGCGTGATCGCCACCTTCAGCGAGGCAAAGAGATAGGGCATCGCGCGCGGAATGCCGACCTTGGTGAGGATTTCATACTGCGTCGCCCCCAGCGAGCGCATCACATCGCGCATTTCCGGTTCGATGGTGGCAAGACCGGTCGCCACATTCACGACGATGGGGAAGAACGAAATCACGAAGGCCGTGATGATCGCCGGCGCTGCCCCGACGCCGAGCCAGATCATCAGGATCGGCACGATGGCGACCTTCGGGATGGCGTTGAAGCCGATCATCAGCGGGTACAGCCCGGAATAGACAAACGGTGAAGCGCCGATGGCAAGCCCCAGCAACAGGCCGAAAACGATGGCAAGCGCAAAGCCCGCCGCCGTGGTCCAGAATGTTTCGAGACAGAAGCGGAGCAAGATGTCGAAGCGCGCAATGAACACCTCGAAAATGCGCGTAGGGCGCGGCAGGATGATCTCCGGCACGTCGAAGACGATGCAGGCCACTTCCCAGATGAGCAGCAACACCGCCATGACCAGCCAGGGCATCGCGATTTTCAGGTAATGGCGCTGGTTGTCGGTCATATCGCGTACTCCCGCCGGATCACATCGCGCAGTTCATGGACAATATCGACGAATTTCGGATCGAAGGTGCTTTCCAGCGTGCGTGGACGCGGCAGGTCGATCTCGCGGCGCACCAGCACCCTACCCGGCCGCTTCGACATCACATAGATCGTGTCGGCGAGATAGACGGCCTCGCGCAGGTCATGTGTCACCAGAACGGCGGTGAACTTCCGGTCCAGCCACAGCTTCTGCATCACGCCCCAGAGATCTTCGCGCGTGAAGGCATCGAGCGCACCGAACGGCTCGTCCAGCATCAGGATTTCCGGCTCGTGCACCAGCGCGCGGCAGAGGTTGGAGCGCTGCTGCATTCCGCCCGATAGCTGCCAGGGAAACTTGTCGCCAAAGCCGCCAAGACCGACGGACTTCAGAAGCGCCTCGACCCGCGCGACATATTCAGCCCGCCGCGCCTTGAAGTCGCGCTTGTAGGGTTCCACCACCTCCAGCGGCAGCAGGATATTGTCCATGGTCGTGCGCCAGGGCATCAGCGTCGGGTTCTGGAAGGCCATGCCGACGCCTCGGATCGGCTTCGTCACCTTCTGGCCATGGACCCGCACCTCGCCGGAGGTCGGCGGCAGGAGGCCGGTGACGAGTTTCATCAGGGTGGATTTTCCGCAGCCCGAGGGGCCGACAACGGCGATGAACTCCCCCTTGGCGATCGACAGCGTGGCATCGGCAAGGGCCAACATCGCCTCCGGTCCACGACCGTAAGCCAGGCTGACCTGACGCAATTCGACAAGAGGCTCAGTGACTTCAGTCATTCTTCTCACTTGGATTGCGGACTGTTGATCCGGGATATTTCCAATCCGCCACAGGGCACACGCCCTGACGGCACCGCCCTACGGATACGGCAGCAACGATGCATTCCGGGGCCTATGTTGCCGCCCCAGAATGATGCGTAGACCGCCGGCGCGCGTTACGGCGCGACCATCCGCTCGGCCTTTGGCGGCAGATACTTGCCGCTGAACACCTTCTCCGACGCCGGTGCCGCCGGCAGCCCGAACGCCTCGGACACCTCTGTGATGGAATTTGCGAACCGGGCCGGATCGACATCGCCCATGCCGTTCGCCTTCACATATGGTGTCAGCACATTCTGCTTGAGCGAGATGGCGAGCCGTTCGGCTTCCAGGGCCTCGTCGATCAGTGGATCCCGCTTCTTGGCTGCCGCGATGCCCACCTTGGGATCGGCAATGACGTCCTTCCAGGCCTTGACGGTGGCCCGGATGAAGCCGGTCACCGCCTTTTCGTTCGCCGCCATGTCGGGCGAGACAATGATGCCGTTGCCATAAACGTTCATGCCGGCTTCCGAATAGGTCATCACCACGATGTCCTCGGGCCTGGCGCCGCGCGCCTTGAGATCAAGGAACGAGGAGAAGTAGTGCCCGGAGATAAAATCGACCGAACCCTGCACGAGGCTCTGCTCGCGCAACTGCGGGGTGAGGTTCACACTCTCGATCTTCGTCCGGTCGATCCCCACCTTCTTCGCATAGGCCGGGAACAGCCGGAACGAGGCGTCGAACACCGGCGCACCCAGTTTCTTGCCCTCAAGGTCCTTCGGTCCCTTGATGCCGCTCTTCTTCAGCGCGTAGACGCCGAACGGCGGAAAATCATAGGCCATGAACACGGCGAGAATTTCCTTGCCGGGGTTCTTGGCGTTGTACTCGATCAGCGAGTTCACATCGGCAAAGCCGATTTGGTAGGCGCCGGTGGCGACACGCTGCACCGCGCCGGCCGAGCCCTGCCCCGGATCCATCGTCACATCGAGGCCCTCGGCTTTATAATAGCCCTTGTCGAGCGCGACGAGGAATGGCGAGGTCGGCCCCTGGAACACCCAGTCGAGCGTGAATTTGATCGCGGTCTGGGCGTTGGCGCCACCGATCCCGGCCAGAAGGCCGAGCGCAAACGCGACGCCGCCCGCCGCTTTCTTCATCATTGTCATGTTGCTTCGTCTCCCTCTGCGCAAAAAATGCGCATCTCCGGCGGCCAGTTCACACCGTTGAGCGGGAGTTTGCAAGGGGCGTGCCGGATACAGCGGGCGCCGGCCACAGCAAATGAAAAACCCCGCCGTGAGGGCGGGGTTTCGTTATTCGATTGAGTGAGCGGAAGCTCAGGCCCCGGCGTCGTCGGCCTTCTTCTTGGCCTTCTTGGCGGGGGCCTTCTTCGGCGCATCGGCCTTGGCCTCGTCCTCATCGTCGCCCTTCATCAGCTCCTCGCGCGTCACCGGCTTGTCGGTGACCGTGACGGAGGCGAGGATCGAGTCGATGACCTTGTCCTCGAAGATCGGCGCGCGGATTTCAGCAAGCGCCTGCGGGTTCTGGCGATAGAAGTCCCACACCTGCTTTTCCTGGCCGGGGAACTGGCGGGCACGCGCAATCAGCGCCTGTGTCACTTCCTCGTCCGAAACCTTCACCTCGGCCTTTTCGCCAAGTTCGGCCAGCACGAGACCGAGGCGCACGCGGCGCTCGGCGATCTTGCGGTATTCGGCGCGGGAGGCCTCTTCCGTGGTCCCCTCGGATTCGAAGGTGGCCTTGCGGGCCTCCATATCCTGCTGCACCTGCGACCACACCGTGTTGAACTCCTGCTCGACCAGTGAGGGCGGCAGTTCAAAGGCATATTTGCCGTCGAGCGCGTCGAGCAGCTGGCGCTTGGTCTTGGTGCGCGCAAATTCGGCCAGTTCCTCGCCCATGGACGAGCGGATGGCATCCTTCAGTTTGCCAAGATCTTCCATGCCGAACTTTTTCGCGAGTTCATCGTCGATGACGAGTTCGCCCGGCGCAGCGACGGCCTTGACCTTGATGGCGAATTCCGCCGGCTTGCCAGCAAGGTGCGCGGCCTGGTACGCCTCCGGGAAGGTGACGGTGATGGTCTTCTCATCACCGGTCTTGAGGCCGACAAGCTGCTCCTCGAAGCCAGGAATGAAGCTGCCGGAACCGAGCACCAGATCCACATCCTCGGAGGTGCCGCCTTCAAACTTCTCGCCGTCGATCGAGCCCGAGAAGTCGATGGTCACGCGGTCGCCGGTCTCGGCCTTCTTCTTGCCCTTGTCCTCGAAGGTCCGGTTCTGCGAGGCCATGCGCTCCAGCGCGGCGTCAACTTCCTTGTCCTCGATCTGGACCACCTCACGGGTGACCGAAATGTCCGAATGGTCCTGCACCTCGATCTTCGGCAGAACCTCGACATTGACGCCGAAGCTGAGGTCGGCCTTCGCCTCCATCACCTTCTCGATCTCGTCCTTGTCTTCCGGGAAGTCGATCTGCGGCTCCATGGCCAGCTTGATCTTGTTCTCTTCGACGATGCGGCGGTTGGCTTCCGTGACGGTGTTCTGCACCACCTCGGCCATCACCGACTTGCCATAGAGACGGCGCAGATGCGCGGTCGGCACCTTGCCGGGGCGGAAGCCGTTGATGCGCACCTTGGTCTGGAGCTGCTGAAGCTCCTCGTTCAGCCGCGACGCGAGATCAGCGGCAGGAACAGTGACCTTGAACTGGCGCTTCAGGCCATCGGCGTTGGTTTGGGTAAGCTGCATGGTCGAAAATCCGGTTGCTACCGTTGAAAACTGACGTGATGCGCGGCAGGCTGGCCCCTTGCGTCCTCACTTCCTGGAGTGACTGGTGCGGGCGGAGGGACTCGAACCCCCACAGCTTGCGCCGCCGGAACCTAAATCCGGTGCGTCTACCAGTTCCGCCACGCCCGCTTCCGGAGAGGGAGGTTCGCGCGGGGCGCCTGCCAGCACGCGAGCGGCCCCTATATCAAGCGCAAACGCATCCTGCATCAAAAATATATCACGGGCATCGATATCGGCTGCAAAGCCACTGCGATGCGCCCCTTTTCTCCCGGCGATGCCGTCGCTATGTGAAGCAGACAGAAGGAACGCCCTGCCGATGCCCGACCGCCTCGCCTTTCAGCCCAGCCGCCGCGGCCTGATCCTCGGCAGCCTCAGTCTTGCCGCCGGGCCGGGGTTCGCCCAGACGCAGCAACCCGCTGCGCCTGTGCCGGTGCGCGAGGTGAAGCTGACGCTTCAGGCGGTGAAGCGCCCCATTGGCCCCGGTGCGCCGTCGAGCGAACTCTTTCTGGTCAACGGCAGCTTTCCGGGGCCCGTGATCCGGGTGAAGAAGGGCGAACCGATCGATCTCAGAATCGAGAATAGTCTTACCCAGCCAACGGCCCTGCACATCCATGGTCTGCGCGGCGCCAACAGCGCTGAAGACGTGCCGGGGCTGACGGGTGCGCCCATCGCGCCCGGAGAAACGCGGACAATCCGTGTTGAGACGCCGGATGCCGGCACCTTTACCTATGTTCCGGTGTTGCCGGGCAAGGTTTCCGAACAGTTGGAGCGCGGCCTCGGCGGCGTTTTCGTGGTGGAGGAAGCTGCGCCGCCGGCGGTCGATCACGATCATGTGCTGGCGCTGGACGATGTGCGGCTCGATGACAAGGGCGTCCTTGTGGCGGACTTCGGCAACCGGCTCGACGCCGGGCGCTCGGGCCGGCTCGGCAACCAGTTGCTGGCAAACGGCGTTTTTGCGCCCGAAATGATGACTGTCCGCCCCGGTGCGCGCATCCGGCTTCGCCTTGCGAGCCTTGCCAATGCGCGCATCATGCCGATGAAGTTCGAGAACGTGAAGGCGACCGTGGTCGCGCTCGACGGCCAGCCCTGCGATCCGTTCGATCCTCTGAAGCGCACGGTCGTGCTGCTGCCGGGTTCGCGCTACGATGTGATGCTGGATGCCCCCGCCGAGGCAGGCCAGGACGGGCGTGTGCTGGTGGCGCTCGGCACTGGCCTCGCCGTTCTGAAGATCCGCACGGAGGGCGAGCCCCTGCCCGCCCGCGCACCGGTCGTGTCCCTGCCGTTCAATGACGTGCCGCCGGCGATTCGCCTGCAAAACTCGGTCCGGACGGAACTGCTCATCACGGGCGGCATCGACCGCCCCGCCCAGCAGGGCGCCCCCTGGCCAAGCGCGGCGGAACTCGACCGAAAATTCGGTAAGGATGGCCGGTTCTGGACCCTCAACACCGGCGTTTCAAACGGGTTTTCCGGCAAGCCGATTGCCACGGTGAAGAAGGGCTCGCCGGTGGTCATCGCGCTCGTCAACCGCACACAGTGGTCGCAGATCGTGACCGTGCAGGGCCACGTCTTTCGCCTGCTCCATCCGCTCGACGATGGTTGGGAGCCCTATTTTCTCGACACGATCCACCTGCCCGAGGGTACGACTTCGCGCATCGCCTTCGATGCGGTGAATGTTGGCAAATGGGCGATCCGCTCGACAGTGGCCGAGCATTATGACAGCGGCTTTTACAGCTGGTTCGAGGTTGTGCCATGACCATCCGCGCCATTTCCCTGATCCTTGCGCTTGCCTTCGCCATGCCCGGCGCAGCGCAGGCGCCGAATAAATCCGACCCCACCGCCATCCCCGAGGATCACGCCTCGCCCGAATGGCGGGCCGAAAAATGCCGTCTCTATACCCGTGCCTGGGACCGCGCGCGCCAGATGCCGGTGTTCAAATCGCTCTCCACCGATTTCGTGACACAGCATGGCGCGTTCATCGCCGGCGGCTGCACTGGCCCGGCGACGGTCTGTCCGCGCAGCAAGGAAGAATTCGATTTCGCCAACATGCTGGTGCTGATGGCCATGGATGAGGGCATGGCGAGCACCTTCCTGCCCTTCGCCTGCCCGAAAGCCCAGCCCTGAGGGCGCACGGCCGCATGTGGCTCGTCGCAATCCGACCGGGACACGGCAGGCCGCGCCAGTCGTGCGCCACAGTAGTCGCGTGAAGGCAGTTTCCGTCCGCGACAATCTGCCATAAGGTTGTCGGACATCCTGCACTGACACCGGATCGATCATGTCCCTTCCTGCCGAGACGATTGCCGCCCTCAAAGGCGTTTCCACCGCGACGATCACTACGATCCTGCTGAAGAAAGGCCTGCGAAACGTCTGGATTCGCGGCACGAAACCCCTTGTGCCGAACCAGCCGCGGCTGGTGGGGCGGGCGTTTACGCTGCGTTTCGTGCCGGCCCGCGAGGATCTTGCCACACCGGAAAGCTGGGGTTCGCCCATTTCCACCCGCGCCGCCATCGAGGCGATGCCGGAAGGCTGCATCGCGGTGGTGGATGCGATGGGCGTGTCGGACGCCGGCATTTTCGGCGATATTCTTTGCGCGCGCATGGCGCAGCGCAAGGTGACGGCACTCATCACCGACGGCGTTGTGCGCGATGTCGAGGGCGTGATCGGCACCGGCCTGCCGGTGTGGTGCAACGGCGTTGCCGCGCCGCCGTCCGTGGCTGGGCTGACCTTCGTCGCCTGGCAGCAGCCGATTGCCTGTGGCGGCGTTGCCGTGTTCCCCGATGACGTGATCGTCGTCGACAAGGATGGCGCCGTGCTGATCCCCGCCGCTTTGCTCGATTATGTCGTCGAGCATGGCGTCGAGCAGGAGCGCATGGAAGGCTGGATCATGCAGGAGGTTGGCAAGGGTGCCGCCCTGCCCGGACTATACCCAATGAACGCCGAGACCAAGGCGCGCTACGAGAAGTGGAAGGCATGAGCGAGGAGTCTTCAGGTCTCGAACTGAGGGTGCCGCCGCTTCTGGCCATGCTGGCCAGCGCCGTGCTTGTGTTCGTGTTCGCGCGGCTTTTTCCGCAGTATGCGCAGCCGGTGACGACCATCCACTGGGCGGCGGCGGGCATGTGCCTTGCGAGCGCGGGCATTCTCGGCATTTCCGCCGTGCGGCAGTTCATGACCGCCCGCACCACCATTCACCCGCAGCACCCTGCCAAGACCTCGACGCTGGTTCGCGATGGCATCTACAGCTTTTCGCGGAACCCGATGTATCTTGCGCTTGCGATGCTGTTGGGGGCCGAGGTGGCGCTGCTGGCCAATCCGGTCGGAATGCTGCCGGTGGTCTTCTTCATCGTTTATATCAATCGCTTTCAGATCGAACCCGAGGAACGCATCCTCCGGGCCAAATATGGCGCAGAATTCGACCGATATTGCCGCCTGGTGCGGCGCTGGCTGTGAGAGGCCCACCCATGAGCAGGTTCACCGGCGTATTCCCCATTGCGCCAACCCCATTCCACCCCGATGGCCGGATCGACTGGCAAAGCGCAGAACGGCTGTTCGGCTTTTATCATGATATCGGCGCCAATGGCTTGACGGTGCTCGGCATCATGGGCGAGGCGCCGAAGCTGGAGCCTGAGGAATCGTTGAAGCTGCTGAAGCTCTCGATCAAGGCGATGGCGGAACGTCCGGTCATTGTCGGCGTCTCGGCGCCGGGGTTTGCGGCCATGCGATCGCTGGCGCGCGAGGCAATGGACGCGGGCGCGGCCGGTGCGATGATCGCCCCGCCCAACACCCTGCGCACGGATGATTCGATCACCGGCTATTATGCCCAGGCAGTCGAGGCGATCGGTGAGGATATTCCCTTCGTCATTCAGGATTATCCGCTGATCACAACCGTGCAGATGACACCGGGGGTGATCCGCAAGATCGTTTCCGACCATGCCTCCTGCGTCATGCTGAAGGCCGAGGACTGGCCGGGCCTTGAGAAGATTTCCACCCTGCGCAAGTGGCAGGCCGAGGGCTCGCTCCGCTCCCTCGCCATCATGACGGCGAACGGCGGCCTCTTCCTCGATTTCGAGATGGAGCGTGGGGCCGATGGCTCCAACACCGGCTATGCCTTCCCCGAAATGCTGATCGACGTGGTGACTTCCGCCAAGGCCGGCGACCGTGACGCGGCGCATGACCTCTTCGATGCACATCTGCCCTTGCTCCGCTATGAGCAGCAGCCCAATGTCGGCCTCGCCGTGCGCAAGTATGTGATGATGCGGCGTGGCATCCTCGCCAGCGATGCGCAGCGCAAGCCGGGTGGCGTGCTGTCACCGGTTGCGCGCGCGGAAATCGATTATCTGCTTGCCCGTCTTGCCCGCACTGACCCGCGCGCCCGCGTCTGATACCAACAGCCAAGGCCAAGCTTCTTTCTGTTGGAACATCCCTTGCTTCGCCAGCAAAAGTCATGTTGCTTAGTCGGGCAATCACAAGGGCGGGAAATGGCGAAGGAACAAACGTTTGACGAAATGAACGGGACCGACGGAACGGTTCGGGAGGGGTATGTCCATCTTGCGGAGTGGCTGAAGAGCATTCCCCCAGACATTCTGGCCAATCGCAGAACCGAAGCGGAGCACTTTTTCCGCCGCATCGGAATTACCTTCAACGTCTATGGCGATGATCAGGGGACCGAGCGTCTGATCCCGTTCGATCTCGTGCCGCGTATCCTCACCTCACCTGAATGGAAAGTCCTGTCCGAGGGGCTGGAACAGCGCGTCAATGCCCTCAACATGTTCATTGGCGACGTCTACGGCGCCCGCGAAGTGGTGAAGGCCGGCGTGGTGCCCGAGGATCTGGTGCTGCGCAACCCGTCCTTCCGCCCGGAAATGACGCGCATCCGCCCGGCCAAGGACATCTATGTCCATATCGCCGGCATCGACATCGTACGCGTGGATGCCGACACATTCTACGTGCTGGAAGACAACGCCCGCACGCCTTCGGGCGTCTCCTACATGCTGGAGAATCGCGAGGCGATGATGCGCCTCTTCCCCGAGCTGTTTTCGCAGATGCGGATCGCACCGGTGGACCATTACGCCGACAACCTGTTGACGACGCTGCGTTCGGTGGCCCCAGACAGCGCGCCGGGCGAGCCGAACGTGGTGCTACTCACCCCTGGCCAGTACAATTCGGCCTATTACGAGCACTCCTTCCTCGCCGACAAGATGGGCATTGAGCTTGTCGAGGGCCGCGATCTCTTCGTCCGCTCGAATGTCGTTTACATGCGCACCACGCAAGGGCCGCAGCGGGTGGATGTCATTTACCGCCGGCTTGATGACGAGTTCCTCGATCCGCTGGCGTTCGACCCCTCCTCCATGCTGGGCGTGCCGGGGCTGATGAGTGCCTATCGAGCAGGCAATGTGACCATTTCCAATGCAGTCGGCACTGGCGTTTCAGACGACAAGGCGATCTACAGCTACATGCCCGACATCGTGAAGTTCTTCACCGGCAAGGAGCCGATCCTCAAGAACGTACCAACCTGGCGCTGCCGGGAGCCGGAGTCGCTGAAATACGTCCTCGCCCATCTCGATGAATTGGTCGTGAAGGAAGTGCACGGCTCGGGCGGATACGGAATGCTCGTCGGCCCGCACGCGACCAAGGCTGAACGCGAAGCATTCGGCAAGAAAATCGCCGCCGATCCGCAGGGTTTCATCGCACAGCCGACACTCGCGCTCTCGACGGTGCCTTGCTACATCGAGAACGGGCTGGCCCCCCGCCATGTCGACCTGCGGCCCTATGTGCTTTCGGGCGCGGATGGTGTGCGCACGGTGCCTGGCGGTCTGACGCGCGTGGCACTGAAGGAAGGGTCTCTGGTGGTCAACTCGTCGCAGGGCGGCGGCACCAAAGACACCTGGGTTGTGGAATAAGCGGACGGAGATTTCCCCATGATGCTGAGCCGTACCGCAGACAGCATGTTCTGGCTGTCACGCTATGTCGAACGCGCCGAGAACCTTGCGCGCATACTCGATGTCGCCTCCCGAATGGCCTCGCTGCCGAGCGCCTATGCCGGGTCTTCCAACGAATGGGAGAGCGCCATCGCCACCGCCGCGTGCGATGTCGCCTTCCACGCAAAATATGGCGAGGCGACGCGCGAGAACGTCATTGCCTATATCGTCGCCGATCCGGACAACCCCTCCTCGATCAAGAACTGCATCGAGACGGCGCGTTCCAACGCCAGGGCCGTGCGCACCGCCATGACCACGCATATGTGGGTGGTGATCAACGATGCCTGGCATGACGTGCAGAAGCTGAAGCTCAGCCGGCTCGATGAAACCGGCCTGCGCAAGTTCCTGAATTTCATCAAGGAAGTGTCGCTGCATTTCGATGGAGCGGCCTATCGCACGATGCTGCGTTCGGACCATTACTGGTTCCAGCGGCTCGGCACTTTCATCGAACGGGCTGACAATACCGCCCGGCTCCTTGATGTGAAGTACCACATCCTGCTGCCGGACAAGGAGCAGATCGGCGGCGGTCTCGACTATTTCCAGTGGACCTCGATCCTCCGCGCCATCGAGGCGCGCACGGCATTCCACTGGGTTTACCGCGAGACGGTGAAGCCATGGCTGGTGGCTGATTTTCTGGTTCTCAGTGCACAACAGCCACGCTCGCTCCTGTCGATGTACACCCGCCTCAACGAGGTGCTGGACGAACTTTCCGAGAACTACGGTCGGCGCGGCCCCAGCCAGCGGCTGGCCCGCGAGGTGCTGGGCAATCTCCAGAATTCCAAGCCGAAGGAGTTGTTCCAGAGCGGCCTGCACGAGTTCCTGTCCGGCTTCATCGACAAGAACAACGAGCTTGGCGCGGCCATCAGCCAGCAATACCTGCAATAGGGGCTGACAATGCGCCTCTCCGTCAACCACGAGACCACCTACCGTTATGCCGAGCCGGCGCGGGCCGTCATCCAGCATCTGCGGATGACGCCACGCCGTTATGACGGGTTCTTCATTCGCAAGTGGCGGGTGGAGATCGACGCCGATTGCCGGCTCGATAAAGACGAGGATGCAGCCGGCAACCTGATGCACACCTTCTATGCCGATGGTCCGCTGACAGAGTTGCGCATTTCGGTCCAGGGCGATGTGGAAACATCCACGGGCACCGGCCTTGTGAGCGGCACCATCGAGCGTCTGCCCGTTCCCGTCTGGCAGCGGGAGACGATTCTGACCCATGCCGGTGCGGCTATCGCGGAATTTGCCAACGACATTGCCAGCGGTGAGGGCGGCGACCGGCTCGCCACCCTGCACGCCATCAATGGCGCGCTGTTCCGGAGCATGACCTTCGCGCCCGGCAATACCGATCACGGAACCACCGCAGAACAGGCTTTTGCGGCGCGCGCAGGCGTCTGCCAGGATTTCGCGCATCTGTTTCTGGCAGCAGCGCGCCACCTTGGCTTTCCCGCCCGCTATGTCAGCGGCTATTATCTCAGGACCGACACCACCGAGCAGGAAGCCGGCCACGCCTGGGCAGAGGCGCATGTGAGCGGGCTTGGCTGGATCGCATTCGATCCGGCCCATGACGTGTGCCCCACCGATCGCTATGTGCGCGTCGCCATCGGCCATGACGCGCGTGAGGCCTCGCCGATCCGGGGCGCGCGCATGGGGGGCGATGGCGAAGTGCTGATGGTGTCCGTTTCGGTGAAGCAGGGGCCGACGATCCTCGACGTCTGAAGCACGCCGGGGCTCCCGCGCAGCCGGCGATCCGCTTTCAGTATAACTGCCCTGCGGATTGCCTAGACCGTTGCGCGCGGTTATGACGCCCGCCGAAAGCCGTTTGTTGTCATACCGATGCAGCCGGCCGGGCAAGGGGAATTCCAATGACGTATGGCGTAGGCGTTCTGGTGAAGGACGGGCTGTTGATGGCAGCCGATACGCGAACCAACGCCGGCCTCGACAACATCGCCACCTTTCGCAAGCTGCATCTGTTCGATGTGCCGGGCGAGAAGGTGATGGCGATAGCGACCGCCGGCAATCTCGCCATCAGCCAGTCGGTCATCTCCATGCTGCGCGAGGGGTTCCGCAACCCCGACACCGACCGGGTGGAGACGCTGATCGAACAGCCGTCGATGTTCAAGGCGGCGCAGTTCATTGGCCATGCCGTGCGCCAGTTGCATGCCAGCGATGGTGCCGCCCTCGAACGCAACGGCGTCTCGTTTGAAGTGACGATGCTGGTCGGCGGCCAGTTCAGGGGTTCGGCGCCGCGCCTGTTCATGCTCTACAAGGCCGGCAATTTCATCGAGGCGACGCCGGACACGCCCTATCTCCAGATCGGCGAGCACAAGTACGGCAAGCCAATCCTCGACCGGGCGGTGTCCTACAAGGCCGATCTCTACGACTGCCTGAAACTGGCGCTGATCTCGATGGATTCGACCATGCGCTCGAACCTCTCGGTTGGCCTGCCGATCGACATGGTCGTGTTGCGAACGGGCGGGGACGACTGGGAGGTCAATCGCCGCATCGAGGCGGGGGATCACTATTTCCACGACCTTCGCGAGCGCTGGTCCGCCGCGTTGCGCAAGGCCCATACCGACATTCCCGCCCCGCCCTATCGCGATTAAGCGTTGCGCGGCGCGCGGAACACCGCACAATAGGGCCGACTCAGCCGAGACCCGGGAGGCACCATGGTCGATGCGCCCGCCTCCGATGATGTGGCCACAGGATTCCGCCAGGCCATGCGCCGGGTGGCTTCCACCGTTTCCATCATCACCGCCGTCGATGGCGACCGGAAACACGGCATGACCGTGACCGCGCTCACCTCCGTGTCGATGGAGCCTCCCTCGCTGATCGTCTGCATCAACCGTTCGACCCGGCTGCACGAGATCATGATGCGGGCAGACACTTTTTGCGCCAATGTGCTCAATAGCGGGCAGGAGGAGCATTCGCGCGCGTTCTCCGGCGCCGTGCCGCATGATCTGCGCTTTGATGTCGGCACCTGGGCAACGGATGAGCCCGGCCACATCTACCTTGCCGATGCCCAGGCCAATCTCTTCTGCCGCCGCGTTTCCTTCATGTCGCATGGCACACACACGGTATTCGTCGGCGCTGTGGAACGCGCGCGGGTGCAGGATCCCGTCGCGCCGCTGATCTATCTCGATGCCGCCTATCGCATTGCAAGCGGGGCCTAGGATGACCACCCTGCCCCACAGACGCTTTGTCCGCAGCGGCCTTGAAGTCAGCGCACTCGGCTTCGGCGCGGCGCCGCTGGGCGATCTCTACGCGCTTCTCGACGAGGCAGCCGCCGTCGATGCCATTGTCGCAGCCCTTCAAAGCGGCATTACCTTGATCGACGTTTCGCCGCTCTACGGTCACGGCCTCGCCGAGCATCGCATCGGCTCGGCGCTCCGGCGGATGTCTGGCCCGCGTCCGGTCATCAGCACCAAGGTTGGCCGGGTGATGGAGCCTTTTGCGCCGCGCGGCGACGGCTCGGGCTATCGCGGCGGGCTGCCGCATGGCGCACGTTTCGATTATTCCGCCGACGGGGTGAAGCGCAGCCTTGAACAATCGCTGCTGCGGCTCGGCGTCGACCGCATCGACATTGCGCTGATCCACGATGTCGATGTCTGGACTCACGGGCCGGAGGCGGCCGGGCGCCGCATCCGAGAGGCGCTCGACGGCGCCTATCCCGCGCTGGAGGCGCTGCGAGCGGAAGGCGTCATCAGCGCTATCGGCATCGGCGTCAACGAGGCAGACATCTGCACCCTCTTTGCGCGCGAAACCGATATGGACGCTGTTCTGCTCGCAGGGCGCTATTCGCTGCTGGAACAGCCGGCGCTCGACGAATTCCTGCCGCTGGCGGTCGAGAAGCGCATCGGCGTGATGCTGGGCGGCGTGTTCAATTCAGGCATTCTCGCCACTGGCGCGGTACCTGGCGCCAAATACAATTACCAACCTGCATCCGAGCCGATCCTTGCGCGCGTCCGCGCCATCGAGACTGTGTGTGCGCGACACGACGTGCCGCTGCGGGTGGCCGCGCTCGCCTTCGCGCTCGCCCATCCTGCCGTTACCAGCGTCGTGCTGGGCGGGGTCAACCGCGCTGAGGTTCTGGCCAATGTCGAGGCGGCCGGCGCCCATGTTCCACCGGCCCTCTGGGCTGAATTGCAGGACGCCGGCCTCATCAACCCGGCCGCGCCCACTCCCGGGGTCTGAGATGCAGATCGATGCCCATCAGCATTTCTGGTCCATCGCGCGGAAAGATTATGGCTGGCTGACGCCGGAACTCCCTGCGCTGTGGCGCGATTTTACTCCGGATGATCTCAAACCGCTGATCGACACGGCCGGAATTTCGCGCACAATCCTGGTGCAGGCCGCGCCGACGGAAGCAGAAACCCGCTTCCTTCTCGACGTCGCAGGCCGCACACCCTGGGTCGCCGGCGTTGTCGGCTGGGCTGATTTCACCGCTCCCGACGCCCCGGCCCGCATCGCCGCGCTGGCCAGGAACCCGCTACTCGTCGGCCTTCGCCCGATGGTGCAGGATATTGCCGATGATCAGTGGCTTACCCGTGACAATCTCGCACCTGCCTTCGCGGCGCTGACGGCGCATCAGCTTGTGTTCGATGCGTTGGTGCTGCCCCGCCATCTCAAACCGCTGCTGACCGTGCTCGAACGCCACCCGACCCTCAGCGTTGTCGTCGATCACGCGGCAAAACCTGATATCGCCCGTTGCGACTTTGCCGCCTGGCGGCGTGACCTTGCGGCGGTCGCGCAGCATTCTCATGTGATGTGCAAGCTTTCCGGCCTTGTGACCGAGGCCGCCGCAGACTGGCGGCCCGCCGATCTTGCGCCCGTTTTCGACGACCTCATGGCGCTCTTCGGCCCTGCGCGGCTCCTCTGGGGCAGCGATTGGCCGGTGGTGACGCTGCGCGCAAGCTATGCCGAATGGCGCGCGGCGAGCCTCGCCCTGCTCTCCCCCTGTTCTGACAACGAGCGCGCCGCCATTCTCGGCGGCAACGCGGCGCGCCTCTATCTCGCCTCCCGCGGAAGGAAAAGCGGATGCTGAAGGGCATTGATCCGGTGCTGAGCGCCGATCTTCTCTGGGTGCTGGCCGCGATGGGCCATGGCGATGATCTCGCGCTGGTCGACGCCAATCATCCTGCCGAGCGGATTGCAAGCGCCACCGTCAGCGGACGCCTGATCCGCCTGCCGGGGCTGACGATGGAGCGCGCGGCCCGCGCCATTCTAACGCTGTTGCCCATTGACGATTTCACCGACGACCCCGTGCGCCGCATGGAGGTGGTGGGAGCGCCCGGGGAGGTTCCGGGCGTGCAACGGGCCGTGCAGGCGGAAATCGATGCCTCACAGTCGCGCGCCCTGCCCCTCGCCGGCGTCGAGCGGTTCGCCTTTTATGATGCCGCCAGGCAGGCCTTTGCCGTGGTGCAGGTGGGTGATCCGCGCCCCTATGGCTGCTTCCTGTTCCGCAAGGGCGTCATCGCGGGTTAGCCCGTTGGTCATTGGCGAGATATCGCAGAACGCAACTGTTGCGCGCAGTTCGGACACCGCCCACCGAGGCGCTTCACCGCCGCGCAGCTGCTGCGCATTCAAACAACTTGGCAAGCGCGCCGATTCACGGCAAAAGAGCCTTCCGGTTCGCCGGCGCGCGGGTGTAGCTCAATGGTAGAGCAGCAGCCTTCCAAGCTGAATACGAGGGTTCGATTCCCTTCACCCGCTCCAATATTTTCAATAAGATCAATGCGATAGCTTTTCCGCGGATTATCCGTTTTTTTCGGTGGCCGGTCGATATTCCATGCCGTTTCCCGTGCCAGCAACATCCCATGACGGGAAAGGAAACATCAATCGTCACAATCGCTTAGATCATTTGCCTCGGTTCTAGCCCGATATTCTTTTCCGACAGTAATCTGCCCACCTCTGTTCCCGAGTGCAGGTCACACCCGTTGTCTCCCTTTGAATCTGACCGGACGTTCCCCGTATTCAACCACGGAGAACGAAGATGCCTCGGAAATCTAGAACACCATCCCCAATCCCCTCGACCGATCCTGATCACCAATGCAATTGCGCAATGCTCCGGTCGCCCGCAAAAGCTTCGAGAACAAGTTCGCCTCGCACCGCCTCTTTCAGGCCGGTGAGATAAACAAGGTCGAGGTCCAGCTCTACGACTTCCAGCCGGAGCGTTCCCCCCTCGGAAATGCTATCGAAAACAAACTCTTTCGATTTGAGGAAAGGCGGCGTCGCGGTCACCCGCAATCTGATCTCTCCAAAGCTGACACCGGGTGCCGCGCTCAGTTCGATCTCGCCAACAGCAGGAACGGAATTCTGGTGAAATGCGACGTTGACCCTGGACGCTACGCTGGCGCTGATGGCCAATTCCGGGATGGACTTTTCCGTCTGCGGATGTTCATGCGATAATGGACTGATATCGTCATCTGAAATTATGGTCATCTATCTATTCGCTCTAATGATCGGCCAAAGCTTATTTGTGCGCTGCGCAATTTTCTCCGTCAACTGTCACAAAAAACAACTGGTCAGCGCACTATGGGCGCTTTCAGATACCTTTTGATTGAAGTGAGGCACCATGGCCTATCGGTTCGTGCATACTGCCGACCTGCACCTCGACTCGCCGCTGAGATCCCTGGCTCTGCGCGATGATGCACTCGCCAGCCTCATTGGGGGTGCCACGCGGGATGCGCTCCGCCGTATCGTTGATCTGTGTCTGGAAGAACGCGTCGATGCGCTGTTCATCGCCGGCGATCTTTACGATGGCGATCAGACCTCAATGAAAACGGCCCGGTTTCTGGTTGAGCAACTCGGGCGGCTGAATGGAGCAGGCATTCGCGTCTTTATCATTCGCGGCAATCATGATGCGATGTCGAAGATCACGCGCGAATTGACGTTGCCCGCGTCTGTAAAGGTGTTCGGCAGCAAGGCGGAGGCAATCACGATTGAGCGCGGCCCCGGCCAGATACCCGTCGCGGTGCATGGGCTGAGCTTCCGGGACCCGATGGCACCGCAAAGCCTGCTGGCGCAGTATCGCCCGCCCGTTCAGGGCGCGATCAATATCGGCCTTTTGCACACCAGCCTTGGCGGATCCCGAGGGCATGATGTCTATGCACCGTCCAGCCCTGCCGAACTTTCCGGCACGGGGTTTCGCTACTGGGCGCTCGGCCACATCCACAAACGTTCGGTGATCGAAGGCGCCTGCACCATTGTCATGCCGGGCATTCCGCAAGGGCGCGACATCAACGAAGCCGGACCGAAATCTGCAAGCCTTGTCAGCATTGCCGATGACGGGACAGTTCGTGTGGAGGAACGGTTCACGGCGCTTGCCGAGTTCGCCCGGCTGTCCGTTGACCTTGCGGGGGTGGCCGACCAACGCGGGGTGCTTGATGCGGTCGAACGAACGCTCATTCAGGCTCGGAATGCCATGAAGGCCGACCACCTTGTCACGCGGATCGAGTTGACCGGGGAAACGCCGTTGGCCTACGGCCTGCGTGCTGACGCAGATCTTTATGAAAATGATATCGCAGCGCGGGCCGGCCAATTGGGGAACTGTTGGATCGACAGCATGACCATCGCCTGTTTGCAACCCGGCGAGCAACAAGGCGAAGCGGGGGCGGCCAACGAACTGGCGCGGCTGATCCGCCAGGATGCCCATCATTCGGAGAGTTATCGCGTGGAAATTGCCCGGATCGCCGCGGACCTACGGGGCGAGCTGCCGGCAGAATGCCGAACCATTTTTGGCGATGGAGACGCTGGACTTGCCGTACTTGTGGATGAGGCCATCCGCGACGGAACAGAGATCGCGATTGCCCGATTGTCTGTGATCGGCGGAGCCGAGTGATGCGCCTCCAGCGGTTTTATCTGACGCGCTACGGCCACTTTACGGATTTCGTGCTGGATTTTGGCGAAAAACTGCCGGATCGCCCGGACTTCCATCTCATCTACGGGCCAAATGAAGCGGGTAAATCCACCGCCTTTTCGGGCTATCTCGACCTGCTGTACGGAATACCGCGCAACAGCCGATATGACTTCCGGCACGGCGAAGGCACAATGCAGGTTGCCGCTGATCTCGCGTTTCGGGATGGGATACGGCATTTCCAGCGTGTGAAAAAGCTTCGCGACAGTTTGCTGGATCGTGCGGGGAAAATCCTCCCGGAGCAGGCCATTCTGTCCGAACTGGGTGGCGTGACGCGCGACCAGTACAAGCAGATGTTCGTGCTCGATAACGAGAGCCTTGAAAGCGGCGGCAATAGCATTTTGGAGAGCCGGAGCGACCTTGGGCAACTGCTCTTTTCCGCAACCTCGGGGCTTGGCGGTATCAATCAGCACATTGCAAAGCTGCACGAGGAAGCGGACGAACTCTATCGGAAGCGTGCATCAAAAACCGCCATCGCCGAGGCCAAGCGTGCGATTGCCGAACTGGATGGTGAGATCAGGAAGATCGATACGTCCAGTGCTGCTTATGCCGCCCTTGTCGAGGCCCGTGACAAGGCTGAGCGCTGCCATCAGGAGGCGCTGAAGGCGCAAAGCCTCGCCAGAAGTGGTCTTGACCTGGCGCACAGGCAGGGTCGGGCCATGGGTCTGCTCGCCGAATGGCAAACCCTGCGCAGCGCGATTGCCAAGGATGACGGCGCGGCAGCGTTGACCGAGGCGTTGGTCGAACGTGTTCTTGCGCTTGAGCCACAACGGATCACACTGGAAGCAAGAGCCAGTGAATTGGCGCGGGAGATCGCTGATTGCCAAACCGAGCGGGATGCGATTGCGCAGGATGAAGCCGCTCTGAGCATTGCTGACAAGCACGGTTCCCTGCATCAGTTGCGTGGGCGTCATGCGGCTTCGCGCGAAGACCTGCCCAAACGGCGCAGCGCCTGCGATGAGGCTCTCTTGGACCTCAAAGGCATCATCCAACAGGTCGGCCTGCCCCCGGACACACCGCCCGAAACAGTTCCCCTGCCCTTTGCCTTGACCAGCGAGCTTCGTACGTTGATGGGGCAAAGGAATGCGCTGGACGCCAAGCGCGAACTGCACCTGCGCGAAGCTCAGCGTGCCGAGCGCGAACTGGAGGACGCCGAGATCACATCGCCCGGCCTGTCTGGCCCCGCCCTTGATGAGGAAACGGCCTCCGCCCTGGAGACGATGCTGGAAACGTTGCGGGAGGCCGGGATTACGGCTCGCCTGCACGGGCTGCAACGCGAGGTCAGGAGGGAAGAAACCCGTACGGACCGGGCGATGGAAGCACTGTTGCCATGGCGCGGCGACGGCAACGCGCTGCGCGGGATGTTTGCGCCTGAAGAGGCGACGGTGCAACAGTTGCGACACCAGAGGGACAATGCAGCGACTGCCTGCGAAAATGCTCGGCGTGAACTCGATGAGCTATCCCGAAAACGCGACGGGGCTGCGGCCGCCACACATGCCATAACAACTGATACGGGGCTGCTCTCCGACGCAGACAAGAGCGCCATCCGGCAAGCCAGGGACGCAGCATGGGAGAGGCATCGCCGTGCACTCGATGCTGCCACGGCCGAGGCATTCGAGGTGGTGATGCGGCAGGATGACGCTGCCGGCGCGGCGCAGCTTGGCCATGCCCAGCGCTCCGCCGAACTCGCCCGTCTTCGACAGGAGGTGCTCGCCGCGGACATTTTGCTGGGACCAGCAAGGGATCGCGCTTCGGCAACGCAAGGGGCGCTGCAAAATGCGGATGCCAAGATTGCCGCATTGATCGGCGGTATATCGCCGGAATTTCCGCCCGGCTTCGGAATACCGGAGCTGACGCAGTGGCTGCAACGACGCAGCGCCGCTGTGGAAGTCCTTGCACGGCTGGACGATCTGCGCCGCGACCTCGCGGAGGCAGAGCAGGACGAACGCGCGGCTATCAAGCGGATGGTCGCCGCTCTTGAAAAAGCGGGTCTGGCAGCGCCAAATGTGGCGTCGCTGGATGCCTTGATGCAAAGCATCCGCACGATTGTTTCTGCCAGCCGCGATGCGCTGCAATACCGGCGGAAACTCGACCGCTGCAGGATCGACATCGAACGTTGGCGGGCGGCGATCGTTGAAATCAACGATGACCTCTCAAAATGGCAAGGTCGTTGGGAGCACCTGCTGTCCACATGCTGGCTGGGAAGACTGGCAAGTGCACTGCCCCCCGCAGATGTTCAGAAAATTCTCGACATTATCGAGCCCGCCCCGGGCATCATTGCGAAGTGGCAGGAGGCGCAGCATCGCATCACCGCCATGGAGCAGGATGACGCGGCATTCCGGGTCGCGCTGGTGGAACTCGCCCATGGTCTTGGCATCAATCCGGACAGGTTCACGACGGACCAACTGGACCAGCACCTTCAGGAACGAATTGCAAAAGCGCAATCCGCGCGGGAGCGTCACGACGACGCCGAACGCCGGCTTGACCGCGCGTTGGGCCTGCAACAGGAGCTTGGCCTGGCGCAGTCAGATTTTCATGCGAAGACCGACGATATTCTTGCGGAGCTTGCGGTGCCTGATCTGCCTGCGGCACTGGCTGCCGTAGAGGCCGGCCGCCGGCGGGCGGAACTTGAACATCGGGCCCGGGACATCGAGGAAAAACTGCTCGCTGAACTGCATGTGGCGGATATCGAGACAGCCACCCAAGCCCTCGGCGGGCTGGACGAAGCTGGTCTCGCCGTCAACATCGCTTCTTTCGAAGCGCAGTTGCAAGACAGCGATGCGGATGTTCCGGCTGCCTTTGCCGCCTTCAGGGAGGCCCGTCGAAATCTCGACGCCGTTGGTGGCGATGATGCCGTTGCACGGCTTCGGGCCCACAGGCGCACCAAGCTTATCGAAATCGAAGCCCTTGCACGGCGCTATCTGGCCTTGCAGGCCGGTGCAATTGCAACAGAGCGTGCCCTGCGGCAGTTCAGGGATCAGCACCGAAGCACCATGTTGCAGAGCGCTTCGGAGGCCTTCAGCATCATCAGCCGTGGAGCTTACGCCGGACTCGCCACCCAACCCGGACATGGCGGTGAGGTTCTGGTGACTGTCGATGCGGGCGGTGGATCGAAGCTGGCGAGCGAACTTTCCACGGGGACGCGTTTTCAGCTCTATCTCGCGCTGCGCATCGCAGGCTATCGCGAGTTTACAGCGATACACCCGTCGGTTCCGTTCATTGCTGATGATATTCTCGAAACTTTCGACAATGACCGAACGTCGGAAACACTGCGGCTGTTGTCGGATCTCGCCCACGTTGGCCAGGTCATCTGTTTTACCCACCACACTCACGTGTGCGATCTTGCGCGCGACGTTGCCCCATCAGTGCAGATCCATACGCTGGTCTCAAAGTAACGTTGGGCACCGGATCAAGGGCAACGTCGACCTTCGCTGGACCAGACATGTCAGCAGTCCTGTTGAGCCAGATCGATCGGCCTTGCTTTTGATTGCCTGGGGAGCAAACGACGACCTCCCCGCGCGGGATATTCGGACCGCAAGGCTTCATCGTCGCCGCATACCGGTCCGCGCCGTCGGCACGACCAGATCACCGTGTCATCGGACCGCCTTCGGCTTGCGCTCAATTTCGATCAGGCGCGGAAGGGTTCATGATCCTGTCCGAGGTTGACGCGATGTCCGAGGCGGCCCCGCCCCCCTTGGCAAGATCGCCATTATCCCGGCGTTCCGCCGCTGTCTCATCCCGCTGCCGAGAAGCGATACTCAGTGATGTGGCGATAGACAGCGCCGGGGCGCAGAACCGTGGACGGGAGATGCGGCAGGTTGGGACTATCCGGCGCGTGCTGGGTTTCCAGGCACAGGCCGGCGCAGGGGCCATAGGTTGCGCCGCCAATGCCCGGGACCGGAATGTTCAGCTTGTGCGCATCGTAGAACTGCACACAGGGCTCGGTGGTCCAGGTTTCCATGGCCACGCCCGATCGGGCGGAGGACAGCGTGGCGGCCAGCGCCAGTTCCAGTCCGGACCGATCTGCCTCACGCCGGTCGCGCCGCAACACGTAATTGCTGTCATAGCCGAAATGCGTGCCTGCTGCCGTCAACTCGCGCACGGTGCGCGGCACCCGGAAGTCGTAGGGCGTGCCGGAGACGGGCGCGAGCGAGCCATCGGGAATGCCGTTCGCATCGGTGGGCGTGCGCACATTGGCGCGGATGCTCAAAGTGTGGTCGAGAATGTCCGGGCTGCCATCAAGATTGAAATAGGCGTGGTTCGTGAGGTTGATCACGGTTGCCTTGTCTGTCGTCGCCGTCAGTTCGATCCTGAGCGTGCCGCCTTCCAGACGATAGCGGCAGGTGGCAATGACCGCGCCAGGATAACCGGCCTCGCCATCGGGTGAGACGATGCCGAGGGTCACGCTGTCGGCATCGGCGGCCAGGGTCGTCCATGGCCGCTTGCCGAAGCCCGCGCCGCCGCCGTGGATGGAATGCAGACCGCCAAGGTTGAGCGGCAGTTGATACTCTTCGCCGTCCAGCGTGAAACGCCCGTTTGCGATGCGGTTTGCCACCCGCCCGGCAATGGCGCCGGCGTGGGGCGAATGCTGGTGGTAATCCTCCAGCCGGTCAAACCCGAGGGTGAGCCGCTGCCAGCGCCCATCCGGCATCCGGAGTTCGAGATCACGCAGAACCGCGCCGTAATCGATGACGCTGGCGCGCAAGGTTCCGTCCGTGATGCGCGTTTCCAGTACGGGGGTGCCGTCGAAGGTTCCGAAGATGCTGCGGCTCATTGGCTGGCTCCTGTCGTTGCCGAAAGAGGAGCCGCCCTGCCCGCCGACGTCAAGCGTTTCCGGATGGCTTTCCAAATCTGTCGGCGCTCGGCAGCAACCGGGCCGAGTTGAGCAGGAAGGCGAGTTCCGAGCCGACATGGATCAGCGCGGCGATCAGCGGGTTCAGCATCCCGACCGCCGCCAGCACGATGCCGACCGTGTCGACCGCGATGGTGCCGCCGAAATTCTGCATGATGATACGGCGCGTGCGCCGCGCGATGCGGATGGTCTCGACCAGCTTCGACAGATCGTTGCCGATCAGCACGATATCGGCGCTTTCCTTGGCCACATCCGTGCCGCCGCCCATCGCGATGCCGAGATTGGCCGATGAGAGCGCCGGCGCATCGTTCACGCCATCGCCCACCATCGCCACATGACGACCTTCGGCCATCAGCGCCCGGATGCGCCTGAACTTGTCATCGGGCAGCATGTCGCCCTGCGCTTCGGCGATATCCAGGCTGCGCGCAACCTTGTCGGCCACCGCCTGAATATCACCCGAGAGCAGCACCGTGCGGATGCCCAGCCCGGCAAGATCGTCCATCGCCTGCCGCGCTTCGGGGCGCACGGGGTCCGCCACACGGATTTCACCGGCAAACGAACCATCCACCGCCAGCATGATCTCGGAACCGCCTACCTCGCCGCTCGCCTGAGGCACCGCGATCTTCGCCTTGGCCATCATCTTGCGGTTGCCGAGCAGGAGGTCCCTGCCCTCCATCCGCGCGCTGATGCCGTGGCCAATCGTGTAGCTGAAAGTCTCCGGCTCCGGCACGGTGATGCCCCGCCGCCTTGTCTCGGCCAGCACCGCCAGCGCCAGCGGATGTTCGGACCGCATTTCCAGCCCGGCGGCGAGGCGCAGAACCTCGGCCTCCGTGAAGCCCGGCGCGGCGCGCACGGCTTCAACGGCCGGTTCGCCCAGCGTCAGTGTGCCGGTCTTGTCAAGGACGATGGTATCGATAGCCGCCAGCGTTTCGAGATGGATGCCCCCCTTGATGATGGAACCGAGATTGGCAGACCGGCCTATGCCGCCCAGAATCGCCAGCGGCGTTCCCGCCGCAACGCCGCAGGCGCCCGCAACGATGATGACCGAGATCGTATCGCGGATGTCGCGCGTGATCAGATAAGTGATGACCGCCGCGGCGAAGGAAAAGTAGACGAGGTAACCAGCCAGCCGGTCGGCGATGCGCTGCACCGGCGCGCGCGATTGTTCCGCCCGCTCCACCGCCTCGATGATGCGCCCGAAGCTGGTATCGCGCCCGACGCGCTCAACCTGAATTTCAAGGCTGCCGATCTGGTTGATCGAACCGGCATAGACCGTTGCGCCAAGCCCCTTTTCCGCCGGCATGGATTCGCCGGTGATACGCGACTGGTCAACGCTGGAGTGCCCGTCGATGACGATGCCATCGACGGAGATCTTCTCGCCGGGGCTGATCAGCACGCGCTCGTTGGGTCGAATTTCCGCCACCGGCACGGTGACGATCTCGCGCCCGCGCCGTACGCGCGCCTCCTGCGGGATGAAATCCACAAGATCGCGAATCGCGGTGCGGCCGCGTTGAACGGTCAGGTGCTCCAGTTCTTCGGCCAGCAGCACGAAGAAGGCGATGACAATGGCCGTGAAGAACTCCGAAATCGCCGCTGCCGCCACAATCGCGATGGACATCGAGAGTTCCATGGTCATGCGACGTTCGAGAATATTCTCCACCGCCTCACGCAGGATCGGCCAGCCGGAGAACAGCAGCGCAGCAGAGCCGAGCACCAGCGGCCAGGGCCTTGCAGGCTCGAACCAAAGAACGGCTGCAACGATGCCGGCGACCACGATGCGCGCTATCGCGATGGGCTCGAACGAGACCGCATCATGGACATCGCCATGGCGTGCCGCAGGGCGCGCGCCCTCGGTCAGGTCCGAAGCGGCGTCGGGCGCATGAGCGTGCGTGCGGAGGGCATGTGTCTGAAGTTCCATGCCGCCCTCTTAAACCTAATTTAGAATGATTCCAAACCTAATCTGGAATAATTCCGCATTCTTGAGGCAAGCACGGTCCGTGGAAGCACCGCAGGGTCAGAAAGGAACGCGTGCGCGCAAGAACGGGCAACCAAGCATTAACGCTAACAATTTATGTTCTTCCCAAGTTTCAGGGTAGACTATGTTGCACAGACCCAGCACTCTCTCGCTATCCGCTCTTGCGCTTCTCGGGACTGCCGTCACCGGCAAGGCCGGCGATGCGCCTCCGCCGCCAGCCGAACTTGGCCTAAGATCGTTCATCGATATCGCGCCGGACTATTCCGGCAAGATTCTGGACTGGCAGTGGCACGTCAACGGCAAGGCCGTCGCGCCGCTGGAAGCGGTGGAGAGCGGCGAACTCATGGCCGGGAAGCTCTATATCGGCGCGCTCGCCCGCTTCTCGGAGAACATGGAGCGCACCAACATCATCGGGAAGTTCCCGCTTCTCGGGCAGTTCCCCACCAAGCATAAACGGCAAAGGCGTGCGGGCGAGTTCCTGTGGAACAACGCCCACATCGGCCTGACGATGGTTCCGACCGAATGGCTCACAGGCTTTGTCGAGGTGGTCTACACTGATCTTGTTTATCCGGGGCAGGATCACTGGCAGGCTCGCAAGGCTTTTCTGTCGGTCGGCAACCTGAAGCAGTTCCCGGTCTATGCCTCGTTTGGCAAGAACTCGATCGACTTCGGTGACATGCGCTCGTTCAACCCGTTCGTCCATTCCATGACGAATCATTACTTCAACGCGCAGGCCGAAGACGGGCAGTTTCTTGTCGGCTACAAGAAGGATGGCTGGCACATCACAGCCACGGCCTTCGGTGGCGGGCGCCAGCTCCGCGTTGCCGATTCCGACCATCGGCGCGGCAGCATCGGCAACTTTTCCGTGAACGGCTCCAAAACCTGGGATTTCGGCGACAGCCTGATCGTCAAGCTTGGCGGCGGCTATCTCAACGGCACGATCTACGATTCCACCCTCGCCCATCACACCTCGCGCGATATCGCGCTGGCCGGCAAGCGGATCACCAATGGTGCGTGGGATGTCAACGGCATGGTGAGCTACAAGGGCTTTGACGTGCAGGCCGAATATACCAGCACCGTCAAGGACTGGCCGGCCGGCGGCGCCAGGGTCACGGCGATGACCGTTCAGGGCCGCTACACCACAACCATTCAAGGCTGGACGACAATTGCCTCGGTCGGCTTCAGCCGTGGCTCGCAGGGGCCGGACAATTCGACCTGGCACGAGATGAAGCAGTGGGTGGCCGGGCTTGAGATCAAACCGCACAAGCAGATTTCGCTGGCCGCCGAATATGTCCATTCATCCGATTTCGTGCCGCTAGTGCGGCTGAAAACCTCCGCCGATCCGCGTGTCCGGTCCGATACCTGGACCTTCGGTGCGCGCCTCCATTTCTGACCCGACGAGACCCGTCGCGTTCAACCTCGGCCGGGATGCAAATCCCGGCCTCTTTTTTGCGCCCGGACATCCTGAAAGAGGAGCCGCACCAGCGAAGGCAAGGGACGGTTCCCTACCGACCAAAGAGGTTCAATGGCAGGGCGTTCGTCGTCAGCAGGTAGAGCAGCCCCGTCACCGTGATGATCGAAACCAGCGTGCCGATCAAAATGCCGGTCGAGGCGTTTTCGATATAGACGTCATATTGCCGCGCCACGACAAAGACATTCAGCGCCGGCGGCAAGGCTGCCATCAGGATCGCCGTATAGACCCACTCCCGCTCGAAGCCGCCGATCAGCGACAGCAGCACCCAAACGATCAGCGGGTGCAGGATCAGCTTGATGAAGAGGTGGATTGGCAATTCGCGCGGCACTTTGCCCATATCGCGCGAGGCCACCGTTACGCCCAGGGCAAACAGCGCCACCGGCGCCGCCGAGTTCTTCAGGTAGGTGATCATCGTGTCGATGGCGGCCGGCGGATGATACTGGAAGTACGCCGCAAGCACCGCAATGAAGGTGGCAATGTTGAACGGGTGGCTGACAATGCGCCAGACAACCAGTTTCATCGTGCCCCAGACATCCAGCTTCTCGCTTGCCCCCAACGCCATCAGGAACGGGATGAGCGAAAACAACAGCGCATTATCGAACACGAAGATCAGCGCGGTGGGAACGGCGGCCTTCGGGCCGAGCGCAGCCAGCGTCAACCCCGGCCCCATATAGCCGATGTTGGAATATGCGCCGAGTACCGCCTGAATGGTCGCCGGCCTGAGATCCCCCTTGTAGAAGGCCAGTCCGATGCCGAGCGACAGCACGAAAACAAGATAGGTGGACAGCGTGGTGCCGATCACGAACCACCAGTTCTGCAATTCCTCGAACGGGGTCGCGGCAATCAGCCGGAAGAACAGCGGCGGCAGCGCGACATAGACGATGTAGAAATTCATCCACGCCAGACCGCTCTCGGGCAAACGTTTGATCTTGCCACAGAAGAAACCGAGCACGATCAGCCCGAAGAACGGAAGCGCGAGGTTGAGGACGTTCAGCATGGGTGCGGCAAATTCTTTGCTCTCTAACCAAATGAGTGTGGATGCCTCTGCACCCTTCCGGGGTCAGGGTCAATCGTTAACGGGATTTTACCGAACAAAAAACCCGTGATATGAGTGCAATTGACGTTGGGCACAGGGTTGACCTATGCGCTGCCCCCAGCATCAGGAGTTGAGTGATGGCTTTTCGAGCGGCCAAGTTCAGTATCGGTCAGGTTGTCCGCCACAGGCTTTATCCGTTCCGTGGCGTCGTCTTCGACATCGATCCGGTGTTCGCCAACACCGAGGAGTGGTGGGAGGCGATCCCCAAGGACATCCGCCCCAGGAAGGATCAACCCTTCTACCACCTCTATGCCGAGAACGATGAAACCGAGTATGTCGCCTATGTTTCGGAACAAAACCTCGTTCCGGACACGTCGGACGAACCGTTGCGGCATCCGCAAATTCAGGAATCCTTTGTGCAGAACAAGGACGGCTCGTTCTCGTCCAAGCGCGGGCCGATGCACTGACGGATTGACTGTGCGCCGCTGGACCAGGATCCGCGCCAGCCGCAACCATCGGTTTACCTTGCCTGCGAATAAGCCCCTGGCCGCAACTGAAGGTGAACGGGACTTTACCGGAAACGGGTGCATTTGACGAAGGACGGCGCGGAGTTGCGCCGGCTCCGGAGTTTGCCCATGTCCCGCCGTCACCTCCTCGCTGCTGTTCTGGCCACGCTTGCCTCGTCTGCCGGCGCGGCGGATTTTTACCGCCCCGAACCGAGTTTCAGCTGGGCCGGCTTCAGCTTCGGCGGGCATATCGGACACATCGCTTCCCCGCTTGGCGGCAATCTTTCGAGCTACACCGGCTATGCGGCGGGGTCTTTCGAGGCCGCCGGATTCCGGCGTTTCGACCTGTCGCCGAAGGGGCTGATGGGGGGCGTCGGCGTGGGCTACAATTTCCAGGCCGGGCGGTTCGTGGCAGGCGTCGAAGCGGATATCAGCCTGCTGGGAAGTAACAGCGATGGCCAGTCGAGCGCCGTTCACCGGGCTTCGCTCCCCACCTTGTCTGTCACGCGGACCGAGACGATCAACCTCAAATCACAGGCAAGCTGGCTGGCGACCCTGCGGGCGCGCGCCGGCTATGCCGTGCTCGACCGGATGCTCGTCTATGGCACCGGCGGCCTTGCCTTCAGCCAGTTGCGCACCTCTGCGGCACAGGTCGCGGTTATCAACACCGTGCCGCTCTCGGGCGGCACCACCACGACAACCCAGGTCAACAGCGCCACCAGCGATTCCTCAACCCGCACCGGCTGGGCGCTGGGCGCCGGTGTCGAGGTCGCAATTTCGCGCTCGATCACACTGCGCGGGGAATATCTGCACTACCAGTTCGGCGACCGCATCGTCACATTGCGCGATCAGGGCAACCCGGCCCTCTCAACGAGCTACAAGTTCCTCAATCGTGGCGACATCTACCGGATTGGCGTCAACACGCTGTTCTGACCGCTCGCTCCCGCACGGCGCATGGGTGACTGGGCTTTCGTCCCTTATGCTGCAAATGAAAACAACCTCAACTTGTTCCGCTTAGCGGTCGATTAACCTTACTGGGGTCTTATCGAAGCAGTCCGTACTTGTCCTGTGACGCCAAGTTTCGAGTTGTTCCGATGCAGAAGTCCATGCCTCGCGCCCGCTCATTTGCCAATTCAACGGCAACGCTCGCCGTCGAGTATCGCAGCCGCAAGGGTGTGCGCCAGTTCGAAATCAGCCCCGCAACGTTCGGCAGCCTGGTTGGCCTGATGCTGCTCGTCTGCATGGCCGCTGTTGTCTCCGGCCTCTACATCTTTTCAAAGGATGAGGTTCTGCGCTCGGTCCTCTCCGGTCAGGCCCGGATGCAATATGCCTATGAGGACCGGATTGCCCAGCTTCGCACCCACATCGACCGGGTTGCGGGCCGGCAGCTTGTCGATCAGGACACGGTTGAAGCAAAGCTGCACGAACTCATCAACCGGCAGGTCCAGCTTGAATCGCGCCAGGCGCTGATTGCCCGCATCGCGGATGATGCCTCGCGCGCTGGCATTGCGGTTCCGGAGGCGCGCGTTCCAGCGGCGCCGAAGCCCGATGTCACCGGCACCATCAATGCCTTCATGCCGCTCGGGACGCCGGCCGCTACAAAGGATGCGCAGCCGCGCGCCAAGCCGATGCCGGAAGAACCGGGCCTGCGCACTTCCACCGGCGCGCCGAACGCCGTGCCCAAGACACTTGCCCTGCCCAGCCCGCACCTGACGCATGTGGATCGCCGTTCGCTGCCTCTCATTCTGGAACAGGCACAGACCAGCGCGACCATGATGGCAACAACGCAAATGGCGCAGTTGCGCGGCATCGAGAGCAAGGCGCAGATCTCTGCCCGCCGCTACCGCAGCATGATCGATAACACCGGCCTCAATGTCGCGCGCTTCCTGAAAACGCCGGCCAAAGCCAATACCGAAACCGCAATGGGCGGTCCGCTCATTCCGCTGACCAGTGCGGAGGCGGTGCAGTTTGAAAAATCGCTGGCTGCCGCACAAACGTACCTTGAGGAGACCGAGCGCCTCGGACATGTCGTTCGTGCGCTGCCCGTTCGTCGCCCGTTGCCGCGCGGCTATGACACCACCAGCGGCTTCGGCGCCCGTTCAGATCCATTCACGCGCGGCCTTGCCTTGCACGCCGGCCTCGATTTCCGCGCCTCGACCGGCACACCGGCCCGCGCGACTGCGGATGGCAAGGTGATCGAGGCGGACTGGGTGGGCGGTTATGGCCGCATGGTCGAGATCGACCATGGTTACGGCATGACGACGCGCTTCGCACATCTCTCGGCCATTGAAGTCAGCGTCGGCGACCGGGTTTCCAAAGGCGATGTGGTGGGGCTGGTCGGCTCGTCCGGGCGTTCCACCGGCCCCCATCTGCACTATGAGGTGCGCATCGACGACGAGGCCGTGGATCCGGCCACCTTCCTCCGCGCCGGCGAGCGCGCCGCCATCGATTGACGGCTCCCCGGTTCGATTCGAGGGCGCGCTGCACTGCCGCGACGCGGCAGGAATGCCTCACCCTCCCAGAAGCAGCAGCATCGCCGGCAATGTCACCGCACAGGCAATTGTCTCGAAGGTGATGATGGCCGCCATCAGCCGCGAATCCCCGCCCATCAGTCGTGTCATGATATAGGCCGCGCCCGCCGTCGGCACTGCCGTGCAGACCAGCAGGACGCCGAGATCCGGCCCTGTCAGCCCGGCAAGGCGGCCTATCCCCGCCGCCAGCATCGGCAGGCCGATCAACTTGATGCCGGAGGACAGCAGCACCGGCATTGACGGACGGCCAAGATCGGCCAGCCGAAGACCACTGCCCACCAGCAGCAGTGCCGCCGGCAATGATGCCTTGCCGCAGATATCAGCCGCCGTCATCAACGCGGTCGGCATCGGCAATCCGGTGGCATTGATGGTCAGTCCGACGATGCTGGACCAAATGAACGGGTTCTTGAGAAGATCAACGGCGCTCAGCCTGCCTTTGTCCCCCTCACCAAAGCGGCGCAGAATCAGCACAGACGTAACGTTGATGGCCGGAATGATGGCGACAATCGCCACCGCAAACAGAGTCAGCCCGCGCTTGCCGAAAAGCTGATCCGCAAGCCCCACGGCGACGAAGGTGTTCCAGCGGATTGCCCCCTGAAAGACCGAGGCAAAGGCCGGGCCGCTCATGCCGAAGCGCCGGTTGAGCAGCGGATAGGCCGCCAGCAGGGCCAGGCCGGCGGAGGCGACCGAGCCGAACATGACAGCGCCAAAATTCAACGCAGGCACCGATTTCAGATCAGCTTTTACCAGCGCGTAGATGATCAGCGCGGGAAAGAACACCTGAAAGCTGATATGCTCGAAGCCGCGCCAGTGCTCATCCGTGACATGCCCGCGATCGCGCAGCCACCATCCCAGAATCGTGACCAGAAGGATCGTCGTCACGCTGTCGAGAATTCCAGGCATGGTGTAGGGTCAGCCGCTCGCAAATGGCTGGCGCCTGTGAAGGTCCCCGTTCAGATCGGGTTCACGGCGCCGGTCTTAAGAAAGCGTTACTGCCTCACGCTTGAGGAGTACAGGGAAAAGGCCATGACACAGGTTACAGGGTTCCGCCGTCTCGCTGCTGTCTTTCTGTCGGGCGCATTGGTCATTTCGACCATGCCTCCCGTTCAGGCCCAGCCGATTCCGATGAGCCGCGATCTTGGCGCCAGCGAGCAGGTTGCGCAGGTTCGCTACCGTCGCGGTGCGCCGCCGCGCCATGGTTATGTTCGGCGCCATCGCGGCAACGGCGGCGCAGCGGCTGCCGCAATTATCGGCGCGCTCGTGCTTGGCGGCGCTGCGCTTGCAGCATCGCAACATTCGCGCCAGCGCCGCGACTATTACGCCTACGATGATTATCCGCCGCCGGGATACGGTTATGCGCCGGCGCCGAACTATGGCTATTCCCAAGGGTATGGCTATGCCCCGGGCTATGGCTATTCGGAGCCGCAATATCACGCGCCGCGCCAGCGCGGACGGGTGGCGCCGCCCGCCGATACGTCATCACCCTATGCCGTGGCGCCGCAGCGCGCCGGAGCCCGCAATCGGGTCCAGTGGGAACAGTCGCAGCCCTACAACCCGCGCCATCGCTACACCAACCCCTACACCGGTGAATTGTTGCCGCCGGGCGTACGCCCGCCGCCGATGCCGCAATAAGGGGCGCGTGCCCGTGCGATCCTGCGCCTAGCCGCGCAGGTTTGCGAGCCGGTCCAGTGCGCCCTGAAGAATAAAGGCGGCTGCGGTGGCATCAATCACCGCGCCGCGCTTTACCCGTGACATGTCCGCCGCGATCAGCGCGCGCTCGGCGGCGACGGTGGAGAGGCGTTCATCCCAATAAATGACCGGCAACGGCAGGATAGGCGCCAGATTGCGCACAAAGGCGCGCGTTGCCTGCGCGCGTGGACCTTCCGAGCCATCCATGTTCAGTGGCAGCCCCAGCACCAGAGCCGCAATCTGATGTTCGCCGGCGATTTTCACCAGCGCCGCCGCATCCTCGCGGAATTTCGTGCGCTTCAGGGTCTTCATGGCGGTGGCAATGCGGAATTCGATGTCGGACAGCGCAAGGCCGATGGTCTTGGTGCCAAGATCGAGCCCGAGCAGACGCTGGCCGCGCTGAAGGCGTGTCGCCGCCTCTTCCAGTGAAATCACGTTGTCTGCCACTTGCCACTCCCGTCTTCGATCTGCCACCCTCCTACAATAGTCCCTGCGGCGGTGCAGAAAAATCGGGAGGCATTTCGACATGAAGATCACCTGGCACGGCCATTCGGCCTTCACCCTCGAAGCCAGCGGCAAACGCGTCCTTGTCGACCCGTTCCTGAACGGCAATCCCACTTTCGCGGGCAATGACGGCGAGGGCGTTTCCCGGCGCTATGCGTCGGTCACAGATGGCATAACGCATCTTGTCATCACGCATGGGCATTCGGACCATACAGGCGATGCGGCCGACATCGCCATCCGCCAGCAACCCAAGGTGTTCTGCAATTACGATCTTGGCGTCTGGCTGATGGGAAAGGCGGCTGCCCTGAACGGCGGCGAGGATTCCGGGGCGGCCTTTGAACTCATGAACACCGGCGGCACCGTGGACAGTGACGGGGTCTCCGTCACCCTCACGCGCGCCGATCATTCCTCCGGTGCGCTGGAAGACGGCGTTTCCCATGCGCTCGGCAGTGCCAATGGCACCATCATCCGCCTGCCGGGTGCGCCGGTCGTCTGGCATATGGGCGATACGGATGTGTTTTCGGATATGGCGATGATCGATGATCTTTGGAAGCCGGAGATCGTCATCATTCCCATCGGCGACCGCTTCACCATGGGGCCGAAAGGCGCGGCTTATGCCGCTTCGCGATACCTATCTCACGCGCGGATGTTGATCCCCAGTCACTGGGGCACTTTCGGTCTGCTCACCGGCACGCCGGATGCTTTTCGCGCGGCTCTTGGCAGCGGAGGCGGCAAGGTCGCCGATTTCGCGCCGGGCGTGGCGAAGGAGATTTGAAGGGTCCCGGCCTGCACCGAATTGGCACCCATCCGCAACGCCCGCATTAACGAAGCTTTTACGTTGTTGTCGCGGCATCCCGGAACTGTTGCTAGGCTCCGTCTTTGTATTTCACACTGACGGAGGCTTCGCGTTCCGATGGCATCCCCGGACCAGACATCCCCGAGCGCAGGTTCGCGCGCGGCCGATGATCCGCTGGCAATCGAGATCGACGCCGCGCGGATTGCGCCCGACACCTGGTACGCCGTTACCTTGCCCGTTCTGTCCGCCAGCAGCGGGGCGCATGCAGGTATTTCCGCGCGCTTCGGCTGGGGCGAGGCCATGGCGCCCGCGATGCCGGTGGCTACACCGGAAGCGGCCCCTTTGGGCAATGACAACCAGCCCGTAGAGACAACACCACAGGAAGAAATCGTTGTTCCGCTCGTGCCAGAGCCAGACAGCCTGTTCGTGCCCCGTCCGCCGGCCAATGACGATTCCGGCGCCCCGCGCCTGCGCCGCGTCATTCGTCGGCACAGCCTTGCCGATCTCGCGCTCGATGCGCGTGACAAGGCCGATGAGGCCGAGCCGCTCGCGGGGCCGGCGCCTGCCTTCGCCGAGCCCGCAATGCCTGTGCCCGTCATGCCCTTGCCGGTGCAGGGGCCGATTGACTGGCCGAACCGTCACCTTGCCCGGCATCAGGTTGCGCCGCAACGGCTCGACAAATCGGCGGTGACCACGCTGATCGTCATCATGGCCATCGTCTGGTCCGTTGGCGTTGGCTTTGGCATCTACAAATTGACAGTTCCGGGATCTGGCGCGCCCATCCAGTGGCGCAAGTGATCCGGCGCTTGCGGAACCGGGGATGAGTGGCAAGCCAGGTGGCCCCGCGCTTGCCGAAGCTTTCCGCGCGATGTTATAGCGCGTGCGACGCACTCTAGCAGGTTCCCGATGTCAGTTGATCAGGCCACTGTCCGGCGCATCGCGCGCCTCGCCCGCATTGCCGTTCCCGATGCGGAAGTTGAAAAGCTCCAGGGCGAGCTGAACGCCATGCTCGGCTTTGTCGAGGAACTCGACAGCGTGAATGTCGAAGGTGTCGAGCCGATGACCTCTGTCGTGCCGATGGAAATGAAAAAGCGCGTCGATGCCGTAACCGCCGGCGGCGATGCCGACCGGATCACCGCCAATGCGCCGCAGAGCGAGGATCACTATTTCCTCGTGCCCAAGGTGGTCGAGTAATCGCCCGCGCTCTCCCTCTGACGAAGTGAAATTCCCGTGTCCGATCTGACCCGCCTGACGCTGACTGAAGCCCGCGAACTTCTCAAGGCCCGCAAGGTTTCCTCGCTGGAACTGACCAACGCCTTCCTTTCCGCCATGGAAAAGGGCCGCAAGCTCAACGCCTATGTGCTGGAGACGCCGGACAAGGCGCGGGCCATGGCCACCGCTTCCGATGCGCGGCTGGCAAAGGGCGAGGCAGGGCCGCTCGAAGGCATTCCGCTCGGCATCAAGGACCTGTTCGCCACCGAGGGCGTGCGCACCACCGCCTGCTCGAAAATCCTCGGCAATTTCGTGCCGGGGTACGAATCGACCGTCACCAGCCAGCTGTGGCGTGATGGCGCGGTGATGCTGGGCAAGCTGAACAACGACGAATTCGCCATGGGATCCTCCAACGAGACCTCGGCCTTCGGCCCGGTTGTCTCACCGTGGAAAGCCAACAATTCGAACGCGGAGCTGGTGCCGGGTGGCTCTTCCGGTGGCTCGTCCGCCGCCGTTGCCGCCGATCTCTGCATGGCCGCCACCGCAACGGATACGGGCGGTTCGATCCGCCAGCCGGCGGCCTTCACCGGCACGGTGGGCATCAAGCCGACCTATGGCCGCTGCTCGCGCTGGGGCATCGTCGCCTTCGCTTCCTCGCTCGATCAGGCGGGACCGATCGCCAAGACGGTGGCTGATTGCGCGGCCATGCTGACCTCGATGTCCGGGCCGGACCCGAAGGACACGACCAGCGTGTCCATGGACGTGCCGGATTTTGAAAAGGCGGTTGGCCGCTCCGTGAAGGGGCTTAAAATCGGCATCCCGAAAGAATACCGCGTCGATGGCATGTCGCCGGAGATCGAGGCTCTTTGGCATCGCGGCGCCGAATGGCTGAAAACCGCCGGCTGCGAGATTGTGGATGTGTCGCTGCCGCATACCAAATACGCCTTGCCCGCCTATTACATCGTTGCGCCGGCGGAGGCTTCCTCCAATCTCGCGCGCTATGACGGTGTGCGCTACGGACTGCGCGTTCCGGGCAAGGATATCGTCGATCTCTACGAAAAGACCCGCGCTGCCGGCTTTGGCGCCGAAGTGCGCCGCCGCATCATGATCGGCACCTATGTGCTCAGCGCCGGCTATTATGACGCCTATTATCTGAAAGCGCAGAAACTGCGCACATTGATCCGCCGCGACTTCGAGGCGGTTTACGCCGACGGCGTCGACGCGATCCTGACGCCCGCAACGCCGACCTCGGCCTTCGGCATCGCCGAGATGACAACCGCCGACCCGGTGGAAATGTATCTCAACGACATCTTCACGGTAACGGTGAACATGGCCGGCCTGCCCGGTCTTGCTGTTCCCGGCGGCCTTGACCAGAAGGGCCTGCCTCTCGGCCTGCAACTTATCGGTCGCCCGTTCGACGAGGAGACGCTGTTCTCGCTCGGCGGCGCCATCGAGCAATCCGCCGGGCGCCTCACGCCGAAGGTCTGGTGGTAACCCGCCCCCGCATCATCCCGACAGGCTCGAAGGATGAGGCGGCGCGGGGACAACGGACAGTCATTGGTCTAAGCCCCCTTCCCTCGCGGGTTTCAGGCGTTAAACTCGGGGTCCCGTTCGCTTCAGCGAGAGCCCGATGACCACGCCCCTGCCGTCCGTCCTCATTGCCAACCGTGGCGAGATTGCCTGTCGCATCATCCGTACGGCACGCCGGCTGGGTATGCGAACCATCGCGGTCTATTCGGATGCGGATGCAAGGGCCCCCTTTGTTGCCATGGCGGACGAGGCCCATCGTCTCGGCCCTGCCCCAGCCCGTGAGAGCTACCTGCGCGGCGACCTGATCCTCGACATCGCAAAGCGGGCCGGCGCGGCCTGCATTCACCCCGGCTACGGCTTTTTGTCGGAGAACACCGATTTTGCCCGCGCGGCGGAGGCCGCCGGCATCATTTTCGTCGGCCCGCCGCCCTCCGCCATCGAGGCGATGGGCCTGAAGGACGCTGCCAAGCGCATCGCCGTCGAGGCCGGTGTGCCGGTCGTGCCCGGCTACCATGGCGAGAATCAGGACCCGGCCTTCCTCAAGCAGAAGGCCTATGAGATCGGCTATCCGGTGCTCATCAAGGCGGTTGCCGGCGGCGGCGGCAAAGGGATGCGCAAGGTCGAGCGTCACGCCGATTTCGACGACGCCCTCGCCTCCTGCAAGCGCGAGGCGCTGAATGCCTTCTCGGATGATCGCGTTCTGATCGAGAAATATGTCACCGCGCCGCGCCATGTCGAAATCCAGGTGTTCGCGGATCGCCACGGCAACGTCGTCCACCTGTTCGAGCGGGATTGCTCGCTTCAGAGGCGCCATCAGAAGGTGATCGAGGAGGCCCCCGCCCCCGGTATGCCGCCCGCCATGCGCGAGGCCATGGGCAAGGCAGCGGTGGAGGCAGCGCGCGCCGTCGGCTATGTCGGCGCCGGCACGGTTGAGTTCATTGCGGACGGCACGGGTGGGCTTAAGGAAAACGCCTTCTACTTCATGGAGATGAATACCCGTCTCCAGGTGGAACATCCGGTGACCGAGGCAATCACCGGCCTTGATCTTGTCGAACTCCAGTTCCGCGTCGCCGCTGGCGAGAAACTGCCCTTCGCCCAGAAGGACCTTGCCATCAACGGACACGCGGTCGAGGCGCGGCTTTATGCCGAGGATCCCGAGAGCGGGTTTCTGCCTTCCACCGGCAAGCTCTGGGCGCTGCATCTGCCTGATGACGGGTCTGTCCGCGTTGACACCGGTGTTGCGCGCGATGGTGAGGTGACGGGCTTTTATGATCCGATGATCGCCAAGATCATCGCCCATGGGGCAACGCGCGATGAGGCGCTGGATCGGCTCGCTGCCGCGCTGGGCCAGACGATCGTGGCCGGGCCGCGCACCAACACGGCCTTCCTCATCGCGCTGTGCAACGCGCCGGGGTTCCGCATCGGGGATTTCGACACGGGCTTCATTGAGCGAAACCTTGACGCGCTCGGTGCCGTTGAACAGCCCGTTGATCTCGACGCGGTCGCGGCGGCGGTTCCGACGATGATCGAGCAAGCCTGCTGGCGCGTGGATCATGAGGCATCGTTCGGCGAGATCGGCCATGAGGACGAGAGCGCCCTCCAGCCGGTGGATCCCTGGAGCCGGAACGATGGCTTCACGTTCACGATGCCGAATACGCCGACCATCGATGTTGTTGCCAGCGGCAAGCGCCTCAGAGTTTCGGCCAGCCAGAACGACTGGCTCCGGTATCAGGTCGGCATCGCACCCGGCGACTACACGCGCACGGTCGCGTTAGCCGAACGCACCGACCACGGCGAGCGCGGCGTGGCGGATGAGCCATCCGTCGCTGTTGTCGAAACCAATGCCGCCTGGCTGGTTATCCGTCGTGGCCGGCAGACTGAAGTCGCGCTGTTCGACCCGCTCGATGTCGACCTCGAAAGCCTTGATGTGCCCGAGGGCGGCGCGCTGGTGAAGGCCCCGATGCACGGCAAGCTGATCGCCCTTTATGTGAAGCCGGGCGACCGGGTGGAAAAAGGCACGCGTCTCGCCGTCGTTGAAGCGATGAAGATGGAACATGCGCTCACGGCCCCGCGCGATGGCGTAGTGGCGGATGTCTCTGGCCATGTCGGCCAGCAGGTCAGCCAGGGCGCAAAACTCATCCTGATCGGGGAAGGCTGATGCGTTTTGCCCTCGCGCTTGCCGGCCTGCTGCTCGCCAGCCCGGCCTTCGCCTGTTCCTGCATGAGGCCCGGCCCTGACACGCCGAAGCCGCAGCATCTTCTGCTGGCCACCGTCACCGACGTCGCCACAAGTTCGGACGGGGCGAGTGCCGTCACAACACTGAAGGTTATACGCAATCTCATTGGCCGGGCGGAAGGAACGATCCGCGTGCGTGCCCGCACGAGTTCAGCGGGTTGCGGCGTCCGCTTCCGCAAGGGCGCGCGGCAACTCTTTGCGCTGCAACGGCAGGGCAGCGGCTACACCACGAACCTCTGCCTGATGCTTCAGGCCCAGCAATGACGCTGCATCTTCTGAAGCTCTGCGTTGGCGTTTCTGCCATCAGCGATCTCAGCGAGTGGATCGAGGAGCAACAGATTTATGCGCGCCGCGCCGGACGGGCCTTCGAGCAGCGCCATACGACGCGCATGGTGCCCAAACGCGAGGCTGAACTCCTGCGCGCGACTGAGGGACCTGGCTCGCTTTTCTGGGTCATCAAAGGGCAGATTGCCTGCCGCCAGCAATTACTCGACATCCGGCCCTTCACCGATGGCGAGGGCATAGGACGCTGCCACCTTGTGCTGAAACCAGAGGTCATTCCGGTGGAGCCACGCCCCTATCGCGCGTTTCAGGGCTGGCGCTATCTCACCGCCGCCGACGCCCCGCGTGATCTTTCCGCACGGGCCGAGGGGCTGGAAGCCATGCCCGAGGAGATGCGACGCGAGCTCGCCGGCCTCGGGTTGATCTGACGATTCGGTCCAGCTGACATTGCCCCCGCCCCGCCGCACGAACGGGGCGAGGCAGCGGATCCGAACTCAGCTCAGACCGCAAGCATTCATCGCGGCCTGGGCCTTCGGCCGGGCGCTGTCGGCGAAATAGCCATTCTCGCGGTAGAAACCGATCTCGGTCTTGTCCATGGCCTTCAGAGCGCCCGAGGCATAGCAGCCGCAGGGACGGGAGAGTTCCGCCGTCGAAGCGCTCTGCTTGGCCTTCTGAACCTTGATGCAGCTCGCTGCAACGCCGCGCTGCAACTCACCCATCGATGCGGTCTTGAGCTTCGGATCCGGCTTGAATTCCGGCATGCTCTGGCAGCCCCACAGCAAAAGTGCAACGCCCGCCGCCAGAACGGCGCGCCCAAAAGTCCTCGTCATCGTCGATCCTCAATTCAAAATCCCGCCCCAGTTCGCCCAATGAAGGGGCGGTTCGTCAAGCCTTCTTTATCCACACCCTGTTGTCGTGGAAAGCTGCACCGCCGAATGGCGCCACGGGATCGGCCCCGGTCAAGGTGTTGATGCCACGCCCATGCTTGTGCGCGCGGTTGGGGAAAATCGATTCCGCAATGACAACGCCCCGGCGCACCCCGTCGAACAGACGGGCATGAAGAAAGACGCTGCCGCGCGTGTTGCCCACTTCAAGTTCGTCACCCTCGCCAATCGCGTGTTCGGCGGCATCTTCCGGATGGATCAGCAGGCTGGGACGCCCCTCGCGCGCGGCCGAGGTGGGCGTTTCGGTGAAGGTCGTATTGAGGAATGATCGGGCCGGCGAGGTTGCGAGGCGGAACGGATGGTCGGCATCCGGCGCTTCTATCACGGCCATATGGTCGGGAAAGCCCGGCAGGCGGTCGCAGGGACCCATCAGCCCGGCATTGGAGAAAGGCACCGTCCGCCAGTCTGGCCGAAAGCGGAATTTTCCGTCGGGCCAACCAAAGCCTCCCGTGAAATGCGCTTCCGCAAAGGGCGGTTGCAGGTCGCGCCATTTCTCCTCGCGCAACGTTTCGAAGCTACCGCAGCCACGCGCGCCGAGAAGCGCGTCAACATGTCCGCGCGCATCGAGATCGAAGCCGGCATGGCGTGCGCCCACACGTTTTGCCAGCGCCACCACTACCTCGTGATTCGAACGGCATTCGCCCGGTGCTTCGATCAGTTTCGGTCCGAGCGCGACATATTGATGGCCGCCGCCCTGGTACACATCGTCATGCTCGACGAACATCGTCGCCGGCAGCACGATATCGGCCATCAAGGCGGTTTCGGTCATGAACTGTTCGTGGACGCAGGTGAAGAGATCGTCGCGCAGGAATCCTCGTTTGACGGTTTCCTGTTCGGGCGCCACGGTCACGGGATTGGTGTTCTGGACAAACAGAACCGTCACCGGCGGGCCGCCGCGCAGTGCCTCCGCATCCCCGGTCAAAACACGGCCGATCTGTGACTGGTCAAGCATCCGGATGCCCGGGTCCTTCTGGTCCAGCGCTTCCAGCATGGTCTTGTTCCAGCGGTAGATGCCGCTGTTGCTGTGAAAAGCCCCTCCCCCTTCATGCTGCCAGGCGCCCGTGACAGCAGCGATGCAGCTTGCCGCGTGCATGTTGGCGGCACCATTGCGCTGACGGGAAAAGCCGTAACCGAGCCGGAAATAGCTGCGGGGCGTCGTTCCGACCAGGCGCGCGAACGCTTCGATCTCCGCCACCGGCACACCGCAGATGGCCTCGGCCCAGGCGGGATCGCGCGTGGCAAGATGCGCCTCCAGTCCGGTGGGATCATCCGTGAAGCGCTCAAGGTATTCGCGATCCGCCAGCCCCTCGCGAAACAGCACATGCATGACGGCGCAGGCCAGCGCACCATCTGTGCCCGGCCGCACCAGCAAGGCCATGTCGGCCTGCGCCATCGTCTCGGTGCGATAGATATCGACCGCGACGATTTTCGCCCCCCGCTCCTTTCGCGCCCGCACCGCATGGGTCATCACATTGATCTGGGTCGCGACGGGATTGGTGCCCCAGATGACGACACAATCGGATTTCGCGATCTCGCGCGGATCGGGGCCGTTCAGGCGCCCGGTGCCGGCGATATAACCGGTCCAGGCCGGATTGACGCAGATGGTTGAATAAAAGCCGGAATAGCGCTTGGCATTGCGCAGGCGATTGATGCCGTCGCGCATCACCAGCCCCATCGTGCCGGCGTAATAATAGGGCCAGACCGCCTCCGGCCCATGGGTTCGCTCGGCCTCCAGCATCCGCGCCGCCACTGTATCGAGCGCCTCGTCCCACGAGATGCGCTGGAACTGGCCGCTGCCCTTGGGGCCGGAACGTTTCAGTGGGTACAGCAGCCGGTCGAGATGGTGCGTGCGCTCGGCATAGCGGGCCACTTTCGCGCAGATGACGCCGGCGGTGTAGCGCTGATCCTTCGCGCCGCGAATGCGCCCGATGTGCCGCGCATCCAGCACCTCCACCTCAAGCGCGCAGGTGGAAGGGCAATCGTGCGGACAGGCAGAGGCTTCAAAGCGGTGGGCGGCGTTTGTCATTGGCGGAAGGTGCCGTCCCGCGCCACCCCAGGCAAGCGATAAGTTACGCTACTTCACCGTAACGTTGAACACGATCGTGCCATCGCTGCGAACTTCGCGCTTAGTGCCATAGAGCCGGATGATGAAGCGATCCTGCCCCCGGAAGCCCTTGAACGGGCGATAGCGCCAGACGAGCGTTTTCTGATCGATGTTCACGAGGCCGCGGGCGGGCTGCTGCACCACTTGTGCCTGATCGATCTTGATGTTCGGCATCTTGAAGTCACCCGAGCAATATTCGCCCGAGCCGATCTCCATATTGGCGCTCATGTGGTTGGTGAAGTCGAACATGATCTGCGGCAGGACGCATTTCGCGGCGGCTGGCGTTGCCGCCAACCCCACCAGAATGGCGCCTGCCATGAGGACTTTCTGCATTCTGCTCTCGCCTCGTTGTCTTATTGCGTCAGTTTCAGGCGCAACACGGTCGCCGCGATAATGTTCAACACGTTCTGCAACTGCGCGGCGTCTACACTGAACGCGCGTTGCGCACTGCCGGCGCAATTCTGCAACTGCGCGATCGCCGCCGGGTTCGAGAAGTTCACCGCGATGGTATAGAGCTGGACCTTGTAGGTGTTGCGGATGGTCCAGCACCACTCAAGCATCCTGCCGTCGAGCGCTGCCTTGTCCGGCGTGGCGGGGCCGGTGGTGCAGCCGGGGTTCTGATAGCCCTTGCAGCCCCAGTAGCCCGGATAGTCGATGGCTTGCGTGTTCTCGCCGTCGGTGATGAGGATCATGACCTTCTGCTGGTTCGGGGCATTCCAGGCCTGGGGCGGGGTCGTCAGCCCGAAAAAGCCTGGCCAGCCACCGGTCGCGGCAAGGCTGCGGAGCCCCCAGCGCAGGCCGACGTCCGCATGGGTACCGCCCGGAATGGGCGTCATGCGCTCAATCGTCTCGATGACCTGGCGGCGGTTGCCCGAAAGGCCGAGCATCGGCGTCGGGCAATTGATGTTCGGTCCGGTGATCGGATTCGGCGAGCCGTTGGGCGACAACGCACTCCACGTCGTTGTCGGCACCCAGGGGCACCATTTTGTCTGCGAGGTAATGATCTTCTTCTCGTTCGGATCACCCACACAGCCGTTCGGCATGTTGACGTCGCCCGTGTAGGTGCCACGCAGATAGCAGCCCCAATAGGAGTTCGCGCAACGCGAGTTCGGCGGCGCGTAAGGGTTGAGGCGACCGTAGCTGATATCCTGGTAGCAGGACATCATGGATAGAGAGGTATCGCAGACGAGTTCATTCACCGTGGTGTCTGTGCAGACCGTCTGGCAGACCAGGCAGGCATTGTCCGGCTTGTTGCTGCCATAGCGTCCAGGCACGCGGTCGCCCATGATCGCAGCGGGCGACACCTGCGGCGTCGTGCGGCGGATCAGGTCAAGGAAGCCTTGGGTCCCGCTCGGCGGCGGGGGATTCGTCGGCGGCGGCGTATAGGGCGGCGGCGTATAGGGCGGCGGCGTATACGGCGGCGTGTAGGGCGGCGTATAAGGCGGTGTCGTTGGCGGTGTCGTTGGCGGCGGCGGCGGCGGCGGCGGACAGGGCGTACCGTCGTCAACCCAGTTACAGGAGCAGTTTGTGTACGTGACAGGCTGCACGTCGCCTTCCATATTGGATGTCATCGCCAGCGCTGGCGACTGCACGTGCAGCGCGTTCCAGTTCATGCCACCGTTGTCATTCGGCGAGACACCTTCGGTCGACCCCGATATGCAGCCGCGCCAATCAACGGGGCTGAAAAGCGCCGAATTGAGATTGACCCGCCCCGAGCGACCCAGCGGCGTCGCCACAAACGTTTGCGAGCCCTTGTCGGGCATGTTGGTGACCGCTGTCTTGCCCGAGAAATCTGCGGCGCGCGGCGCTTCCGACAGTACGTTGACCGATGTGACCCATGGAATGACCGACAGGCGCAGCCAGTCCGCATCACCCGATTGCTGGGCTGCATCGAACAGCGTGTGCGTGAAGCGCTTGGCGGCGTTGCGCAACTCCGTGAAACGGGTCGAACTGCGGCCGGGGTCGATCTTGAACATCGACGCCGTGTTGTCGAGCACCAGCGCCACCTCTGTCGGCAGCGGAGTACCGAAGCCGACAACGGCCGTGGCCTGGACGTCGTTGAAGCCGGTCGGCAACAGATTGCCAAACATCAGGTTGATGGAACCCGTCGCCGTTGCCCGGACATCGTTGTTGCCCAACCAGGTGAAGGTCACCGTGGCCGAGCCCGGCGGGAACATCTTGGCGTTGTCCTGCAAGGTCTTGTTGAACAGCGCCCGGCCATCCGCCTCGCCCTGGATGCGCGCGACCGGCACAGTCGAAGTGGGGCGCAGATCAGCTTCGCGACGCTTGGCGGCCAGCGCGGATGCGTCAGCCGCCTTCTGCAACATCGCCTGCGCCAGCGAGCGCCGGTAGGTTTCAATGCCACCGGCGATCAGCAGCATCAGCACCATCGCGGCGCCGGCAAACATGACGGCTACCGAGCCCTTCCGATCTTTGGAAAAGGCGCGAAACCTCTGCAACCAGTTTGTTTTCATCTTTGGCATGGCGACAGAAACCCCGAACCCCGATTCGCACGTATCGGGATTGCACGTCAGTTATCGGCGAGTGTAAAGCGCCGGTGGCGGGATCGACTTAATGTTTTCGTTAAAGTCGATCCCAATCCACCAGTTTTTTGGCAATCAGCTCGTAATCCTGAGCTTGATCACTGAACCTGCGATAACATTGAGCACGCGTTTGAGCTCCGCGGCATCGATGTTGAAGAAGCGGCCTGGCTCCGGCGCACAATCATTCACAAGCTGCACAGCCTGTTTGTTGGTGAAATTCACTGCCACAGCATAGAGATCAACGTTGTACTGGGTGCGGATGGCAGTGCACCATGCCTTCATCATGCGGTCGAGTTCCGCCTTGTCTGGCGAGCCCTTGCAGCCAGGATTCTGATAACCTTTGCAATCCCAGTAGCCGGGATAGTCAATGGCCTGGGAGTTCTCGCCGTCGGTGATCAGCACCATGACCTTGCGCTCGCGGCCGCTGAACTGGACGGGCGGCTTGTCGAGGCCGAAGAAGGCCGGCCAGCCGCTGTTGGGCGAGAGTGTGCGCAGCCCCCAGCGCAAGCCGACATCGCCATGCGTACCGCCCGGCACAGGCGTCATGCGATCAATGGTTTCAAGCACCTGCTTGCGATTGCCGGAGAGGCCCAGAATGGGCGTCGGGCAGTTGATGTTCGGGCCCGTAATGGGGTCCTGCTTGGTCCAGTTGGTCGCCGGGACCCACGGGCACCATTTGACCGAGCCATCTTTCAGGCCGGGTTCGTTCGGATCGCCAACGCAGGGGCCGATGTCTGTTGTCGGCTCCCGAGCTCCGGCCTCGCTGGCAAGGTAGCAGCCGCCGCTGGTGCATTTTTCCGCCGTGGTCAGATACGGATTCAGCCGACCTTGCGCGATATTCTGAGCGCAGCTCTTGTAGGTTTTCCAGGTCGTGCAGACCAGTTCCTGATACTTGACCGTCTTGCAGTCGGTCGTCGTACGGCAGACCATGCAGGAGTTGGTCACGTTATTGTCGACGGCACCATTGAGGCGATCGCCGAAGATATGCGCGAATTCAACCGTCGGCATGGTGCGCTTGAAGAGATCGTAGAAGCCCTGCGTGCCACCGCCACCTCCGCCGCCTCCTCCACCGCCGCCGCCGCCGCCGCCGCCGCCACCACCGCCGCCGCCGCCACAGGCAAAGCCATCATCCGTGCACTCGGTGCGACATTCCTGCCGCTCGCGATCCACCATGGAGCCAGAACCGATGGAGGCGTTGGCCAGTGGCGGCGAGGGAATGTGCAGCGCTTTCCAGGTCGCAAAGCCGTGGTCGCCGGGGTCTTTCGTCTCACCTTCGCCGCTGATGCAGCCGCGCCAGCCAATCGGCCCGAACTGGGCGGCAAGCAGGTTCACGCGACCGGCATGGTCAATCGGGTTGGCAATCCGGGTCTGTGTGCCCTTGTCGAGAATCGAAGTGATTGGGCCGCTCCCGGTGAAGTCGGCGGTACGGGGCACTTCGCCTCGCACGTTGACGGTTGTCGTCCAGGGCACCACAGAGACGCGCAGAAAGTCGACGTTGGCCTGCTGGGCAGCATCAAACAGGGTGTGGGTGAAGGTCTTGGCCGCATCACGCAACTGCGTGAACCGCGTCAGCGCGCGCCCGTCCTTCTGGAACATCGATGAGGTGTTGTCGAGCACCAGCGCCACCTCGGTGGGCAGCGGAACGCCGAATCCGACGGTTGCATTCGCCTGAATCTTGCTCAGGGAATCCGGCAGGAGCCCTGAAAAAATCAGGTTGAACTGGCCTTCGGCATCAACCCGGAGGGAGCCGTCCTGCGTCCAGGTGAAGCGCGGTGTCGGCATGTTTTCACCGAACATCCGCTGGCCTTCGGAGTTTGGCAGGGCCGACTGGAACATCCGCAGCGCCTCGGATTCACCCTTGGCGCGCGCCTCCGTGGCCGTCGACGTGCCACGCGCATCGGATTCGATGCGCTTGCCGGCGAGCGCGGCGGAATCCACCGCCTTCTGCACCATCGCGGTCGCAAGATTGCGGCGGTACATCTCGATACCGCCTGCGACCGTGAGGCTGAGCCCGATGCCAGCCGCCGCAAATATGACGGCGACACCACCGCGCCTGTCATTCCGGAAACGTTGCAGAGCCTTCAAATCGACGGGAACCATGACGAGACCTCAAATACGGCGTGCCGGCATTCCGGCTGTGGTCTCGAACCATGCTGAACGGGCGCTAACATGCCCTTAAATCGAACGTCTAAACAGCAGGGTACCTGCAATTTTCTCGTTATTTGAATCAAAAAAAGGAGGGCTGGAGCCCTCCTTGAAAACGACAGTGGGTTAAAACCCGAAATCAGCCGACGATTTCGTTGCCCGAGAAGAACTGCGCAATCTCGATGGCGGCGTTCTCGACCGAGTCCGAACCATGGGCCGAATTCTCACCCACCGACCGGGCAAACAGCTTGCGGATCGTGCCCTCAGCAGCGTTTGCTGGGTTCGTCGCGCCCATAACGTCGCGATAGCGCTGCACGGCGTTCTCGCCTTCGAGAACCTGCACCACTACCGGGCCGGAGGTCATGAATTCCACCAACTCACCGAAGAACGGACGGGCTGCATGGACGGCATAGAAGGTCTCGGCCTCCTTGCGGGTCATCTGGATGCGCTTCTGCGCCACAATGCGCAGGCCGGCCTTCTCGATCACCGCATTGACGGCGCCGGTGAGGTTCCGCTCGGTGGCATCGGGCTTGATGATGGAGAAGGTACGCTGGATGGTCATGATCTTTTCCTTGCTGGACTGTAGGGCGTGCTCATAGTCCATTTTTATACAAAGGAAAGCCCCCACGTCGCGCGTGGGGGCTCAACTGTCGGGATCTTGCGCTCAGTCTTCCGAGCTGAACAACCCCGAACGGAACAGGAAGCCCGAGATGACGCCGCCGACCATCGGGGCGACAATGAACAGCCAGAGCTGCGATAGGGCCTGACCGCCAACGTAGATGTTCGGCGCAATCGTGCGGGCCGGATTGACCGATGTGCCGGTGACTGGGATCAGCAGGATATGGATCAAGGTCAACGTGAGGCCGATGACGAGGCCGGTCGCAAAGCCCGCGCCGGTCTTGCCATGCGTCGCCCCCAGAATGGCCGTGGTGAAGATCATCGTGCCAATGACCTCGCAGAGGAAGGCCGAGAGTGTCGAGTAGTTGGTGTAAACGTTCTGGCCGAGACCGCCGGCCTGGATGTTATAGCCCCCCGTCTTGCCTGAAAGCACGAGCGCCAGGATGCCCGCGCCGATGAAGCCACCGATAATCTGTGCGATGATGTACTGGATGGCATCCGATGTCGGCATCCGGCCGGCGGACCACACCGCAGCCGTCACGGCAGGATTGATGTGACAGCCCGAAACCGGGCCGATTCCATAGGCCATAGCCGTCACTGACAGGCCGAACGCCAGCGCGATCGGCAGAGCGCCAAGCGGCATGGCGCCGCCCCAACCTGCGAGCACGACGGAGCCGCAGCCGACAAATACGAGCACTGCGGTGCCGAATGCTTCGGCGATGAGCTTCTTCATGATGGTATCCCTTGTTCAGCGCGCGGTAAGGACGCGCCTTTAGCCCCCACGGTTTTTTAATGCTCCGATTATGAACAAGCGTTGACCAAAAGTTGAATAACACCGGAAGTTGCAAATGGGCGCCTGTCGCGACCGGTCAATCCCTCGCCGCAGTTTTCTTTTGCGCGATGGCGCCCGTTCGGTCATAGCGAGCCATGCTTCGCATCACCGACCTGACCTATCGCCTTGGCGACCGCATCCTGTTCGAAAAGGCCTCCGTGACCCTGCCCGAGGGCGCGCGCGTCGGCTTTGTCGGACGCAACGGCTCCGGCAAGACCACCCTCTTCCGCCTGATCGCCGGCGAGACCGCTGCCGAGGACGGCAGTATCGATCTGCCGCGCGGCGTGCGCATGGGGCGCGTCGAGCAGGAAGCGCCGGGCGGCCCCGAAACCCTCATCGACTTCGTGCTCGCGGCGGACACGGAGCGCGCTGCGCTGCTGGCCGAGGCCGAAACCGCGACCGATGCGCACCGCATTGCCGATATTCAGCTGCGGCTTGCCGACATTTCCGCCCATTCCGCCCCGGCGCGTGCGGCGGCCATCCTGCACGGTCTTGGCTTTGATGCGGCAGCACAGGCCCGCCCCTGCGGCGATTTCTCAGGCGGCTGGCGGATGCGCGTGGCGCTGGCTGCGGTGCTCTTTACCGAGCCGGACCTGCTGCTGCTCGACGAACCGACCAACTATCTCGACCTTGAAGGCGCGATCTGGCTTCAGGAGCATCTGACGCGCTATCCGCATACGGTGCTGATCATTTCGCATGACCGGGATTTTCTCGACACGGTGACCAACCACACCCTGCATCTCGATGCGCGCAAGCTTGTGCTGTACCGCGGGGGGTATTCCAGCTTCGAGAAACAGCGCGCCGAAGCCGCCATTCTGGCAGAAAAGGCCGCGGCCTCGGTCGCCGCCGAGCGCGCCAAGCTGCAAGCCTTCATCGATCGTTTCAAGGCCAAGGCCTCGAAGGCCGCGCAGGCGCAAAGCCGGGCCAAGCGCCTCGAAAAGCTCGCCGATGTTCAACTCTACGCTGCGGAAGCCACCGCGCGGCTCGAATTTCCCAATCCGCAGAAGGCGCTGTCCCCGCCCCTCGTGGCCTTTGAAAGCGTGGTAGCGGGCTATGGCGACCATGTTGTGCTGCGCCGCATCAACCTCTCCATCGGCGATGACGACCGCATCGGCCTGATTGGCGCCAACGGCAACGGCAAATCCACTTTCGTGAAGCTGATCGCCGATCGTCTTGCTCCCTTGTCGGGCAGCATCACCCGCGCGCCAAAGCTTGATGTCGCCTATTTCGCCCAGCACCAACTCGACGAACTTTCCGAGGAGGCAACGCCCTATCTGCTGGTGCGCCGCCGGATGGAGGGGCAGCCGGAAGCGAAAATCCGCGCTCGCACAGCGCAGCTCGGCTTTTCCTCCGACAAGTCCGATACGCCCATTTCGAGCCTCTCGGGCGGCGAGAAGGCGCGGTTGCTGCTCGGCCTTGCCACATTTGACGGGCCGCACCTCGTCATTCTGGACGAGCCGACCAACCATCTCGACATTCCGATGCGCGATGCGCTGGTGCAGGCGCTGGCAACTTACAAAGGTGCCGCGATCATCGTCAGCCACGACCGGCATCTCCTCGATTCCACCTGCGACCGGTTGTGGCTGGTGGGCGATGGAGCCGTGCAGCCCTTCGACGGCGATCTCGATGCCTATGCGAAGATGGTCATGTCCGCCCGCTCGGACAGTGCCCCGCGCGAGGAGAGAGCCGGCGAGACCAACGAGCGCCGCCAGCGCGCGGAACAGCGCGTTGCCCTTGGCCCCTTGCGCAAGAAGGTGGCGGAGCTTGAAACGCAGATGGCCCGCTTCTCGGAACTTATCGCCAAGGCAGACGCCATTCTGGCCGCGCCCGATACTTTTGCCAAAAATCCCGAACGCGCGCAGCAGATTGCCAAAGACCGCGCGGCGCTCGCTGATCGTCTCGCGGAGACGGAGGAGGCCTGGCTCGACGCCTCAAGCCAACTGGAGGCAGCGGGCTGAACGCTCGGCCGACAGGCCCGCACAAAAAGGCGATTATATACTTGACACACCAAACGCTTTGAATCATAGTGGATTCAAGGAGTTAGGTCATGTCTGTGCTTTCCGCCCGTTATTTTCACGATGAAGCCGCCGCTTTCGAGCATCTTGAAAGCGTTGTTTGGGCGAATGGCGTGTCCTGCCCGCATTGTGGTTCCATGTCTGGAAAGCACTACGATCTACGCAAGACCCGCGTTGGCCTTCGAAAGTGCTCCGATTGCCGTAAGCAGTTCACCGTGAAAGTCGGCACCGTCTTTGAGAGTGCGCACATCCCGCTCAACAAGATGTTGCAGGCCGTTTATCTCATGTGCGCGTCCAAGAAGGGCATCAGCGCGCATCAGCTTCACCGCGTCCTTGGGATCACCTATAAGTCTGCATGGTTCCTTTGCCATCGCATCCGCGAAGCTATGCGTTCTGGCGAACTTGCCCCGATGGGTGGCGCTGGCGGCACGGTTGAAGTCGATGAAACCTTCATCGGTCATGACAAGACCATCAAGCCCAAGGGTGAGAAGAAGGGGCGCGGCTACGCTCACAAACACAAGGTTCTGTCCCTTGTGGATCGTGAAGGGACCTATATACGTATGTGACCTTCTCCGAATTTAATCGGAGAAGTAAGCTTTCACGAAATCGCGGCCTTTCGGCGTGATCCTGAAACCGCCATCTACATCTTCCGCGTATCCTTGATAGATGAAGTTGGTTTTGGCCGTTTTGTGGGATTTCAGGTTCCGAACGATCTGGGAGAACTTGGAATCTTTCCGTCCGGTCAAAACCTCTTGGCTTCCATCTGGAACCTGGATGTAATTCGGCAATTCGGCGATTAAGTCAGATGTTGAAATAAATCCGTCCTGCTTGGTTGCCATGACCAAAAGGGCAAATTTCCACAAATCAGCGCGAAGATTAACCGGGACACGATCTTCATCTTGCTCGCTTTTCGAGGCTACCGCAGCCTGACCTAGCTCGCTCTCGTCGTTTTGGGCTTCCGCCCAATCTATGGTTGGGGGAGCGTTCTTGGCTTCAATTTTCAGCCTCTTTTCGGCCTGCCGAATGCTATCAACAACGGGCAAATCTTCCGGGGCAATCCCGCTGATTGTCAACATTGCATCGCGGACTTGCCTTCCCACCGCGTAGTGAGTGGCATTGGCGTTCTTTGCGCCTTTTACCCCATCCTTGCGAAGCTTCTCTTCTGTTTGCGTTACCCGGAAAAAGTTTGCAGCCAATTCAGTGCTGCCCATTCGATCAAGAACATCCGCGCTTGGAGAAAGGCCCTTATAGCGCCGAATTTCTGGCAGGGTTTTGCCGTAGAGCCCTTGATATCCGCTACTATGGAAATTGGCGAACTCCTGCGATGTGATGACGCCAGCCTCCTTTGCCGCGCTAGACAAATAGCGGTTATGCTCTTTGATCTGATTGCGAATGAATACCCGCTTTTGGTCTTCAGACGCAGGAACGGCCTTTTCATCGGCAATTTCCTGTCGCCGCGTCTGAATGGCAAAGTAGCTTTGACCGAATGCAACCGGCTTTTTCCGCGCATCGCTGTTTTGCGTGATCAGGTAGCAGGCGTAGCGACGGAGCTTCATGTCTTCAATTTCTCGAACCGCCCCCTTCCCTAATTCGATCATTTTCGTGACGTCACGAAAATGATCGTCAACGCGTTGGCCAGAGTTTTCGCAAGCGATCTTCGCCCTGTTGATGGCGGCCAGGAAATTTTCCCACCGGTCATAACCGAGAAGTTTTTGCAGATCGCGCGCAAACCAAAACTCCTTGCCCTCGTTGTCTTGCCGTGCCGCCGCCTCAAAAGCGGCGATCAGCTTTTCGATTTCACCATCATTCATTGATGCGTTGGTCACTGCGGCCAATTCTGCGGGGTCCGTTTGCGCAAACCTCTGAATTGCCTCGCCAAAATTCATTCCTGTCAGCTTGTCGCTCATGCGATCAGTTCCTTGTAAGTAAGACGGCCCTCAACGCACGAAAACATGTCGTTCAATCTCGCGCCAACGCGCATGTCCCGGCGGTTAAAACGCCAAGTCATTTCCTGCACGTAGCGGTCAAGGTGCTTTGGTGAAACCCAGTGATGGATGCCGATGATCTGACGCTTCAAGAGCGCCCAAACGCTCTCGATGCCGTTGGTGTGGATCGTGTAATGACGAACATATTCACCAGCCGAATGATTGACGGCGTGGTGATAGAAATCCTTGTCCAGACCTTTGAATGAGCGGTCTTCGTCGGTCATCACGGTTGAACCGGCGGCAACATTCTCACGAACCGCGCCCTTGAGAGTGCCGCCCTTGTGGTCGCTGATATGACCTGCGCGAAGCTCGCCGTCGCGCTCAAGAATGCCAAGCACGACTTCCTTGCCTGCACCGCCCTGAGTGCCACCAGTGCGGTCCTTTGAATGCTTGTTCTTCTCCTTGCCGCCAACAAACGTGGTGTCAGCCTCAACGGTACCCTTGAGTGGCGCGTTGAAGGACTTGGTTGTTGATGCGTGACGGAGGCGGTGAAGGATAAACCATGCGGTCTTCTGGGTGACTTTGAGGTCCTTCGCCAGCGTCGTGGATGCAATGCCCTTAGGATGGTTGGTGATCATCCAAATCGCCATGAACCACTTTCGGAGTGGAAGCTTCGTATCCTCGAAAATGGTGCCAACCTTGATCGAAAACCTCTGACGGCAATCGCCGCACTTGAATGTCTTTCGGTCCGAAAAATGATAGATGCGCATCCCGCCGCAATGAGGGCAAAATTCTCCATCTTGCCAGCGGATTGCTTGAAGGTGGTCAAGGCAGGACTGTTCGTCTGGAAACGCCGCCATCATTGTTGATTACCGCTGAGATTTGACCCGGCGTTTTCGTTGAGAAGTGACCCGGGTTGAATGTGTTTCCCGCGTTGTTTGCGGGTGGTCAAGCGATAGCTTTTTCCTTTCGGGTTTTCGGGGTTGCGGC
>Ga0209571_1000329_pt1 | contig 63738 bp, 11 predicted proteins | sample EBPBio102011_DNA_FD_185866 | JGI IMG/M metagenome (GOLD analysis project Ga0209571, IMG submission 185866) | Wastewater treatment Type I Accumulibacter community from EBPR Bioreactor in Madison, WI, USA - Reactor 1_1/10/2011_ DNA (SPAdes)... | ecosystem: Engineered > Bioreactor > EBPR >... | reverse complement strand
CGGCACTTCGTCGACGGCTGAACTGCTTGCCTGATCAGACGAAACCGTGTCGGCACGACGAGGGACGGAACCCGATGCTTTGGCGTCCTTCGCCGATGGACGAGCGCCGAGCATCTGCATTTCGCTGCCGATGATCTCGACAACGTAGCGATCCTGACCTGCGCTGTCCTGCCACTTGCGGGTCTGGATGCGACCTTCGACGTAGATCGGAGAGCCCTTCCTGAGGTACTCGCCGACGACTTCAGCTGTACGGTTGAAGAAGACCACTCGGTGCCATTCGGTGGTCTCCTTGCGTTCACCAGACGACTTGTCCTTGCTGATCTCCGTGGTCGCGATCCGGATGGTGGCGATCGCTTCTCGGTTCTGGGTGTAGCGAACCTCGGGGTCGGCGCCGAGATGGCCGATGAGGGTGACTCTGTTCAACGAGGGCATATGGCCTCCTGACAAGAAAAGCAGGGACGCCGCCGTATCCTGACGGGGCTACCCCGCCGGGGGTTGGAGAGAATGCTGTTTATGAAGAAGGCCAGCTACCTTCACTTCGATCGTCATAGACGGAACGAGAGATGGCTGAATTCTCTGCCGCCACGGTCGTCACAGGAGTTTGAAATGCGTCGCTTCCGGGCGCTTTTCGAAGGTCGCGCTCGCGGTGCAAACGGTACGCTGGGCGATCGACACTCCGGGAGACGGCAGATGGCACAGCGACAGAGGAACGATTCGACGCACATTCCATCGGTCCGGCAGGACAACAGCCGGCCCTTCCTGACGCAGAAGGCCTTGCTCAATTCGCTGCACGCGCAGCAGATCTTCGACCGTGGCTACGAGATGTGCGCCAACGCGCTGTTCTCGTTGAGCGTGGTCTTGCGATTCATCGGGAGCGAAGAGCAGGCGCAGGAAGTCGATACCTTGGTCGATACTCAGATCGACCAGACCCTGGAGGAGATTCGCAAGGAGTCGCTGCGGCTGAAGGAAGTTGCCGAGGGCAATGGCATTGAAACCGCGATCGGCTACACCAGCGCCAAGACCATCGATGTGCAGATCACCTCGCCGCGCTCGATCAAGTACCTGGCGATCATCCGTGAGTTCGACGCGATGATGGCCCACCTGGATGCGCTCTGGCTGTCATGCGTCATCACCGACAGCCAATACGCGCGCGGGGTCTATGAATGGAAGCGGCGGATTCTTCGTCTGGCCGGACAGATCCGGCAGCTCGCTACGCGTGCGGTGCTGGCGGCACGGCGGAAGGAAACGGCGAGCGAGACGGTGGCTGAGAGTAACGGTCCGGAAACGGGGGCTGAGAATTCTCCGACGGACCACACTCGGGTGAAGCTCCCCGAAGGCGAGTAAAATCTCTCTCGCGCATGGCCGCCTTGCGGAAGGCCGAAGGTGCCGGCCGGAATGGTGGCGCGGCGCCACACAACTTCAACGAGTACCGCCAAACCAACTAGTCGGCTGAACCGAACCCAACTAAAGGAGTCCGTTGAAGACTCGCAACGGTTGCTAATTGGGGAGTGCGACCAGCCCGATAATTGACGATGAAACCGCATCGGCAAACAGACGAACACCAGTTCGAGCCTTCCTTTGGTGCTGGTATTATTCTTGGTATCGTCTGACGTCAGTCCTTATTTTTGTTCTTACTATCAGTTACTTATGTTTTTTGTTGATAATTGAGTGGGAGTGACCCCATCGTCGTCCCGCCCAGGGAAAGGCAAGCACCTGCCCAGCGATACGCGGGACGGTTCGAAAAGAACTCCTTACCCGCTCTCACGAATAACGGGGATTCCGGCGACAAGCCGGATAAGCGTAGCTTGGCGCCCGGTTCCAGTCTTGGCCAGGACCGATCGTAACTGTGTCCGCACGGTAGGTAGCTTCAATCCCTGATCACTTGCATACTCTTCGAGCGAGTTCCCTTGGCAGAGGGCGCGGGTGAGACGTGCTTCCGCGGCAGACAGCGCGAACAATTCCATGAGTTGCCTTCCTGTGGCAAACCTTCTCTGGTCCAGCGGTGAGAGCACACACAGGATGTTGGAACAGCTGGAGTTATCGCACTTCTGAATTGTCGCCTTCCGATCCTGAATTTTCACAAGCGCCATACTGAAGCGCTGCTCGGGATGCCCGATCGGGTAGAGAAGAAGATTCGCAGCCCGGCCTGTGCATGCTGTTTTCTCAAGAGCGGCAAGGAACCGCGGTTGATATGTCGGGTCACTGCAATGCAGATAGCCATTGGCCACTTTCATAATGCAGGCATTCTTGAGAAAAGATTGCCCTCGATCATCGCAGCCGACGACGAGTGCGTCATCCTGCAGGAGAATGGCCGCGACATGCCAAGAATAGACTTCATGCACGGCCTGTTCGACAAGCCCACGGGTCGTACCATCCTGGAGTAGAGATTCGACGAGTCGGTCGACCTGCGCTGGTTTCAGAGGCGAGTCATCCTGAAATGCACATTCGGGACATTGACTGCCCCCACTCGCCGAAAAATCGCAGTCTGGATGAGTCTTCCTGCACGAGCTGATTCTTGCTCGCGAAGCGCCACCGCTGAGTGGATGATCCTTGGCGTGATGGCACTCCCAGTCACGGCTATCCCTGGAGTGACCGCCAGCTGACAACGAATCAAGCGTGCGCGGTGAAGATTTCCGGTCTGTAGCGGCCGGCGAAAGCTTGTTGGCCAAGCGAACAATACCCTGCCGATCGTCCATTGCCCGCCCCTCCAGCCAACAACTTGGCCATACGTGACTTCGCTATAGATGGGGGCACCGCGAGGCCCTGTGCAATCGGTCGCGGTTGTCCGCCGTCATCCATTTGGATGATGTGTTCAGTGTATGCGATGCGATAAGCTGCGTGCCGTGTTGATAGCGCAGGCTCCCTTCGCCTCGTGCCCGCCTGCTTTCCGTTGGCGCAGTACCTTGCCGCGAATCCGCACGTCCTTTTCTGCATCGACTCATTCAAGCTCGGGAAAACAACACCGGACGCACCACCTCGGAAATGCCGTATTGATCCGTACGGGTGGTAGCCGAGCCAAAATCGCGGTAGGTAGTTGGAGGGGGGACGGATGACGCTCGAAGACGCAAAGCGCTCAACGGGAAGCACGGCCGAAACATCGTCCGCGCCGACGCTTCAGTTGCCCAAAGGCGGTGGCGGCATCAAGGGCATCGGCGAGAAGTTTGCGGCCAATCCGGTTACCGGTACCGGTTCGATGTCGGTACCGATCGCCACAAGTCCGGGGCGCTCGGGTTTTGGACCTCGGCTTTCGCTGTCCTACGATTCCGGCGCCGGCAATGGCCCGTTTGGTTTTGGCTGGAATCTGTCGCTGCCGTCAATCACGCGCAAGACCGAAAAGGGGCTGCCGCAGTATCTTGACGCAAACGGGTCGGATGTTTTCATCCTCTCCGGTGCCGAGGATTTGGTACCAGTCTATCGGCGGGATGTGGATGGAGCCTGGGTCGCCGGTCATACGGGCCACCAGCGCGACCCCGCCGGATTCTGGGTTCGCGACCCGTCCGGTCACCTGCTCATTCACGAAGACGAGATCGACGGCTACAGCGTACGCCGCTACCGTCCGCGTATCGAGGGACTCTTTGCTCGCATCGAGCGCTGGAGCAGGATCGGCTCGCCAAGCGACGTGCATTGGCGCTCGATCTCCAGGGACAACATCCTCACCCTCTATGGGTTCGACGCCAATTCGCGCATCGCCGACCCTCTTGATGCAAGCCGCATCTTCACCTGGCTGATCCGTGAGACACGGGACGACAAGGGTAACGCGGTCCTCTACCGCTACAGCGAGGAAGACGGGCAAGGCGTCCATCTCGACAATGCTCACGAGCGTAACCGTGGCCTACGGGACGATGCCCGCCGCAAGGCCAACCGCTACCTCAAGCGTATCCACTACGGCAACCGCACGACACTGCTCAACGACTCGGGCCAGCGCCCGCGCTGGCTCACGCAGGCACAGCTCGATAACGCGGAGTGGATGTTCGAGGTCGTGTTCGATTACGGCGAGCACGATGCGGCCGCCCCCAAGCCCAACGATGTCGGGACGTGGAACTATCGGCCAGACCCGTGCTCCTCCTATCGCGCGGGATTCGAAGTCCGCACCACGCGTCTTTGCCAGCGCGTCTTGATGTTTCACCACTTTCCTGGCGAAGCAGGCGTGGAACGCGACTGCCTGGTGCGCTCGACGGACTTCACATACTCTGATGAAGTCGCCCCCGCGGACGTGCGCAATCCGGTCTACACCTTCCTGCAAGCGGTCACCCAGGCCGGCTATCGCCGCAGCAACGGCGGCTACGACAAGCGCAGCCTACCACCCGTCGAATTCCAGTACACCGAGCCCACCGTGCAGGACACGGTCGAAGAGGTCGATGCGGCGGGCCTTGAGAACCTCCCCATCGGCCTGGACGGCAGCACCTACCGCTGGACCGACCTGCACGGCGAAGGCGTCCCCGGCATCCTCTCCGAGCAGGCAGGCGCCTGGTACTACAAGCGCAACCTCAGCCCGATCCCGGACAAGCTGCCTAACGGCCGCGAGCGGGTGAAAGCGAATTTCGCCGCACTCGAAACCGTCGCCCTCAAGCCCAACGTCGCCCTGAGCGGCGGCGCCGCGTTCATGGACCTCGCAGGCGACGGCCAGCCCGACGCGGTGGTCATGGACGGCCCCATGCCCGGCCTGTACGAGCACGACGAAGCCGAGGGCTGGCAGAACTTCCGCCCCTTCACTTCGCGCCTCAATCGAGACCTGCGCGACCCGAACCTCAAGTTCGTCGATCTGGACGGCGACGGCCATGCGGACGTGCTGATCACCGAGGACGATGCCTTCGTCTGGCATGCCTCGCTGGCCGAAAAAGGTTTCGGCCCCGCCCGCCGCGTCGCGCAGGCGCTCGACGAGGAGAAGGGTCCCCGCATCGTTTTCGCAGATGGCACCCAGTCCATCTACCTCGCCGACATGAGCGGCGACGGCTTGACCGACATCGCGCGCATCCGCAATGGCGAGGCCTGCTACTGGCCCAACCTCGGCTACGGCCGCTTCGGCGCCAAGGTGATGATGGACAGCGCGCCCTGGTTCGACAACCCCGACCAGTTCGACCACAGGCGCATCCGCCTGGCCGACATCGACGGCAGTGGCACCACCGACATCATCTACCTGCACCGCGACGGCGTGCGCCTGTACTTCAACCAGTCGGGCAATGGCTGGAGTCAACCACAGGTCTTGAATGTCTTCCCGCGCATCGACGATCTGGTGAGCATCGTGCCGACCGACCTGCTGGGCAACGGCACCGCCTGCCTGGTCTGGTCCTCGCCCTTGCCGGGTGATGCAAGGCGACCGATGCGCTACGTCAACCTGATGGGCGGCAACAAGCCGCACCTGCTGGTCAGGACCATCAACAACCTCGGCGCAGAGACCCGCGTCGATTACGCACCGTCGACCAGGTTCTACCTGCTGGACAAGCGCGACGGCACACCCTGGATTACCCGGCTGCCGTTTCCGGTGCACGTCGTCGAGCGCGTCGAAACCTACGACCACATCAGCCGCAACCACTTCGTCACCCGCTACGCCTACCACCACGGCTATTTCGACGGCGAGGAACGCGAATTCCGCGGCTTCGGAATGGTCGAGCAGTGGGATACGGAACAGTTCTCGGCCCTGGCCGACGGCAATGCGCCGGCAGACAACATCGATGCTCAATCGCACGTCCCTCCGGTCCATACCAAGACCTGGTTTCACACGGGTGTCTATCTCGGCCGCGATCACGTTTCCGACTACTTCGCCGGCCTGCTCAACGCTACCGACCAGGGCGAGTACTTCCGCGAACCCGGCCTGACCGACGCTGAAGCGCGAGCCCTGCTGCTGCCGGACACGGCGCTTCCCGCGAGCCTGAGCCTGGACGAAGAGCGCGAAGCCTGCCGCGCGCTGAAGGGCTCGATGCTGCGCCAGGAGGTCTACGCCGATGACGCCGGATCGAGCGCCACGCCTGAACAGATCGAACGCGCTCGCGCCCCCTACACCGTCACCGAACAGAATTACACCATCCGGGCCTTGCAGCCCCGAGGCGCCAACCGCCACGCCGTCTTCTTCACTCATGCGCGCGAGGCGATCAGCTATCACTACGAGCGTAACCCGGCGGATCCTCGCATCCAGCACGCGCTGACGCTGGAGGTCGATGACTACGGCAACATGCTCAAGCAAGCCGCCATCGGCTACGGGCGCCGTACTCAGATTCGTGTCGTCGACAATCGGGGGACGGTCCGGCAGGTGCCAAACCCCGGCCTCACGGGGCTACAGGCCGCCGATCAAGTCAGGCAAACCACGCCACTGCTCACCTACACCGAGAACCGTGTCACCAACGCCGTCGACACGCCCGACACGCACTTCAACCCGCTGCCCTGCGAGGCGCTCACCTTCGAGTTGACCGGCTACGCGGCTACCGGCCCGGCTGGCCGGTTCCAGGCGTCGGATCTGGTCGAGCCCGACCCGGCTGCTCCCGAACGCCTGCGGCACACGTTCACTGCCCCGCAAGTCGCGTACGAGGCCACCGCCGCCGGCAATCATCGCCGTCGTCCCATCGAATGGTTGCGCACGCTCTACCGCCGCGACAATCTGAGCGGCCTGTTGCCGCTCGGTGAAATGGAGTCGCTCGCGCTTGCTGGCGAAGGCTACAGGCTCGCTTTCACCCCCGGATTGCTCGCACAGGTCTTCCAGCGCCCGCACGCAGGCCAGCCACCCGAAGTATTACTCCCCAACCTGACGGACGTGCTTGCTGGCCAGGCCGGCAACCGGGGCGGCTACCTGCAAAGCCAGACACTCAAGGCCGACGGCCGCTTTCCAGCGAGTGATCCCGACGACCATTGGTGGATTTCCTCGGGACAGACCTTCTTCAGCACGAACTCGGCAGAAAGCGCCGCTGTTGAACTCGTACAGGCGCGGCAGCACTTCTTTCTGCCGCGCCGCTACCGCGATCCCTTTGGCCAGAACGCCTTCGTCGACTTTGACGCCAACGACCTGCTGATGGTCGAAACCCGCGACGCACTGGGCAACCGCGTCACCGTGGACAGCAACGACTACCGCGTCCTGCAGCCGCGCCTGGTCAGCGACCCGAACCGCAACCAGACCGAAGTCGCCTTCGACACGTTGGGCATGGTGGTCGGCACGGCAGTCATGGGCAAGCCACTCCCCGCGCTGGCGGAGGGCGACACGCTCGGCGGCTTCGTCAGCGACCTCACGCAAGCGCAGCTCGACGCCTTCTTCGCTGCGGCCGACCCTCATACCGGTGCCCCGGCGCTGCTGCGGGACGCCACCACGCGCATCGTCTACGACCTCGACCGTTTTCGCCGCACGCAGCAGGCCAACCCCAACGACCCGACGGAGTGGCAACCCCCCTGCGCCGCCACGCTCGCCCGGGAAACGCATGCGAGAGCCCCGCTGCCACCGCAGGGCCTGAAGATCCAGCTCAGTTTCAGCTACTCCGACGGCTTCGGCCGCGAGATCCAGAAGAAGATCCAGGCCGAGCCCGGGCCTCTGGTAGAAGGCGGCCCGGTTGCGAACCCACGCTGGGTCGGCAGCGGCTGGACCGTCTTCAACAACAAGGGCAAGCCGGTGCGGCAGTACGAGCCCTTCTTCAGCGCCACACATGGCGTCGAGTTCAACGCCACCCGTGGCGTCAGCCCGGTGCTGTTCTACGACCCTGCCGAGCGCGTCATCGCCACGCTGCACCCGAACCACACGTACGAGAAGGTCGTCTTCGACCCCTGGCAGCAGACCACCTACGACGTCAACGACACCTGCGCGCCGCGCCTCGCCCAGCCGGGCGATCCAAGGCCGCCGCAGACTGGCGACCCGCGTACCGACCCCGACATCGGCGGCACCGTTGCCGAGTACTTCAGAAGGCAGCCGGCAACCTGGAGCCCATGGCATGCCCAGCGCATCGGTCCTGCCCTCGGACAGGACGAGCGGAACGCCGCCCTGCGCGCCGAAGCGCATGCCGATACGCCAACCACCGCGCACTTCGACGCGCTCGGTCGCCCCTTCCTGACCGTCGCGCGCAACCGCGTCGTCTGCGCGGGCCACGACCTCGACGGCAGCGAAGAGAGCTTCGCCACCCGCGTCGAGCTGGACATCGAAGGCAACCAGCGCGCCGTTCTCGACGAGCGAAGGCTACCGACTGGCCACGTGCGGGCAGGTGAACTCGAGCAGCGCATCGTCATGCGCTACGCCTACGACATGCTCGGCAACCGCATCCACCAGATCAGCATGGAAGCCGGCGCGCGCTGGATGTTGAACGACGTGGCCGGCAAGCCCATCCGCGCCTGGGACAGCCGCGGTCACCACTTCATCACCACCTACGACACGCTGCGCCGTCCAATAGAGCAGACCGTGCGCGGCACCATCGCCAACGGTGAGGCGGCCTCCGACCCGCGCACGCTGAACCGTGACATCCTGGTCGACAAGATCGAGTACGGCGAAGCCCTGGTCAACGCCGAAGCGCTGAACCTGCGCACCCGCATCTATCGCCACTTCGACTCCGCTGGCGTCGCCACCAACGCCCGGCTCGACACCAACGACAGCCCCACCGAAGCTTACGACTTCAAGGGCAACCTGCTGCGTAGTACGCGCCGTTTGGTCAGCAACTACAAAGCGATTCCCGACTGGCTGCTGCCAGCGGAGCCGCAACTCGACGCCGAGTTCTTCGAGGGCAGCACCCGCTACGACGCGCTCAACCGCCCCACCCAGTCCGTCGCCCCGCACAGCAACCTGACCCGGGCCCAGCACCCCGACAAGATCAACGTCATCCAGCCGGTTTTCAACGAGGCCAACTTGCTGGAGCGGGTGGACCTGTGGCTGGAGCGCGCCGCCGAACCCGCAGCGTTGCTTGACCCCAATACCGTAGCGCCGTCGCCGGTCGGCGTCACCAACATCGACTATGACGCCAAGGGCCAGCGCCAGCGCATCGACTACAAGAACGGCGCCAGCACCCGCTACAGCTACGACCCGCTCACCTTCCGGCTCACCCAGCTTCTCACCCGGCGCAACGCGGCCGCCTTCCCCGGCGACGACCCGCAGCCCCCCGTCGCCGGCTGGCCGGGCCGCCAGGTGCAAAACCTGCACTACACCTACGACCCCGCCGGCAACATCACCCACATCCAGGACGACGCGCAGCAGACCGTCTACTTCCGCAACCAGCGCGTCGAGCCGAGCAACGACTACACCTACGACGCGCTCTACCGGCTGATCCAGGCCAGTGGTCGCGAGCACCAGGGGCAAGGCGGCGCACCGATTCCCCATTCGTACAACGACGCCGGCCGCACCGGCATCCTGAGTGCCAACCCGGCGGGTCGCTTCGCGGCAAATGATGCTGCCGCGATGGGCACCTACATTGAGCGCTACGTCTACGATGCGGTCGGCAACTTCCTGCAGATGCAGCATCGCGGCAGCGACCCAGCGCATGCGGGCTGGACACGCCGCTACAACTACGGCGAAGCCAGCCTGACTGAGCCCGGCAAGTTCAGCAACCGCCTGAGCGGCACTACCGTCGGAACCCAGCCGGACGAGGTCTACGCCCACGACACGCACGGCAACATGCTGCGTATGCCACAACTGGCAGAGATGCAATGGGACTACAAGGATCAAATGCGCCTGACACGGCGCCAGCGCGTGAACGCCGAAGATATTGACGGCGATGACCACCACGGCGAGCGTACCTTCTACGTCTATGACGCAGCAGGCCAACGCATCCGCAAGGTCTGCGAAAAAGCGCAGGGCCTTAGCGAAGAACGCATCTATCTCGGCGGCTTCGAGATCTTCCGCAAGCACGGCGGTGCCATCGGCCCCGACACCGCCACGCTGGAGCGCGAGACGCTGCACGTGATGGACGACAAGCAGCGCATCGCCTTGGTGGAGACGCGTACGCTCGACTCGGTGGGAAATGACCAAGCACCGCGCCGACTGATCCGCTACCAGTTCGGCAACCATCTCGGCTCGGCCAGCCTGGAGCTGGATGAGCAAGCGCAGATCATTTCCTACGAGGAGTATTCTCCCTACGGCAGCTCGACCTATCAGGCGGTGCGCAGCCAGACCGAGACGGTCAAGCGGTATCGATATACGGGCAGGGAGCGGGATGAGGAGAGCGCGTTTATCCACAACGGCGCGCGGTACTACATTCCATGGCTCGGAAGATGGTCTTGCAGCGACCCATCCGGCCTGAAAGACGGTCCGAATCTGTTCGTCTATGCAACTTGTCGACCGACGGTCTTGTTCGATCCCAGCGGCCTTGAGGGCGAGAAGCCACCGGCAAACTCGCCTAAGGACGTTGCGCAGTTCGAGGCAAGAGAGGCGGCATTCGAGGCAGGGAAGAAGCTCGAAACAGGGGACGTCAGAGCCACGACAGGTGGCAAAGAGCTTCCACCTCCAACTGGAAGCCAGCTAGACAGGTTAGCGGGTAATTCGAAGACCGCGAAGAAGCTCCGACTGAAGTACGCCACCAAACAGGGGGTGGTGGCTGGTCAGGCTCTAAAGGAAAATGTAACTGCCCGCTCGTCGGCTGCAGCGGCTGGTTCCAAGGACGTCCCACACTTTGGAACTGCTAGTCAGAAGCTTGTCCCGGAGGTCGGGTTCAACAAGGGACGGGTCATTTCTGTCGGGAAAAACCCAGGCGGAGAGCCTGCTGGTGCGCGTACTACAGACCTTGCGATTGCCAAGGAGCCAATACCACCAGCGAACTATGAAGCACTCAAGGGACAGAAAGGTTCCGCTGTCTTCGAGTCCACCGCCGACATGAAGCTCGGTGGCGGTAGGGTCCCAAACAAGCCCGGCTTCAAGGCGGCCTCGGGCCTCACGGCGGAGGAGCTTGCGCCGGGTACCCGCGGCTTGCGTCTGCCTAAGGGCGCAGGCACGACGCTAAATGCCGCGGGCGGAGCCATGGTCATGCTCGATGCAATGAAGATGGCCCGTGAGCAGCACATCGCCGAACAGGGATACGAGCGGATCGGACGGGCCGTGCTCGATGACGCAGGGGGCGAGTACTTCATCGAAATCAAGTACGGTCTGATCTTTAACGATTACACAAAGACATACATCAGCGGCCCGATGGCAGGCACGACGAAGGGTCTCGGGTTCTTCGAGATGCGGGGCGAAGTGGAAAAGCGCAACGAGAAGTATGGCTACTGGGATTGGAAGGGGGATTTCGTGCCGGGTAAAGTGGCCCCGGTCGTGGTAAACACGCGGCCTGGGGACTGGATCTGACCGAAGAAGCGATATGAACTTCGACCCAGAAAAATTCTTCATCGGCCTGATGGACTTCTTCTCCATCCTGTTGCCGGGTGCGCTGCTCACCTATCTGCTGATGGGTGAGACGGGCCCGGTCGTGCTGGGGGAACGATATTCGAAGCTCGCCGATGCGGAAGCCTGGGCTGCCTTCCTGTTCGCGAGCTACCTCTTCGGCCACCTGGTCTTCCTGCTCGGTTCCTGGCTGGACGAGTGCTACGACTGGGCGCGGCGCTATACGCTGAACAACCAGATCACCATGCTCGCCCGCCGTGGCCGCCTGCTGCCCTGGCTCGCCCGCACCCTGATCTGGCTGGTGTTCAAGCGCGAGCGCAACCTCGCCGTTGACCGCGCCGGCAAGATCAAGCAGCAGGCCCTCGGCGCCCTGCACGCCGAGGATGCCATCAATACCTTCCAGTGGAGCAAGGCGTGGCTGAATGCCGCGAGCCCGGCGAGCCTGGCCGTCGTCCAGCGCTTCGAGGCCGATGCCAAGTTCTTCCGCTGCTTCACCGTCGTGTTGCTGCTCCTGCTCGCCGCCTGGCCCTGGCAATACCACTGGCCGCTCGCCGGCATCCCTGTCGTGCTGGTGCTCCTTCTACTGGCGCTGTGGCGCTACATGGAGCAACGCTACAAGGCCACCAATCAGGCCTATTGGTTCGTCATCACACTTACGGCCAGGGACAGCAAGCTCGCCTTAGACAAGGCAGTTCCTGCAGCGAGCGGCTCGACCCACGCCGGCGGCGTGGTGTTCCGCACGCGAGGCGAGACCGCCGAGTATCTGCTGGTGGAAGCCACCAACGATCCATCGCAATGGGTACTGCCCAAGGGCCATATCGAAGAAGGCGAGTCTGACCGCGAGGCCGCCATTCGAGAGGTGCATGAGGAAACCGGCGTCTGGGCTCGCATCTCCGATGACCTTCGCGACGTGTCCTACGTGGCCAACAGCGCCGTGGTCAGGGTGCGCTTCTTTCTGATGCGTGCCGTCGGAAAGGGGCTGCGCCAGCACAGGGATCGCGAGCACCTCTGGCTGGCTGTGGCTGAAGCCGTGGCAAAGGCCAGTCACGTCGAAACCCGCGAACTGCTTCAGGCTGCAGAACTGAGCTGGCGGCAAGCACGCAGCACGCGTCCATGAGATGAGTTTCAACAACCTCGGCGCCATTGTGGCGACGGCGACAATGGCCAGCCCGAATGCCTTTCGAGTCACCCGTTCGGGTTGCGCAGGAAGGTCTCGCTGGTCACCCCCGCGAGCTGGGACGAACGAAAGCATTCTGTCGAAGCCTTGCATCACCTTCTGAAGCCAGAACCACCAGCGCATCGCAGCAATTCGGGTAGGCAGCGACTCGCGACTCACGTAAGGAGGATTGTCGATGAACCCCATCAGATTTCCTTTGGCACCAGGCGCTGACGGCGAGGCCGTGGCGGACCTGCAAGATGCCTTGCTCGAGTGCCTGTCTCGCGGAGTTCTGCTGGCCAACGATGCCGCAGCGCGCGACAAGGCCGTCGCTGCACTTCGGCGTGAGCGTGCAGCGGGCAAATTCAGTGACCTTACCCAGAAGGTGTTGAGACAGTTTCAGGAACTGAATCACCTGCAGGGTAATGGAGAGGTGGACGAGGGTACCGCCAAAGCTTTGAACGAGTTGCTGGGTGGATGGGGCTTGTTCGGCGGAAAGCCATCAGATACGACGCGCATCGTGGCCGGAGTGGTGAAGCCCGCCGCGGCGGGTGGTGCGACGGGCGGGCTTGCGGGCCTTGTCGTCCGGGCCTTTCACGATGACGGCGCGGCCGCTATCCGCCTTGGCCAGGACAGCACCGACAGTGACGGCCGATTCACGATCCGCTACGAGTTGCTGCCGGGTGTTCCAGCGGTCGATTTGAAGGTAAGCGTGGAGAGTCGCGACGGCCAGGCGCTGACCAGCTCCCCGGTGATCCGACGGGCCACGCCGCTGGAGACGCTGGAACTGCGCCTGCCCGAGGCACCGGAACCGCCGGCCGCGCAGCAACAGATTGCAGGTATCGTGCGCTGGCCTTCCCGCCAGCCTGCTCCGGGTGTCTCCTTGCGCCTGTATCGCCTCGCTTTTGGCGGCAACGATGCGAAGTTGACGGAGGCGGTGTCTGCGGCCGACGGGCGCTATGCGCTGGCCTATCCCGCGCAAGCCGCCTCGGCCAATCTCGAAGTACGCCTGTTGCAGGCCGACAACAGCGAGGTGGCGCTGACCAAGCCACTCGCTGCACTCAGTGCCGAACAGCGCCAGCGGCTTGAGCTCATTGCGCCGGCCGATGGTGTGAAGCCTGCAAGCGAGTACCAGCGCATGAGCGCCGACGTGGCTGCCGACATAGGGGCCATCGAGAAACTGGCAGACGCGCAGGAGAGCGCCGATCGCCAGGACATCACCCTGCTGGCGCGCAGCACTGGCTGGGACGCACGGCTGCTGGCCTTGAACTGCTGGGCGCAACGGCTGGCTGCCGCGGGTGAGGTCGGCATGTCTGCCGAAGCACTGTACGGTCTGCTGCGCGTGGGCCTGCCCGCTGACAAGAGACTACTGGCCGCGGTCAAGTTCGAACTCGTCGAGCCGGGCATCAAGAAGGCGCGTGAGTCGGGTGTCATCGACCTGAATGACGACACGATCGCCGCACAGGCCAAGCTCTTCGCGGCCTTTGCCGCCAAGACCAACCTGGCCGATGCGGCACCGGGATCGCAATCGAGCTATGCCGAGCTGCTGGCCAGCACGGGCTTGAGCGAAGCCGAGCAGAAGAAGTTTGCCGATCTGTTCTTCGCGCACAGCGGCGACGCTGACGGCTTGTGGAAGAAAGCGTCGGCGGCCGGATTCGCCGATGCCCAGGTAGAGGCGCTGCAACTGCACGGCAAGCTGGCCTTCCTGGCCGGCAACGGTGCCGCAATGACCAATCGCTTGATGAAGATGGAGCTGAAAGACCTGGCGGCCCTGGCCTCAAGAGGGCTGTACACGGCCGCGGCTTGGGCCGACGAGTTGTTTGACGAAGCCGGCATTGCACAGCAAGACCGCGCCAACCCGGACGAGGCCGGGCTGAAGACACTGGCGGCGCTGATCCCGTTGGCCTACGAAGGGGCCGACGTTCTGGCGAGGGCCAACGCATTTGCCGCGGACATGGCGCGCAAGGTGCACCGCGCTTATCCCACGCAGGTATTGACGGCGCGCTTGTCCAGCGACGCCCGCTTTGCGCTTGCCGATGCGCACGATGAAACGGTGAAACTGCTGGAGCGCGCTGCGGCCAACGGCTATCGCTTGGGGCAGACGCCGGTGTCCACCTTTCTCGAGCAGCAGGGCTTCACGGAGGCCGAGTTGCACGCCGCACCGGCGAACAATCTCAAGGTACTGCACGCCACCTACTCGATCTCGCCCAGCGACGAAGCACAGGTCACGCTGATGAAGATGGGCGTCCGGTCCGCCCATGACGTGACCGGCTTGATGCAAGGACACTTCGAGAAGACCTTCAACGCGAAGTACCACGAGATTTTCCAGGACGAACCCGCCGATGGCATTGCGCGCAAGGTTTACGAGCAGGCTGTACAGGTCAGCAGCGTGGTCTACAGTCTATTCGGCGCTGCACAGAGTGCCGCCGGTGGAGGGGGCACGGCGGTGATTCCGAACCCGCTTCCCATCGCTGATGTGGATCGCGCCAGCCTGATCCGTCGCGTGCCGACGATCGAGTCGCTGTTCGGCTCCATGGACTACTGCGAGTGCCAGGACTGCCAATCGGTACTGAGTCCGGCTGCCTACTTGGTGGACCTTCTGCAGTACGTCGACATCGACGCTCAGACCTGGGCAAACACGCAGTCCCTGTGGAAGCTGACCCATGGGGGCAACTATCCGCACACTCTTGCCAGCGGGGAAGCGATGAAGCCCTACGACGTGCTGGTGCAGCGTCGCCCCGACCTGCCGCAGCTTGCGCTGACTTGCGAGAACACCCATACCGCACTGCCCTACATCGACCTCGTCAACGAGATCCTTGAGTACCACGCGGCGCATGGGCAACTTGCCGCTGCGGCGGCGCGCGATACGGGCGACGCCAACACGACCGATCTGCTGGCCGAACCGCAGAACGTGATTGCTGCCGCCTACGATGCCTTGCGCCAGGCGACCTATCCGCTGGCGCTGCCCTTCGACCGGTCGCTGGAGATGGTGCGCCAGTTCTGCGCGTACGCGGATGCGCCGCTGCACGAGGTGCTGCAGACGCTGCGCCGCCAGGATGACCTGTGGGTCAACGGCGGAGTCGGCCGGGCCGAGATCTTCGTCGAATCGCTGGGAATCTCGCCTGCTGAGGCGGCGTTGTTCACGCGCGCTGCTCCGTTGCTCAATGACGCCTGGCACGATCTCTATGGGTGGCCTGCATTGCGCGCTGCCATCCAGTCGCCGATTAATGGCCCCGAAACGTCGGCGAGTCTGGCAGACGTCGATGTTTTGGGCCTCGCGCCGGGCATGTCCTGCGGCTACTTTGACGTCAGCGCCAATGCCGCTGCAGGCGAAGTCAACACACTCACCGCCATCAAGGCCGCGGGCTCCGGTGGTGTAGGCCGGACCAAGCTGATTTTCGCCAAGGCCTGGACCGCTCCACCGGTCGCCGGGGACCTGCTCGTGCTCGATGCGCCGGTCATGCTGCGCTCGGCCAAGACCCTGGCGCGCAGGCTGGGTCTGAGCTACAGCGAGATTACACAGGTGGTATTGAGCGGGTTTGTCAATCCGGGACTGAGCAAGCTCATCTTGCTGTATCGGGCGCGCCTGAGCGTCGGCGATGCCTATCGCTACAAGGTCGACAGTGAGGCGCTGACACCCACACCGGCCGCGCCAACCGCGGCGCAACAGCAAAAACTCGACGACATCGCGTCTTTCGAGCAGCGGCTGAGCGATTTTGCTGCCGAGGCGCGCAGCAACCTCGCGGCATTGAAGGCCAAGGTCCTGGCCATTGACTTCAGCAGGGTGTTGGTATTGGCCGACCCCGACGCCGGTTGCAACTTCGACCTGACCACCCTGCAGCATGCCGACGGGAGCAGCGTCGCGCCGATCGAACTGGTACGCATCAACCTGTTCGTGCGGTTGTGGCGGCGCCTGGGATGGTCGATTGAAGAGACCGATCGTGCCTTGCAGATGCTGGCACCCAGGAACGCTCCCTTCGACGCCCTGGATGCGAATCTCCAGAAGAAGCCCTTGGCCAGTGCACTGGTGCATCTGGCGCATTTGAAGGCGCTGGAGGAGCGGCTGAAGCTTGGCGTCGACGGGCGCTTGAAGCTGTTGACCCTCTGGTCGGATATCTCCACCACCGGCAGCAAGCCACCGTATGCGCATCTCTTCCTCGGCCGCGGCGCAGCGAGAGCCCCGGCGGCGTTCGAGAACGCGCTGGGGGAATACCTGAGCGCGTTGAACGTGCCGCTGGTCGACCACATGGTCACGCTGCAAGGGGCCATGGGCCTGACGGCGACCGACATCGAACAGGTGCTGCACGATGCCGGTATGCAGCTTCGCGCCGGCGGCGCCGCGGGCGCACCGCCACAGGCAATGCTGACGCTGCCCAACGTCTCGCTACTGTACCGGCACGCACTGCTGGCCAAGGCACTGAAGCTAGGCATGGCCGACCTGCTGCTCCTGCGCAAGCTGAGTGGGCTCGACCCGTTCAAGGCATTGCATGCCGACCCGCTGGCGACGCTGGCCGAGGACAACCCGTTCTCGCAGACGCTGGCGTTTGTGGATCTGGTCGACCTGCTGCGGGTAGCCGGGCTTGAGGCGCGAGACATCGACGCCCTGATACGTCACCGCCTGGACAGTAGCAAACTCCTTCGCGATGACGATGGCGAATTGCTGGTGTTGCTGAAAGGGCTGGCTGATGGTGTGCAAGCCATCCGGGCGGAACACGCCGTGCCGGCCGACCCTGGGGACATCAGCGGAGAAGTGCTGCTGTCCAAACTCGGCCTGGTGTTGGCACCTGAGGTGGCCAACACCTTCGTGGCGATGCTCAATGGCAACGTCACGTACCTGGCCACCGATACGCCGGGCGCTGGCGAAAACCCCCTCGTGACCAGTTCGCTGGCTGGTGCCGAGGGCATCGTCGAGACGAGGCACGATGGCGTGCGCAACGTGCAGTACCTGCGATTCCGAGGTGTTTTGCTTGACGCCCAAAAAGCATCCCTGCTGAACCGGTATCCACTGCCGGCGGCAGGTACTGCGCACGTGCAGTCGCCCCTGTTGAAGAGACTGCTGGAACAGGTACAGCAACAGGCGCTCGATTTCTACAACCGGCACCTGCGCAAGTCTGCTCCTGGCGCCGTGCCGGCGTCCGGATTCCTTGACGACGCGGACTTCGAGACGCTCTTCGCGCCCTTGCCGGCCAACGACGCCAAAGCTGCCGACGTCCAACTCATGGCCCGCCGCGCGCGACTGGTGCAGGCGTTCCTGCCCTATCTACAGCAGCGCCTCGTGCGGCAATTCATCGTGCAGACGATGGTGGCGCGCACCGGCGCCGACACTGCGGCGGTCGCAAGCCTGCTGACCGACAAGGCGGTGTTAAACACCGCGAGCCCACTGCTCGACCCCCTGGCCGCCCTGGCCAGGCAGGGGCTGACGGTGCGCTACTTCGCGGCCAACGGCCAGGCGCTCGGCAGCCAGCCTACCAAGCAGGCGGATACGGCCGCCGTGCCGGCCGCAGCTGCCGGAACCACGGCGCTGATCATCGAGGGCAGCCTGGAGGTTCCGGCCAGCGGTGCCTGGCGCTTCTACGTCGAATTGGACAAGGCAAACGCCACGGCCGAGTTGCGCTTTCCGCACCGCACCGATGCCGTCTTGCTCGCCGGCACCGCGGCAGCCGACGGTGCGGTGCTGCAACAGTTCATCGAACTCAAAGCGGGAGTTCCCTACCGCTTCGAATGGCGCCTGGCAGCGCTGGGCGGTGGCCAGGCGCGGCTGCTGGTGCAGGGCGAGAATCTTCCCAAAGGCACGCTGTCGCGGCTGACCTTGCGTGCTGCGGACGATCTTCGGAGCGCGGCGCACGCGTCAGCACTGCTCGACAAGACGCTGATGCTGATGCGAACCCTTGGCCTCGACGAGGTGGAACTGCGCCACGTCAGCACACACGCCGCAGATTTCGGTCAGCTGAACTTCAGCACCTGGCCCACCCGCGAGGTGAGCGACGGCGCTGCTGAAACCACGGCGGCCGTACAACGTTTTGCCGGCCTGCGGCGCCTGCTGGAGTTCAGCCGACTCAAGCGCGATCTGGGTCTGCCCGGGAATGACCTGATTGCCGTGTTCGAGGCCAATTCGCTGGGCAGTGCCGACAAGCTGACCCGCGAGGTCTACCCACGCCTGGCCCGGTTGACCGGCCGCAGTGAGGCCACCGTGCGGGCGACAGCCGAGTCCTTGTGGGCTGCACCTGCGTTCGCCGCGGACCCCGCGGTGCGGCGCCTGTGCGATGCGCTACGCCTGGTTGACCGCTTCGGCGTTGCCGTTGCCACCTTGGCGTCGTGCCAGGACTTGCTCAAGCCAGGGGTAGCGGAGTCACGTCGTGCGGAGATCGCCCGCGGCGTGAAAGACGCGATCAAGGCCAGCGCCGGCGAACTGAACTGGCCCCGAGTCGCACAACCCATCTTCGACCGCCTGCGCCAACGCCAGCGCGATGCTCTGGTGGCACATGCGCTGCACAAGCTGGGCTACGAACGCCTGGAGCAGTTGTACGAACACTTCCTCGTCGACGCTGGCATGGAGCCCGTGGTGCAGACATCGCGCGTGCGCCTGGCCATCGCGTCGGTGCAGCTGTTCGTTCAGCGCTGCTTCCTCAACCTGGAGCCGCAGGTGCCCCCCGCGGTGCTCGATGCCAAGCGTTGGGAATGGATGCGGCGCAATCCGGTCTGGGCCGGCAATCGCAAGCTCTGGCTGTTTCCGGAGAACGTGCTCGAGCCCGAGTTCCGCGATGACAAGACGCCCCTGTTCGAGGCGCTCGAAGGTGCTTTGCTACAAGGCGATGTGGCCAGCGACCTCGTCGAGGACGCCTTTTTGGCTTACCTGCGCCAGCTCGACAAGATCGCACGGCTGGACATGGTGGCCATGCACCTGGAAGACCACGCCGATGCGTCACAGCGTGTGTTACATGTCTTTGGCCGCACCTACGGCCAGCCACACGAGTACTTCTATCGCCGCTGCCGTAACGGCAGCTGGACAACCTGGGAGCCGGTGGCCGTGACCATCCAGGGCGACCACCTGGCGCCGGTGGTCTGGCGCGAACGGCTGTTCCTGTTCTGGGTGACCTTCCTGGATAAGGCCGACCCGGGAGCTTCGATGGACGCCACGACCGCCGATGCCACCATCGCCGAAGCCAACCTCGGCGACTTGATGACTGGCCTTGGCGGTCTGAGCGCGAACAAGGTGGTCGAGTTACAACTGCATTGGGCGCAGTACCAGTCCGGCGCCTGGACCACTGCCGAGTCGGGGGGCTCGGCGCCCGTGACCTCGAAGAAGAAGCCAGCGACGTTTCAGCCGCGCGACGCCTTCATACACGTCAGCAAGGAGTTCAACGATGGAGTGGAAGGCGGTGTTTTCGTTCACCTGAGTGGTTTCGACGACGCCTTCTACCTGGCCGGGCGCAACGCGGCGCCGGAGCCGGGCGCCCTCGGCAGCCCCCCACCGCACGTCATCGTCAGCGCCAACATCGTACAAGCCACCCGCCACGCGGGCGCGGCGGGCGCGCTCAACGTGCAATACACGAAGCAGAAGAGCACCGACACCACGAAGGCAGCGGATACTCCCACCGAGCCAATCCTGCAAAAGGTGCCGGCCAACACCGTGCTCACCTGCAACAACGCCTTGGCCGCGCTGGGCATATCCTTGGATGCGGTAAAGTTGGCCTCCGACCCGGTAGCCGCCAAGGCTGCGCTGGATAGTGGCTTGACTGAACTCGCCGCACTGATCCAACCCTTCTTCTATCAGGACAACAGGCACACCTTCTTCGTCCAGCCGGACGTTCGCGAGACCCTGTTGGAGGACGTGGAGACCTGGGTTACGCGCACCACCGTGACCGACGACAAGGGCATCGTCGAACTTGACCCCTACGACAAGCTGAAGATCATTCCGCAATTCCGGAAGAAGTGGCCGTTACCGATACCACCGGTCGAGGAAGAGACCTTCGTGATGCCCAAGACCCAGGGTGACCCGGCACCGGGCTTGGACTGGTTGGTGAACCCGAAGGTGCTGCTCACGTTCGATCAGGACACGTTGCTGGGCAACACGGGGCAACTGGGCCTGACACTCGTGGATCGCGGTGTCGACGGAGGGAACTTGCCTGCGTTCAGCGAGATTGTCCCAATGCACCCAGCCAGCGAGACCGGCACCAACCAAGGCGAGATCATGGTTGCGAGCGAGACCGAACTTGCGCAGTCGCAACCGACGCTGGACAAGACACAAGTGGTGATGCTGGGTAAGAGCGGGCTGAATACCCAACTTCGCGACACCTTGTCGCATCAGGGGATGCGAGGGGGCTCCGGCCCCGGATCGTTTGCAATTCCCGGCATGCGTTGAATCTACGGAGAGCACAGTCATGAACCCTTACAGCGTCCTCCAGTACGGCGTATTCCACGGCCAGGCCCAGTCGGAGTTTGCGCACGTGAAATCCCGCGTCGTCGAAACACGCGAGACGCGCCATTACTTCCGCCGCAGTCGCGAGCTCTCGTACAGCTTCTTTCTGCACCAGCACCCCTACGTGCAGGCCATGATGCAACGCCTGCTGCGCCAGGGAACGTCAGGGTTGCAGGCCCTGGACACCGAGTTCGTCGTGCGCGTGGAACTGGCCGGCAAGCTCGCCTACCTGCTGCCCGAGAACACCTTGACGGTGCAGCCGAGCAATGCCGTATTGCGCTTTGCCGGCCGCCACCTGTTGAAGCTGAGCGACGGAACGATCGTCAAGCCCGCGCTGGCGCCCAATACCGTCGTGACCCTGCAGAAACTGGCGCGGCTACGCACGCCCAGCGGACAACTCACGGAGCTCACGGCCGACACCGATGCAAAGCTCATCGACGGCGCGCCGCGCCCGGCGCTGTTCGATGACTTCTTCAAGACCCTGTACCAGCCATCAGGGAAAGTCAAGACACCGCACCCGGCGAAGGATCTGGACTTCAGCCCGCACAGCGCCTACTCGGTCTACAACTGGGAACTCTTCTTCCATGTGCCGCTGACCCTGGCCTTGCACCTCAGCAAGAACGGGCGCTTCGCCGAGGCACAGCGCTGGCTTCACCTGCTGTTCGACCCCACCGACAGCAGCGACGGCCCTGCCCCCGAGCGCTTCTGGAAGGTATTGCCGTTCCTGAGCCTGGAAACCCACTCGGTCGAACAGCTGCTGGTCAACCTCGCCAAGGGGGCGAATGGTGATGTGACCATTGCGGACGCCACGCGACGCAGCATCGAGGACTGGATGAACGCGCCGTTCCGACCCCATGCGGTGGCGCGGCAGCGCCAGCAGGCCTACATGGTCAAGACGGTGATGGCCTACCTGGACAACCTGATCGCTTGGGGTGACTCACTGTTCCGCCAGGACAAGGGCGAGGCCATCGACGAGGCGATGATGCTGTATGTGTTGGCCGCCAACATCCTGGGCCCCCGTCCGCAAGCCGTGCCGCGCAAAGGCAGGGTGAAGCCGCAGACCTACAACAACCTGCGCGGCGATCTCCAGCTGTTCGGTTCGGTCCTGCGCGATCTGGAGCCGGAATTGCCATTCGACCTGCTTCCGACGATGGCTGCGCCGCCGGCCACCAGCGGCCAGGCACTGGCCTCGCTGCGCAGCATGGGACAGTCGTTGTACTTCTGCGTGCCGCGCAACGACAAGCTACTGGGCTACTGGGACACGGTCGCAGACCGGCTGTTCAAGATCCGCAACAGCCTCAATCTGCAAGGGGTGTTCCGTCAGCTTCCATTGTTCGAACCCCCGGTGGACCCCGCCTTGCTGGCCCGTGCTGCAGCGTCTGGACTGGACGTGGGGGCCATCGTCAACGGTTTGAACCAGCCGCTGCCGCTCGTGCGTTGCGCCTTGCTGCTGCAGAAGGCAACGGAACTGGCGCAGCAGGTCACGGCAATAGGCGCCGGTCAGCTCTCGGCGATGGAAAAGGAAGAAGGCGAGGCTCTTGCCCTGTTGCGCGCTCGGCACGAGAAGGTGCTGATGGAGATGGTCGAGCAGGTGCGCTATGGACAGTGGCAGGAAGCGGTCAAGGCGAAGGAGGGCCTCCTGCAATCACTGGCGTTGGCCGTGCAGCGCTACAGCTACTACGCGCAGCAGCTGGGTGCAAAGGCGGAGGACATCACGAAGTCGTTGCCGGTACTGGAGGAGTTGGATCTAGACAGCTTGGAGAAGATGCGGCTGGCTGCAACTGAGCCGGCACTATCAGCGCGCCCGATCAAGGTAGACATCGCGAGCGATGCGTTTGCACAGGTCGCACAGGCGCTTAATGGCGGAAAAATCCTAAGCTCTCATGAGGTAAGAGAGTCCCTTCTTCTGGAAGGTGCGCAGCTGTCAAGCGATATTGCAAACATTTTGAACGTCATTAGCTCAGTGGCTCACTTCGTACCGGAATTCAACGTGCACGTACAACCCATGGGCATGGGCGCCACCGTTCAATATGGTGGCAAGGAGGTGGGAGACGCAGTTGGAGCGACAGCTGCCGCGGCCCGTGCGGTTGCTGATCGGCTCAACTTCGAAGCGAGAAGGGCCGGCCGTATCGACGCTTTCGCACGACGCGAACGCGAATGGGCATTCCAGAGCAACCTCGCCGTCGGCGAGATCAATCAGGTCTTCAAGCAGATCCGCGCTGCACAGATCCGCGAGGCCGTTGCCAACATGGAGCTGCGCAACCACCGCCAGCAGAAGGAGCATGCAGCTGAAATCGAACGTTTCCTCAATGGCGAGGGTGTGCTCAGCGATGGCAAGAAGACCAACAAGACCTTGTATGCCTGGATGAAGCGTGAGCTCACGGGATTGCACGCACGCGCCTTCCAGTTTGCCTTCGACGTCGCGCGCAAGGCCGAGAGAGCGCTTCAGCACGAGCTGGGACAACCCGGCCTGAGTTACTTGAAGTTTGACTACCAGGCTGGCAGGGAGGGCCTCCTGGCCGGCGAGCGCCTGCTACTGGACATCAAGCGCATGGAGATGGCCTATCACGAGCAGAACCAGCGCGAGTACGAGCTGACCAAGCATGTGAGCCTGCTGCAAGCTGACCCACGCGCGCTGGTCGATCTGCGCAGCACGGGCTCGTGCACCTTCCAGTTGCCCGAGTCACTGTTCGATCTTGACGGGCCGGGTCACTACTTCCGGCGCCTGAAGTCGGTCTCGCTGAGCATTCCCTGCGTAAGCGGCCCCTACGCCAGTGTGGCCTGCACGCTGACGCTGCTGCGCAGTTCCACCCGCATCTCGTCCTTGTTGGGCGATGGCTACGAGCGAGCCGATAACGACGACGCCCGCTTCAGCGATCACTTCGGTAGCGTGCAATCCATCGTCACCAGCTCGGCACAGAACGATAGCGGATTATTCGAAACCAACCTGCGCGACGAGCGCTACCTGCCCTTCGAGTACAGCGGCGCCATCAGCACGTGGCAATTGAGACTGCCGGCCGACCCGCGCAAGAGCGATCCGCAGGCCTTCGATTACGCCGCAATTGCCGATGTCATTCTGCATTTGCGCCTGACGGCGCGCGAAGGCGGCATGCCGTTGCGTGATGCCGCGATGGCGGCGCTGAAGACGCGTATTGATGCCGGCACGGCCTTCGGCTCGCTGCGACTATTCTCGCTGCGCGAGGAGTTCCCTGCGGTGTGGGCAAAGTTCCTCGGGGCACCGGCCGGAGCCAATCACCAATTCCAGATCAGCTTTGAACTGCAGAAACAACACTTTCCGCTTTGGAGCAAAGCCCGCTTGGGCCCCATGAAGGCAATGCACATTTGGGCACGTCGAAGTGGCGACGCGCCAAACGCGCCGCTCAAGGCACGCCTGGTGGACGCTGCGGACACGAATGTGGCGTTTCCGCTCCAGGGTGCGGCCGGTGATCTGCTGGTATCGGGGGCTGTGGCCGACAACGAGCTGCCGGGTAGCGCAACGGGCGAACTCATGCTCGCGTTCAGCGACAAGGCCCTGCTTGATCTATGGGTTGCCGTGCGATGGTCTTAGGTCCGGAACTGACCCGGACTCCGCAGCCCGAACTTCTCGAGGCGCAAGCGATGGCCGAATCGCACGCTGTTGCCGGTAGACCGGGCGCCGCCGGCAGCGTGTGGGACGAAAGCGCTCGTGCTGCTCGGAGGGTGGCGTTTTCCAAGGCGCTTGGGGGGGGGTTTGTACAGATTCCTGCCGCGGCTGGTAACCGCGAAGCTGCACGCACTGCCTGCTTCCACAGGCGACGGCAGCGGGTAAAGTCACGCACCCAGCCCTGCCACGCTTTCGTCGGAGAGCCCGTCGGGAAACAACGGGCGGGGACGGCGCATCTATTCCTCCCGGATGCGTGTTTGTCGACTCCTGCCTTGGCCCGGCAAGGGCAGCCATCTCGCCTGTGGCGTCAGCCTCGTCATATGGCGCCTGTCTTGCTGGGTCACATCGACCCTCCGTCCCCGATGACACAACTCCGCTGTACAAGACAAACGTTCCAACGAGTCGTCAAAGCGATCACGGAGCACCTGCCTTCGTCGCATTCGGCTGAAGGCCGGCGCCGAACTTTGGTTCAATGCGGGTACTGTTATTGCAGTCGTCCGACGTCAGACCCAGGTGTTCTCCTTAATATCCTCAACTTATGTTTTGGTTGCTAATTGACTGGGAATGATGCGCCGGCCCCGAGCTCAGCCGCTGGCGAGCTGCACGACGAAGGTCCTGATTCCCCGCAACATCATTTCGATCGCCACGGCGACCAGCACCAGCCCCATCAGCCGTTCCAGGGCGACCACGAAGCGCTCGCCGGCAACGCGCTGGATGCGCTCGGCGAGCACGAGGACAACGGCCGACACGGCCATCGTGATGCACAGGGCGCCGATCCACTCCAGGCGCCGCTCGGGCGCCTGCGAAACCAGCAGCAGCACCGTCGCCAGTGCCGAAGGCCCGGCGATGGCCGGAACGGCCAGCGGCACGATCAGCGGCTCGCCCAGCGCGTCAGGCGCGTCGGCGACTCCCGGCTGCGGGAAAATCATGCGCAGCGCGATCAGGAACAGGATCACGCCACCGCCAATCTGCAGCGACAGCTCGCTGAGGTTCATCAGGCGCAGAAAACCGTCGCCGACGAACATGAACGTCAGCAGCAGGACAAAGGCAATCAGCACCTCGCGCAGAATCACCCAGGCGCGACGCTCGGGTGGAACCGAGCGCAGCGCATTGGCGAAAATCGGGATATTGCCGACCGGATCGGTGATCAGGATGAGCAGGATGGTCGCCGAGGCGAAGGTGTAGTTCATCGATTCACGGCTTCATGGCGCACGCTTGAGCGCGGGAGCGCAAGACCTCTGGCTTCGGAAAAAAGCCACGGCAATCGACAGGCCAGGGGAAAGACGGAAGTGAAGGCGCCGCGCTGCTGCGCAGGATACCAGCTCTGGACATTCCTTCGCCGCCGGCTGGTCATCGCCCGCTCCCGCCCGCCATTGGCCGCGCCACGACAGGCTCAAGAAAACACTGAAGCGGCGGCGGCCGAACCGCGATGTGACGCAGTCGCACGGGCCAGGGCGCAATAGTCCATGTCACTGTGCAGGATGTGGCCAACGGTCGCGCTGAGGATGTAGTTCAGAAGAAGAAATCCCGGTTCGGCGTTATCGCCTGCCGGATCCATCTGCTCCACCCGGGCGCGGATGAGCTGCAACTCGTCGCGCATCACCTGGTGCTCGGCACGGTGCTCGGCGAGATCGTCGTAGCCAAGCCCCGCCAGCACCCCCTCCTCGTAGCTAAAATGTTCCTCGAGCGCCTGATGAAGCTCTCCCGTCATCAGCGTCAGCTGCTCGACGTCGCCGTGCTTGCGCCAGGCGTCCGAAGCTCTTACCACCAGGGCAAAGATAGCCTCGTGCTGGGCGTCGATTTGCGCCTCGCCGATATTGAGACGGCCATCCCAGGCGACCCGCTGCTTGAGCGAAAAATTGGTCAAGCCGTGAACGCCAGACAGGCGGCCGTCGAACAGGGCACGTGAACTCAGACCCATGTGTCTCTTCTCTTATGATTCAGCGAAGTAGCTCCTTGTTTTTGCCGTTGAGGTCGAGCGCCGCGCCCGGGCAGGGGGATTTGTTGCCGATCCTATACGACCCGGTACGGGCAAAAGGATTCAAAAGTCTCACTTCGGCGAAAGCGGCGCAAAAAGCAAGCGCAGGCCGACCGGGAAGCGGCGGCAAAGCGCGTCGCTTGCGCCGTGTCTCGACTCAGCACGAAGCGATTTCGCAGCCGGCCTGGTCAGCGCACGTCACGCTTCAGCGCGCGTTGATAGAGATCGACGATCACGCCGGCAAGGTGTTCGGGCGAAGCCTGCCTGCCCTGCCCCTGCAGGACCGCTTTGACAACGCCTTCGAGGACAGCGGCGTCGACCACTGGCGCATCGGCCGCGACGACATCTTCCGCGCTCGGCGCGTAGGCAGCGCGGGCCTGCGCGAGCGCATGCGCGCCGCACCCGGTGGCCAGCCAGTCGACGCTGACGCCCGCCGCCGCGGCAATGGCCAGGGCCTTGTCCAGCGGGGGCATTCGTCCGTCGCGGAGGTAAGTCCTCAGTACCGACTCGGCCATGCCGCAGCGGCGCGCAAACGAAGACACCGACTCGTCACCGATGATCGCTTTCAAGCGCGCGGCGAGCGCACCCGATTCGACGTCGGCCAACGACCGTTGATCGACGCTGCGCTCGCTTGCCGTTGCCATCGCCGTGGCGCCAGCAGGGGCCGGAGTTCCAGTCATTGATGGCTCGCAAAAAGAACAGAGGGGAAGCAGGCAACGCAAGAAACTATTGACATCTCGCAACATCTTGCTAAAAATTGGGTTGCACAGCATAGCAGAAAAGCTCCGCTTCAGGCAGACCTGCGGGTACGGGTGGCCACCCGGTGACCGCTGGCGATCGCTGAGAAACGTCGGTTTCTTGTCCGTTGGCATTGAGGGTTGCAATGCGAGGGGGGAACGAACATGCGCAGGTCTGCGGGCAGGATTCCGGAAACCAGGCTCCATTTCGAGGCCCTCGAAGCGCGCGTCCTCCTCGACGGCGATAGCGGCGCCGGCATCCTGACACTTGCCGGCAGCATCGACGCCCCCGGCGAGCAGGATCACTACCAGTTCAGCGTAGACGAGCCAATCCGTGTCGTCCTCGACAGCCTGAGCAATCGCAGCGACCTGACCTGGCGACTGGACGGCCCCGGCGGACTGGTCGCGCGCAGGTCATTCAGCGCCACGGAATCGCCAAACACCGCCCCACCGGCGTACGACCTGGCGCCGGGCAGCTATCGGCTGAGCGTCGATGGCACGCAGGATGCGCTCGGCGCCTACGCCCTGCGCGTGATCGACGCCGCTTCGGCAAGCGCGATGGCGCCCGACACGCCGGTCAGCGGCGTCCTCGAGGTCGGTAACCAGAGCGCGCTCTACCGCTTCCGCGCCAGCGCCGGCGACAGCTACTTCTTCAAGGCGGCAGCGCCCGCTTCCGGCGCGCTTTCCGCGCGACTGCTCGACCCTTTTGGCCGCCAGGAAGGCAACAGCTTCGATGCCCGACAGGATCGCCAGCGGTTCACCGTCGAGCGCAGCGGCGAGTACCTCCTCTTGCTCGAAGGCGACATCGCCAATCAGGCGGCGCTGGCCTACGGATTCACCCTGCAACAGGTCGTCGACAGCCACTCGCCGCTGCGCCTCGGCGAAACGCAGATCGCCACGATCGACCAGCCGGGAAAAATCGCCCACTTCACCTTTGATCTGGCGGCCACGACGCCGGTCGTTTTCGACCGCCTGGGCAACGCCGCCTTCGCCTGGTCGCTGAGCGGGCCGGCGGGTCAGCACGTCGCGCGCCGCGCCGCCGCGCAAGGCACGCTCTTCGACGGCGTCGAAAAGCTGCTCCTGCCGCCGGGAAGCTATACGCTGTCGGTCGACCTCGACGGCGCCGCCAGCGGCAGTTTCGCGTTCCGGCTGCTCGCTGCCGAGTCGGCCCGGAATCTCGTCACGGGCGCCACAAGCACCGGCGAGCTCGACCGGGCGACTGCGTCGCAGCTCTACAGGGTGGCGCTGGGCGCCGGCGACAAGCTCTTCCTCGAGCCGCGCTCGCTCTCCGGCGGTTCGCTTGACTGGCGGCTGATCGATCCCTGGGGCGTGCGCGTCGCCAGCGGAGACTTCAGCGGCGCAACGAATCCTGTCGCCCTGGCGCGGCCATTTACCGTGGCCACGAGCGGCGACTACTGGCTGCTCGTCGATGGCGCCGACAGCAACGCGGCGGAAGCCGTTCTTGCTTACGAATTTTCGCTGAACGCGGTCCCCGACCTGGCGCGAACGCCGACTCTGGGCGACGCCGTCGCCGGAAGCGTCGCCAGTGCCGGCCAGTCGACGGTCTACACTTTCGATCTCGCCAGCCCAACGCAGGTGGCGTTCGAGGCGCTCAGTCAGCGGCCGGATATCGTCTGGTCGCTGGCGGGACCGCGCGGCAGCGAGGTCTCCGAGCGGCGTTTCGACAATGTCGACCACGGCGAGGGCCCCAGCCAGGCCAGCCAGGCCAGCCCGACCAGCCAAGCCAGTCATCTCGGCATCCTGACGCTGCCCGCCGGCACGCATCGATTGACCGTGCGCGGCACTGGCGCCGCCACCGGCGACTTCTCGTTCCGCCTCCTGGATCTGGCCACCGCGCCGACGCTGTCGCTGGAAGCCGCCACCGACGGCGTCCTGCGCGCGGCGAACCGAACGCAGGCGTATCGCTTCCTGGCCAGCGCAGGCGACCAGGTCGCGCTCGAGGCCATCAATGGCAGCAGCAGCGAGGAAGTTGCCTGGCGACTGATTGATCGCTTCGGCCGCGACGTCGCCGCGCCCGCCGCCCTGGCCGCTGCCGGAAACGCTTCCGACGCCCGACTGCTGAGCAGCGCCGGCGCCTACACCCTGCTGCTTGAACGACGCGCCGATGCGCCAACGCCGCGTGACTATCACTTCCGGCTCCAACGCGTCGGCCACCTGGCCCCGGCCGCTTCGCCCGCCGGCGAGGAACTTGCCCTCGGAACGATGCTCGCCGGACTCCTGCCTACCGCCGACGCCAGCCGGACCTATCGCTTCACGCTCGCCGCCGATAGCCAGCTGGTGTTCGACACGCAGGGTGGCGCGAGCAGCGCCGTCTGGTCCCTGCAGGGTCCGCGCGGCAACGAAGTCGACAGCCGCCCGCTGTACCGCAGCGACGACGCCAACGCCAACCCGCTCCTCGATCTGCCGGCGGGAGACTACGCCCTGACCGTCAAGGGTGCTGCCGCAACGGGCAGCGTCTTTGCCGACGGCGCCTACGCTTTCCGGCTGCTCGACAGCGCCGCCTTCCCGGAACTGGAACTCGGGCAGCGAGTGGTCACGATGCGCCCGTCAGCGGCATCGAGCATCGGCTACCGTGTCGCGGCGACGGCCGGCAGCACGCTCGTTCTGCAGGCCGTGGATTCCGCAGGCGGCGTCTGGCGTTTGTTCGACCCCTTCGGACGGCAGGTCGCGGCTGCCTCGGGCGAGACCATCACGAGGAGCATCGACATTGCCTCGACGGGCAGCTACACGCTGCTCAACGACGGCTACTACGGCGCCAACGGCGCATCGAACGTCGGTTTCACCCTTGCTCGACAGACGAAAGTCAGCGCTGCCCTGGCCTTCAACCGCCCGCTCAGCGTCAGCACCGCCGGCGTCGGCAGCGTCGCCGAATATCGCTTTACCCTTGCTCAGGCAAGCACCCTTGTCTTTGATGCCCTGAGTGGTCCGTCGAGTGCGTCGAGTGCGTCAAGTGCGTCCAGCCCGATCGACTCGCCGGGTCCTTCGTCCCCGCGCTGGATGCTTGCCGGGCCGCTCGGCACGGTACGCGGCTGGACTTCCTTGCGCGACGACCCGGGGCAGATTCTTCGCCTGTCGCCTGGCGACTATCTGCTGACCCTGGACACCTCCGGCCCGCCGGGAGCGGAATACCGCTTCCGTGTGCTGAATGCCGATTCCGCCATCGACCTGCCCTCCGGCGCCCACATCAACGAAACGATCGCCGCGGGAGAAACGCGCCTTTATCGCTTCACCGCCGCTGCCGGCCAGAGCACTGTCGTCGCCAAACCCCCGCTGTCGAGCGACGTGAACCAGCGCGTCGCCTGGCGACTATGGGACCCCTACGGCCGCCCGCTCGCCACCCTCGGCGCCGGCACCACACAGACCCCATTGCCGACCAGCGGAGAGTATCTGCTGGCGGTTTTCCCCACCTTCGGGCAGCAGCCGCCCGACTCGGCGCCACGGCCGATCGCCTTTTCCTTTGCCCTGACCACGGCGCGAGCCGCGCCGCTGACGCTCAACGAACGCACGCTGGGCAGCATCGAACGACCGGGAGAAGCGGTCAGCTACGGCTTCACGCTGACGGCACCGAGCTCGCTGCTGATTGACACCGGCCAGACGGACGGCGCCGCCGCCGGTGATTTCCTGTGGCGACTGAGTGGGCCCCGCGGCGTGGAAACGCCGCTCGTGGATTCTCGCGTGGAAACGCCGCTCGTGAATGCTGCTGGCGAAGAGCCGTTGAACAGTTTCGCCAGCACGCACGCCAGTGTCCTGGCGCTGCCCGCAGGCAACTACGAGTTCGTGGTCTCCAGCCCCGCCCTGGCCACCGGTGGCTTCAGCTTTCGCCTGCTCGACACCGCCACGCTGCCCCTCCTGGCCCGCGAAAGCTTTATCCCGCTGATCCTCGGCCCGACCGGCGAGGCGCAGGCACTGTCGCTGCTCGTCGACGAGGAAAGCGAGTTCGTCTTCGCGCCCACTGCCACGCCAACGCGCGACGGCGACTGGCGGGTCCTTGACCGCGGCGGCAGGACGATGGTCGGCGGCAGAATGGCGGAAAGTCATGATTCGTTCACCCTCCCGGCCGGCGCCTACACCTTCGTCGTCGATGGTCAGGAAATGAACAACGGCAACGCTAGCGACGGCGATGGCCCGGATGGCCAGGATGACTATGAGTTCGTCCTGCGCCGCCTGCTGGTGCGCAGCCAGGAGTTGCCGCTGGGCAGCGAAGTCTCCGCGACCATCGATCAGCCTGGCCTGGTTCGCGAATACCTGTTCTCGATCGACTCGCCGACAACGCTCCTCGTCGATGCGCTGACCGACAGCGAGAATCTGACCTGGCAACTGTCGGGACCGACCGGGCTCATTCACCGCAGCCATGGCTTCGGCGGCAACACCCTCGTCGCGCCTATCCGCCTCGACGCGGCGGGCGCCTATCGCCTGCGCTTCGTCCCGGCCTTCGGCGCCACCGAAAACTTCCGCTTCCGCCTGATCGACGCCGGCCGTGCCGAATCGCTGGCACTCTCTGGCGCACAAACCTTGCTGCTCGACCCGCAGGTCGCGACGCTGAGCGTCGGCAGCGAAGCCAGCGGCAGCACCCGCATCGCCAATCTTGCCGAGCAATGGCGCGTCTCGCTCGACTGGCCGACCCGCCTCCTCTTCGACGGTCTCGCCGGCTCCCGAAACCACTGGACGCTGCACGCCGCCGACGGCGCGCTGCTCGCTTCCGGGGTCTGCGACCGGAACGCCTTTCTTGCCCTCGATGCCGGCGCCTACACTCTCGCCGTGAAAGCCGATACGGCCGCCGATCTCGGCGCCTACGCCTTCCGGCTGATCGACCTGGCCAGCGCCGAAACGCTGTCGCCAAACCAGGAAGTACGCGCGACGCTCGACGCCGGCAGCGGCGCACAGATCTTTCGCGTGCCACCGGCAAACGCTGGCCGGCCATTGACGGTCGAAGTTGCCAGTGCCAGCAACGCCAGTGGCGTGCTCACCGCCTACGACGCCAATGGCATTGTGCTCGGCGAATTCGCGCTGCCGCGGCTCGACCCGGCGGAACTCGGCACGGCCAGCGACAGCGAGCGCTTCCTGATCCTGGAAAACGACCCGCTCGCCGTCACGCCGCTCGACTACCTGCTCAGCGCCCGCCAGGCGACACTCCTGCGGGCACAGCCGGGTGAGACCGTGGCGGGAGACCTGACGCGCGCCGGTGAGCGAATCGGCTACCGGGTCAGCCTGCCCCTTGCGGCAAGCCTGCCGACGCGCGCCTGGATACACGACGCCGGCTCGCGCGACGTCCGCTGGTGCCTGGCGGCTGCCGGAACGGATGCCGGCCCGGCTGACTGGTGGCCCGAGAGCGACGCCAGCGAAGCCGTGGACAACGAACTGCTCGCCGCCGGTGACTACGAGCTGATCATCGAGGCGACAGCCGACGACGCCCGCTACAACCTGCAACTGCTGGCCAGCGAGCTTGCCGAAGCGCTCTCGCCGATGGGAACAGCCGGGCAACTGGCGAACGCTGGCGAGGCCAGAGTCTACCGCTACGATGTCCTCACCGCCGGTGATCATCGGCTGCACATCACCACCGCCAACGCGGCGCCCGTCGCATGGGCAATCTACGACTCCTCGGGCAGGCGCGTACAGACCGGCGACACTCTGCCCTTCGCCGGCCGCAACGCGATCGTCGACCTTGGCGACCTCGAGGTCGGCCGCTTCCTCGTCACGCTCTCGGGAAGCGCTGCCGGGAGCCCTGCGGCCAGCGCCACGGGCAGCATTGACTTCAGCCTCGCCCTGTCGCCGACAGGCGTTCGGCCTGGCGATCGTCTTGCCGGTCGGCTTGCCGGCGACGAGACAATCCGCCGCTACACGCTGCAAGTACCTGTCGCAACGCACGTCCAGATCCACGACCAGGGCTCCGAGGCGGGCGTCGAATGGCGAATCCGCGACGCCGAAGACCCGCCCGCCGCCGACGGCTGGTTCGCCCTTGGACCGGCACAGGCCGGCACCGACGATCGTGAAGCGCGCTCTCCCTACCTGGTGTGGCTGGATGCCGGCAGCTACGAGCTCGCCGTCCAGGCAAACGGCGGCGGCGCCTTCAGCGTGCATCTGGTCGATTTCGATGCTGCACCACCACTGGCGATGGGCGAAGCGCTGGCCAGCTTTGCCGTCGGCGAACAGGCCAGGGTCTACCGGCTGGATACCAGCTTTCCGGGAGCAGGCACGCGCCTGAACATCGGCGACGCGAGCGGCGAGCAGACTGAGGAAATCAGCTGGCTGCTCTTCGACGCGCAGCTCACGCCGGTAGCGCAGGGAAACGGCGTCGGCACGTCGATCGACCTGCCCGGCAACCGCGGCTCATACACCCTCGAATTGAAGCGACAGCCGGCGCTTGCCGGCAACGGAACGCTGAGCACGCCGCTCAGCGTCGTCTCCTCGGCCCCGCCGACGCTGCAAGTGGACGAAGTCCGCGCAGCCAGTCTGGGGCCTTTGCGCCACTACACGGCAGACTACGTCTTTTCCCTGACCGGGCGCAGCCGCATCCTGGTCGAAGCCTTGTCGGAAGTCTGGAACGTCGGCTACGAAATCCTCGCCGCCGACGGGGAACATCTGGCCAGCGACTACCTGGGCAGCCTGTACTCCGACCAGCTCGACCTCGCCCCCGGCGACTACACCCTCAAGCTCAGCGCAAGCGGGCGACCAGGCGACGGCAGCGCAGGGTCCGACTTCACGCCGGACTTCACCACAGACTTCAATTTCCGCCTGCTGAACATGACGCGCATCGGCCAGCGGATCCTCGCTCCCGGGCAGCCAATCGACGACACCGTCGCTCCAGGCGGGCAGCAGACGCAGGTCTATCGCCTGCAGGCGCATGCCGGCGAGACCGTCACCATCGCGGCGAGCGGCGCCAACGAATTCGACCGCCAGCGCCTCTACGATGCCAGCATCGTCGTGTTCGATCCTTTCGGTCGCCACGTCGCCGACGCCTGGGTCAGCGACGGCGCCTTGCAGCAGACGCTCGACGAGTCCGGTTTCTATACGCTGGTCGTCTTCGGCGGCAGCTCCCTCGCCGAGGCGGCGGACTACACGCTGGTGGCCACGCGGCACGCGGGCGATGCGCAAACCTTGCCCGCCAGCCGCCCGGTGGCGCTGGCTGTCGAGATCAGCGACACGCTGACCGCGACCGGCGCCGCCGGCAAGGCCTATCGTTTCACGCTCGACCAGGCGGGACTGGCGCTGATCGAGGGTCGCACGACCGACGCCGAAGAGGCCTGGCAGGCGCACTGGGTCCTGCGCGACGCTGCCGGCTTCCTTACCGGTGACCATGGCGACTGGAAGGCGTGGCAGGCCAGCAGCGAAGCCCTGTCGCTCGCCGCCGGCGACTACACGCTCGAGGTGTCGCGCGACGACGGCCCGGGCGGCAGCTTCGCCTTTCGCGTCGATGGCAGCGCCAACGCCAGCCAGGTCGCTGGCGGAAGCGCGGTTGGCGACGTCAGCCGCTTTGGCGCCGCGGGCGAGCGCATCTATCGGGTCGATCTCACGGCGGGTGACGAGTATCGCCTGCAGGCCGAAAACGGCAGCGAGTGGTCGCTTCACCGCCCCGATTTCTCCCAGGCACTGGCGCTGTCCGACGACGCCGTGCTGCGCTTGCTGCCGGCGCAGGATGGCTCCTGGTACCTCGTCCGGCGGGCCGACGTCACTGGCCACTCGAACGTTACGGTCGAACGGCAACTCGCGCCCATCGCGCTCGGCAGCCGAATCAGCGGCGAGTTGACTGCAAACGGTACGGGCGACGCGCAGTATGGCTATCGCTTCCGACTGGCGGAGAGAAAGCAGCTGTTCCTCGACCTGCTCAGCGCCGACTCGCCGCTGCGGGTTCTCTTCTACCAGGGAAACACGCTGCTGCGAACACTCAACGGGCTCACGCCAGGCTTTCCCCTCGACCCGTTCGAGCTTGCCGCCGGCGATTACCGCATCGAAGTGCAGGCGATGGCGGCGGCAGCGGGAGCCACGACGGCCTACGCTCTGCGCCTGCTGGACCTCGCCGCAGCGCCAGTGCTGGCGGTCAACACGGCCGTCTCGGGCCGCCTGCAGGGCGGCGAAGCGGCAATCTACGCCGTCGATCTTGCCGCCGGGACGCAGGTCGAATACCAGCCCTCCGACCTCGGCGGCCTCTACGGCAGGTGGCGCCTGCTCGCGAGCAGCGGCGCCCAGGTCGCAACCGGCTATCTCGACGAGGCGACGACGACTGGCGTGCTCGCCGGGAGCGGTCGCTATTTCCTCGTCTGGGACAGCGATCCGCGGTCGGCGGCTGGCGGCCAGGCGAACTACCGCTTCGCGCTCAAGACCGCGCAGGCGATCGCGCTTGGCGAACGGGTCGGCGGCGAAGCCTTCGCCGCCACCGCCAGCGCTGCCTATCGCTTCAGCGTGCCAACGGCGACACGCGTGCTGCTCGACCCGGCCCTTGCCGACAACGATAGCCGAGCTTTCGGCTGGCGGATTTCCCGCGCCGGGCAGTCGATCGCCCAGGGAACGCTGAGCAGCGAGGCCAATCCCGACGATCCGCTGCCGATCGTCGAATTGCCGGCAGGAAGCTATCAGCTTGCCTTTACGGCGGATGCCGATGTCGAGGATGCCGACACCTTCGCTTTCCGGCTGCTCGATCTGGCGCAGGCGCAGCCCTTGAGCATGGGCGTCCGGAACACCGGCGAGCGACTTCCCGGCCAGGCGGCAATCTTCAGCTTTGTCGCCGACGCCGGCGAACCGTTGACGCTCGCGCAGGATTCCGGCGACAGCGATCGCTGGTGGCTGCTCGACGAGTTCGGCCGGGAATTGGCACGTGGACAAGGCGCTGGCAGCGTCGACCCCCTCCCCCGCAGCGGCACCTACTTCCTGCTCCGCGACGATGACAGCAGCGATCATGAAGCAGGCCGGCACTACGACTTCACTCTCTCGAGCGAAGAGGATCGCGGGCGGGAGCGGGAGCAGGAGCTGGCCCTGAACAGCGTCGTCGCGGCGACGCTCGAAGCCGGCCGCGCCCTGGCCTACCGCTTCACCACCAGCAGCGCCGCGACGCTCTGGCTGACCCCGCTGAGCGCAGACTTCGCGACCCATGTCGAAGTTCGCAGTGCGGCGGGCTGGCGCCTGTACAGCGCCGACGCATCGGCGACGACGCCGCAGGCCATCAGGCTGCCCGCCGCGGGAAGCTACATTCTCGAACTGCGCAACCCGTCGCCCGGGCTGACCGCCAGGCCGCTGCGCTTCGTGCTCGGCGAAGCGAATGCACCCGGCGAGGACGGCGGCGTGCCGGCGCCCACCCTTGGCACCGCTTTTGACACCGCTTTTGACACCACTCTTGGCACCACCCTGGTGGCCACACTCGCCGGCAACGGCAGCACGCCCTACGCGCTGCACCTCGATCAGCCCAGCGTCCTCGCCTTCGACAGCCTGGGCAGTGGCGCCAGCCTGTGGTGGCAACTCGTGGATTCGCGCGGCGTCCTGCTCTTCTCGCGGCGGATGAGCGAGCCGGCCAGCGACACCGATGCAAATACCATCAACCACGCCATCTATCATTCCGGGCAGCTCGCCGCCGGCGAGTACACCCTGCTCATCCGCAACTTCGGCAGTGCGCCGGAAAGTGGCCGCTTCCGCGTGCTGGCCCTCGACGACAGCCTGCCGCTCGCACGCGACACGCCAACGACGATCGGCACTGCGCCAGCGGAGGGCAGGCAAGGCTTCCGTTTTTCGGCGCGTGCCGGCGAGCGCTATTTTCTTGACGTCCTCGACTCCGCCAGCGCCACGTCGACCTCTGGAGTCGCTCGCGCCGTCGCGCAATGGAAGCTTCTCGACCCCCTCGGGCGAACGGTCTTCGAGCGCACGGCGATGGGCGTCGACAACGTCGCCCTCGACCACATCGACAGCGCGTCGGGACAGATCATCTACCGACACAGCCTGCACGGCGTCGACCAGGAAACGCCCGTGCTTCTGATCACCGGCAGCTATACGCTGCTGATCGATGGCCCTAGCGGGGCCGCTAGCGCGCCGGTTTCCTTCCGCCTCGGCCTGGTGCCGCAGACCGCCGCCGAGACTCACGATGATTTCCGGAGCCGACCGGCCGCCGACCTCAGCGTCAGCCGCATCACGGTGGACCCGCCAGGCGAGCTGCGCAGCGGACAGACCATTGACCTCGAGTGGCTGCTCGAGAACCGTGGCAGCGAAGCCACCACGGGCGACTGGCGCGAGCGCATCGTCGTTCGCAATCTCGACAGCGGCGTCATCGTCGCCGACCTCTACGTCCCCGACGCGGCGAGCGAAGCCGCCAACCGGGTAATCGCCGCCGGCGACTCGCGCAGCCGCCACCACAGCCTCACCTTGCCCGCGGATGCCAGCGCGCTCGGCCGCCTGCGGATAACGGTGATCGCCGACGCCGACAGTGTCATTCGAGAAGGTGGCGTTGGCGGCAGCAACGAGCGCAACAACGCCCTGGCCATCGACATCGATGTCGTCCGGGCGCCGTCCAGCGAACTTCACATCGAGAATCTCGCCTTCGATCCCGGCACCGTTGTCGACCCCGGCGCCGCCGTCAGGGTGAGCTGGGAGACCGTCAACCGCGGCAATCAGGCCGCCGAGCCGGGCTGGAGCGAACGCCTGGAGTTGCGCAACCTGACCACCCGCGAACTGGTCGCCAGCGTCGTCCTCGACGATCCGTCCGGCGCTGCGCCACTGGCGATCGACGCCAGCCGCCAGCGCAGCGCGAGCCTGATCTGGCCGAGCGGCAACAGCGCCGCCGGACGCTTCTCGCTGCGTGTCGTCGCCACGGCCAATCAGGGCGGCGGCGGCGAGGATGTCCGGCGCGTCGGAGAGGGCGAACTGATCCACCTCGTCGGCTCCGATCTGGAAATCCGCAACCTGCGCGCCGACAACCCCGACCTTCAGGCCGGCGGCATGACAAGCATCCGCTGGGAGGACTGGAACACCGGCCAGAGCTCGACCGCCAGTGCATTCGCCGAGCGCATCGTGGTCACCAACCTCGACAGCTCACAGATACTGCTCGACAGCAGCATCGTCTACGATCCGCTCGCCGCCACGGCCGGCCAGACCAACGGTGCGATCGCCCCCAGCGAGTATCGCCAGCGAAGTTTCAGCTTCCGTCTTCCCGACGGATCGCGCGCGGCAGGCACTCTCGAAGTTCGCGTCAGCGTCGACCAGGATCGCAGCGGTCTCGGTGTGCTTTTCGAAACCAATGCCGCAGCGCCGCTGGACGACGCCGAAGGCAACAACAGCGCCAGCGTGCAGCTGCTCGCGGCGCGCACCGCCTACGCCGACCTGCAGGTCGAGTCCTTCGCGGCGCCGGCAACGGGAATCGCCGGCGAACGGATCAGCGTCGACTGGCAGGTGGTCAACCACGGCACAGTCGACCTCGATGGCGCCTGGAACGACCAGCTCGTCATCAGCCGCGACAGCGTCATCGGCAATGGCGACGACATCGTCGTCGGCAGCCTCCGGCACAGCGGTGGCCTGGGCAGCGGCGAGAGCTACCTGGCCAGCGCGACGATGACCTTGCCTTTCATCGCCCAGGGGCCAGTTTTCCTCGCCCTGCGCAGCGACGCCGGCGAGGAGATCCTGGAACCCGATACGCGCGCCGACAACAGCGCCAGCGTGGCGTTCCAGCTGCACCTCCCGGCCGCCGACCTGAGCCTGGTCGAGCTCACGGCGCCCGCCCTGGCCGTCAGCGGCGGAAGCGCCGACATCCGCTGGAGCGTACGCAACGACGGCAACGCGAGCAGCGACCTGGCGCTGTGGCACGATCGCGTGCTGCTCTCGTCCGACACCCAGATCGACGCCAGCGACATCGTCGTGGCGACCGTTGCCCATGCCGGCACGCTGGCGCCCGGCGAGAGCTATCTCGGCGAGGTCGCCGTGACGCTGCCGCGCGTAGCCAGTGGCGGCTACTTCGTCATCGTCGTCAGCGATGCCGACGCTCGCCTGGCCGAACGCAACCGCAGCAACAACCGCGATTCGGCAGCCTTGCACGTCCAGCCCCCGCCGTCCGCCGACCTGAGCGTGCGCGTCGTCGACGCACCGGCCGACGCGCGCAGCGGCGAAGGTCTGTCGATCGCCTGGGAGGTCGTCAACCTCGGCAACGCGACGACCAACGGCGGACAGTGGAACGACCGCATCGTCCTCTCGACCGACGCCCGCTTGAGCAGCGACGACATCGTCGCCGGCTCGCTGGTGCACAGCGGCGCGCTCGCAGCAGGCCAGGGCTATCGCGGCCAGGCGACGCTGAACCTGCCGCGCGACCTCGAAGGCGATTACTTCGTTATCGTCGAAAGCAACGCCGACGGCAGTGTCAACGAGGGCGGGCGGAGCAGCAACAACACGGCCGCCAGCGCCGCCGCCGTGCGCATCAGCCTGACGCCGACGCCCGATCTGACAATCAGCGACGTCCTGGGACCGAGCGCCCTGCGCCCGGGAGACGTGGCCAGCGTCAGCTACACGCTGAGCAACGTCGGTACGGCGCCGACCAGCGGCGCCTGGCGCGATCGCATCTTCGTCGAAGACAGCAGCGGCGCGCTGCGCGAAATGGCCAGCGTCCTCAACACGGGCGTCCTGGCTGCCGGCAGCCGTGCCGCGCGCAGCGCCAGCTTCACGCTGCCGGCGTCGCTGCCCGATGGCCAATGGCGCTGGCTGGTGAAGGCCGACAGCGACGACAGCGTCTACGAGCGCGGCGGCGAGAACAACAACCTGGCGCGCGCCGACGACACGCTGCGCGTCGCCCGCGTCGATCTCGCGGTCAGCCTTCTCGACGCCGCGACGCAGGTCGCGTCGGGTACGCCGCTGCACGTCGAATGGCGGGTGCGCAACGATGGCGGCGTCGCCCTCGGCAGCTGGACCGACCAGCTCTTCCTCGCCGCGGCGGATGCCTCGGCCCCGCTCCACAGACTCGCCGAGATCGTCCATCTCGGCCCGCTGGAGACCGGCGCAAGCTACGACATGGCAGTCGATGTCGTCGTGCCGCTCGATTTTTCCGGCGCCCACGACCTGATCGTCATCAGCGACGCGGGCGACGCCATCGGCGACGGCGAGCGCAGCAACAACCGCACGCACGCGCCGCTGCGTGTCGAGCTTTCACCGTACGCCGATCTGGCGGTGAGCGAAGTCAGCGCGCCGCAGACGCTGATCGCCGACCCGGCGACCCTGAGCGTGGCGTGGACGGTCAGCAACCGGGGCACCGGCGCCGGCGGCACGAGCAGCTGGAACGACCGCATCGTGCTTTCCGGCGACGACGTCCTCGGCAACGCCGACGACCTGCTCATCGGCGAATACCGCCACGACGGCGCACTGGCCGCGGGCGAGTCGTACACGCGCAGCGAAAGCATTCAACTCGCCGCGCGCAGCAGCGGCCGCTTCCGCCTCTTCGTCGTCAGCGACGCGCACGACGAAGTCTTCGAGAACCACGTCGAGGCGAACAATGTCGCCCTGCTCGCGCACCCGGTCGACGTCATGCCGGTCGCCTACGCCGACCTGCAGGTCGTTTCGCTCGCCACCGCCGGCCTCGCGGCCAGCGGGCGGTCGCTGACGCTGAGCTGGGAGGTGGTGAACAACGGCATCGGAAGCACCGACAGCGCCGAATGGTCGGATCAGGTCTGGCTCAGCCGCAACGCCGACGGCAGCGATCTCGTCGCGCAGTTGGGCCAGGCCCGTCACTTCGGCCAGCTCGCCGTCGGCGCGCGCTACGCGCGCAGCGTCGAGGTCAGGCTTCCCGAAGGCATCAGCGGCACACACTACCTCAACGTGCGTACCGGCGGCCCCTTCGAATTCGTCTTCACCGACAACAACAGCGGCCGTTCGCCCGCGCTGGCGGTCGAACTGTCGCGCTCGCCCGACCTGCGCGTCGACAGCGTCGTCGGCCCGGCGAGCGCCCAGGAAGGCGCGCTGATCGACGTCTCATGGAGCGTCGTCAACCAGGGCGACGCCGACGCCAATGGCGTGTGGATCGACAGCGTCTGGCTGCTGCCGGCCAGCGCCACGGGCCAGTCTGGCGCTGTGGACGGCATGGCCGGCGCGATCGCGCTCGGAAGCTTCAGCCACGACGGCACGCTGGCCGCCGGAACGCGCTATACGCGCAGCGAGCAGCTGCGCCTGCCGACGCGGATCGAAGGTCTCTACCGGCTCGAGGTGCGCACCAACGCCAGGCTCGGTGAAAGCGGCGAGCAGATCTACGAACACGGCGCAGCAGGCCGGAACAACGCCCTGCTCGCCGCCGAAACGACCGCCGTGGGGCGCAACGCGCGCGCCGACCTGCGCGTCGCCAGTGTCATCGTTCCCGAACATGTCAGCGCCGGAACGACGACCGCCATCCGCTTCACGATCAGCAACCTCGGTGCGGCGCCGGCCAACGGCCGCTGGAGCGACAAGGTCTATCTGTCCGACGACGGCACGCTCAGCGGCGACGACCGCCTGCTCGGCGAAGTGGCCAACGCCGGGGCGCTGGCGCCCGGCGAAAGCTACAGCAGCGAAGCCGCACTGCTCGACATCCCGATCCGCCTGCGCGGCGACGCCTATCTGATCGTCGTCGCCGACGGCAACTTCCGGATCGACGAATATCCGAACGACAGCAACAACGCCTACGCCACACGCTTCACGGTCGACGCCGTGCCCTTTGGCGACCTGGTCACCAGCGACGTCGTCGCCCCGAGCCAGGCGGTGCACGGCGCCGGCATCGAAGTCCGCTACCAGGTCAGCAACCTTGGCAGCGCGACGACGCGCGGCGAATCGGCGGCGCTCGACAGCTGGACCGACAGCGTCTGGCTGGCACGTGACAAACGCCGCCCCGGCGCCCACAAGGGCGACATCCTGCTTGGCTCGTTCAGCCACGTCGGACATCTCGGCGTCGGCGAGAGCTACCTTGGCGATGTCCGCGTCACCATCCCCGACGCACTGCCTTCCGGCGAATACTTCCTGAGCGTGTGGAGCGACACCTACGACGTCATTCTCGAAGACACGCTGGCCACCCACATCAACGCCGACGACCCGACACAGGTCGACAACAACAACTACCACGCGCGACCGATCAGCGTGCTGGGAAGCGCGCCGCCGGATCTGCGCGTCAGCGAGGTCGTCGCGCCGCCAGCGGTGACCGTCGGCGAAAGCTATCGCTTCAGCTACAGCGTCGACAACCGCGGCGACGCCTTCAGCGGCAGCTGGACCGATTCGGTCTACCTGGCCGACAACGCCGACTGGAACGCGGCAAGCGAGGTCTGGCACCTCGCCGATATTGGCCAGACGAGAAGCCTGGGCTTCGGCGAACGCTACAGCGTCAGCCAGACGCTGCAGCTGGCACCGTGGATCAATGGGCGCTTCCTGATCGTGCGTACCGACAGCGGCAGCCACATCGCCGAGGCGGACGAAAGCAACAACGCCCGCGCCAGCGCTTCGCAGCTCGACGCCTCGGCCGCAGACCTGCGCGTCAGCGACGTGCGTGCGCTGCCTGACAGTGCGGACGACGCAAGCGATGCCCTCCACCTCTCGGGCGAAGAAACGACCGTGACCTGGACCGTCACCAACGCCGGTGCGGCGGTATGGTCGGGAACGCGCAGCTGGGCGGACACCCTCTACCTCAGCCGCGACCCGTCGTTCATCGCCGAACGGGCGATCGCGCTGGGCAGCGTCGTGCATGCCAACGTTGGCGGTCTCGCCGCCGGCGCCAGCTATACCGGGACGGCAAGGCTGCGCCTGCCGGCCGGTGCCGACGGGCAGTATTACCTCTACGTGATCACCGACGCCGAAAGCGACCTTGCCAACCCGGGCATGCGCAGGGCGCGAGCGGAGTTGTCGGCGGGAGGCTCACTCGCCGGCAGCATGGCCTGGTATTCCGGAGTGAACGGTAAGCCGGGCAGCGTCTTCGAGGGCCGGCGCAACGACAACAATGTCGGCCGCGGCACCCTCGCCATCGCCTATCGCGAGCCCGATCTGCAGATCGACGACATCGTCATTGGGCGGGCCGAAGGAGAAGGCGAAATCCTCTCCGGACAAGCGCTGACGATCAGCTGGACGGTGAGCAATCGCGGCAGCCGCGAAACGCGCCGCAGCAGCTGGGTCGACGGCGTCTACCTGTCGCGCGATGCTTCGCTCGATTACGGCGACCTCGCCCTGCAGACCTACGCCGTGCAGCTGCAGGGCAACGGCCTGGCGCCGACCCTGCGTCCTGGCGAATCCTATCGCGCGTCGATCACCACCACGCTGCCGGAATCGATCAACGGCGACTTCTACCTGCTGGTCAACACCGACACGGCGATTTTCGCCAACCCATACTCGACGGAAACGAGCAGCATCCGCGATGACCTGCTGCCGCTGGGTCGCTTCGGCGACCCGGGCGGAACGATTCGCGAATTCGCTGACGAAGGCAACAACCTCGCGTCGACAACGCTGTCGATCACCCTGGCCACGCCACCCGACCTGCAGCTCGCCGAGGTGGTCGCTGCGCAGACGGTCATCGCCGGTCAGGACTTCAACGTCGGCTACCGGGTCGTCAATGTCGGCGGCGACACGCCCGCCGACCAGGGCCGCTGGTACGACCTCATTTACCTCTCCCGCGACCGCTTCCTGGACATCGACGAGGACCACTATCTCGGCTACGTCGAGCATTCCGGTGGCCTCGCCGCCGGCGGCAGCTACGCTGCCAACCTGGTCGTGAGCGCGCCACAGCAGATGCACGGCCCCTGGTACGTCTTCGTGATCAGCGACCCGGCGCGCGCCTGGGGCGGTGGCGAGTTCGGCCGGCTGCGCGAGTTCGGCGGCGAGCGGAACAACGCCCTGGCAGCCGCGCAGCCACTGCTGATCGAAATCCCGCCGCCGGCCGACCTGGTCGTCACCCAGGTCGTCGTGCCCGCCAGCGCCAGCGTCGGCGACACGCTGCGCATCGACTTCAGCGTCGCCAACCAGTCGAGCAACCCGGCCTGGGGGCGGTGGACCGACGCCGTTTACCTTTCCGCCGACAACCAATGGGACCTCGGCGACCTCCTGCTCGGCAAGGTCGACCACGTCAGCGACCCGGCCGGCCTGGCGGCCAACGGCAGCTATGACGGCACGCTGACCGCCACGCTGCCGCCGCTCAAGGAAGGCAACTGGCGGCTGATCGTCCGCCCGGACCTGTACAACGAAGTGTTCGAAGGCGCGATCAGCGGCCCCGGCACCGGCGCAGAGGGGATGAACCTGCCACCCGGCGAGGCCAACAACCGCAGCGCTTCGGGCAGCAGCGTGCAGGTCAGCGTCCCGCGAATGCAGGTCGGCACGCCACTGCAGACGACGCTCTCGCCGGGGCAGGAACGCCTCTACAAGGTCGCCGTCGCGGCCGGTGAAACGCTGCGCGTGAGCCTCACCGCCAGCGCCGACGACGGCCACAACGAGCTCTATCTGCGCTACGGCGACGTGCCCAGCGGCTACGCCTTCGACGCCGCCTACGACCGGCCGCTGGCCAGCGACCAGGAGGTCTGGCTGCCGAGCACGCAGGCGGGCGACTACTATCTCCTGCTGCGATCGCGGCAAGCTGCGGCCAACACGCCGGTGACGCTGCGCGCCGACCTGCTGCCGCTGTCGATCACCCGCATCAGCCCCGATCAGGGCGGCAGCGGCGACCCGGGCGACAACGCGCACCGCTGGCTGAGCATCGACATCGAAGGCGCGCACTTCAAGCCCGGCGCACTGGTCAAGCTGACCCGGCCGGGGGTGCATGAACTTGAACCCGAACGCTGGCAGGTGCTCGACGCGACGCGCATCCGGGCGGTCTTCGATCTGCGCGGCGTGCCGCTCGGTCTCTACGACCTGAGCGTCATCAATCCCGACGGCCAACGGGTCGTCGAAGCGCAGCGCTTCCTGGTCGAGCGCGGCATCGAGGCCGACGTGACCATCGGCATCGGCGGCCCGCGCACGCTGACTCCTGGCGACAACGGCCGCTACAGCGTCGCCCTGCAGAGCCTGGCCAACGTCGACACGCCTTACGTGCGCTTCGACCTCGGCGTTCCCGAAATGGGCTACAGCGACGAGGTACTCAGCGGCATCGCGCTGCCCTACCTGGTCGTCGGCAGCAACATCGGTGGCCGCCCGGACGGCGTCAGCGTGGACGCCGCCGGGAACACGCAGAGCTACGGCCCGACGCCGAGCAGCGGCACGACACGCCCGGACATTCCCTGGGCCAGCCTCGACGGCACGCTCAATACCGGCGGCGTCAATCTGCTGCCCGGCTACGTGGTCGACCTGGCAGCCGGCGGCTACGTCGGCATGAGCTTCAACGTCCAGACCTGGCCGGGCCTCGCCGAATGGATTGCCTACGACTTCGACGGCTTGCGCGACAAGCTCTACGCGCTGCACCCGCAGTGGAAGGAACAGGGACTGCTCGACGGCGGCGTGCAGGACCTCGACCGCATTGCCGAGGGACTGGCGAGGAAGTTCGTGTCGACGGTTGCCGACGAACACCTGCTCAAGATCGAAAGGCTGGCGCTGCCGTTTCGCTTCGACGTCAGCGGCGCGGCAACGCCGCTGACGCGCGACGAATTCGTCGCCGAACAGGTCGCCCACGCGAGCAGGCTGCGCGCCGCGATCCTCGCCGACGAGCGCGCACCGGCCAGCCTGGCAACGCTCGCTGCCGACCCCGGGCAGTGGGTCGCCGGCTGGCTCGGCGCACTCGAAGCCGGCGGACTGTTGCGGCCGGTCGACGAAGCGCCGCCGATCCGCTCGCACCCCAAGGTGGTCAGCCTGAACAGCACGCTCGCCAGCGGCATCCTGCTGGCCCGCGGCGGCGACGCCTATCGCACGCAGGGCGACCTGCTCGGTTTTTTTGCGACGGTTCAGAAATGGTATGGCGACAGCGCCGCTTTCGCCGGCGATCCGCAGGCGACGACCGCACCGGTCGACTACCGCGAGGTCCGCCAGTCGCTCGCCGGCTTCGTCGAAATCCCCGTCCCCGTTTCGGCCGAGCGTGCCGACTACGACCGGCAGGCGGCGCAGAAAACGCACTTCATCAACTTCAACGTCTTTGCCGGCGGCCTCGGCGAGCTCGAGTACCTGCGCCATGTCGGCGTTCTCGACGCCGATTTCAGGCCTGTCCCCGGCCAGGCGCTCGACCTCACGCACTATCTGCAGCAGGCGGCCAGCGAGTCGGCAGCCGCTGCCGCCCTGCTCCGCGTGCGCGGGCCGCAGGCGCTGCTCGGCGACGACGGCCAGGCCTGGGTCCCGGCGGCGACAGCGCTGCCGTACGCCGTCGACTTCAGGATGCCGGGTAACGCGCCGGCCGGGCAACTGCGCCTGGTGATGGCACTCGACGCCAGCCTCGACGCGCGTTCCTTCCGCCTCGGCGATCTCAAGCTCGGCGACATCAACGTGCACCTGCCGGCCGGCAGGGCGAGCTTCCAGGGCGACTTCGACTTCAGCGGCAGCAAGGGCTTCGTGCTGCGCGTCAGCGCCGGCATCGACGTCACGACGCGCATCGCCACCTGGCTGCTGCAGGCCATCGACCCGCAAACCGGCGAAGTCCTGCACGACGCGACGCGCGGCCTGCTCGCCCGGGCTGCCGGCGAAGCGGGCGTCGGCGCTGCGCAGCGTGCCTCGCTGAGCTACACGGTCAGCGCCGGCGACGGCGCAGTTTCCGGCGCCGACATCGTTGCCGGCGCGCGGATGTTCATCGACCAGGCACCGCCCATCGACAGCGAGCGCAGCGTCGTCAAGCTCGATGCCGACGCGCCGCGAACGACGCTGACGGTGAGCGCCCTCGGCGCTAACGCCGACGGCGCACCAAGCTTCGATGTCCGCTGGCAGACCGACGACACGCCGCTTGCTGCGCGCAGTGCTGGCGGCACGGGCAGTGGCGTCAAGTCGGTCAGCGTCTATGTCGCCGAAGACGGCGGCGATTTTCGCATCTGGCAACGTCAGGTCGACCCGGCAACCGGCCAGGCGATCTTCACCGGCAGCGCCGGCAAGCGCTATGAGTTCCTTGCCGCCGCCACCGACCGCGCCGGCAACCGCGAGGCCGCGTCGCTGGCCAACGCCGTTCTGCCCGACGACGGCGCACGGCAGGAGATCCTCGACGCCATCGGCAGCAACGAGTCGCTGTCGGCAACTGCCGAGCTGCCACTGGCCACGGCCGACCGCAGCTACGCGGCGAACGCCCTGTTCGCCGAGACGTCACGCTTGCTGCCCGGCCACGTCGCCGACAGCCAGGGCAGCGATCTGCGTTCGGTACTCGCGCCGTTCAGCGTGCGCGGCCTGGCCAGCGGCTACGCCGCCAGCGACGCCGACATCGGCGCGCAGGCGCTGGTCGAGCTGCCCGATCACAGTTTCCTGGCCAGCGCCGGCAGCGAGCGCAACCAGGTTTTCCACCTCGACAGCAATGGCGGCCCGGCCACGAATGCGGCCACCGCCTCGGCGCAGCTCCTCAACGCGCGCCTGGCGCCGCTGTTCACGCTCGCCGAGCCTATCCTCGACATGGCCGTCGATCGCTTCGGCCAGCTCTGGCTGACGACCGGCGCCGAACTGCTGCAGGTCGACGTGGACAGCGGCCAGGTCATCGAACGCCATCGCGGACCGGGCGGCGAGCCGTTGACCCATGCGCTGGCCATCGACCCGGGCAGCGGCTGGATCTACGTTTCTTCGGGCGGCGGAATCGAAATCTTCGACCCCGCCGAAAGCGACCGCGCCCGCGCCTGGCGGCACTTCAGCAATCAGCGCGTCGGCGACCTGGCCTTTGCCGCCGACGGCCGCCTGTGGGGCGTCAAGTGGAGCGGCAGCGAGGTCGCCGGGGCACGACTGCAGGCGACCAGCGAGATCGTCAGCTTCCCGCTCGGCGGCCGCTCCGTCGGACGCGCCGAACTCGAATATCGTCTCTCCGGCATCGTCGACAGCATCGCTTTCGGCGCCGCCGGGAGCAGCCTCGACGGACTCCTCTTCGCTTCGAGCAACCTTCGCCAGCGCAACGTCGGCGCGGGTGCGACGGGCACGCCGCAGCAGTCGCCGGTGTGGATGGTCGAACTCGCCAGCCGGCAAGCGCTGCAGGTGGCCAGCGGTGGCAGCCGCGGCGAAAGCATCGTCGCCACTGGCGACGGGCGCATCCTGGTCGCCCAAACGACGCGCATCGACGAAATCTCCCTGCAGCGCGCCCCACTCGTCGAGGCGATCACCGTCCCTGACGGCGCGCTCGTGCCGCTGCCGCTGAACGAGATCGGCGTCGTCTTCGACCAGGCGATGTGGCTGGGCACCCTGACTGACGACAGCGCTGGCCATGACCCGCGCAGCGTCCTCGATCCCGGCAACTTCGTGCTCACCGCGCTCGCCAGCGAGGGGGCCACGGCGGGCACTGCCAATGCGCGCAGCGAGCCGCAAGCGGTGCGCTGGGACGGCGCAAGCCGCACTGCCTGGCTGGCGATCGGTGGCCTCGCCGCCGGCGACTTCCGGATCGACATTGCTGCCAGCCTGCAGAGCGCCGCCGGGACGCCGCTGCAGAGCGGCTTTTCGAGCCGCTTCACCGCCCTTGCCGACATGAGCAGCCGGCTGCAGCTCGGTTTCAGCAACACCCGCGCCAGCCGTGCCAGCGGTGAGGTCAGCTACGATGTCAGCGTCACCAATATCGGCAGCGACGAAATCCGCGGCCCCCTGCTCCTGCTCCTCGACGCCGGCCGCTACTTTGCCGGCACCATCGCCGACGCCGAGCCGGCCAGCGATGGTCCATCCGGCCACGCCGACCTCTGGACCATCGACCTCGGCGCCGCGCTGCAGGCGCTTGGCGGCCGCCTCGCGGTCGGCGCAACGATCGCCGGCCAGACCGTTCGCGTCACGCCGGGCAGCGAAACGGTGCCGCGCGCCGGCCTGAGCGAGCTGCTCAAGGCCAACCTCGGGCACGGCGTCTTCGCTCTCCCGCAGGACAACCGGCCACCGACCCTTTCGCTCGCCGGTCTGGTCGACAGCGATCTCCTGCCGCCGGCGCGCGTCGGCGAGGCATGGAGCGCGAGCATCGAAGCGATCGAAGCGATTGAATTCGACGGAACGCGCTTCTGGTGGCAGCTGGTCGACGCGCCGGCCGGCGTCACGCTGACGCCAGCGGCCGAAATCGACCTGTCCGGCGAAGCCGCGCACGCGACCGCCACGCTTGACTGGACGCCACTCGCCAGCGCCGACGCCAGTACGCGCGTCGTGGTGCGTGTCGACGACAGTCGCGGCGGCGTCGCCCTGCGCGAGTTCCGCCTGGCGGTGATCGGCGGCAACCGCGCGCCGGTGATCGAGGGCATTGACGACGTCACCCTCGGCGAAGGTGAAACGCTGTCGCTGCCCCTGCTCGCCACCGACGCCGACGGCGACCGCCTGACGCTGGCGCTGCGCAACCTGCCACACGGCGCCGTCTTCGACGCGGCCAGTGCTGTCCTGAGCTGGACGCCGGACCACGATCAGGCCGGCGTCTGGGAGGCGGTCACGGTCCTCGCCAGCGACGGCAAGAGCACCGCCAGCCGCACATTCACGATCACCGTCGAACAGGCTCGCGCGCAACCGGTCCTGGCCGCCGTCGCCGCGCAAACCCTGCGCGAGGGCGAGGCCTGGGCGCTGCAGCTTGCCGCCGGCGTACCGGGAATGCTGCCCGGTCGCGCACAAGCCGACGGCACGACGCTCAGCGTCGAGTACGGCGCGCGCTGGCTGCCAGGCGGCGCGACGCTCGATGCGCAGACCGGCTGGCTGGCCTGGACGCCGGGCTTCGACCAGCACGGCACTTACCGCGTGCCGGTCAGCGTCATCGCCACCTGGACGGCGCCCTCGGGGCAAACGAGTCGCAGCGTGCTCGACCGCGATGTCGTCCTGAACGTCGCCAACGCCAACGGCGCGCCAATCTTCGCCGCCGGCGAAACCTGGCGCGTCCTCGAAGGCCAGCCGCTACGCATCAGTGTCTTCGCCTTCGACCCCGACAACCCGGCCTTCACGCCAGCTGTGCGCATGCGTCCGGGCAGTGCAGCGATCGGCCCGGAAACGAGCGCGCCGAGCGTCAGCTACCAGCTCAGCGGCCTGCCGGAAGGCGCCTTTTTCGACCCCGACACCCTGGAAATCGTGTGGACGCCGGGCTACACCCAGGCCGGCAGCTACAGCGTCGTCGTCACCGCGACCGACGACGGCGACGGTATGGGAACACCCGCACTGAGCCAGCTGGTCGTGCCGATCGTCGTCGGCAACGCCAACCGCGCACCACAGATGGGCGACCTGGGCAATGCCTTCGTCGACGCCGGCGGCGTGCTCGAAATCCCGTTCAGCGTCGGCGACGTCGACGGCAATCCGATCGCCATCACGATCAGCGGCCTGCCGCGTTTCGCAAGCTACACGCAGTTGCCGCCGGCGACTGGCGAGCAGGCGCCTGGCCAGGGATTTGGCCAACTGCGCGGCAGCATCCGCTTTGCCCCCGGTGCCGGCGACCGCGGCGACTACACGGTCACCATTACCGCCAGCGACGACGGTGACGGCAACGCCACGCAGGCGCTCAGCACAACGCGCGCCTTCGTCGTCAGCGTTCGCAGCGTCAGCGAAGCGCCGCTGATCGCCGCGCCACGCCAGGTCGTCGCGCTGGTCGGCCAGCCGTTGTCGGTGGCCATCGTCGCCAGCGACCTCGACCAGGACCCGCTGAGCTGGTCGAGCAACGGCCTGCCACTCGGCGCCGAGCTGATTCCGGCCAGCCAGTACGGACACGCGACGCTGCGCTGGACACCGACCGCCGACGATCTTGGCAGCCGCGACGTCGAGCTGATCGTTACCGACAGCGGCCTGCCACCGCAGAACGGCGGCTTCGGCACCCCCGAACAGCCGCTGCCGAACGTGAGCCGGCACACGCTGCGCATCGTCGTTCGTTCGCAAAACGCCGCACCCGAGCTGCTCGGCGTGCGGGTCAACGGGCAGGCCCTCGCCGACGATCGCGTCGCTGCCGGCAACGCCGGCGGCTCGGTGAACACCAGCCCGCTGCGCATCGACGCCCGTGAGGGGCAGCCACTGGCCCTCGAAGTGTTCGCGCAGGACAGCGACGCCGACGCGCTGCACTGGCGCGTCGCCGGCATGCCGCGCGGCATGGGTTTCAGCGCCGACGGCGGTCGCGCGGCGTTTGACTGGACTCCCGATCTCTTCGCGGCACAGGACGGCAGCGACCCGGATGGCGGCGCGTTGCGCGCCGGCCACTGGCGCTTCAGCGTCACCGCCAGCGACGGCATGGCCAGCTTCAGCCGCGACATCGAGATCGTCGTCGCCAACACCAACCAGGCACCGCGCATCGTGCCGATAACGCTGCAGCTGATCGACGAAGGCGAGACGCTGGCCTTCACCGTCGTCGCCTCCGATGCCGATCGCGACGCCGTGCAACTGAGCCTGGTGCATGACCAGGAAACGCCGGCCGGGGTCTCGTTCAACGCCAGCAGTGGCCGTTTCGAATGGACGCCGGGGGATGTCGTCGACAACAGCAGCGCCGACAGCCGCTCGTACAGCGTCACTTTTCGCGCCAACGACGGCCGCGCTGCCGACAACTCACTGACCACACAGAGCGTGCAGCTACGCGTTTTTGACGTCAATCGGCGACCGCAGATCAGCGCCAGCAATCACGCCGTCGTGATCGGCGACACGCTGAGCATCCCGGTCGTCTTCGCCGCTGCAAGCAACGGGATTTCGCTCAGCGACCCCGACGGCCCGGCTCAAACCGCGGCGCTGGCGATCAGCTTCAGCGGCCTTCCCGAAGGTGCCCGCTACGACGCGGACAGTCGGCGCCTCGTCTGGACACCGGGCGCCGGGCAGATCGGCGACTTCACGGTCAGCGCCACGGTCAACGACGGCCAGGCGCGCAACGGCACGGCAACGGCGGTGTTCACCCTGCGGGTGATCGCCGAAGCGGCAGCCAACGCGCCGAAGATCGTCGTCTCGACCACGCCGAGCGCGCCGGCGCTGCCGGGGCAAACGATCCTGGCCAGCGTGCGCGCCGACGCCTGGAGTGGCATCGCGCAACTCGCAGTGACCGTGCGTGGCTCGGCAATCGACGCGGAAAGCGGCGTCGGGAGGTGGCAGAGTGTTGCGCTCGACAGCGCCGGGCGCGTCCGGCTCAGCGCCAGCCAGCCAGGCCTGATCGAAATGCGCGTCCTGGCCACAGACTGCGACGGCTTCAGCGCCACCCACACCGAGACCCTGCGCGTCAGGGACCCGGCCGACACCGCGGCGCCGCTACTGGCGTGGAGCGGCACGCTTGCCGGCGCCAGCGCGAGCAGCCAGCCGCACGAAGTGCGGGCCAGCACGACCCTCACCGCCCGCATCGCGGAAAGCCAACTGATGGGCTGGCAACTGCAGATCGCCGCAGCCGGCAGCAATCGCTGGCAAACGCTGGCCGAGGCCGAAACGCCGGCGATCAGCGTCGCGCAAACGCTGGCCCTGGCGACGCTCGATCCCCAGCAGCTCGACAACGGCATCTACCAGCTGCGCCTCACCGCCTGGGACCTCGCTGGGCGCAGCAGCGAGATCGACGCCACGCTGATCATCGACAGCGCCGACAAGACGTTCGCCAGCCACAGCCAGACCGACGCCGCGCTGACCCTTGCCGGCCACACGCTGGCCCTCGCCCGCCACTGGCAGCCGACGAATAGCGGCGCGCCGGCCGACAACCGCGGCGACTTTGGCAACTGGACGCTGCCGCTGCTCGCCAGTCGGCTGAGCAGCGACCAGCCGGCAATGCTGGCCAACGGGGCAAGTGCCGCGTGGGCGCTGGGCGCGCGCGTCTGGCTGAGCATCCCGGCCGACCTTGCCGACGCCAGCGCTGGCCTGACCCAGCTCTCGTTCGTTCTCGGCGTGCAAGGCGAACGCCTGGGCAGCGAAGCCGGCGCAGCGCAGGTCTGGCGGCCGTCGTTCAGCGGCGACCGCGGCTGGACACTGCAGGCGCACGCCGACGAGGCGCGCAGCGGCGCCGACCGTCTCCAGCGCCAGGGTGATCGACTCTACGCGCAGGACAGCGGCCTGCCCTGGGTGCCCCGCGCCTACACGCTGACCGCCCCGGACGGCACGCGCTACACACTCGACGCGCAAGGGACGATCAACGGCATCGCCTTCGCCGACGGCCAATCCTGGCTCGTTTCGGACGCCGGCATCGCGGCGGTGAACGGCGATTTCGCCGAGCGCGTGGATTTCCAGCGCGACAGCGCCGGGCACATCGTGCGCCTTACGGCTCCTGACGGCGCCGGTGGCACCACCGCCATCGCCTACCGCTACGACAGCGCCGGCCGGCTGATCCTCGTCCGCCGCCTCGACGACGGCGATCCGGGGACGCCGATCGCCTACGCCGCTGGCGGGCAAGTGCTCACCGACCCCCTCACCGCCTACCTCGGCGCCGCCGTGCGCTGGGGCAGCAGCGACACCAACGCCTGGGCCGGCGAGCTGAACGCCGATACGGGCATCAACCTCGCCTTCAGTGTGCGCGAGAGTGAAATCGAATCGACGATACATGCGCCCGGGGCTCAGGGCGCCGTGATCCTGGCGCTCGAAACGATGCTCCCCGCCGACGCCCGGCTCGAAGTCGTCGGCGCCCAGACCATTGGCAGCACCACGGTGAACGGCACGCACACCCGCCTGTTGCGCGTCAGCGAGGCCGGCGTCAAGCTGATTCGCATCAGCGGCAACGGCGCAGCGCAACTGCGCATCAGCGTCGCCGGCGACCTCGACCGCGACGGCCGCATCGACGCCGCCGACAGCCAGGCCTGGGAGCAAGCCGCTTCCGCACAGGACCGTGTGGCGGACATCAACGGCGACGGCCGGATGGACAGCGCCGACCGCCAGGTCCTCTACGCCAATTACGGTTTCAGGGCCAATCGCGCGCCGACGGCAGCGAACACGGCAAACGGTGCTTCCGCAGTACTCAACACGCACACCGATCTGGCCACGCGCGGCGCGCTGAGCAAGTTCGCCGAGGACCTCGAAGGCGACACGCTGTTCTGGCGCGTTCTCGGCAGCAGCCACGGCAGCGGCCGAATAGAAGCCGACGGCCAGACGCTGAGCTTCACCCCGGAAGCCGGCTACAGCGGTGCAGCGACGCTGACGCTGCAGGCCGATGACGGTTTCGCCGCCGGCGCTCCGCTCGAGCTGACGATCGACGTCAGTGGCGCAAGCTTGCTGCGCCTGCATCTCGCGCAGTTGCCGGCGCTGGCCAGTGGCCAGTTTGCCCGCCTGCAGGCAAGCGCCGACTTCGCGGACGAGCAGTCCGTCGCCATCACCGACGCCGCCTATCTCACGCTCGGCAGCGCCGATCTGACGGAGCTCGGTGGCCGCTTGCCGAACCCGCTGCAGGTCGACGACACGCACGACATTGTCCGGGCGACCGGCGTCGGCCCGGCGCTGCTCATGATTCAGCGCGTAGACAACGATGGACGCCTGGTCCAGGCCGCCGCGGCGATCAACGTTCGCGCTGCGGCGCTGCCCTTCGACCGCGAAGCCGGCGCAGAGGAGAACGAAAGTGCCAGCGGCTACGGCGGCGACGAAAGCCTGTCCATCGAGCCGGACGTCTACCCGGGCACGCTCACCCTGATGCCGGGCGACACGCGGCAATTGAAGGTACGCCTGCCCGACCCCTACAGCGATCAGCCGATCGACATCCACACCGCGAGCCAGACGAACTTCTCCGGCGCACCGGAAACGCTGGAAAGCTACCTCGACCCGGAGAGCGGCGAAGGCTTCGACATCGTCATCCCGGCCACCCCGCCGGTGTACAGCGGCACGCGCTACGTCGTTTCCGACGCCAGCATCGCCAGCCTCGGCGAAGACGGGCTGATCACCGCCCTGCGACCCGGCGAAGTCAGCGTCGCCATCGTTCACCTGGCCAGCGTCGTCGATCGCTACGGCGGCGTCAGCGACCAGGTCATCGGCCAGAGCACTATCCGCCTGCGTGTGCAGGCCGCCGCACTGACCGACGATGACCCGAACACCGCCGCCCCGGCCGGCATCACCATCGCCGCCGACCAGGGTGGCGTGGTGCAGGCGGCGACCGGCGAGACGGTGATGATCGGAGCGGGAGCCCTGCGCGACGATGCGCTGGTCTCGATACGGCGCATCGCCGTGGCCGAATTGCTCGCCGAAACGGGAATGTCTGCGCCGGAACCGGAGGTCCTGCAAACCCTCGCGGCGTTCCGCCTCGATCTCGGCGAACAGGCAAGCAGCGTCCCGGTGCAACTGGCGATCCCGCTGCAGGCCGAGGTCGGGGTCGAAGTCGGCGACGAAGTCCTGTTTCTGCGCCGCGGCACCGCCCCCGACGTCAACGGCATCCTGCAGGACAAATGGTGGCTCCTAGACAACGGCTTCGTCGGCACCGACGCGCAGGGCCGGCTCGTCGCCCGCACCGCCAGCCCACCGTACGGCGGCGTCAGCGCTTCCGGCGATCTCGTTGTCGTGAAGACCCGCAGCAACCATGAGACCGGTGCGCTGACAGTGCGCGGCAACGGCGTCAACGTCTTTGCCCTGACGACGAATTCGCTGGCGATTTCGCTGGCTGGCAACCTGGCGAACGGCGGCTTGACGGGTGCCGGCGCAGCGACGAACCTGGTCGGCATGTTCGCCGGAAGGTCGGAAATCTACGCCATCAACCTGGACTTCGGCGGCGTCTACCAGGTCGTCCCGGTGCAGAGAAGCCTCGACAACGGCGAACTCACGCTGACCATCGCGACACCCGGAGAAAGCGGATCGGGCACCCGGGACACGGGCACTTCGCCGCGCATCACCGACGTCAAAATGCTCGCTGCCGGGAAGCTGCAGCTGACCGTCGAAGACCTCCAGCCGGCGGCAGTCCCCGGAATGGCGGCGCAAGCCAGCGCCCTGCGAGTGTGGATCTCCCCGGACGAGCCCAAGGTCGATCCGTACGGAAAAGCGAGTTCCGCCGTCTGGCGAAACGACAGTCAGGAAATGCGCGACGGCATGCGCCTGTGGCAGAAGGTGGTCGACCTCGAAGCGGTCGCACCCGGTGCTGCGCGCATGACCGTGGACATCGACCTTCCGCCACAGCTGGCGCTGGGACTCCATGTGATCACCGTACAGCGCATGCTGCAAAGCGTCGACCCGGCCAATCCCGGCGCGACACGCTGGCTGGCCAACGGCGAGGCGGGCCACGTCGCCCTCGCAGGACAGACCGACTTCAGCGTCGTGACCCTGGCCAACCGGATGCAGATTTTCAGGAATGGCGAGATCGTCAAGGAGATCCCCTATCTGGACGCCAACGGCGACCCGACCGTCGGTGGCGGCAGCAAGACCGACCAGATCGCCTTCAGCCTCGACAACCGCCTCGTCTTCGTCGCCGGCGCGCACGGCACCATCCATGTCATCGATACGGCGACCATGAGCGCAACAACAAGCTTCAGCGTCGGAACGGTCAATGTCAGCAGCCTGGCCGTTTCCGGGCAGTGGCTCTATGTCGCCGAGGGCGGCCCCTACGACCCGGCTGGCAATTACCGTCTCCTGCGCGTCAATATCGACGAAACGGCCAGCGACTTCCTGGCCATCCGGCAAGTCGAGCTGCCCGCGGCAGTGAGCGGCCAGAACGCGCCGTACGGCTATATCGACATGGCGCTGACGCACGGCGCCCACAGCTACCTGGCGCTCACTGCCAGCAAGCAGAGCATCGACGTGGCCATGGCGCGTAGCCAGCCGGACAGCGGCAACGTCTTCATCCTGGACCTGGATCAACTGCAGGAACGAAGCGGCCGCCTCGCCGCCACCGGCGCCGGCGCCTTCGTGCAGGTCGATTTCCCGACCCGCGAAGGAAAGGGGCCGCAGTACATTGCGTCCGCGGGCATCAAGGGCAATACGCTGCGACTGCTGCTCAGCGACGCACTTGACGACAACGCGGGCCTGGCCACGATCACCGTCGAGTTGAGCAATTCGGGAAGACTTCAGGGAGCGCCGGTCTTCAGGCAAATCCCGATGTCCGGCGCACTGCCCGGCATGAGCCGCCTCGACGGCAACTACCAGCTGAATATCCAGCGTGCGCAATCGCCAGCGGTGATCGTTGCGCGCAACGGCAGCGAATACGCGCTCGTCGCCGACTATTTCTTCGACTTCGTCGATTCGCTGTACGCGCTGGACGAGCCTCAGAACGGCGCCCGGCAGGCAGGCGGCAAGATCGGTATCGTCAAGAATCCCTTCGCTGCGGCGCCGGAATATCTCGGCGCGACCTCGCCGATCATCGACGCCAACTTTTCACGCCTGCAAGTCACCGACGGCGGCAGGACGCTGTGGGCCGACATCCGTTACTGGCCGACCATTGGCGAAGCACCGCCAGCGAGCGGCCTCCTGGTCTGGGACCTGGACGCGCTCATCGCCGCCGCGGAAAGAAATTCGCTCGCCAGGCAGGCGTCGCCACGACCCCTGCCGATCGATCGCCAGCGAATCGACGGCGTGACGACCCAGGTCGTCACTCCGAGCAAGCTGAACCTCGCCGACAGCCCGCAACTGACTTCCGGCTGGATCCACGGAATGGCGACCAGCCAACTGCTGCAACCCGACGCGGTGGAATTCACGGCGCCGGTCGATGGCGGCCAGTTCCTCCGGACGACCATCGCCCCTGACGCGGGCGGAAAAGTCCCTGAGATCAACTACGGCGACGTCGCCCGCGTAGACCTCTTCAAGCTCATCCGTGACGAGTACGCAAGCACGCTGGCCGATCTGAACGACGCCGACTTCAACATCAACTGGGAAAACATCGAGGTCGGCGGCGCTGCGCAGTTGGTCAGGGACGGCCAGGGCTTCCTGCTCACCGCCGAACGCGAGGATGGATTCACGTCGGCGCAGGCAGCGACCAATGCGACCTACTCCGGACTGCAAGCGGTCGGCACCGACCTGGGGAAAAAGACGCTCCGCGACAGCGGCATCGTCTTCCTCGCACCGAAAATCGATGTCGATCGCCTGCGCCAGGGCAGGACGCTGCCTGCCGCCGACATCACCCTCTCCCTCAAGGGCTACGACAGGAACGATCCGGAAAAGCGCCTGCTCCTGAAACTGCGCGTAGTGGATTACACGCGAGCGGCGGAAACCGTTTTCTTCGGCGATCGGCCGCTGAACAATCCGGGGTACCACCCCTTCGCCGGCGCAGCCGGCCTCAGTGCGCGCCCCGGCGCCGAGAACGACCTTCTCGACGTGTGGCGGGTGGAGCAACGATTGAAGTACCTGGGCTTTGGCCTCTCCGCAATGAATACGGGAGAAATCACCGTCAACGGCACAATCGACGACGCCGAGCACATCGCCTTGCGGCAGTTTGACCAGATCATCGATGGAAAGACCACCTACGCCACCACCCTTACGGAGCAAATCACGGTAGGGGGACGAGCCAGCACGCGCACCACAGCGCTGCCGCCCGTCACGCTTTCCGAGCATGACGTCGCCTGGCTGAACGCCTACAACGCACCGCACTGGCTCGATTTCTTTCCGTCCGGAAGTCAGCAGCTCGTGGGCTGGGAAGACATGACCGACAAGACGAACCCCACTGCAGCGATGGGCACGAGCTGGATCTATGACCTCATGCTTTCGGCGCAAGATGCAGCGACTGCGCAGGGCAGGCCTTATGCGCTGTGGTTCAACGGCACCGGCTCCTTGGGCACGATGCTCAACCTGGGGATCAATGAGCGATACGTGTCACTTCCAAACCAGACGGCGATCGACGGAGACGAGTGGCTGTTCGGCCTGCGATCAGATAACGGGGGAATAACAGCAGCTTTGAATACCGGAACATGGAACTATACAAATGCGCTCGCCTTGTCGGAACTTCTTCAAAACCCCAATCGACGCCGCGGCGTCACTGACCCGGAAAACCCTTTGATAAATGGACGAGGGATCAACAATCAGATGGAAGCCTTGCGTGACTTCCTGGCTGTATACGCTTCCGTCCGCACAGACGAGGTAAGCGGCAATGGATCGCTCGACGAGCAGGTGCAGCGGGTTCGTTCGGGAAGCACGCCTGAAGAGCAGCTGACCATTCATCGAGCATTGTTTGGCGACGGAACATCGGCCGGAGGAATCATCAACAATGGCAAGCTGCTATTAGGTGGTCTTGGCGACCACGGTGGAGGTATTGGTTCACAACTGACTGCCGAGTCGCTGGCGGCAATCATGGGCTCGACTGCGGCACGAATGGCCACGTGGGTTGATCCACTGAATGAGGCCATGCAAACGTTCGAAATAAGCACCCCAAAGCGGATCGCGGCTTTTCTAGCCAATGTGCGAAAAGAGACCAGAAACCTTCAAGTTCTTTCTGAAAACACGAATTGGAATCTTAACGCCGTAGGCTTGGACGGGAATTACACCCAAAGATTTCGTCGCTTTGCGACCGCGAATGCAGCGACGATAGCAGCCTACCAAAATCAGAGTGCCGACAACAAAGCTGACTATGCGTACTTTAGTCCAGCCAATGGCAATACGGAAACAGATGATGGCCACAAATACAAAGGACGAGGCCTGTTGCAACTAACTTGGAAGAATAACTACCGGCGGGCGACCGTTGGCCTGAATTTAGTCTACGGGCCTGAGACCTACGACTTAATTACCAATTTTCAGTCGGTAACAACCAACTCAGTGGTAGCGGCTCGAACTGCGGCATGGTTTTGGCATAGCGGCTCTTCGCGCGGAAATCTTAACAGCATCGTTGACCGGAGTGAAACAACAGACGAGCGAAACTTTCAATCAACTGTTCTAGGCATCCGAGCTGGAGAGGACCCTCAGAGATTAGGTATATGGCGCTCAATTAATGATGTCATCTATGAAGAAAACTCCTTTGGAAATATGGGAAAGGTCTTGGAAGCCATTGGAATACCAACAGAGAAGAAAACTGGATACAACACCCAATTCGGAATTAGTTTGAGAAAAAAAGAAATACAAGAAACGCAACCAAACGTAGCGCGCCTCCTCTTGGCTCCTACCGACACCGGCAGCAACGCAATTGAGCTTGGTAACGCGGAACAGATGGTACCGCGTGAATTCTATCTTCAGACTGGAGAGATCTACATGCTACCTCCTGAAATACCCAGCACGGAGCCGTCACAAACGTCATTCACGCCCACTGCCCAAGTAATTCAATCAAATAGCAACGACTTGCATGACACGATTGGTGTCTGTCACCTCAGCCCTTCCGCAAAACAGATAAGCATTCAGAATGATAGAAATGGCTATTACGCACTCTCGGTCAGATTAATAGCAAGCAGCATTTTTGCAGACGAACCGCATCTGCCTCCGCAATTGAATGTCAATTACGAGAATGCAGAAGTTATTACATTAGAACAACCAAAGCATGGCCGCATTAGCAAAGATTTATCTCCCGGAAGAGATATATCTTATTATCCAGATGCCAACTATACCGGCAATGACAGGGTTTCTTTTCTGGTCACCATTGAGGGAACGAAGGTCAAACTAGTATACTTTATTAAGGTGGATTCAATTTATGACATAACCACAACCACCGATCCAAATATGTATAGAAAGAATTGTCCCCATCCCAATCCGTGGCGAATTCCTCGTGGAAGCGACACTAACAAGTATGACAAGCTGCCGCTCGCCATAGAAACTACGCTAGACGTATTCAGTACTGGCTTCTCATTCGAGCCTCTCGCTGGCGCTACATTGGCTCTACTGACCGGTGATGGAAAGAATATCCGAATAACTTTGAACGAATCCGCCGCCGGCTACGGCTGGTTCGTCGACCTCACGCCCTCCGACAACGCCGAGTTCCTGCCCACAAGCAACCCGTTCGAGTTGATCGCCAGACCGGGCTCCGACGCCGAGGGCAGGATGGATCTGCTCACCGTTCTGCGCCATGAATACGGCCACGCGGCGGGACTCGAGCACAGCGGCGACAGCCACGACCTGATGGCGTCAACACTTCTGCCCGGCGTGCGTCGCCTGCCCACGTCCAGCGAACTCGCCGCGCTGCACGGTCTGCTCGCCGGCACCAACTCGGCACCGTTGCCGTACGATCCTTCCACCCCTCCCGGCGCACCGCTGCCGCTGAGCCGTAGCGTCGGATCGCTGCGGCTCAGCCGGCTGCGCCCAGCCGAAACAAACGACCCGGCCGGCGACACGCTCAGCGCTGCGATCGCACAGTTCAGCATTGCCGCCAACCCCACCCTGCTTGACGCCGGCTTCATCGACGGCTCTGCCTGGTCCACCAGCGGCGAAGTCGTCTTCACGCAGGGTGCTGCGACGCTCAGGGAAGCTGCCTCGTCGCAGACCCGCCTCAACCAGGCCTTTGTCGTCGGCGCCAACGACGGTACGCTGTCCTTCACCCTGGCCGACATCGCCCTGGACGACGTCGACGCCGCGCCCGACGACGCCTTCGAAGTGGCGCTCATCGACGCCAGCACCGGGCAATCGCTGATGGGTGGCAGCGGCCTTGCCAACAGTGACGCGATCTTCAACCTGCAAGCGGATGGGAGCGAGCACAGGGCCGCCGGCGTCACGACCTTGCACAACGCCGACGGCGGCGTGTCGGTCGTCGTCGACCTGACCGGCATCGCCCCGGGTACGGTCGTCAACCTGAGCTTCGACCTGATCGGCTTTGGGCGCGGTGCCGCCGCGGTCAGCAGCCAGGTCACGGTCCGCGACCTGCGGCTCGGTGGCGGGCAAGCGCTTGCAGCGCGGGACGACGAGGCAACCACCGCCGAGGACACGCCACTACGCATCGCCGTCCTGGACAACGATTCAGGCGTGCAGTCTGGCGACGAGATCGGCAGCGAGACGAGCGGCATCGTTCCCGTGCTCGTCGACGGCCCGCTGCATGGCAAGGTGGCCGTCAATGGCGACGGCAGCTTCACCTACAGCCCGCAAGCCGACTGGAACGGCACCGATCGCTTCGCCTATCGCCTGCTCGGCAAGGAGGTCGAATCGAATATCGCCACCGTCCGCGTGATCGTCACCCCGGTCAACGACGCGCCGACGCTGAGCGCCGGGGGCCTGCAGGCGACCTACGCCGACGAGGATTTCACGCTCGAACTGAGGAGCAGCGATCCGGATGACGACCGCATCAATGGCTGGCAAATCGATTGGGGCGACGGCCAGATCGTCGACATCGACGGCAATCCCGGCCAAGTCAGCCACCGCTACAGCGGTGTACTCGGCGAAGTGCTCATTCGTGCCACGGCCGTAGACGATGATGGCCGCTATGCGCTCGATCCGCTGGCCGTGACGATTCTGCCGCCGCCCTTGCAAGTCACTTCGTTCAGCTACGACCATGGCGGCTTTACCGTGCGTTTCAACGACGTCTTCGAGGCCGGCAGGATCAATCTCTACGACTCAGCGCTCACCGGTCTCGGCGCGGCGGACATCGTTCTCATCGGCAGTGCCGGCGTGGTCAGCGGATCGCTGGTCGTCGACGCGGATTACCGGGGCTTGCGCTACCTGGTCGGCGGCAACGGCCTGCTCGCCGACACCTACCGCCTGACGCTGAGGAGTGGGCCGCAGGCGTTTCACAGCGCATGGAGTGACCTCGACGGCAACGGTGACGGCGACATCGTTCCCGGCGACGATTTTCGCACCTCGTTCACGCTCGACGCCGTGCCGGCAACGCAGCTGGCGCTGCCCGACTTCATGCGCGGGCCCGGCCAGGCGGTCAATGTGCCGGCCGCCGGCCAGCATCTGCCGCTGACCTTGCTCAGCCCGGGCGAGGTGCGGCAGCTGAGCTTCGTTATCCGTTTCGATCCCGCGCTGCTTGAAATCAGCGCTGCGCTCCCCGGCTCCGGCCTGCCTGCCGATGCCGTGCTGAAGATCGACCGCCCGCTTCGCGGTGAACTTCGGGTGAATATCGAGACCGCAACCGCCATCGCCGCCGGCACGGTCACGCTGCTCGACCTCGTCGCCAGCGTTCCGGCGACGGCACCGTACGGCACGCAGCAGGTACTCGATATCCAGCAGGTGTCGATCAACGCGCAGTCGCTCGCCGGCGCCGACCGCGACGGGCTGCAGAGTGTCGGCTATGGCGGCGACACCAACGGCAACGGCACCTGGGAAAAAGCCGATCTGGCGCTGATTTCGCGGCTTGCCTTGCAAGCGGACAACGGTTTTGCCGCCTGGTCGCGAATCGATCCTCTGCTCGTCGCCGACGTCGATTCCGACCACCGAATCACGTCAGCGGATGTGTCCGCGATCGGGCAAAACTTGCACGACCTGCAATGGCCCCAGGGAGCGAAGGCGCCGACGGGGCTGTCCTTGACCTTTGCCGAGCCGCAGGCGTGGCCAGGGCAGCCGCAGATCGACTTCGGCGCCCCCTTCGCCGGCTTCACCTTCGGCAGCGACGACCCGCGCTACCGGCGCGACAACTGGAAGCTGTCCTTCGTCACCCAACTGGCAGGCAAGACCGTCAATCCAAACAGCCGTTTGCAGGTGACGCTGGACTCCTCGCCGCAAGCCACCCGGTCGGCCTCCCCCTGTGTCAGAGTAGTTGCCGCCTCGATAGAATCTGAAACTTGGGGGCGATAGCGAGGTAGCGAAATGGCACGATACGGACAAGCGATGAAGGATCGAGTGGTGGCGAGGTTGCTGCCGCCGGA